>TARA_R110002110_G_scaffold43803_1_pt1 | contig 51561 bp, 36 predicted proteins | sample TARA_R110002110 | Tara Oceans TARA_R110002110 (sample SAMEA4397330) | marine metagenome | biome: Polar Biome; feature: [SRF] surface water layer (ENVO:00010504); material: water (ENVO:00002006), including particulate matter (ENVO:01000060) such as... | depth 5 m | reverse complement strand
CGACGGCCAGTCCTGCGCTCGCGCGCCTTGCCCACAACGCTTGTGCGGCGGCTGAATGTTACCGAATTAGCCGCGCAGCCCACTAGAAGGGCAGGCCGTCGTCGATGGCGTGGCCGGCTTCCTCCGGCGTTGCCAGCCCCTTGGTATAGTGCTTGCCGTTGATTTCATCGCGAATCTTTGCGGCGTCATCCGGTGTCGCGAAGAACTGCGAGTACCACTGGCGACCGGTGCGGAAGGGTCCGTCGGTCTTCAACTGCATGATTTTCAGTGCCGGGCGCTTGAACTTCCAGACATTGAAATCCGCGCCGAAGGCTTCCAGGGCGTTGGCCTGGAACTGCCTGGCGGCCTCCCGGTCCTCGTTGCTGGCCGGGTTGCTGGCGCCCCTGTAGAGTACAGCATGCCAGCACTTGACCACGCCGTCGTCCACCGGGGTGTTGGCGATCAGCTCGAACATGACGGCGTCGCCGAAGACCTGCTTCGACAACAGCAGGCCCGGCCCGGTGTACCAGGTGGTGGTATACAGGTAGGTGTCATACAGCTGCATCGGGCCGCCCTGGCGCTGGATATACACCTGGTCGCGGTACTCGTTCTCGAAATACTCGCAGGGCGCACCGTGGGTGGGCCCGAGATGGCGGCTATCGGCCATGTTGTCGAGGATTTCCTGGGGGTGGATCCGGAGTTCGCCCAGGTGGTCCAGCTCCCACTGTACCCACTGCGGATCATTCCACTGCTTCAGCAGCGGCGCGTCGTACTCGGGAGGGCGCCCATCCGGGTCATACCAGGCCATCACGCAGCCCATATTGTCCACCACCGGGTAGGAGCGGATGGAAGCGGACTTGGGGTAGGGGCCATCGGCGTAGGGGATGTCATCGACATCGCCGTCACAGCTGTAACGCCAGCCGTGGTAGGGGCAGCGGATGGAATCGCCCTCGATCTGCTCGCCATTCTTGACGATCATGGCGCTGGTGCTGGCGGTCAGGTGGGTGCCCATGTGTGCGCAGTAGGCGTCCAGCAGGACGGGCTTGCCGCTCTCGCCCCGGTACAGCGCCAGGTCCTGGCCAAAGAACCGCACCGCCATGGGTCCGGCGTCGAGTTCCCTGCTTTCCGCCACAATGAACCAGCCCCGGGGGAAAGTGTTGGGGCCCAGGTTGTAATCAGCCGCTGTTGCCATGGTGCTTGCCTCCAGTGTTCGCAATGATGCCCAGTATAACGGCCGCGGGCGCCGCAGCCACATCGTGGAGCCGCGGGCACGGCAGGCAGCAGGGCTTGGCTCAACTATTTGGCTTGCTGGTCTGGCGGGTTGTGCTGCTGGTTGAACCTGCGCCCGAGATACACCCCCGTTGCCCCCCAGCAGGCGGCAATGCCGGCGCCGATCAGGGCCACCGGGGCCATGCCCAGGCCCAGGCCCTGGGTCAGCGCGGTGAAGGCCCACGCATTGACCATGTCTCCGCCCCGGTAGACCACAATATCGATCACCGGTTTCGCCTTGTAGCGGGTCTCCTGGTCGACGGCGGTGAACAGCATCTCCCGCCCGGGCCGGGTAATGGCGAAATTGCCCGCCCGGCGCGCGATCTGTACACCCACGACCACGGCCACAATGGGGGCCGCCGCCAGCAGCAGCAGCCCGGCACAGATCACCGCGGGAATACAGGCGAGGGTGAAGGGCAGCCCCAGGTGCCTGGCAATGCGCCCCGTGGCAAAGGCGGCGATGACCACGGTCAGCGTGTTGACGGCCAGGTCCATGGCGGCCCAGATTTGGGTCCGGGTCTCCCGGTCATAGGGCTCCAGCAGGTTTTTCAGCTCGAAATAGATGAATGAGCTGATGGAGGTGTAGAGCACGATGAACAGAGCGATGCCGAGCAGGTAGGGACTGCGGAGGAATTCGGAAAAACCCGCCAGGGGGTTGCCGCCGATATAGTCAAAATCCCGGCCGCTGGCGGTGAGGCCGGCATTTCCGAGTTCCTCGACCTTGAGCCGCTGCAGCCAGTAGACCAGGGGCAGGGTGACGACCAGGGCTGCGCTGCCAATCAACAGCAGCGTGTCGGTCCCCGCTTCCGCCGCCAGCAGGGCCGTGAAAGCGGGACCGAGCATGGCGCCGACGCTGGCACCGGCGCCGATGAATCCGAACAGGCGCGTGGCCTGGGGCCTGGCCCAGGTGTCGGCCATGAAGCTCCAGAATACGGAGATGTGGAACAGGCTGAAGACGCTGATCCAGACGTAGAAGGCCTTGTCCAGCAGGGTGCGCTCGGCCACGGTCTGGATACCGACGTAAAACAGGACAAACGTTGCGGCAAAGAAGCCGTACACCGCCGGTACCAGGTGTCGCAGGCGAATGCGGGTCACGGCGTTGCCGTACAGCGATACCGCGACCACGCTGAACAGGAAAGTCAGGGTCCAGAGCACGCTGACCTCGGCATCGCTCCAGTCGCTGGCCATGGCGTCCCGCACTGGCCGCAGGATGTAGTAGGCGGCCATCAGGATCAGCACCAGGCTGAAGGAGCCCAGGGTGGCCCGCGCCTCCCGGGGGTGGATGTCGCAGGCGAAGTCCAGTCCCCGCTGCAGCAGGGAAGGTTTGTGTGCGTTCATGCTGGCACTACAGTGCGCTGAAGGCGCGCATCATTTCCGCACGCTGGCTGCTGTCCGGCAACGGGCCGAAGTTGGCCTGCATGTTGTCCTGCATGTGGTGGACTTTGGAGGTAGCGGGGATCAGGTTGGTCACTGCCGGGTGGCCCAGGATCCATTTCAGGAAAAATTGTCCCCAGCTGCTGCAGCCGAGCTCCGCGGCCACTGCCGGCAATTCCTGGTCGCGGGTTTTGGCGAACAGGGAGCCGCGCTGGTAGGGGCGGTTGATCATGGTGGCGATGCCGCGCTCCTGCGCCAGCGGCAGCAGGGCCTGCTCCGCGGTGCGATCTTCCATGTTGTAGCTGAACTGGACAAAATCCAGCGGCTCCGTGCGCATGATCTGCAGCAGTTCCTCGTGGTTGCGGCCATGGGAGGTGGTGATACCGATGTAGCGCACCTTGCCCTCCTCTTGCCACTGCTTCAGCGTGGCGAGGTGGGTGCGCCAGTCCTGCAGGTTGTGGATGGCAATCAGGTCGAAGCGCTCGACCGCCATGCGCTCGGCGGAAGTCTGCATCTGGGCGATGCCTTCCTCCCGGCCCGTGGTCCAGACCTTGGTGGCGGCAAATACCGGCGGTCGCGGCGACAGGGTGCGCAGGATGTCGCCGACCCGCGACTCCGCTTCACCGTACATCGGGGAAGAGTCAATGACCGTGCCGCCGGCGGCGAAGAACGCCTGCAGGACTGCGCCCAGCTGCTGCAGCGTCTCCGGGCTGGCGGGCTCGTCAAACGTCCGCGAGGTGCCCATGCCGATGACCGGCAGCAGTTCGCCGGAGCTGGGGATCGGGCGCCTGTTCACAGCCGCTCCGGTAGCCATCGGAACGGCCGCACGGGCCCCGCCGGCGTTCAGCAGTGGCAGGGTGGCGGCGAACTGCAAGACCTGGCGTCGCTTGAGCATGACCCTCTCCTCCTCAAGGCCGGGATGCCAGTGTCCACCGGTGCCCAACGGAGGTCAAGGGCGGTGCGCTGGCCGGGTGATCGGGCACTTGTTGCTGGGAACGGGCCGGATTGTGGTCTATCCTGTGATAATGATAATGATTCCGACAGCTCGAGGGGCTTGTGGTATCGCATTGTTGTTCGCAATCCTTTGTGCTGCTGGCGCGATAGCTGAACACCCGGATCTCGAAGCGCGGCAGCGGGTGACGATTGCCGGCTCGGTAACGCCTGGCGATATGCCCACCCGGCTCGCGGACCATCTGGATCTGTTCGCAGGCGCCGGCACCGAGGTGGCGGTGGCGTCGTTTCCCTCCGGGGCCGCGGCCCTGGACGAGCTGCTGCAGCGGCGAGCCGATTTCGCGCTCACCGCAGTGCCTCCCTTTGCGAGTGCGCTGCTGCAGCAAGAGCGCACCGAGGTTGCGGACGACGAGGAGCTGGTGGTGCTGGCGCGTATCAGCCGCTCCAACAACACCCATCACGTGGTGCTGAGTCCGGCGGCAGCGGGATTGCAGCCCGCGCAGCTGGCGGGTCGGCGGATCGGCGTCATGCCCGGCACCTCCTCCGAGTATTTCTGGGCCGGGTTTGCGCCGCTGCACGGTATCGCGCGGGCCGATGTCGAGCTCTCCCTGCTGAATGTCGAGGAAATGACTGCCGCGCTGCAGGCGCGAGAGATCGACGCGGCGGTTGTCTGGGATCCCTGGCCACTGCGCATGGGGGAGGCGCTCGGTGGCGAGGTCACCCGACTTTCCGACCACCGCATCGACAGCATGAGCTGGCTGCTGGTCACCCGCCGGGTCCTGGTCGAGCGCCATCCGCAGCTCTGCGAGGACATTCTGCGGATGTACCTGCGGGCCGAGAACCTGATCCACGAGGATCCCGAGCGGGCCCGCGCACAGGAGGCAGCAGCCAGCGGGGTGACGGTGGACTATGTCCGGAGCCTGGCCCCGGATTTCATTTTCAGTCTCGGCCTGGACTGGTCCCTGCTCAGCGAAATCAACCACCACCTCGCATGGCGCCGGGGGCGAGCGGGGGAAAGCGGCGGCACCGTATTCACGCCGGAGCGTTATCTGGCGCCGCGGCCCCTCGCCAGGGTTGCACCGGCCCGCGTGCTGCTGCCGCGCTACTGGCAGCAGGGGGCCGGGCCATGATGCTGCGGCGGATTATCCGCATCTGCCTGGGAGCCAGCGTGCTGGGACTGGTGGCGCTTGCCGCGACCATCCTGCTGGCGTGGGGGTCCCTGCGCGAACAGCAGCAGTCCCTGTTGGATGTCTACGCCATCCAGCAGCGGATGGCGACCCTGTCCCAGGGAGTCAATCACCTGCTGCTGCAGGAGCATCCTGACTGGAGCGCCGGGGTGCTCGTTGCCGAGGCGCGGGAACTGGCTGCGGCGATGGCGACTGTCAGTCATCCCGCTGCCGAAGCCGCCAGCCAGTACCTGCTGCAGCTGGAACGCAATATCGCCGCCATCGACGGCCTCGGGCCGAGGGATTTGCGGGACGCGGAGGGGGCCTCGCTGCAGCACGCCGAGAACATCCTGATCAACCAGCTGCGGGCGCACGAGGCGGGCCTGAGCGTGGCCGCGCAAGCGGTGCTCGACAATCACTTCAGCAGTGTTGAGCGGTCAGTCTACCGGGTCATCCTGATCCTGTTTGCGGTGGCTCTGGCCCTGGCGGCGCTGGCCCTGGCGGGATTCACCCTGCTGTTCCGGCGTATTGATAGACCCCTGAAGGCCTTGCACGACGGGATCTCGGCGCTGCAGCAGGGCCGGCTGGACCAGCCGCTGGTGGTTGCGACCCGGGACGAATTTGGCGAACTCGCCACTGGCTTCAACCGCATGCTCGCTGCCCTGCGCGCACATGAGCTGACCCTGCGGGAGCAGCAGAACTCGCTGGCGTCCGCGCTGACGCAACGGGAGGCGATCCTGGACACCCTGCCCGCGAATATCGCCTTGCTGGACAGCAGCGGCAATGTGCTGGAGACCAATTCCGGCTGGCAGACCTTTGCCCGGGACAATGGCTACCGCGATCCGGACCTGGGGCAGGCGCGCAATTACCTCGAGGTCTGTGATGCCGCCACCGGTGTCGGCGCGGAAATCGCCGCGCAAGTCGCGAGCGGTCTGCGCGCCATCCTCAGCGGCGAGTCCGGCGCCAGCAGCTTCAGCCTGACTTACCCCTGCCATTCCCCCGGGGAGCAGCGCTGGTTCCGGCTTATGGCTACCCCGCTGGCAGGAGCGGCAAAGCCCGGTGGCGCGGTGGTGATGCACATTGATGTTACCGAGCGCAAGCTGGCGGAACTCGCCCTGGCGCGGACCGCCTACGAAGACCCGGTGACCGGGCTGCCCTCCCGGGCGGGTTTTGGCAAGCAACTGCAGGACATGCCTTTGCCGGAGACTGCCGCCGAGGCGTTCTATATCCTTTTCTTTGACGTCCGCAGACTCAATGATATCAACCAGAATTGCGGCTACCGGGTAGGGGATCACCTGCTGCGGGCGCTGGGCCAGCGCCTGGCGAAGAACCTGCTCCCCGGGGAATACCTGGGCTCACTCGGCGGGGGCCAGTTTGCCCTGCTGACAAGGCACCGTCAGCGCGGGCTGACGACCCCGCGGCAAATCTGGGGCTGGCTGATGGAGCTTCTCGAGCAACCCTTCCTGGTCGATCAACACATGCTGTATGTGGACCTTACCCTGGGGCTGACCCTGTGCGACAGCAACTCCCGGGGTTACGAGGAGCTGCTGCGCCACGGCCAGCTGGCGCTGCAGAGCGCCCGGGAAACCGGCGAGCGCTGGATGGTGTTCGACCCCGAACTCGAGAAGCGCGTACAGCAGCGGGTCTGGACCACCGCTGGCCTGCGCGATGCCCTGGCGGACCGCCATTTCGAGCTGCATTACCAGCCCAAGGTCAATCTGGTGGACGGCAGGGTGACCTCTGCCGAAGCGCTGCTGCGCTGGCGCCATCCGATACTGGGCCTGCGGCCACCGGATACGTTCATCCCGGTAGCGGAGAGCTCACAATTGATCGTGCCGATGGGCGAATGGGTCCTTCGCGAGGCCTGTGAAAGCCTGGGTTTCTGGCAGAAGCAGGGCCTGCAGGCGGCCCGCATCGCGGTCAACGTCTCGATGGTACAGTTCCTGCATTCCGATGTGCCCGCCACGGTGTCCCGGATCCTCGATGATGTGGGCATTGATCCCGCTGCGCTTTCCCTGGAGATCACGGAGAGCGTCTTCGAGCAGGAGAGCGAGCACCTCCTGGGACAGATGGAGGCGTTGCGCGCCCTGGGTGTGCGCCTGTCGCTGGACGACTTCGGTACCGGCTTCTCCTCGCTCAGCCACCTGCGGCGCTACCCGTTTGACGAGATCAAGATTGATCGCAGCTTTGTCCGCGACTGTACGGAAAGCGACTTCAGTCGGGGAATTATCGAGATGATTATCCGCCTGGGTTCTGTGCTGGGTGCCAGTGTCGTGGCCGAGGGCGTGGAGACCGCGGCCCAGCGTGATCTGCTGCTGCAGCTGGGCTGCCAGACCGGCCAGGGCTATTTCTACAGCATGCCGCTTACCGGGGAGGATTTTCACTGGCTGCTGCGGAGCAGCGGTGATCTGCCACTCGACCAGCAAGAGAATGTTTCGGAGTTGAATTCATGACACGGCAAGCGGGGGTTTGTGCCCCGGGAGGGAAGCATGGCTGAGCAGCAGGTAACGCATCTGGCCAAGCGCCCGACCCGTATTGCGGGTTTTGACGCAATTAGTGAGGGTGGCCTGCCTACGGGGGGGATCACCCTGGTGCAGGGGGACGCGGGCACCGGCAAGACCCTGTTCGCCCTGCAGGTGCTCGCCCACGCCGTCGAGGCCGGGGAGAACGGCTTGTTCCTGGGGTTCGAGGAGCGCGCGCCGGATGTGTTGCGCAATGTGGCCTCCCTCGGCTGGGATCTTGAGCGGCATCTGGACCAGCGTTTGTTCATGTTCGACGGGCGCCCGCCCGGCCAGGTTGAGATCAGTGGCCAGTTCGATATCGGTGGTCTGCTGGCGGTACTGTCGGCGATGGCGGACAGGGTGGATCTGAGCTGGGTGGTACTGGACGGCATAGACCAGCTATTGGCCCTGCGCCGGGACCTCCCCCTGGTTGCCAGCGAGCTGTTGCGGCTGCGGGAGTGGCTGCGGGGCCGGGATATCTCGGTGTTGATGACCGCGAAGGAATCGCAGGTCGGCAGTTACCGGATGGAGTACCTGGAGCAGCTGCGCTTTGACCTGAATACCCTGATCACCCTGTCCTCGAAGCGTTGCGGGCAGCGCATAAGCCGCCGCCTGCGGATTGCCAAGTATCGCGGGTCGGCTCACGTGGCGGATGAGGTGCCGCTGCTGATTGGCAGCGGCGGGGTGGTGCTGCCCTATAACATGCCGCAGCTGGCCGATCCCGCTGCCGCCAGCAGCGAGCGCATCAGCACCGGTGTCGAGCGCCTGGACAGGCTCCTGGGCGGCGGCTACTTCCGCGGCTCCGCGACCCTGATTACCGGGGAGCCGGGCACTTCGAAGACCAGCCTCGCGGTGGCCTTTGCTGCCGCCGCAGCGGCGCGGGGGGAAAAGGTGCTCTATATCAGCTTTGATGAGACCGCATCCCAGATTCAGCGCAACATGCGCTCCATCGGTATTGAGCTGGGTCCGCACCAGGAGGCCGGCAGGCTGGTTATTGTCGAGCGCCGGTCCTGGCGGGCCCTGGCGGAGACGCACTTTCTCAACATTCTCGAGCACCTCGATGCCGAGCAGCCCGACTGCGTGGTTGTGGACCCGTTATCCGGCCTGTACCAGGCCGGCGGCGACACCAGTTCCTACAACACCATTGAGCGGCTGATGGATCTGTTCAAGGCCCGGGGCATGACCTGCGTCGTGACCTCGCTGATCGAGAACGATGCGCGCACGGATGAAGCCTCTGCCGCCCAGGTGTCCACCATCGCCGACACCTGGCTGGCCCTGAACTACCAGATCCATGAAGGCGAGCGCAATCGCTCCCTGTCGGTGGTGAAGTCCCGCGGTACCGCCCACTCCAATCAGGTGCGGGAGCTGGTGCTCTCCGCTACCGGGATCCGCCTGGCGGACGTCTATACCCTCGGCTCCCGGGTCCTGATGGGTACCGCGCGCCTGCATCAGGAGCAGCTCGCCACGCGGGAGCAGGAACTGGAGCGCCAGAAGCAGGCGCGGCGACGCCGGGAACTCGAGCAGCAACTGCACGACGTGCGGGAGCGGGCATTGCAGCTGGAGGCCGAGTTGGCGGGTGAATCAGACCTGCTGGAAGCCGGCGAGCACCAGGAGCAGCGCCAGCGTCATGAAATTCAGCGAAGTCGCATGAGCGACAATGGCGTTGATCGGGTGGAGAACAGGGGAGAATGATCGCGATGAGTGAGCATGGTACATGCGCACAACGCCTGATGCTGTTTCTGGCCGGCGATTCACCGGGGTCGCGTCGGGCCCGCAGCAATCTGGCCAATGTGCTCGGGGATTACGATCTCGATGACTCGGCCGTGACCGTCATCAACGTGCTCAGTGAACCGGCGATGGCCGTGGACATGAGCGTATTTGCGACACCGGCGCTGGTCTACGGCTCGAACGCGCCTGAGAGCAGCCTTTACGGCGATTTTTCGGACACGGAGACCCTGCGCCGGTTCATGGACGATATCTTCGGCGCCGGGCGAGAGCATCACTGAGGCCCGTTCGCGGCGTCAACTGCTCGCCAGCATCCACTTGCGCAGGCGGTTGGAATCGCCGAAGGGCGTGAGCTTGCCGAACGAGTTGAGCAGCACGATCGACACCGGCTCGCCCTCGATGGTTGCCTGCATCACCAGGCAGCGCCCGGCCTCATTGAGGTAGCCGGTCTTGCTCAGGCCGATTTCCCAGCTCTGGTTTTTCAGCAGACGGTTGGTGTTGTTGTAATTGAGGACCCCGCGGCGGGCAAAGGGATAGACCGCCATGCCCGGCGTGGTGCTGGCCTCTGCAATCAGTGGATAGTTGCCGGCGGCGCGCACCATCAGCGCCAGGTCCCGCGCGGTGGACAGGTTGTCGCCGTGCAGGCCGGCGGGGTCGGCAAACTGGCTGTTGCGCATGCCCAGCGCCTCCGCTTTCAGGTTCATCGCCGTGACGAAGGCTTCAAGCCCGCCGGGATAGGTGCGTCCGAGCGCGCTGGCGGCGCGGTTTTCCGAGGACATCAGGGCCAGCAGCAGCATTTCCCGCCGGCTGAGAGTGGCGCCGTAGTCCAGCCGCGAGCCGGTGAGACGGATCAGGTCGCGGTCGTCCCGGGTCACCGTGATCGGCTGTTCCAGGTCCAGTCCCGCATCGAGAATGACCATCGCGGTCATCAGCTTGGTAATCGAGGCAATGGGGCGAACCGTGTCCGTGTCCTTGCCGTAGATGATGTTGCCATCGGCGTCCAGCACGATGGCGGAGGCGGATCTCAGCCCGGGGTTGCCATTGAGCTGGCCAAACTTGCCGTTGCCTGCGGCCAGGGCAGTGACGGGCAACAACAGAAACAGGCACAGGGCCCACTGCGGCGTCTTCATGATCCGATTCCATGATCGTTTGCTCTGGGGCCAGTTTGCCCCAGCCCCGGTGCCGGCGCCAGCCCTGAACTTTAGTTACCTGCAGATTTCCCGGGTCCGGCTCAGCCGGGCTCCGACTCGGCCCCCGCGGTGACCCGCAGCAGTCCGCGGAAAATGCGCTGGGCCGATGTCTCGCCGCTCAATACCTTGTAGACGTCACTGGCAATCGGCATCTCCACCCCGTGCTGGTCCGCCAGCGCCATCACCGCGGGCGCGCTCTTGGCGCCCTCCGCGACCATGAACATCTCCGCGGAGATGGTTGCCATGCTCTTGCCACGGCCCAGTTCCATGCCGACGTGGCGGTTGCGGCTCTGGGGGCTGGTGCAGGTGGCGATCATGTCGCCAATGCCCGCGAGACCGGCGAAGGTTTCCGGCTGGCCGCCCATGGCGCAGCCGAGGCGACTGATCTCCGCCAGGCCGCGGGTGATCAGGGACGCCCGGGTGTTGTCCCCGGCGCCGAGGCCGTCGCCCATGCCCACGGCGATGGCGATGATGTTTTTCAGTACCCCGCCCAGCTCGCAGCCGACCACATCGGTATTGGTGTAGACCCGGAACAGGCCGCTGGAGAACAGGCACTGCAGTTCGCGCACGATGATCGCGTCTTCCATCGCGATCACACTCGCCGCCGCCTGGCCCGCCATGATCTCCCGGGCCAGGTTGGGTCCCGTGAGGACACCCACCGGATGCCCGGGCAGCACCTCGGCGATGATTTCAGTCATGCGCATGCGGGTGTCCAGCTCCAGTCCCTTGGTCAGACTGATGATCGGTACCCAGGGCCGGATATGTTCGCGCACCTGCTGCAGCACGCTGCGGAAATTCTGTGACGGGATCCCCATGACGATGACATCGGCGCTGGCCACGGCTTCGCCGATGTCCGCCGTCGCCCGCAGCTTCTCCGGCAGGCGGGCGCCAGGCAGGTAGGTCTCGTTGCTGTGGCGGGTATTGATTTCCTGCACGGTCTCGGGATTGCGGGCCCAGAGGGTGACCGGTGCGTTGCGGGCCACCAGGGCGGCAACGGTGGTGCCCCAGGAGCCGCCCCCCAGGAGGCAGACTTTGAGGTTGCTCATGGCATCGGTTCCTTGAATCGGTCGCGGCCGGTGAGGCCGATGGCGCGGATGACTTCCAGCCGCCGTTTCAGCTCCCGCAGCTGCCGCGCCAGTTTTTGCCGCTGTTCCCCGACCTCGGCGCCGTCCGCGGAGGTGAGTCCGCGGTGCTGCAACACCTGGAAGCCGTTGCGGAACAGCAGCTTGCCGATGGAAGATTCGCTGCTGATGCGACGCTGCAGGTACAGCTGGCGACCCAGCTTCAGCGCTTCGTTGACGCAGGCCTGCTCGTCCATGCCTTGCTCCGCGGGCAGCCTTGCAGCCAGGTCGGAAACCACGGAATAGGCCTCGACATAGGTCAGCAGGGTGACGTGGGCCACCAGCGGGGTCATGGCCAGCAGCAGCTGGGTGAAGCCGCCGGGGGTGCGCTCCGGGAGCGACTCCCAGTCGGGGTCGTAACGCGCCAGCTCGGCGCGGATCTCGCGATGGAATTCAGCGCTGGGAGCATAGAAAAATTCGAACTTGAACAGGTCGCGCAGTTCGTCAACCTCGGCCCAGAACACCGCCAGGGCCTGGGCCTCGCTGGCTTCCGTGGACTTCACCAGAGCGAGCTCAATGATCGCCTTGTTGACGAAAAAGTGGATGATGGTATTGCGGTAGTAGCTGGCTACCGGGTGCTGTTCCAGGGCGATGCCATACACCACTTCCGGCCCTTCGTCATAGCGGGTAACGATGCCCTCGTTGATCATGATGCCCAGCAGGCCATCGATCTGCTCCGCGTAGCTGCGATTGAAATCCGTGGAAATGCGCAGCTGGCGCGCCTCCGCCCAGGCCAGCAGCGCGCGCAGCTCCTCTACCACTTCGGATTCCGTGAGTGCCTTGGGAGCCGCTCCCAACAGGCTCATGGTCACCAGCGAAGGAAAGGTGATGGGAGTGACCCGGTTGGCCTCCACTGCCACCTCGAAGGCGATCTTGGACAGGGCCAGGCTGTCGTCGGGTTCCGGTGCCCGCGACAGCACCACGGGCTGGCCGATGTCCATGTAGATCTTGCCCATGGGCCTGGCGAGGCTGCGTACGTAGCCGATGAACCAGCGCAGGGATTCCGCCCCCTTGCCGCGTCCGGTCTGCTCGGTGGCGTATTCCTCGACATCGCGGATCAGGTCGTAGCTGATGGAGATGGGGATGATGTGGATGTCCCGGGCATCGGTGGCGTGGCAGGCTTCGAGGACATATTTCAGCAGACCGTAGCGCGGTGGCATCAGCTTGCCGAGGCGGGAGCGGGTGCCCTCGAAGGACCAGTTCATCGGAAACCGCTTTTCCATCAGGTAGCCGATGTAGTGCCGCAGGGTCAGCTTGTACAGGGTGTTGTCGCTGAAGCTGCGCTTGATGAAGATGCCGCCCGCCCGGCGCACCATGAAGCCGACACCGGCGAAGTTGATGTTGGCGCCACCGAACATGTGCGGCATGGGGAAGTCGTTGTCATACAGGACCTTGGGCACCACCATGCCATCGAGGTAGGTCTTGTGGGTCCACAACAGCATGGAGGGATGGTCGCGAACTATTTGCCGCATTTCCTCGATCGCCGCCGGATCAACCACGATCTTGCGCTCGTAGCCCAGGCGCAGGCAGAAACCGCAGAAGCTCGCCCACACGTCCAGCCAGAAGGTGCTGGGGATGGAGATCATTTCCTCCATGTAGGCCGAGGCTTCCTTCAGCAGCGCAGTCTTGCTGCTGCCCTGCTCCGTGGCCAGGTGCTCCAGTGCCTCGTTGTAGCTGCGGTTGGCGCGCAGGCTCTCGGCGACATAGCGAGGCACCTTGTAGCGCCCACCCTGCAGCCGGCGTTCGGCGATATCCAGTACCACCGCGGCCTGGCGCGCGACAAAAATGCTGAATGCGTGCACGTCAGCGGCGCTGTCCTCTGCGTACTTGCCCAGATAGCGGCCGCGCAGGTTCGCCAGCGAGTCCGGCTCGCCGCTCACCAGGTGCATCCGTTCGGGCTCCCGCGCAGCGATACGCCGCGCCCGGCCCGGCCGGGGGCGCCGGGGGTCGCCCATGATCAGGTCGCGCAGACGCGGCCCGGAATTGAGGGCCGCGAGGGGCGGCGTCCAGGCTACCCGCAGCGGGGCGATGATGGCGTCATCGCTGCTGGAAAGTTGCTCGCGCATGCTGCCGGGATCGATACCGCGACGGTCATTGCCCAGGTTCAGGCTCAGGCGCCGGTGCGTGCGGCCCTGGCCAGACGCCGTCTCTTCATGGGCTGTGATCCAGCGTTCCAGCAAATCCTGCTCGAAGCCGTTGCGGGCATCGAGAATAAACACTACCGGTGCCTCCCCGGGGGGCCAGGGACTGGTGCCGAACTTGTCCTCCAGGCTCACGAGCTGGCTGCCTGCGTCCCGGCCCTGTTTTTGGGCCGGGCCTTGGGTCTGGCTGCAGCCCCGGGTCTGGGCCTGGGGCTGGTTTTAGCCTTCGCTTTGGCTTTGGCTTTGGCTTTGGGCTTGGGCTTGGGCTTGGGCTTGGGCTTGGCCTTGGCCTTGGCCTTGGGCCCGGTTTTTGCCTTGGCCTTGGCTTTGGTCTTGGTCTTGGGTGTGGGTTTTACCGGCGCCCGGCTCGCGGTTGCCGCGACGCTCTCTTCCAGCGGCTGGCCCAGGCTCTGCAGGAACAGGTTGCGCACCTCTGTCACATGCCGGTCCAGGCTGGCTGCCGTCCACGTCGACGTGTCGATGGGCTCCAGTACCTCCACATCCACGGTAGCGGGCCGGAACACAAACTCGCCCTTGGGCGCCACGTCGCCGGCATTGCGGATCACGATGGGGACGATGGGGACACCGGCCTGCATCGCCAGGTGAAAGGCGCCCTTCTTGAAGGCGCCCAGCCGCGGTGAAACGCTGCGGGTGCCCTCGGGCGCCAGCGCCACCGACTTGCCCTCCTCGCGCATCGCTTCCACCAGGGGCGCCATGGCCTCGATGGCGCTGGCGGAATTGGCGCGGTCGATCATCACCACCCCGCCCAGCTCCAGCACCCTGCCGATGACCGGCATGTCGCGAATCTCTTTCTTGCCCACCCCGGCCATGTCGCGCCGCAGCAGGCTGGCCATGATGACCACGTCGGCCTTGCTCTGGTGGTTGAAGATGAAAACAGCGGGCCGCTGCGACCACAGGTATTCCTGGCCCTTGACGTTGAGATCCAGGCCGATCAGGGCGCTGGCGGTGTCGGCGAACAGGGACAGGGAGAAATTGAGCGACTGGCGCCTGGAGCGGGTCAGGGCATAGACCGGCAGGCCCGCCAGGAAGGTGGGGACCAGGCTGACCGTGGCCGCGGCGGAGCGGAGGTACTGGGAGACGGACGGGCGGCCACGGCTCTTGAAGCGTACCAGCGGCCACTGCCGGTCGCGGGCGATGCCCAGCAGGCGACTGCTCGGATTCAGCACCCGCGGATAGCGCACCCGCTCCAGCAACAGCAAATCATCCTGGCTGTCGCTGTAGAAGAAGCTCTGGTCGAGGTCGGCGCCCTGTGTGGCTGCCAGTTGCTCGGCCGCGTCCACCTTGCCCTGGCCGAAGCAGGTGGGGCGCACGACGCCGCCGGTGAATTTGCCGTCCTCAACCTCCAGTGCCGTGCACATGACGTGTTCGATGCCCAGGTCCCGCGCCGCGGGCTCGACCTGGTAGCAGGTGGCCGAGGAAATGATGGCGACCGTGTGGCCCTTGGCACGATGGGCGTCGATCAGGGCGCGGGATTCGGGGTATACGCGGCGTGCGATCTGGTCCCGATACAGGGTTTCGCCGAACTCGTGGTAGCTGTCTTCGTCAATGCCGCGCAGAAACTGGGCGGTCACGGTCATCATCGCCGAGAAGCCCATGTTGCCGAGGCCAAAGCTGGCCATGGCCTGCACCAGTTCAATCAGTTCCCGGCCATTGAGGTCGCCGCGCCGCAGCTGCTCGCGAATGAACAGGGTGGCGGAGTAGCCGGAAATGACCGTGCCATCGAAATCGAAGATGGCGGCGACCCCGGGTCCGTCGGGTGCCGCCTCAATGTCCTTCAGCAATTGTCGGATGCTTGCCATGCCACTCCCCGCAGCGCCCGCTGGCCGGGCTCGTTATTCTCCCGGCAAGCATACTGATCCCTCCCGGGATAGGGAAGCGCTCAGGCCAGCGCCTTCAGGTTGCCCTCCGCGTCGACTTCCATGAGGGCATTGCGAGGGTCGTCGGTTTCCCAATAGCCGCGCAGGGACAGAAGCTTGCCCTCGGCGTCGACATGGTAGGTAAAAATGCCGTGAACCTTCTGCTGCAGGGTCTTGCCTTCGCCGCCGTCTATGGTGATGGTCAGATTGACGTGGTTGGCGACCTCATCACCGGCGGCAAACGACTCCAGAATCTCGATGCGGATGTCCACCGGGGCGATAAAATTGTCCCAGAAGGCCTCGCGCGCCGCTGGCCCCCGGTGGCCGTTGCCCTCCGGGTCGATATGGGAGACGCCGATCGGATCCTGGATGATGGCGTCCTCGGCATACAGGCCCAGCCAGCCCGCCTTGTTCTTGCTGTGGACATATTCCCGCGACAACAGCGCCGCACGGCGCGCGGGATGTTCGTTCTCAAACATGGCGATTCCTTTTTTATTGGGGTGAGTCGCTGAGTGTATACCCTGCGGGGCGGGCTGCCTGCGGCAACGGTTCAGACATCCTGACCGCGAGCGGGATTTGCCTTGCCGGTATCGCTGAGGTGGGTGCGGATGGCCGTGTAGTCCCGCACCAGGGTGGCAATGTCAAAGCCGGGGAAGCCCTGGGCATCAACGCGTCCGGGTTCCAGCACGGCCTGGAGCTTGCCTTCCGGATTCAGCAGCAACAGCGATACCCCGTGACCGACCTCGTAATCGCCGTCCTCCAGGGTGGTGCCTTCGGCGGGTTCCAGCACGGACATGATGCCCAGGCTGCTGGCAAAGGCGGCAGCTCCCGCCTCACCGCCATCGGTAGCGGTGAGGCCGGTGAAGCTGGGGTCGAAGAACGCGACATAGCTGGCCATCTGCGCAGGAGTATCCCGGCGGTGGTCCACACTGTAGAACAGCACCTGCAGATCGCGACGCAACTCGGGTGCCAGTTGGCTGCGAAAGCCCGCAAGTTCCGCCAGGGTTGCGGGGCAGACATCGGGGCAGGTGGTGAAACCGTAGCTCACCAGATGCCAGCGCCCCTTCAGGTCGCTGTTGCTGAAGGGATCGCCGTGGTGATCAGTCAGCACAAACGGCGCCAGCGCCCTGGCCTCGGGCAGCAGTACGCCCTCGATCCGGGGTGGCGGCGCTGGCCGGTTCAGGAAGAGGATGGCCGCGACTGCGGCGATGGCGCTATTGGCCAGGACAAACCCCAGCAACATGCGCTGGCGAGGCTGCATGCTCATCCGTGGTCAAGGAACGCTTGCCGGGTTGCAAAGGTATAGTCGCCCTCGATCAGCATCAGGGCGATCAGTACCATAATCGCCAGCGTTGGCAGCAGCAGGGTGTACTTGAGCGCCAGCCGCTCCCACTGGAAGTGCATGAAGATGGCCACGATCAGGCCCGCCTTCAGCATCATGAAGATCAGGATCAGGGTCCAGCGCAGGTAACCCTGCAATTGGAAGTAATCGACCATGTAGGAAAAGGCGCTGAGCACAAACAGCAGCGCCCAGATTTTCAGGTAGATGCCGATGGGGTGCTGTTCGCCCGCGGTATCGCTCATGCAATCCTCCTTACCACAGATAGAAGAAGGCGAAGATGAAGACCCATACCAGGTCCACGAAGTGCCAGTACAGGCCGGTGATTTCGACGATGGCGTAGCCTTTCTTCTCGTAGTCGCCGCGCGCCACCTTGCGCGCGATGATGGCGAGATAGATAACCCCGGCGCTCACGTGCAGGCCGTGGAAGCCGGTAATCATGAAGAAGGCGGAGCCGAACTGGGCCGCGCCCCAGGGATTGCCCCAGGGCCTCACACCGTCGTGGATCAGCTTGCTCCACTCAAAGGCCTGCAGGCCGACAAAACTCGCTCCCAGCACGGCGGTGATTGCCATCAGGATCACCGTCCGGCGGCGGTTGCCCCGATAGGCATAGTTCACGGCCATGGCCATGGTGCCGCTGCTGGTGATCAGGATGAATGTCATCACGGCGATCAACAGCAGCGGCAGATGAACGCCACCCACGGTGAGGGCGAAAATCTCGCTGACGGGCGGCCAGGGGTCAGTGGCCGACAGCCGTACATTCATGTAGCCGGTGAGGAAGATGCTGAAAATGAAGGTGTCGCTGAGCAGGAATATCCACATCATCAACTTGCCCCAGGGCATGTCGAAGGCCTGCTTGTCGGCGCTCCAGTCCCGGACCATGCCGGGAACGCCGGGTTCAGAGTATCCGCTGCTGACGGTTTCGGCTGGTTTCATGAGCGCTGCCTCAGAAGCCACACAGGGCTGCCAACACGTTGATGGTTTCGGCTCGGCTGGTGAGCAGGGCGAACAGCAGCAGCCAGACCCCCAGCAGGAAGTGCCAGTAGTGGGTGCAGAGCGTCAGCGGGCCGCTCAGGCGGGCCATGGCGCCGTCGTACCAGACCCGGAATACCACATTGGCCAGTACCATCAGGCCGCCGAGGATGTGCAGGCCATGGACCGCGGTCAGCAGGTAGAAGTAGCTGTTGGCGGGATTGGTGTTGACGTAGTAGCCCATGGTCTGCAGGTGACGCCACAGCTCCAGCTGTGCCACCAGGAAGGCCACTGCAAAGAATACCGCCGCGCTGATACCCGCGACCGCCCGGTTGACCTGGTCTCGCCGTGCCGACCACAGGCCCCATTGCATGGCCACGCTGCTGAGCGCCAGGATCGCGGTGTTGAGCCAGAGCCGGCTGGGATCGGTGAAGGGCTGCCAGGGTTGTCCGGCCAGGGCCTGGAAATCCGGATACTGGGAGCGCGACAGGAAGGTAATGATGAACAGGAAGAACAACACACTGACGATGCCCATGATAAAGCGCAACGCGGTGCGGGGTGCCGCCAGCGGGTCGACCGCGACCGCCACGCCGGCGGTGCTGACCATGGTGGGGCCGAGCCAGGGCTTGGTCCCCAGTGTCTTGAAGAATTTCATCCTTCGGCTCCTTTGCCTTCGGGCTCGTTCTGGGGAATGAAGTCGCGCTCCGCGCCCGGCACGCTGAAGTCATAGGCCCAGCGGTGCACGACCGGCAGCTCCGGGCCCCAGTTGCCGTGCCGGGGCGGCACATCCGGGGTTTGCCATTCCAGGCTGGTCGCCCCCCAGGGGTTGTGTCCCGCAGGTTCTCCCTTCTGCAGGGTGCGGATCACGTTGTAGATGAAAATGAGCTGGCTCAGGCCCACGATAATCGCCGCGAGGGTAATACTGGCGTTGAGGGCCTCGGCGGACTCGGGTATGAAGTCGGTGCCACTCGTGGCGAAGTAGCGTCGCGGCACGCCGAGAAAACCGAGGTAGTGCATCGGCAGGTAGATGGCGTAGGTACCGAGGAAGGTGAACCAGAAGTGCGCCTTGCCGAGGCCCGCATGCAACTGCTTGCCGGAAATCAGCGGGAACCAGTGATAGATGGCGGCGAACAGCACCATGATCGGCGATACCCCCATGACCATGTGGAAGTGCGCCACCACGAAATAGGTGTCGGACAGTGGCAGGTCGATGGTGACGTTGCCCAGGAACAGGCCGGTGAGGCCGCCGTGGGTGAAGGTGAAGATGAAGCCGATGGCGAACAGCATCGGCACCGTCAGGTGGATGTTGCCGCGCCACAGGGTCAGTACCCAATTGTAGACCTTGAGGGCGGTGGGTACCGCGATGATCAGGGTCGTGGTGGCGAAAAAGAAGCCGAATGCCGGGTGCATGCCGCTGACGTACATGTGGTGGGCCCAGACCACGAAGCTGAGACCGCCGATGGCGACGATGGCCCACACCATCATGCGGTAGCCGAAAATGTTCTTGCGTGCGTGGGTGGCGATCACGTCCGAGACCATGCCGAAGGCGGGCAGGGCGACGATGTACACCTCCGGGTGGCCGAAGAACCAGAACAGGTGCTGGAACAGGATCGGGCTGCCGCCGGTGTAGTCCAGTGATTCACCCAGCGACACTAGTGCCGGCATGAAGAAGCTGGTGCCGATGACCTTGTCCAGCATCATCATGATCGCACTCACCAGCAGCGCCGGAAAGGCCAGCAGCCCCAGCACGGTGGCAGTGAAGATACCCCAGATGGTGAGGGGCATGCGCATCAGGGTCATGCCGTGGGTGCGCGCCTGGAGCACGGTGGTCACATAATTCAGCCCGCCCATGGTGAAGGCGATAATGAATATGGCCAGGGATGCGAGCATCAGGATGATGCCCCAGTCGTAGCCGGGCGTACCCTGCAGGATTGCCTGCGGTGGATACAGGGTCCAGCCGGCGCCGGTGGGTCCTCCGGGGACGAAGAAGCTCGCCAGCAGCACGATGACCGACAGCAGGTAGGTCCAGAAGCTGAGCATGTTCAGGTAGGGAAACACCATGTCCCGGGCGCCGATCATCAGCGGGATCAGGTAGTTGCCGAAGCCGCCCAGCAACAGCGCCGTGAGCAGGTAGATCACCATGATCATGCCGTGCATGGTGACGAACTGCAGGTAGGCGCTGGGGTCGATGAAATCGAAGGTGTCGGGAAAACCCAGCTGCAGGCGCATCAGGCCCGACAGGACCAGCGCCACCAGGCCGACGAAGACCGCGGTGATGGAATACTGGATGGCGATGACCTTGTGGTCCTGGCTCCAGATGTAGGTGGTGAAGAAGCTGTGTGGCTCGTGCTGGTCTTCTTCGATCTGGTCGGCGATTGCGGTGTGTTGCATGCCTTTCCCCTCAAAGCGTGTTCAGGTAGGAGAGCAGGTCGTCGATGGACTGCTCGTTCTGCAGTGACCGCGACATCAGCACCATCTGCTGGCCATAGCGGTCGTCGCTGTGGCCGCCGCGCACGCCCTTGCGGAAATTCTCCAGCTGCCGGCGGATGTACCAATCCTGCAACCCGGCCAGGCCCGGCGCCTGCAGGGCCTCGTTACCCTGGGCCCGACTGCCGTGGCAGGCGCCACAGCTGTTGTAGTGGGCGGCGCCCCGGTGCGGATCGCCGCTGACTGTGCCTGCAGTGTCCGACGCCGGCAGCGAGGCCAGCCAGGCGGAAACGTCCCGCACCGCCTCCCGACTGCCCAGGACACCGGCCATGGGCGCCATCTGCTGACCATAGGTATCGGCCTCGTGTGCACCGCGAATACCCTGTTGGTAGTGTTGCAGCTGGCGCTGCAGATACCAGGCCGGGAGGCCCGCCAGCTGTGGCGCATTCATGTCCCGATTGCCTTCACTGTCGGCGCCATGGCAGGCCGCGCACACCGCATAGTGCTCCTGCCCGGCAACCGGATCGCCCCGGCCTTCACCCTGGATATCGGCCCAGGTACGCTGCCCGGCGAGCCACTGTTCGAAGTCCTGTGGTTCCTCGACAATGACGTTGCCGCGCATGGCGTAGTGGGCGATGCCGCACAGCTCCATGCACATCACATCGAAGCGGCCGGTGCGGGTGGGAGTGAACCAGACGTAACTGACGGTGCCAGGCACCATGTCCATCTTGACCCGGAACTGGGGGACCGCGAAATTGTGCAACACGTCGCGGGAGCGGAGCAGCACCTTGACCGACCGGTCCAGCGGCAGCCGCAGGTCTTCTCCGCGGACCAGAATGTCATCGCTGCCGGCGGGGTCGTTGGGACTCATGCCAAAGGGGTTCTCGGCGGACATGAAGCGGGCATCGACCTCGCCCAATTGGCCGTCGGCGCCGGGGAAGCGATAGCTCCACTGCCACTGTTCGCCGAATACCTCCACCACGTCAGCGTCCTCGGGCACCTTGACGAAATCTGCCCACACCACCAGTCCGGGCGCCAGCATGGCGACGATACCGACGGTGGTGATGCCGGTGAGCCACTTCTCCAGGGAAGCGTTCTCGGGCTCATAGTCCGCCCGCCGGCCGGCGGTGCTGCGGTAGCGGAATACCGCCAGCGCCAGGAACAGGTTGACGGCGACGAAGACAAAGCCGGTGATCCACAGGGTAATGTTGATGGTCGTGTCGATGGCACCCCAGTTGGACGCCAGCGGTGTAAACCACCAGGGGCTCCACCAGTGAAATACCAGAGAACCGACCACCAGCAGGACCAGGGCAATCACGATTTTCATGCCACCTCCTTGTACGCTTGCAGCTGGCGAACGGAACGCCCCGGCCGCTGCGAGCAATTATTCTTATGTGTGTTTCACTGGTGTCGCCAGGCAGTACCTTTCATCATGTTTTCTATTCTTGCCCGGGTGCTTACAAACCAGCCAGGAGCCGCGGGCCCCTCGCCAGCCGACGTGAGTTTGGGGTGGGCGCTGACAATACGACGCAGGATGTCCTCCTGGGACTGGCTGACATCGACAAACAGGACGTGCTTGCCGACCCGCAGATCATCGGTGAAACGCTTGAAATCCGAATGCGGCTCCTGGATACCGATCAGGCCTCCCTCCCAGGTACAGAAGCCGAGCACTATGACGGCGAGAAAGATGGGGGGAACCCAGGTGATGGTGGCGGCGATGCCTGTTGCCCATGTGGCAGCGAGGACAATGGCCGCAGCAATGACGCCGATCACCGCGCCGCGTTCGGTGCCGTGTACGACATCCTTGCGCAGCACCGCTTCCACATCGTTCAGCCTGTGGGCCTGTACACCCGCGTCGTCTTCGCTGAGGACATGAATCTGCGGAGTGGAAACGCCTGCCTCCTCCAGGTCGCGCTCCACCTGTTCCAGTTCGTCGAGATCATCGCTGAGAAAAAAGTGCCTTTTCATTATTGAAATACTCCTCGCCGGATTGCCGGATGTGCACTTGCACTGGAGTATAGCACCGTCATTGGGGGGCACTGGCCGAGGCCACCGGGCGCAGTTTTTTTAAGTCTTTCCAGTGCTTAGCAAGGTGTCTTGATAGAAAAAAAAGAGCTAAAAAACACGGTTTTTACCGAAAAACAAGACTGTTTTTGGTGGTCATTAGTCGCAATCGCGTTCTACTGAGAACGTTTTTTCATAAACAAATTTTTTAATAGGCTCAGATGACCTAAGCCGTGATTGCGGCGTGAAGCGCCGAGTGCGCGCCAGCGATGTCCGTTTGGCGAACTAATAATTTTCGATATAGGGCGACCAGCAGTTAGGATAGAGCCTTCGATCAAGGACATTGGAGTCGCAGGCATGGCAAAGGCAGGAGGTACCAGGGAGCACGCTGGCGAGGAAGGTGACAAGACGGTACTGGCGGACACTGCGGACCAGACCGTCGTCGCCCCGGCATCCGAGCCCGATGCCCTGCCGCCCTTGCCCGAGGGCAACGAAGACGAGACTCTGCTGGCAACACCTGCTGCCGCCGCTGGCCCGGGCCTGAATACCGCCGCCGAGCTGCCCACCCGGGCGGTCGACGAGGACAGCACCCAGGTCAATACCCATCCCGGCGCGTCGCCCCTGACCGGGCGCAGCTACGTGCCCCACTCCAGCAATGTCATCAAGGACCGCTTCGTGCTGGAGTCCCGGCTCGGCAAGGGCGGCATGGGCCAGGTCTACAAGGCGCGTGACCTGCGCAAGGAAGAGGCCAACGACGACAATCCCTGGGTCGCGATCAAGTTTCTCGGTGAAGAATTCAGTCGTCATCCCAAGGCCCTGATCAGCCTGCAGCGGGAGGCGAAAAAATCGCAACAGCTCGCGCATCCCAATGTGCTGACCGTGTACGACTTCGACCGCGATGGCGACCGGGTCTACATGACCATGGAGATGCTCCAGGGTGACGCCCTGTCGGGCCTCAAGAACATCAAGTTCGCCGAAGGCAAGGAACCGGACAACGAGACCCTGATCGAGCAGATGGCCAGCGGCCTCGCCTACGCGCACGAAAACGGCCTGGTGCACTCGGACTTCAAGCCGGACAATGTGTTTGTCACTACTGACGGCCGGGTCAAGATCCTCGACTTCGGCATTGCCCGGATCATGGATTCCGCGGTGCACAAGGACAGTTTCGACGCCGGTGAACTGGGGGCCATGACCCTGCGCTATGCCTCCCTGGAAATGCTGCTCCGGGACAGCGATCCCCATCCCTCCGACGATGTCTACGCCCTCGGCTTGATCGCCTACCAGTTGTACACCGGTGCCCATCCCTACGGCGGCAGAACGGCACTGGACGCGCTGGAGCAGGGCCTGAAGCCACAGCCGATCAAGGGTATCAAGCGCCACCAGTGGCGCGCCATTGCCGGTGCCATCGCCCTGCAGCGGGCGCACCGGACGCCCAGCGCGGAGCAGTTCCTCAAGGAGTTTTCCGGTACCAGCAGGCGCAACCGGATGCTGCTGGCAATGGTGCTGGTACTGGCGCTGGCCTCGGGTTACTTCGCCTGGGAAGCGAGCAAGCCGGAGGGGCCCGCGGTGCCCTTTGCGGAGCTGCCGGCGCAGGTCCAGAACGAGTTCCGCAGCCACATCGACCGCGGTCAGCAGTCGGCGGAGATCGGCGACTGGGATGGAGCCTCGCGCTATTTCACCGCTGCCTACGCACTGCATCCGCGCAATCCCGAAGCCGAAAACGGTTTGCGCATGCTGGTCCAGCACCTGGTGGAAGTCGCGCCCACCATGGTGACGCCGCGACAGCAGGAGTATCTGTTGAGGTTGATGGATGCCTACGCCGGGGAGAACGAGTTCCTGGCCAATAATCCCCAGTTGGCACAGCTGCGAGATACGCTGCGGGCGCGGCTGAATCCGGAGTAGCCGTGGCGGCCGCTGGCGTCAGTCGCCGCCCGCCAGCACCCGGTCCAGCAGCCCGGGCCACGCTTCCACCCAGCAGCAGTGGTGGTCGAAGTCGGCACGCAGCCGGTACTCTGCATCGGGGTGGCGTTCCCGGTAGCGGGCGGTCGTTGCCGGCGGCACTATCCGGTCCAGGCCGCCGGCGAGGTGAACCTGCCGGAAGGCCGCGCGGGGCTCGATTTCCAGTGCCGGGTTCAGGGAGCGGGTCAGCGGCAGGTGCCGGTGATATTCGGTCCAGGCCGCTGTGTCCAGATTGCTGGCGACGGTGACCACGGTGGTGGGCAGCGTCTGCCGCTGCGCCAGCAGCAGTGCCAGCACGCCGCCACCGCTGTAGCCCACCAACACCAGTGACGCAGGCCGGTATTCCGCGAGCAGTCGCTGCACCGCCTCCGCGAGCGCGTCCAGGACTGCCGGCGAGTAGCGGCCCTCTGTCCACAGGTCGGGTTCGCAGGGAGGGGAGGGTGTCCCCGGCTGGTGATAGCAGGGCCGGCCCAGCAGCAGCGCCGGGTGGGGGTCCGCCAGCATCAGGTCCAGCGCTACCGTGCTGCGCCCCGTGGGGTTGGCGGCCCGCTCCCTGCCCAGCCAGGGGCGTCCATCACCCTCGAGGTACAGGTGCAGGCGCCCGCCCCGCACCGGTTCGGTTCGGGCCAGCACGGGGAGAACGAAGGGGCCGCCGGGCACCTGCCGGAGACTGAGGTCGTGCCTGGCGGCGAGCTGCCCTGCGTCGGGAATACCAGTGCAGGCGACTACCAGCGACACAGTTAGCAAAAGCAGACATCGACGCTTGTGGCCGTACCACGAATGAATTATGTTCGAGGCCTCCATGAAAATAACAGCGGGTTCCCGTGCCATGACCAGTGTATTTCCGCCCCTTCCGTCCACAGTTGGCCGCACCATGCGCAACGCTATGCTGGCTGCCGCGGCTTCGGTCCTGCTGGCCGCCTGTGCCGGCAGTCCGGGAGGTCCGGTCGAGATTCCCGAGGGCGCGGCCGTCGCCGACCTCTACATTGTAGACTGCCTGTTGCCGGGGCAGGTACGTCAACTGGGCAACTCCACCTATCTCACCCCGCGGCGACCCACCCGCACGACCGCCCAGGACTGTCGTCTGCGTGGCGGCGAATATGTGGCCTTTGACCGGGCGGATTACAAGACGGCGCTGCGGGTCTGGCTGCCGGCGGCCGAGGCCGGCGATGCCGATGCGCAGAATTCCGTGGGTGAAATTTTCGAGCGCGGGCTCGGTACCGAGCCCAATTACGAAGTGGCCGCCCTGTGGTTCAGACGCGCGGCAGAACAGGGCCACAAGGGTGCCCAGTTCAATCTCGGCACCCTCTATGAAACCGGCAAGGGCGTGGCCCAGGACAAGGCCGCGGCCCTGAACTGGTATCGCCAGGCCTGGGGCCTGGCCGAGGATCAGCTGGTCTACAAGTCCGACGCCGAGCAGGCGCTGCTGGCCAAGGCCGAGGAAAATGTGGCCCTGCAGGCGGAGAACGTCACCCTGGCGGAGCAGATGGCCCAGGCGCGCGCCGAGCGCGAAAAGGCCCGGGCCGAGGCCGCCGCCGCCAAAGCCGAGGCCGAGGCAGCGAGAGCGGATGCTGCTGCGAGGCCTGCCCCGGCGCCCGCGCCCGCAGCTTCCGCTCCGGTCGCCCCGGCAGAGCCGCTGGTGGACAGTGGCCTGGTCAGCATCGGTGCGGATACGGCAGCCCCGGGCGGGGACATCTCCAAAGACGGCCGCAATTATGGCCGCTACTATGCCCTGGTCATCGGCAATGGCAGCTACCAGTTCCTGGATGACCTGCAAACGCCGGCTTCCGATGTGGACAAGATCGCCCGCGTGCTCAGTGACAAGTACGGTTTTGCCGTGCAGGTACTGAAGAACACCAGCGACGTCGGTGTGCTGCGCGCGCTCAACCAGCTCAACGAGGTACTGGAAGAGAACGACAACCTGCTGATCTACTACGCCGGCTACGGTAACCGCAGGCCGGTCGGCGCCTACGAGGCGGGCTACTGGCTGCCGGTCAATGCCGAGCCGCCGCCCAACGACACCTTCTGGGTCCCCACCGAGCAGGTCAGCAGCCACCTGGCCCGGCTGCCGGCCCGGCGCATCATGGTGGTGACCGACTCCGCCTTCGCCGGCCTGCTGGCGGACAATCCGGCCTTCCTGCTGGCCAGTGGCCGCGATGCCCTGCTCAGCGACGCCTACATCGGCCTGCGCTTCCCCAACAAGTCGCGCCTGCTGTTGACCTCCGGCCAGGACTTCCCCCTGGCCAGCGAACGGGACCCGGGCACTTCGGTGTTCGCCGAAGCCTTTATCCGCGCCCTGCAGGACAACGAAGCGGTGATCACCGGTCCCGCCCTGTTCCTCAGCATGCTGGACCTGCTGGATGAGAGCCTGCCCGGCCTGGACCCCGAGTTCAAGGCCATCAAGCGGGCGGGCGACGAGGTCGGCGAGTTCTACTTCGTGGCCCGCTGACCACCCCTGACCCCTGTAGGAGCCCGCTCCGCGGGCGATCGCCCGCAGGAGCGGGCTCCCACAAGGCTTCAGGAAACAGTTGAGGAAACCGGGCGGCGCCTTTATAATCCCCGCCCTCAGACAACAGGACCATAGCTCAGTTGGTTAGAGCGCTACCTTGACATGGTAGAGGTCGCCAGTTCGAATCTGGCTGGTCCTACCAAACAAAAGACCCCGCCGCAGGCGGGGTTTTTTGTTTGGTCAAAGGGTGGATGAGAACTGGCGCCAGTTCGACAAACTGCGCGAGCAGTTTGCAACGAGCGGCGTCAGCCGCGAAGCCCGCAGGGTCGGAGCAGGCGCGAGCCTGTTCCGATTCATCTGGCTGGTCCTACCAAACAAAAGACCCCGCCGCAGGCGGGGTTTTTTGTTTGGTCAGAGGGTAGATGAGAACTGGCGCCCGTTCGACAAACTGCGCAAGCAGTTTTCTTCACCGGATCAACTATCGATCAAGTTGTGCTAGTGTTCGGCGAGCCATAACAACAAGGAGCACTGCCATGCCCCGTCTAGCCTCTGCCTGCCTGCCCCTCACCCTGATCCTCGGTTTCTTCGCCACCACCGCAACCGCCGACCCGTTACCCGAACCCCCTGTCGGCGTCGCCACCCCCGCCACCCGGGCCGCCAATGTCGCCGTGGCCGAGCGCCTGCCGCTGACCGACCCCCGGGACTTCGAGGATGCCAGCCGCGGCCTGGTGGCGCAGCTGGATGATCCGCGGATCCTGAACCCCGATGGCAGCACCGCCTGGGATACGGCGCGCTTCGAGTTTCTCGATGCACCCGCCCCGGCCACGGTCAATCCGTCACTCTGGCGCCAGAGCCAGCTCAACAGTCTGCACGGCCTGTTCGAAGTGGTGCCCGGCAGCATCTGGCAGTTCCGCGGCTACGATCTGGCAGTGATGACCCTGATCGCCGGCGACAGCGGCTGGATCGTGGTGGACCCGCTGACTTCCGCGGCCCCGGTCCGGGCCGGCCTGGCCCTGGCCAACCGCGAGCTGGGCGAGCGTCCGGTGACGGGCATTATCTACACGCATTCCCACGGCGACCACTTCGGCGGCGTGCGCGGCCTGCTTGACGAGGCTGAAGTCGCCGCACGTGACGTGCAGGTGATTGCCCCCCACGGTTTCACCGCTGAGGCGGTCAGCGAGAACCTGATGGCCGGCAACTACATGAGCCGCCGCGCCGCGCTGCAGTTCGGTACCCATCTGCCAGCGGGTGCCACCGGTCATGTCGGCACCGGCCTTGGCCAGCGCCTGTCGACGGGCCAGATCGGCCTGCTGCGGCCCACCCATGAGGTGCCGCTGGGGGGCGAAACGCTGACCATCGACGGAGTGGAGTTCGTCTTCGTGGATGCCTCCCATACGGAAGCCCCCGCCGAACTGATGTTCTACCTGCCGGCCCTGAAAGCACTGTGCACGGCGGAAGTGGCCACGCGCACCTTCCACAATGTACTTACGCCCCGCGGCGCCAAGGTTCGGGATACCCTGCGCTGGAGCCAGGTTCTGGACCAGGTGCTGGTCCGCTTCGGCGGCGAGGCCGAGGTCATGTTTGCCTCCCACCACTGGCCGACCTGGGGCCGGGAGCGCCTGCAGCAGGCACTGCAGAACCAGCGCGATCTGTACCGCTACGTGCACGACCAGACCATCCGCCTGGCCAACCACGGCGGTACCCAGCACGAGATCGCCGAGCAGCTGGCGGAGCCCCATTTTGCCGCCACTGACTTCGGCACCCGCGGCTACTACGGCACCCTGAATCACAACTCCAAGGCCGTGTATCAGAACTACTTCGGCTGGTGGGACGGCGTCCCGGCCAACTATCATCCACACCCGCCGGAAGCGGCCGCCACACGTTATGTCGAACTGATGGGCGGCGCGGAGGAGGGCCTGCGCAAGGGCATCGATGCTTTCGAGTCCGGTGACTACCGCTGGGCGGCCACCGTGTTCAACCACCTCGTGTTCGCGGATGCGGGCAACCGCCCGGCACAGGAGTGGCTGGCGGCGGCCTACGAACAGATGGGCTTTCAGGCCGAGTCCGGGGCCTGGCGCAATTACTACCTGACCGCGGCCATGGAGCTGCGTGACGGCCTGCCGGAAACCCCCCTGAGTTTCGACGACCCGGATTTTCTCCAGGGTGTGCCCACCGCTGCGCTGCTGGATGCCCTGGTGGCGCGCTATGACCCGGCCAGGCTGGGCCGCGAGCCCTTCGTCATCCAGTTCGTGTTCCCGGACCGGCAGGAGCAGTTCCACGTCGAGATCAACCCCGCGGTCGCGTTCCCGCGCAGCGGGATGGCGTCGACACCGACCGCCCAGCTGACCCTGGATCGCGGTGATTTTGACCGCCTGTTGTTGCGCCGGGTCGAGCTGCCGGAGCTGCTGCAGGGCGGTCGGGCGGAGCTGGTTGGCGACGGCACTGCCATCGGCGCCTTCTTTGCGGCTCTGGACCAGTTCGAGTACTGGTTCAACGTCGTCACGCCCTGAGTATCGTGGAGGCTTATCCGCTCATCCGGCTGGTTCACATGCTGGCGGCCTATTTGACCGGGATGTTGTTTGTGTTGCGGCTGCTGCTGGACCTGGCGGGGCAGCCGGGCTGGCGGCAGACGCCATTGCGCTGGCTGCCGCATGCGAATGACACCCTGCTGCTGGCCATGGCCCTGGCGTTGCTGCTGTTCGGTGGCTGGCAGATCACCGCGCACAGTTGGCTGGCCCTCAAGCTGCTGCTGTTGCTGGGCTATATCGCGGCGGGTATGGTGGCCATGAAGCCGCGCTACCGCGTGCCGGTGCGCGTCCTGGCAGCGGGGCTGGCGCTGGCGCAGCTGCTCGGTATTTACTTTCTGGCCATCACCCGCCCCGTACTCTGGTAGCAGCCGGCGAGCGGCAGGCCCCCACCATTGAGGAGATTCGGCATGCAGGGCAGCAAGTTGACGGACGAGGCTGCGCTGGCGCCGCTGCTGCGGCAGGCCTTCCGGCCCCTGTTTTTGCTGGGGGGCCTGTTCAGCGCCGGCGCGATGCTGTTGTGGGGGCTGGCTCTGGCAGGCTGGATCAGCCTGGATCCCTACCGGAATGTCTTGTTCTGGCATCAGCACGAGATGATTTTCGGTTTCGTGGCGGCGATCATTGTCGGCTTCCTGCTGACCGCGGTGCAGAACTGGGCCGGTACCCGCGCCACCCACGGCGGCGAGTTGCTGGTGCTGGTCCTGGTCTGGCTGGCGGGCCGCGGCCTGATGCTGTTCGGCGCCGGCCTGCCCCCTGCGCTGGTGGCGGCGGTGGATCTGGCCTTCCTGCCGCTGGCGGCCTGGTACTTCGGCAGCATCGTGCTGGCGGCGGGCAACACCCGCAACCTGTTCTTCGTGCCGCTGTTGCTGCTGTTGATGGTCTGCAACGGGCTCATGCACACCGGTGCCATTCTCAACCGCTTTGAACTGGTCCAGTACGGCAGCCTCAACGCCATCTGGCTGGTGACCCTGGTGATGGCGATCGTCTCCGGGCGGGTGCTGCCGATGTTTACCGCCAATGGCACCGGAACAACAAAGGTGGAGCCGCTCATCTGGCTGGACCGGGCCGCTCTGGGTTGCCTGTGGCTGATCTTTGCCCTGCATTTCCTGGCGCTGACGCCGCGGTTGCCAGCCACGCTGCTGGCGCTGCTGTTTGCACTTGCTGCCTTGCTGCACCTGCTGCGCATCCTCAGGCTCCGCTTCTGGATAACCTTGCGCGTGCCCCTGCTGTGGTCCCTGCACGCGGCGGCACTGTTCATTCCCTTCGGGCTGGCCCTGTTCGCGGCCCGCCACGCGGGCCTGGCGGTGACCCAGAGCACGGCGGTTCACGCCCTGACGGCGGGCGCCATGGGGGGGATGATCCTGTCGATGATGGCGCGGGTGTCCCTCGGTCATACCGGGCGGCCCCTGCAGCCGCACCCGCTGATGACGCTGGCCTTCGCGCTGGTGATCAGCGCCGCGCTGCTGCGGTTGGCGGCGCCGTCCCTGCTGCCGGGGTCACTGACTGCCTGGTATCTGCTGGCCATCGCGGCCTGGGTTCTCGCGTACCTGGCCTACAGTGTGCTGTACCTGCCGCTACTCAGTCGCCCGCGGCCGGACGGCCGGCCAGGCTGAGAAGTCCGGCGCCAGGGAGTCCTGTAGACTGACAAGCAACATTCAGGGGATATCACCCGGTGAGTGTTCATCTCCCACGCCCGCATCCACCATCGCCAGCACAGACCGATACTCCTCCAGCAGCAGCTGGTCCCGGTCTGTCCACAGGTCATTGCCGCGCAGGCGAGCCTCTTCCAACGCCGTGGTGGCGCCGAGGTAGTTGCCTTCGGCGGCATGGGCGCGGGCCCGCAAATGGGCGAGCGGGTAATCGAAATCCGCCAGTGCGGACAGGCGCTCGATGTCATTCCAGGGCGGGGCGGGCTCGCTGGCCAGGCGCAATTCGGCGAGCTCGTAGGCGACGTAGTTGGCGACGCTGGTCATGCCGGTATCGCGATAAAGGGCTTCGGCCTGCCGCAGCATCTGAACGCCGTCCTGTACCCGGCCTTCCCTGGCCGCGATGTGGCCGCGGGCGCGCAGCCCGGACACCCGCACTGCCGGGTTGTCCGGGTAGCGTGACGCCATGGCCTCTACGAGGCGCATTGCCTCGGGTAGCGGCGCGTTGCGCGAGGCGGCGATCGCCTCGAAAGACAGCGCCAGCGGTATGGCGGCATGGGCGGAAGTGCCGACCTCCAGCCGGGCCCGTGTGCTGCTGGCCAGCGCATGCGCCTGCGCGTAGGCGCCCTGCACGTACAGGCGGTGCATCACGGTCAGGTCGGCGATGGCGCCGTACATCGGGTCGGAGGACTCCTCGCTCAAGGCCCGCAATGCCTCCGTATAGTCACGGGCGGTGTCGAACAGGCCGCGCAGGTTCAGTGCCATGGTGGAGAACTGCAGGAAGTAGGCCTTGGCAGTCACGGAACGCGTCTGCTTGATGAGAGGGCGGGCGGCGAGGGCCAGCTGCACCGCGGCATCCATATCCCCATTGCGGAAATAGCTGCTGGCGAGATAGCGATAGCTCGCGATCAGTGCGTCGGCGTTGCCGCTCTCTTCGGCCAGGGTGCGGGCTTCCTGCGCGTGTGACAGCAACGACTCATGCTCGCCGGTTGCCAGGTAATCGTCGGCAAGTGCCAGATGTATCTCGGTCAGGTAGGGCGCGAGCGGATAGTGATTCCGGGCCAGCGCCAGGCGTTCCCGGTTGAGTGCAATGGCGCGCCCGGTATCCCCATCCAGCCGGGCCAGGAAGGTCAGCGCCGCCAGGGTCTGCAGTCGTGTCAGCGGCGGTGTCTCAGCGCCCCCGGGTGCCACCGCTTCCAGGTAGCGTCGAGCTTCTTCCGCATTACCCAGGTCACGGTGGGCGCGTGCAGCGACCAGTCGTGCTTCGAGAAGTAGCTCCGGGGTCGCCCGTTCGCCTTCTGCCAGCAGGGCGCTGGCGATGGCCGCGGCTTCATGAGGCCGCCCCAGCACGCGCTCACAGCGGGCGAGACGCAACCGGGCGCGGTGAAAACCCGGATCGCGGGTCACCGCCGCGCGATAGTACTCCATGGCACGCTCGCAGGTGTGCCCCGAGCCGGTTGCTGCCAGGCCCGCAAAGTAGCTTGCCAGGGCGTAATTGTCTCGCGACGGCGAATCGGCCGCATCGAGGCTGCCGAGCTCGGTGCGCAGCCAGTCTGCGCCGCGCTCCAGCACGTCGGCAACCGAGTTCCCGTTGAACGCGACGCGTTTCTTCTGACCCTTGTCCCTGAGGCTCACGGTCAGAGCGTAGTCGCCTTCTTCCAGCGCCAGGTTGATCGCTGCCACCGATCCTGATCGGGAACTCGCCAGGTGCAGACTCGCCAGGTCTGTCCCATACGCCGGCTCGCCCTCGAGCGTGAACACCGGGGCAATCTCGGCCTTGGCCCCGAGTTTCGCCGCGAAATACTCGGTCGCACCCTCGGTCAACAAGGAGTCATCGTCTGTCACCGGCTGCAGTGCCAGCGTCGCCGCGTCTGGCCTGGCGGCGGTGCTGCGACTATCCGGTGAGTCCAGGCCCAGCCAACCGCCGACCGTAACCAGCAGAAGTGCCGCTACCGCCAGGCGCGGGAAGTGCCGCTGACGCTTCGCCGCCTCGGCTTTGCCCGCAGGCTGCTGGTGCTCGGTTGTAACCGCACAGGTGAGACGATAGCCAATGCCGCGATGCGTCTCGATCAGCGGGACCTCGCGTTCCGTGTCATCCAGCAACTGCCGCAGGCGCTGCATCTGCTTGGCGATGGCGGCGTCGGTGACGATCTGGCCTGGCCAGGCGGCGGAGGTGATGTCGGCCTTGGTGAGCACGGTGTCGGGTTGTTCGAGGAAGGCGAGCAGCAGGTGGTAGAGCTTGGTGCTGAGCGGAATCTCGTCGCCGTCCCGGTGCAGGCACTGGCGACGGGTCGAGAGACTGAAACCGGCAAAGCGGTATCGCAGCACCGAGGCTGTTGCCTGCATGGCGGTCGACGAGGATGTAGAAACGTCTTCCTCACCTCGAGTGGCCGATTTATCCGCAAATGGCGACATAGTCCTATTAATGTCACGCAATGTCATGAAGAGGTCAAGCACCGGATGGCGCCATTACCTAGCCTGTTGATGATATCTGTCGGGGCATTCTGCCCAGGCGGTGGCAGGTGGAGCTGTGCCCATGGCTGGATGTCCCGGAGCTGTCATGCGGTGGCTGTGCATCGCGACCCTGTTGCTCGTGTCGAGCGCCGGCGCCCGCGCGCAGGTGTCACTGGCCCTGGGCGATGCCAGCCTGGCCGCCGGCGACAGCGGCAGCGTGAGTGCCACGATCAGCACCGACGGTGCCGCAGTGGCCCTGCAGTTCGATATTCTCTATGACCCGGCCATTGTCTCGCTGGGCACCGTCAACGGCGGCGCGGCGCTCACCGGTAGCCACAGCATCGCCAGCAACCCCATCGCCCCGGGCCGCGACCGGGTGGTGATCACGACCTCGCCCGTGGTGCCGTTGAATTCAGGCACACTGGCCACGGTCAACCTCGCCGTGGCGGACACGGCCGTCGCCGGGACCACGTCGTTGACGTTTGCCGGCGTCGTCATCTCCGACGCAGCGGCGCAACCCCTCTCACCGTCCTCGCTCACGCCGGGCACGATCACCATCACCGGCGGCGCTACGGTGCCAGCGGAGCCGGAAGTCATCCCCGCGAGCCCGGTCTGGGTGCTGGTGCTGCTCTCGGCGCTGTTGGCCGGCCTGGCGCGGCGCCAGTTGGGACGGCGCGCGCGAACGGCCGCGATATCCTTGATTACCCTGCTGGCCCTGGCCCCCCTGGGCACGGTCACCCAGGCCCAGGGCCTGCCCGGCGACGCCAACGGCGACGGCGTCATCGATGCCGAAGACGTGCGCCTGATCGTGGAGCGCATCCTCGAGCGCGGCGTCCTGCCCGGCGACGGTGACTGCAACCGCGACGGCACCATCAACGTGCTGGATACGGTGTGCTCGCAGATTCCCTTTGTGCCGGGCGAGACCGCTCCTATTATCCTGGGCCCCGGGGACCGCTCCATTCCCGCGGAGCAGGCCTTCGAGATGAACCTGTTTGCGGCGGACCCGGATGCGGGGGCGACACAGGCATGGGAACTGGTCAGCGGTCCGGCAGCCCTGAGCGTGGAGCCGGGCGGCGTGCTCACCTGGACGCCGGCAATCGGCGATATCGGCAGTAACGAGGTGACGGTACGGGTGACCGACGATACGGGCCGCACGGACGAGGCGAGCTTCGCTATTGCCGTGTTCACGGATGCGGTAGTGGAAAGCAGCAATGCGCCGCCGCAGCTGACGGTGCCCCCGGACCAGTCGCTGCCCGTCGGGACACCGCTCTCCGCGCAGGCGAGCGCCACGGACCCGGATGTGGGCGACACGCTGACCTTCCGGCTGGTGAACGGCCCGTCGGGGATGAGCATCGACGCGGATACCGGTGCCCTGAGCTGGACGCCGCAGGCGGACCAGGCGCGCACCGCCGACGTGGTGGTCGCAGTGTCGGACGCTGCGGGGGCTGAGGATTTCGGGTCCTTCACGGTGACAGCCACGCCGCTGAATACGGCGCCCACTGCGGTGAATGACATATATATAGCGCGCAAGGGCGAGACGCTGGTGATCCCGGCGGCCGAGGGCGTACTGCAGAACGACAGGGATCCGCAGGATGATCCGCTGACCGCCACTCGCCTGAGCGACCCGACCCTGGGCACGGTGGACAGCTTCAACCCTGACGGCAGCCTCAGCTATACGCCGGGCGAGCCCGAGGGGATCGAGATAGGCCTGCTAGAGAAGTGCGAGGTCGATGGTGGCATCTTCACGACCAGTGCCGGCACGGCCTCCGCAGCGGATGTGGACGGCGACGGCGTGGTGGAGCTTGCGGGGCTCGTGGCGGCAGGACTCGGCGCGCGCGTGTTCGTGGTCGACCCCCGCGACTGCAGTGCCAGTGTCAACCTGATTCCGGGCACCTCCGGTCAGCCCACATCGGCGCCGATTTCGACCCTGGTCAATCTCGACGACGACCCGGAGCTGGAGGTGGTGACCCAGTATTTCCGCTTTGCCGACGAGGAGCCGAGCAACGGCCCCGGGGACACCCGAATCCGCCTGATGGCTTTCAATCTTGATGGCAGCCCCCTTTCGGGATGGCCTGCATTCGGCCTCAGTGAACACCCAAACCTTGCCACCGGCTTCAACAGCGAATGGAACGGCACGAGCCCCGTAGCCGTGGATCTTGGCGGTGACGGTGACATTGCCCTGCTCGCCGGTTTCACGCAGGTCGGCCCCGGGGGACAGGACCCCGGTACCTGCCGCGCGGTTGTGAACAATACGACCTGCAACGCCGTCGTCGCCTGGGATGGCCGCACGGGCGCAGTCCGCTGGCAGTTCGTCGGCGGGGTTACACGGCCAAGCCAGCCTTCCATGAGTCCGACAATCGTCGATCTGGATATGGATGGCGACCCGGAGATCATCTGGAACCAGCTGGTGCTCGATCACGAGGGCAACCTGTTGTTCGAGCTTCCAGTGGAGCGCACGATCACTGCCGAGGGTGGCGAGCTGTACGGCAATGACTTGCTGACCGTGGCGGTCGCCAACTTCGACAACGACCCCTTTCCGGAGATCGTCGGCTTCGACGCCACCAATTTCTACCTGTTCAGTCACGACGGGGCCATTCAATGGCAGCGGCCCTACAACGGCAACGGCTTCGACTTCCCCTGGGCCGGCCTCACGCTGGCCGAGCTGGACGGTGACCCCTTTCCCGAGATGGTCACGATGCTCACGGGGGATGACGACAACATCCTGACTCTGCGGGCTTTCGACAGCGATGGCGAGCCGCTCTGGAGCCAGCCGGAGTTCGAGGTTGCGGACTTCCACCAGACCCGCTCCTCGAGTCCGGTGGCTATCGATCTGGACGGTGATGGTATCGACGAGCTGATCCAGATGAAGGCGGCCACGGCGGCCAACGGCTTCGTGGATGCGGGCCTCTACATCATCGAAGGATCGACCGGGGATGTCATTGCCTCGGCACGCGGACTTCGCACCGCTAATGGCTTCGACGAGCCGCTCACGGTGGCGGACCTGGATGGCGACGGCAGCGCGGAGATCGTCACCACCTTCGTCGATACACTGGGTCTGGGTCGAATCCAGATCTGGGACAATCTCCCCGGCGAGCCCTTCCCGCCGGCGCGGCCGATCCGCTCGCAGACCAACCAGCAGCCCACCTGGGTCAATGTGGATGGCAGCCTGCCCGCCAGCCTCGAACCCCACTGGCTGCAGCCGGGCCGCAACTACTGGAACCGCATCGTCCCGGATCTCGACCCGCTGGCGCCTGAGCAGGACAGCTTTACCTATCGTGCCAGTGACGGTGAATTCGACTCCGCGGAGGCCACGGTCAATATCGAGATCCGCCCCAACGGCAATCCGCCGTTCTTCCTCAGCGATCCCGTGCGCGGCGCCAGTGCCGGCACCCGCTATCGTTACCAGCCCCTGGTGACGGATATCGATCCGGGTGATTCGGTCAGCTTCGAACTGCTGAACGCCCCTGTGGGAATGACCATCGACCCCGTAACGGGGGAGCTCGACTGGTATCCTCAGGCAAACGGGGAGTACCCGGTGTCGATCGCTGCCACCGACACCCTCGGCCTGTCCTCGGCCCAGATCTTCAGCGTCGCGGTGGGCGATCCGGTTGAGGTCCCGGATCTCATCGGCCTCAGCGAGGTCGCCGCCGACACTGCGCTTGATGGCGTCGGGCTGGCGCTTGGCTCTCGCTTTGTTCGCTCTGACCCGGTGGCGCCAGCGGGGGCGGTGCTTGCCCAGAACCCGCCGGCGGGGGCAATCGCAGAGCTGGGATCGGGGGTGCAGGTCACCCTCTCGAGCGGCCCGACCCAGGCGGACACGGACGGCGACGGCGACGGCTTCACGCCGAACCAGGGCGACTGCAATGACAGCGACGCATCTGTGTATCCGGGTGCGCCGGAGATTGATGGCGACGGTATCGACCAGAGCTGCAACGGCATCGACGGCAACAAGACACTGGTCGCCATTGAGGTCACGCCGACCGATCGACGCTTGCTCGCGGGCAGACCGCAGCCGCTGCGCGCGATGGGTATTTTCGAGGACGGTACCGCGCAGGATGTCACTGGCATCGCCACCTGGACCGGTGGGCCGACCTTCTCGTCGGCCAGTGCCGGGAGTTTCACCGCCGAGGCCAGCTTCGATGGCATCACCGGCAGTGCCGATTTCACCGTAGTCGATGGGGTTGCCGACGACGTTGCCCCCATCGCACGGATCAATGCGCCTGCAAAGGGCGCCGAGCTCACGGCGCCGACGACGGTATCCGGCACGGCCAACGACAGCAACCTGCTGCGCTGGGAGCTGGCCTACCGCTATGCCGGTGAGGACGATTTCGTCATCTTTGCCGAAAGCACTGCGTTCCGCAGCGCTCAGCCGCTTGCCGAGTTTGATCCGACAACGCTGCTCAACGGCCTGTACACCCTGCGACTGCGGGTGTTCGATCGCGGCGGCAATGTGAGTGAAGACAGCACCACGGTGCGGGTGGAGGGGCAGCTCAAGGTCGGCAACTTCACCCTGCGCTATGTGGACCTGGAGCTGCCGTTGAGTGGCATACCGATCCGGCTGGAGCGTAGCTACGACAGCCGCGACAAGCGGATGGGCGACTTCGGCGTTGGCTGGCAGCTTGCCGTGAACAGTGTCGAGATTCGAACAAATCGTGAGTTGGGTTCTGGCTGGCAGGTGTTCCGTCAGGGGCTCAGCTACGGTCTGCTGGAAACGGATCTTCATGTCGTGGCAGTGCGTCTCCCTGGAGGACGCATTGAGGCTTTCGAGATGGTGGTGAGCCCCAACGTATCACCAATCGTGCCCTTTCCTCCCTTCAGCCAATCGGTAAGGTTTCGTCCACTTCCGGGCACGCTGGGTACCCTTCGGAGTCTGGAGCCCAACGATGTCAGCATCCTCGATGCCCAGCCAGGCCCTGTGAGCTTGCGCCTGGACAGCAACGGAAACATCTACAACCCGACCCTGTTCCGTTACACGACGCCGGACGGCACCCGACTCGACCTCGACACGGAAGACGGCATACAGCGCGCCGAAACACCCGGAGGGCAGGTGTTGACCTTCACACCGACCAGCATCACCCACTCCAACGGCACCATAGTGGAGATCGAGCGCGATAGCGTCGGGCGGATTACGCGCATTACCGATCCTGGCGGATTCAGCCAGAGTTACAGCTACGACGCCAACGGTGACCTTCGGGCGCACAGTGATCAGGAAGACTTCGTGACGCGCTTCGACTACGACCGTGACCACAACATCATAGGCATTTTTGATCCCTTGAATCGAACTGTGGTGCGCAACGAGTATGACGAAGCAGGCAGGCTGATCAGCTCTGTGAACGCGAACGGCGACGTGGTGACCTACACCCACGACGTCCACAACCGGCAGGAGCTGGTCACGGATCCCGATGGGTTCACTTCCAGCTATGAATACGACGACCGCGGCAACATCACGCGGATCGTGGACCCTGCCGGCGGCGTGACGACGGCGACATACGACGACCGCGGCAATCGCCTGTCACAAACCAACGCGGAAGGTGAGACAAGCCTTTTCGCTTACGATGGCCGCGACAATCTGCTCTCCATTACCACCCCCATAGGTGCGACCACTCACTTCGGATATGACTCAAGAGATCTCCTGACCAGTCGTACTGACCCATTGGGCCGTGTCACCCGCTACCAGTACGACAGCGCATCCCGCCCAATCGCCGTAATCGACGCCCTTGGCAATACATCCCGGGCCCACACTCGCGATCAGGATGGAAACCTGGTGGCGACCGAGAACGCGCGCGGCGCTGCCACATTGTTCGAGTACACGTCGCGTGGGTATCGCGCTGGTGTGGTGGATGCCCGGGGCGCGCGCTCTGAACGGCAATTGAATGCCAATGGGCACATGTTCGCCGAGACCGACCCCCGCGGCGGCGTAACGACACTTTCACTCGATGCCAGGGGCATACCCAACGAGGTGGTGGCACCTGCGGGCAATACCATGTCCTACGAGTTCAACGGCCTCGGGCAGCTGGTTCGCGTCAGCGATGAATTGGGTAATGCGGTTGTCCGCACATTGGATGCTACCGGCCGGGTTATCCGGGCAGAGAATCCGGATGGTACGGCCAGCGAAATGCGCCACGACGGCAGGGGCAATCGCACTGCCGTCATCGACCGCAGCGGCCGTGAAACGCGATACGAATACGATAGTCGGGGGCGGCGGATTCGCGTGATACTGCCGGATGGTGGTGTGATGCAAACAGCCTACGACGCGGTAGGCCGCATTACCAGCGAGACGGACCCCAACGGCAATGTCACCTCCTATGAATACGACGCCGCCGGGCGCAACACGGCGATGGTGGATGCACTGGGCAACCGCACCGAATTTACCTATGACCTGGTCGGCAATCTCATTTCCCGGCTGGATGCCCGCGGCAACCGCACTGACTACGTCTACGATGTCCTTGATCGCCTGATACGCACCGAGTATCCGGACGGCTCCACGGAGACCATCGACTACGATCCGCTGGGTAATATCATTGCCGAGACGGATCGTCTGGGTCGTACAAAGTCCTACACTTACGACCCCAACGACAACCTGTCGTCGGTCACCGACATAGACGGTGCTGTGACGACGTACAGCTACGACGAAAACAACAACCGTATCCGCCAGACTGACGCCAACGGCCACAGCACGCGCATGGTGTATGACGGCAACGACCGGTTGCTCGAAAAGCAGTACCCGGACGGCAGCACCGAACGCTTTGAGTACGATGCCGGCGGACGGGTCGCGCGTACGGTGCTTCCGGACGGCAAGTACATCGACGCCAGCTACGACGGCTTTGGCAGGCCCACCGGCCATAACCTGAACGGTGAGGGCACGGAGTCCTTCACCTACGACGGCGCTGGTCGACTGACCCAGGCGGTCAATCTCTGGGGCACGGTGGACTACCGTTACGACGCCGACGGTCGCGTCATCGAGATCACCTCCGAGGGTGGTCACGCGGTGCGCTACGGCTACGACGCGCTGGGTAACCGCACCTCGATCTCCACCCGGCTCTCGGGCCAGGCCGAACGCACGACCAGCTACACCTACGATGTGCTGAACAGGCTGGCGACGGTTGTGGAGCCCGATGGCGATACCACCACCTACAGCTATGACCCGGTAGGCAACGTCGCCTCAATCAACTACCCGAACGGCGTGGTCTCCAGCTTCACCTACGACAACCTCAACCAGCTGACGCGCATTGAACACCGCCAGGGAGCGACCACACTGGCCGCCTATGACTACACCCTCGATGCCGGCGGCAGGCGCCTGCGGGTGGACCACGCCAATGGCGATTCCGTGGCCTACAGCTATGACAGCGCCGACCGGTTGTTGCAGGAGACCCACCGCAACGCCGGCAATGTGGTGATCTTCGAGCAGACCTACAGTTACGACGACGTGGGCAACCGCATCACCCGGCAGGTCTCCGGGCAGGCGCAGACGTTGTTGGCCTACGATTCCGCCGACAAGCTGCTCACCGCCGGGGCGACCCGCCACGCCTACGACGCCAATGGCCGATTGATCTCCACAACCGCGCCGCAGGGCACCATCAACTATGCCTACGATGTCGAGGGGCAGCTGTTGCGGGTGACCACTTCCACCGGCACCGTCACCTATGGCTACGATGCCAGCGGCAAGCGCCGCCAGCGTGTAGCGAATGGCGTCGAGCAGAACTTCCTGCTGGACGAGGCTAGCCTGACCGGCTATGACCAGGCGCTGCTGGCCTTTAATGAGAATGACGTTCCACTGGTTGAATACCACTGGGGGGATCGGCTGATCTCGGCGGACGATGGCAGCAATGACCGCTTTTACCACTTCGATGCGAGCCGCAACACGCGCCTGTTGACGGACGAGACGGGTGCAGTCAGCGACACGATCGACTATGACGCCTTCGGCAATGTTCGCAATCGCACCGGCGTGGGGGACACTCCCTACGGCTTCGCGGGGGAGTGGCAGGAAGAGGCGGAGGGCCTGGTTTTCCTGAGGGCCCGTTTCTACGACCCCGAGACCGGACGCTTCATCAGTCGCGATCCCTTTGCCGGCACTCCCTACGACCCGGTGTCGCTGCACCGCTACCTGTATGCAAACGCAAATCCGATCATGAATACCGATCCCACGGGAGAGCTGACGCTTACGGACATGGCTGTTGCGGGGGCTATCGCAACGGGCATATCGCTCATCGTATCGGGCTTCAACGGGGAGTCCTACAAGGAGGCAATACCCAAGGCAATTATCGCCGGTATCTTTGGTGCCGCCGGCGCTGTTCTGGGGGGTGGCGCTGCTGTCGCTACTGAACTGGCGACTACCCGTGCATTTGCCGCGGTCGTCCTGCGCGAATCCACCCGCAAGGGTATTGTCGTCATTGCGAACGCCGTCGCCCAGGCGACGGTGAGCGCGGTGTGGGGGGTGTTCCAGTTGTCCCAGACCGACGACAACTACAATGCCGATCTCGGTAGAGCGGAGGCGACGAAGCTCTTTTTGATCACGTTTGTCATAGAGCTCATGACCGGGGGGTACTACCAGCCTGCCGTCACGAAGATCGAAGACACCACCAGGACCGTTACCGTCGCTGCGTCACCCGCGGCACGCAAAGCCGCGGCCGAGCAGGCCCTTGAACGTGGAGGCATCAAGGGAGGGAAGAGGCTGTTTGGACAGTGGCAAGACAGCGGAGAGAACGCCATCGCATTCATTAACCGGATGGCCCGGGGAAGCAAAGCGACTCGAGTGCGCGGTGCGGCTCGATCCATAAAGAGCACCATTGATGCGATGACCCAGGAAGCGGAACTGATTATTCGTACCGATCTGGTCAGCCAGGTCCGGCTCTTCCCTCACGCAAAGGCTGCCTCAGGCTTCATTGAAGGAGCGAAGCAGGCCGCAAGCCCGATCTTTGAGGCGGCAATGCCAAACTAGCGATCCCTGCAACTGGCGGTCCCGGGTTGACCAGCAGGGCGGACAGGGTGGAGTCAGCCTGCCGCAGACAGGAACGGCCCGTCGACACAGCCCCTGCGTCCATCGGGCGCCGCACAGGCTCCACAGATACCGACCCCGCACTTGGTCAGGTAGTCGATGGCGCTGTGGATCTGGTCCTCGCGGCAGAACTCGCGTTGCACCGCCTCGGCGGCATGCACCATGGGCTCCGGTCCGCAGTTGTAGAACACCAGCTTTGCCCGCTCTTCCTTGCTCATCTCCTGCAGGCGCTGGCGCAGCAGCTCGGTGACCCGGCCGTGGAAGCCCCTGCTGCCGTCGTCGGTGGCGACGTGCAGGGTGGCAATTTTTACGCACTCCTCGAGGAAATACAGCCGGTCCTGGCTGCGGGCGCCGGCAAAGATCTCGGCGTTGCCGAAATCCCGGGCGATCTGGTACACCGCCGCCAGTCCGGTGCCTCCGGCCACGGCCATGATGCGGGCGTCCTCCGGCGGGCTGACCGGGATACCGTGGGGGCCGCGCACATAGGCCTCGGTGCCCACCGGCAGGTCCATCAGGGTGTGGGTGAACAGACCCAGGTCGATCACCACCAGCGAGAAGGGGTCGTCGGTGAGGGCGGAGAAGGGCTTTTCCCCGACCCCGGGGACCCAGAGGAAGATGAATTCGCCGGCCTGCACATTGATCTTGCGGTCGAAAGTGAGGATGGCGATGTCCTCGCAGACCCGCTCGGTATTGACCAGGGTGACCGGGCGGAAGTGCATGTCGATGTCGTAGCGAACGAGGCTCTCGGCGCGATCGCTGCCGTATTCCAGATCGCGCTGCAGGGCGCGGAAATACTCCACCATGTCATCGGTGGTCATGCCCACCAGGGCCGAACCGACACCGACCACCGTGGCGCCCGCATCCAGGAACGCGCGCACATCCTCGGCGCTGCTGGCGCCGCCGCAGCCGATCACCGGCAGCCCCGTAGCGGCAACCACCTCCCGCACGCACTTGAGGCCGATGGGCAGCACGCCCTTGCCCGACATGCCGCCGGAACCGTTGCTCAGCACCGCGTGCCCGTGGGAAGACGTGTACCCCGGCCCCACCGTATTGATGGCACAGAGACCATCGGCGCCGCCGGCCTTTGCCGCCTCGGCGATCTCTGCAATATTGGGGGTGTTCGGGGTCAGCTTGGGAATCACCGGGATGTCCACTACCGCCTTCACCGCCGCGGTAATCTCCCGCACCATGTCCGGATCCTGGCCCATTGCCATGCCATAGCCCTTCGCATGGGGGCAGGACAGGTTCAGCTCCAGTCCGTCCGCCACCGGCGCCAGCAGTTTCGCCACCTCGACAAACTCCTCCAGGCTGCCGCCGAAAATGGACACCAGCAGGAATCGATCCTCGGGCACCCGCAGCTTGCCCAGCAGCGCTACCGATTCCTGCGCCCCCGGATTGGTCAGCCCCACCGCGTTCACAAAGCACCCCGGCGCATACTGGCTCAACACCGGCTCCCGATTACCCAGCCGCGGCTGCAGGCCGATGCTCTTGGTTGTCACCACCCCCACCTCCGGCATGTGGTCAAACACATACTGGATGATCGAGGTTGCAGTCGTGACAATCCCGGAGGGAATCGTGAAGGGACCGGACAGGGTCTTGCCGAAAAATTCAGTGTTCAAGGCGGCGGCTCGGGGCTGGGTGGCTGGAGCGCGCAATTATACTGGCTTGACCCAACCGAGTCGAAGCGCGGTTCTGCGCATCTGGGAAATTGCGATTAACTGTGCGCGACTCGGAGGCAGGGGGCGGGTTGGAGGCTTGCAGGACCGTCCGAGACATGGAGAGCCCACCCCGCTTGATCGGGTGTGTCGAGGCCGAGCGCCCATGGACGGGTTTACAGCGTGTCCTGCAAGCCTCCAACCCGACACCTGCCGGATCCAGGTTAAAGTCTTCATTGGCCGCTCGGGCGGTCCCGGGGGTACGCACCGGCCAGCGCCTCATCGCGAGATTCTGACTGCCCAGACCCGATCAGGTTCCGCAGAAGGTCTGGTACACCTGCTGTTCCGGCCCGGGCGGCAAGGCGAAGCTTCGGTCTTCGGAACTCCAGGTCCAGGGATCCGCCAGGCGGTCCACCAGGGCGTGGAAGGGTGCGAAGTCGCCCTGGTCAGTGGCCGCGGCGATGGCGGCCTCCACCAGGTGGTTGCGCGGAATGAAGACCGGGTTGGCACGGTACATTGCCGCCTGCCGCGCTCCGGCGTCGACGGCCTCCGCGGCCAGGCGCTCGCGCCAGCGCGCCAGCCAGGGCTCGAAGCTCTGCGGCAGGGGATAGAGTTCGCCGCAGTCCTGGTCGCCGGCAGTGTCCGGGCTGGCGAGGTCGGCCAGGCGGCGGAAGGTCAGGGTGAAGTCGGTGGCTTCGCTGGCCATCAGGCTGTAGAGGTCCTCGATCAGGGCGGCGTCTTCGGGGCGGTCTTCCACCAGCCCCAGCTTGGCCTTGAGGCCGGCGGTGTGGGCTTCAAGGAACTGGTCGCCATAGGTGTCCACCGCGCCCTGGGCCAGGGCCACGGCCTGCTCGCTGTCCTCGTGCAGTACCGGAACCAGGGCCTGGGCCAGGCAGGCCAGGTTCCAGTGGGCGATGCCCGGCTGGTTGCGGTAGGCGTAGCGACCGCCGTGGTCGATGGAGCTGAACACGGTATCCGGGTTGAAGGCGTCCATGAAGGCGCAGGGGCCGTAGTCGATGGTTTCACCGGACAGCAGCATGTTGTCGGTGTTCATCACCCCGTGGATGAAGCCCAGCAACTGCCAGCGGGAGACCAGGCTGGCCTGGGCGCGGATTGTCGCTTCAAGCAGGGCCAGGGCCGGATTCGCAGCATCGGACAGCTCCGGGTAGTGACGCTCCAGGGTGTAGCGCACCAGTATCTCCAGAGCCTCCCGATCCTTGCGCGCAGCGAAGAATTCGAAACTGCCGATGCGGATGTGGCTGGCGGCCACCCGCGCCAGGACTGCGCCTGGTAGTGAGCGCTCACGATACACTGGCTCGCCGGTGCTGACCGCGGCCAGGGCACGGGTGCTGGGTACACCCAGGGTTGCCATGGCCTCGCTGACGATATATTCCCGCAGCACCGGCCCCAGTGGCGAGCGGCCATCGCCACCCCGGGACCATCGGGTGCGACCGGCGCCCTTGAGCTGCAGGTCCATGCGCCTGCCATCGGCCCCGGGCAGCTCACCCAGCAGGATCGCGCGGCCGTCCCCAAGCTGCGGATTGAAGCTGCCGAACTGATGGCCGGCATAAGCCGCGGCCAGCGGCTCAGAACCCTCGACAAGGCTGTTGCCGGCGAGGAAGGCTGTGCCCTCGGGCGACGCCAGCCAGTCCGGGTCCAGCCCCAGCTCCAGAGCCAGGCCGCGATTGACCCGGATCGGCGCGGGTGCCGCGACCGGGGTCGGCGCCAGGCGCTGGTAGAAGCGATCCGGCAGGCGTGCAAAGCTGTTGTCAAAGTTGGCTTGTGCGTTCACGGTTGACACCTTGGCGGAATTCCGCGGTTCGGGGTTGGGCAGTGCCGGCGCTGCCACTGCCCGTTGCGCGCGGCACACGCAGCAACAGCACCAGGGGCATGGTAGCAAGGTTGACCCACATCAGCAGGTGGAAGTCATTGGCGAAGGCAATCTCCGCCGCCTGCCGGCTGACCTCGGTGACCACCGCGGCTGGCAGGCCGCCCAAGGAGCTGGTGTCCGCCAATCCGGTCAGCAGCGCGGGTTCCGGGTGCAGGCGGGAAGCCAGCTCCTGCTGATTGATCCACAGATTGCGAGTGAAGAGGCCCATCATGATGGAGACCCCGATGCTGCTGCCCAGGTTCCTGGAGAGGCTGTACAGGGCCGCGCCCTCATCGCGCAGAACCGCCGGCAATGTGGCGTAGGCCAGCGTGGTAGAGGGAATGACGACCAGGCCGAGCCCGAATCCCTGGATGAAGCCGGTGATAATCAGCTGGCGTTGCCCGACCTCCATGGTGAAACCCGCCATCTCGTGCAGGGACAGGCACACCAGCGCCATGCCCAGCAGCATCAGTGCCCGCGGATCAAACCTGCGCATCAGCCGGGCAACCAGCAGCATGCCCAGCATGGTGCCCACGCCCCGCGGCATCAGGGTCAGTCCCGTGGTCATGACCGGGTAGCCCTTCCAGCTCTGCAGGAACGGTGGCAGCAAAGCCATGGTCGACAGCAGGATAATGCCGACCAGAAATATGAAGAGCAGCCCGGTGACAAAATTGCGGTCGTGAAACAGTGATGGTGACAGGAACTGCAGGCGGGTGGTGCGCGAATGAACCAGGAACAGGTACAGCCCGAGAGCTACCAGCACGGCGTAGACCTTGATCTCCAGGGCGTCGAACCAGAGCAGGTGCTCACCCCGGTCCAGCAGCAGTTGCAGTGCGCCCACCGCCAGTGCCAGCAGGCCAAAGCCCATGAGGTCAAAGCGCTTGCGCACGGTTGCCGTGGCGGGCAGGTAGCGATAGATCCCCACGAGTGAAAGCAGCCCGAGCGGCACGTTGATGTAGAACACCCAGCGCCAGGACCAGGACTCGGTGAGCCAGCCGCCGAGGGTCGGTCCCAGGATCGGCCCGATCATTACCCCCATCCCCCACAGGCTCATGGCGGAGGCGTGTTTTTCCCGCGGGAAGGTGTCGAGCAGGATGGACTGCGACAGGGGGGCCAGCGCCGCGCCGAAGCCCCCCTGCACCACACGCCACACCACCATTTCCGTCAGGCTGGACGCCTGCCCGCAGAACATGGATGCCAGCGTGAACCCGGCGACGCAGTACAGTAGTACATTGCGCCGGCCAAAGCGCTGGGCCAGGTAGCCCACGGGCAGGGTCATGATGGCGGTGGCGACGATGTAGGAAGTCAGGATCCAGATCACCTGGTCACTGCTGGCCCCGAGACTGCCCTGCATGTGCGGCAGGGCGACATTGGCAATGGTGGTATCCAGCACCTGGATGATGGTCGCCAGCATGACGCTGGCGGCCACCAGCCACTGCCCTCTGCCCTGTGTGGTCACGGGCCGAGGGCGGCGACGGGCGGGTAGCCGTTGTCGTGGGAGGTCTTGTCAGATAGCGGGCTCGGCTCGGTGTGGATACGCACTGCAGCACTCATCCCGGCACGGAGGGTCGGCCCCGCACTGGTATCCAGCAGGCGCAGCCGCACCGGGATGCGCTGCACCACTTTGACCCAGTTGCCGCTGGCATTCTGCGCCGGAATCAGCGCAAATTCAGATCCGCTGGCGGCACTGACGGTATCGACTTCCGCCTGCAGCACCCGTCCTGGATAAGCATCAATCATCACCTCCACGGCCTGGCCGCTGCGGACCGCGGCGAGCTGGGTCTCCTTGAGATTGGCCTCGATCCAGTGTCCGCCGGTTTCCAGTATGGTGATTACGGTGAAGCCGGCGGGTGTCATTTCTCCTGCCTGGGGTACATCATTGGCGACCACGCCGGCCACTGGAGCCACAATCCTGGTGCGCGACAGCTGGTAGCGGGCATGGTCCAGCTGGGCCTGGGCAACCATGATGTCTGCCTGCTGCTTGAGCGGCACATCCGGGTTGCCGCCCAGTGCCGCCCGCAGGCTGGCCAGTCTCTGGCTGCCGATCGCAATCTGTGCTTTGGCGCGGGAGAGCTGCTGCCGCGATTCATCAAGCTGGGATTCCGAGATCGCGGCCGGACCCATGCTCTGGTGGCGCGCCAGTTGCCGCTGGAAGAACGCGGCGTCCTCCTGCGCCTGGACAAGCTCTGCCTCGATTTCAGCATAATCGGCGCGGCGGGCCAGTACCTGGTTCCGCACTTGCAGCAGGTGTGCCTCCGCTTCGGCAACGGCGAGCCGGAACGGCTGGTCCTCCAGTTGCACCAGCAGCTGCCCCTGGCTGACCTGTGTATTGGGGCTGACCGGAACCGCCTTGACCACGGCACTGACTTCGCTGGCCAGGGACACTTTGTTGGCTTTCACGTAGGCGTTGTCGGTGCTGACCACGCCGCCCCCGCCGAGGACAAACCAGCCGAGCACGGCAATTGCCAGGGCAATACCGATGCCGAAACCCAGTTGTCGCTTGCTTGCGTTGGTCACGTTTCCTGCCCCTCCCGGCCCAGATTGAGGCGCACCCGTTGCAGCAGGGTCCGCAGCTGCACGATTTCGGTGGCCTGCAGTCCGGCCAGGGCCTCTGCCCGTGTTTCCTCGGCCAGCGCGCGCAAGGTTTCCAGCACCGGCTGGGCCGCGGGCGTGAGATAGATCCGGAAGCAGCGCCGGTCCTCGCTGTCGCGAACACGCTGCACCAGGTGTTCTTCCTCGAGATTGTCCAACTGCCGCGCGAGGCTGATCGGTGCCACGTCCATCCGGTCCGCCAGTTCTGCCTGCTTCAGGCCTTCCTCCCGCGCCAGTTGCCACAACACCTGCCATCGGGAGCGGGTCAAGCCGTGAGCCTTCGCCCGGCGGTCGTAGTTGCGCCGCAGCAGCCTCGCTGCACTGTGAAGTTCGAAGCTGAGCTGGCTGGCGGCTTCCTCTCTCCCTGTGTTCATGCTCGCTGTGTTCATGCTGCACTCTCGTTTAATATCGGCGCTTATTATAAGCCTGCTTATAAAGATGGCAAGTCGGCAAGGCTTTACTGTGGCGGTCGTGGATGGCAGATTAGCGGGCCTGCACAACTACTATCGGTCATTAGCCGGTATTGACATGGAGCCACAATGAGCACAAGCAGCTGGGATACCCTGATCACGGACGCCCTGGTCTTCGACGGCAGCGGCGGGCCGCCACAGAACCTGGATATCGCCATCAAGGACGGTCGCATTGTCGCGCGGGGCAGCGCCCTGCCGCGGGGCGAGGCATCCCGGGTCATTGACGGCACGGGCCAGTGGCTGATGCCGGGCCTGCTGGACATCCACACCCACCTCGACCTGGAAGTGGACCTGGACCCGCGCCTGCCGGAAGTGGTCCGCCATGGCACCACCACGGTGCTGGTGGGCAATTGCAGCCTCGGTACCTGCTTCGGCCAGCAACTGGAAGGCGAGCAGAATCCGATAGTCGACTGTTTCACCCGGGTTGAGAACATTCCCAAGAAAGTGCTGAGCAAGTGCGTGGAGAACATTACCTGGGACAACACCGGTGATTACATGGACCACTTCGACACGCTGGCGCTGGGGCCGAACATCGGTGCCTTTGTGCCCCACTCCATGCTGCGGGTGGAGGTGATGGGCCTCAAGGACAGTATCAGCCGCGATCCCACCGAGCCGGAACTGCGGGAGATGGAAAGATTACTGGAGCAGGCGATGACCCAGGGCTACCTGGGGATGAGCACTGACGGGCTGCCGTTCCACTATCTGGCCAACGCGCCGCATACCGACCAGCGCATACCGACCCAGTTCGCCAGTTTCGGCGAGCTCAAGCGCCTGCTGGGCGTGGTTCGCCGCCACGACCGGGTTTGGCAGACGACACCGATCATCGAGAACCGGGTCAAGGGTCTGCTGTATTTCTTCCTCAGTAGTGGCCGCCTGTTCGGCGCTCGTCCGCTGAAAACCTCCGCGCTGTCGGTGATGAAGTTCGTGCTGGCGCCCAAGGCCTCCAACGCCTTCCTGGGTGTTGCCGGGCTGGTCAACAGTGCCCTGCTCAAGGGGCGCATCCATTTCCAGGCTCTGGGTACCAATTTCCGCATCTGGGCCGATGGCATCGTCAGCCCGATTTTCGAGGAGCTGGATTCCACCTGCAAGCTGATCGCCAAGGAGTATGACGATGTCGAGGGGCGCCGTGCGCTGCTCAATGATCCTGCCTTTGTCGAAGAATTCCGCCGCGACTGGTTTCACGGTCGCAAGGGGCGCAACCTGGCCACGTTCAAGGCCAAAATGGGGCTGCCGGACAAGGTGGTGATCCGCGACCCGGAGTTGATGATTTTTGATGGGGCACCGGTGCCAGAGTGGGATGGCGAATCCATGCAGCAGGTATTTGAGCGCCTGCAGCGGTTCCAGCGCGGCCAGTCAGGTGAGGCCCGTTCAGAGGCCGAGCGCGAGGCGCTTGCCGCCTTCCCCAACCCGACCGCGGACGACGCCGACTTCATGTTGCACCTGCTGCGCGAGTACGACAAATCCTTCCGCTGGTATGTCGATGTCGGCAATACAGACAAGGAGGCAACCCTGGGCTACCTGCTGCACCGTAACGCGCTGCCGGGATTCAATGATTCCGGTGCCCACATCACCAACATGGCCTTCTTTGATGCCAACCTGATGTCGCTGAAACTGGCGCAGGCGGAGGGTATGGAGACCGTTGCCAGGATGGTCAAGCGCCTGACGCGGGACCCGGCCGAATTCTTTGGCCTGGATGTGGGCAGTCTCGAGATCGGCGCCCAGGCGGATATCACCCTGGTTGACCCGGAGGTGCTGAAGGGCTGGGATAGCAACGAGCACCGGGCCTTTATCCACCGCGAGCTGTTCGATCACAAGCAGATGGTCAACCGTTCCGACGGCGTGGTCACCCACGTGCTGATCAACGGCGAACCGGTCTGGCAGCAGGGCGAGTTTACCGAAGTGCTGGGCAGCCGGAGCCTGGGTCGGGCCCTGCGCGCGGCCTGAGTCAGCGCCTCGCTCAATGCGATGAGCGAGGTTGCCTATCCAGTTTCCCAGGGATTGATAACGCTCAGACCGGCGCGTTGAAAGGGATTTGCGTCGCGAGTGGCGATGGCGAAGCCGTGCGTTCTGGCGATGGCGGCGATCTGGGCGTCGGCCTGTCCGATAGGCGTGCCATCGGTTTCGGCCTGCGCGGCGATCCGGGCAGCCTCAATAGCGGCGGCGGTGTCGAAGGGCAGGATGCGCGCGCCGATCAAACGCGACAGGGCGAAATCGAGTACGGCCCAGAGATCTGCCTTGCGTTTGCTCTCTGGCAGACGTTCCAGGCCGAAGCGCAGTTCCATCACCGTGATGCTGGTCGTGAACAGCGCGGTGTCCTTCTGGCCATTCAGCCAGCCCACGACCGCAACGTCAGGTGCCTGGCGCATCGGCTCCGAGATCACGTTCGTGTCGAGTACGATCATGAGAAGTCCGCAGGCGCTATGGGAGTGTGGTCGCGTGGTGTGTCGGGAAAGTTGGCCTGCCGCGCGCGGGCGAATGCCGCTACGATATCGCCGAGCCTGTCGGAGGGCCGAGTGCCCTCGTCGAGGATGCGGCGCGCTGCGGCTTCGGCACTGATGCCGTGTTCGGCTGCGTAAAGCCTGATCCGGCGATGCACGTCGTCGGGCAGGTTGCGGACGGTCATGGTGGCCATGGTGCGGATCCTCCGGGGTGCTGTCAAAAGCCGTATATGATGTCAAAGATAGCATAGTGTCAATATGACTTCATATAATGCCGGGCGGCAGCCACCTGTTTCCCGGCGCTCTTCGGGGCCTTGGCGGGCTCAGTCTGGGCCAAGTCCTGTGCGCGGAAAATCCCGGTCGGCAGCCTCAGGATGGTGTGCAGGCCGGTCGTCCATGACCTCGGCTCCAGAAAAACCTTGCCCATTTCAAGGGAGCCTCGTTTCCCCCGTAAGCCACTGCCCCTGAGAAT
>TARA_R110002110_G_scaffold117296_1_pt1 | contig 51621 bp, 51 predicted proteins | sample TARA_R110002110 | Tara Oceans TARA_R110002110 (sample SAMEA4397330) | marine metagenome | biome: Polar Biome; feature: [SRF] surface water layer (ENVO:00010504); material: water (ENVO:00002006), including particulate matter (ENVO:01000060) such as... | depth 5 m | reverse complement strand
TTTTTTTGACTACAATTCGTTGATTTTAGCAATCAATTGATTTGCAGTTTGTTCCAATTCAACATTGATTTTTTTGAAGTGAGCTTTTTTATCTTCTACCTTCTTAGCGTTCACTTTTGTGATCAAAACATCAAAAGCAGCGATAGCTTCATCAATTAAATCATTAGTTTCTGTTGTTGGTTTTCCAGTAGTTGAAATTTCAAACAAGTAAACTGCTTCAATAATATCTCCTAATACGTAGTTGATGTCTTTTTTTAAATTCTTAATATTTGCCATTTTATTTTTAATTTTAATTTGCGTCTGCAAAAGTACATATAATCTTTCTATTACCGACTATGAAATGTAAATTTCTAAAATTGAAGCTTTTCCACTCATCACATAATAATCCATTGCCGCAGGAATTAACACAGTATCTCCTTTTTGATACTGATACATATTCATATTGTACTCAATTTCAAATGCTCCGTCAATACACATATATACCGTAAAGCTATTTCCAGTCTTCGAAATGTTTATTGTATCTGTTAACGGAATAAAATTTGTCGTGAAATAAGGACAATTAACAATTGAGTTTGACTGATTTTCTTCTTCTAAATATTCTTTGTGAGTCTCAACCTTTTCATAATTTATTGCTTCCAGCGCTAAATCTACATGTAATTCTCTAGTATTACCCTGCGCATCTACTCGATCAAAATCATAAATTCGATAGGTAATATCTGATGTTTGCTGAATCTCCGCCACCACTAAACCAGCACCAATAGCATGCACCGTTCCCGTTTCAAGAAAGAAGACATCTCCTTCTTTTACATTTACACTATCTAGAATACTAAGCAAATCATTGCTTTTCAACTTTTCTACATATTCATTGGCATTCGACTCTTCTCTAAAACCAACAATTATTCTAGCTTCCGGATCAGCTTGCATGATGTACCACATCTCTGTTTTCCCAAACGAATTGTGCCTTTTCTTTGCCAAAGCGTCGTTAGGATGTACTTGAATAGACAAGTCTTCTCGAGCATCTAAATATTTAAAAAGTAAGGGAAACTGCTTCCCAAAACGTTCATGAACTTCTGTTCCTAAAATCTCATTTGGAGCTTCATCAATGACTTCTGTTAGCAACTTCCCTTTCAAATCTCCATTAGCAATTACACTAACATCTCCTTCAACAGTTGACAATTCCCAACTCTCTCCAGTTATTTTTGACGTAATTGGTTTATTAAGGACTGTCTTTAGTTTTTCACCGCCCCAAATTCGTTCTTTTAATATGGGATCAAACTGTAACGGATATATTTTTTTACTCATTTTTATCTATTTAAAAAAAACAGCAACCTCTGTTTTACAATTGTATCTAATGCTATTCACTGATTTAAGAGACTAGTTTTTTAACAGCTTCTAACGCCTTTGGAATATGCTTCGAAGCCATCATACTATCAAAAATCATTATTATTTTCCCTTTTTTATCTGTCACATAAGTCACCCTCCCTGGCAGCAAGCCAAACATCCCTGATGGAACCCCAAAAAGTTTCCTGATTTTCTTATCAGGATCTGACAAAAGAATAAATGGTAATTTATATTGTTTTGAGAATTTTTGATGGGACTCGACGCTGTCACTGCTAATTCCAATAACCTCAGCACCTAAATCTTTGAAGTCTTCATACTGATCCCTAAAGCTACACGCCTGTGTGGTACATCCCGGAGTATTGTCCTTGGGATAGAAGTAAATAACCAATGGTTTATGACCTACGAGATTTTGACTATCAAAGTCATCTCCATTAGTATCTTTCGCTTTAAAACTCGGGATACTATCTCCTATTTTTAATTCCATTACTCTCCTTTATAGGTTACGAAATTACGAGGAGTTTCATAAAGAACAACTTCTAAATCAAATTCTGCCTTGATTCTTTTTCTTATTTTATTCCAAATTACCACGACAATATTTTCGGCTGTAGGATTGAGGTTTTCAAACTCAGGCACATCTACATTTAGATTTTTATGGTCGAACTGATTCTCTACCTCTTCTTTAATGATATCCGATAAAATCTTTATATCCATGACATAACCAGTCTCTGGATCAATTTCACCAGTAACACCTACAATCAACTCGTAATTGTGTCCGTGATAATTAGGGTTATTGCATTTCCCAAATACAGCATCGTTTTTCTCGAAAGTCCAATCCTTGCGATACAATCGATGTGCCGCATTGAAATGTGCTTTTCTACTTATAGTTACCTTCATAATTGTTTATAATTTTAACCATTGCTTCCTTTAAAAGTCACAAATGGGTTTTGCATATCTAAAACATCCCGTAGAACATTCTTAAATTTTATGATCTTCCAAAAAATGATAGAATTCGTCGAAAATTATTTTAAACCAGACGGTATAGATTTCGGGATGGGACTGCATGTCATTTTTTACTTCATCAATAGCCATCCATTTCCAAGCTTCTACTTCTTCTGGATTTATAACTGGGCTTTCGTCAGAATAACCAATCATCACATGATCTAGTTCATGCTCTGTCAAACCATTGTCAAACGGAGCCTTATATATAAAATGAAAAAGTTCTTTGAGATCAGTTCTAAAACCCATTTCTTCAAACAACCGTCTACTCCCCGCCTCAATATTGGACTCTCCATCTCTTTGATGACTGCAACAGGTATTTGTCCAGAGTAGTGGTGAATGGTATTTGTGATGTGCACGCTGTTGTAGCATGATTTCATTTTTACTATTCAAAACAAAAACTGAAAAAGCACGATGCAAAATTGCTTTTTCATGAGCTTCTAATTTGGGCATCAATCCAATTTGCTCATCGTTCTTATTAACTAATATTACATTTTCTTCTATCATAATTATTTTTAGCCTCACAAAAATACAAAAAAGATAAATAATAGCGTGTCCTTTAACGTTCTGTTTCATTTTGTTGAAGCTAAAACAATACGATAGAATTAGATCAGTATTCGATAAAAACCATTCGCATATTCTTTCTTACTTTTGATACACTAAAACCGCTATGACAATGAATAAAATAAATATCCGCAAAGCTCGACTAGAAGACTTGAACATACTTCTCGAATTTGAACAAGGAATCATTACTGCCGAACGCCCTTTTGATCCTACTTTAAAAGAAGGGAAAATTAATTATTACGATATTGAAAAAATGATTACTGCACCTCATATTGAAGTATTAATCGCTGAAATCGATTCTGAAATTGTAGGCTCCGGCTATGCTCGCATAGAAACCGCAAAGCCTTATTTAAATCACGACAACTACGCTTATCTGGGATTTATGTACACAGACCCCAAACACAGAGGAAAGGGTGTTAATGCAAATATTATTGAAGCCCTAAAAAAATGGTGTCAATCTCAAAATATAACAGAACTTCGTTTAGATGTATATAACGATAATCCCTCCGCAATTAGAGCTTATGAAAAAGTGGGATTTAAAAAACACTTAGTGAATATGAGAGTTGAATTGTGACAATTAACCAGTAACAGCACCAAAAGCATCTTTCGCACCTAAAAAACAATAGTTAAAACTTACATAAATAGCTGTTAATCTCCAACGGAGGCGACATCAGGAAGTCAAATAACTACTTATATTTGTGTCACATCGAGAATACTGCATCAGCCATTAAAAAGTGATAATAAAACCTAATAAAAAAGGCATTACTTCAATAAATACTCCGTATTTACAAATAAAAAAACAGCCTTTATCCGCTTTTTATTTTTATTCTCCTTGTTTATGCATACCGCTTGTGGACAAATAACGAAAGATTACAATAAAACAGAAATTATGGAAAACAAAAGCAGTAAACCGGAAAACCCATATTACTCCAATACAGATACCACAAAACTACATGTCACGGATACCGAATGGAAAAAAGTATTAGCCGAAGACGTGTATGAAGTAACTCGAAATGCCGATACCGAACGACCTTTTACTGGAAAATATTGGAACTCGGATGAAAAAGGAACCTATTACTGTACTGCCTGCGGTAACAAATTATTTCGTTCCGGAGCCAAATTCTCTAGTAGCTGTGGCTGGCCGAGTTTTTTCGAACAAGAAAATAAAAATAGTGTTATTTACAAAAAAGACAACTCCTTTGGCATGCAACGAACCGAAGCGCTTTGTGGAAGATGTGATGGCCATTTAGGTCATCTTTTTGACGACGGTCCAGCTCCTACAGGAAAAAGATACTGCATGAATTCTATCGCGCTTGACTTTATCCCTGACGGCAAATAGTATGGAAAGCGCCTTAATTTATTTATGAACTGCGCTAAGTATGTTGGGATAAAACAACAAAAAAACTAAGGAAGCTGCTATACAAATCATCATCATCCTCCTGATGAGAATAATAAAAAAACAATAGCTCCTAAACCGAAAATTACTTATTGGTTTTAGGAGCTATTGTTTTATAGATACCCCAAATAGGAAACATTTTCTTGCCTTGCTATTGAAAAAACACCCTATAGTTTGGCTACAAATATTTTAGCTCCGCTTTTTTAGATTAAAAAAACCTTCTTTATAATAAATGACACGCCGATTCAGGTCATCATTTCAAAAACAACTCTGTTTTTTTGAATGGAATTTATTAGTAAAAATCAAATGCTTTTTTGTGTATATTTGGACAGTAATTGCAAAATAATATCAATAATCGTAGATAATACAACTTTAAAACATATCTGTTTTTAAAATATAATCATTAATTTCTTACAGTGAATATGAAAAGTAACGATTATATTGACTTTTTTAAGCAATCTCCGGCCGTGTCGCTGGTTATGGATACTAATTTTACGATAGTAACCGTAACTGATAATTATCTAAAAGCTACCATGACGACACGCGAAACCATTATAGACAAATATGTTTTTGATATATTCCCTGATAATCCAGAAGAACTGCTATCCGAATCCACCAGCAGTTTAAGAGCTTCATTAAACCGCGTATTGAAGAATAAAACGGTCGATGAAATGGACTATATACAATATGACATTCAAAAACCCGAATCAGAAGGAGGCGGTTTTGAAGAACGCTATTGGAGAATTATTAACTCCCCTATTTTTGACTCAAACAACAACGTTACACATATAATTCAGCTTGTTGATGATGTGACTCGAAATAAGGAGCTGATTTCAAGCAATACTAAATTAGAAAAGAACATTAAACTATTGGCGGAATCATATGAATTTTCCGAAGAAATTATCGCCACAATGATGGAACCAATGTTGGTTCTCAATGAAGACCTTCAAATTAAATCCGCCAGTAATTCCTTTTGCCGAAAATACTCCCTTGACAAAGAAGAACTCGAAGGAACGTCTGTGTATGAAATAGACAATAAAAAATGGGACTTACCTGAATTACGGAGCCTCTTGAGTAATATGCTTTCCAAAAGTATAGACTTTCATAAAGTGGAAATAGCGTATGGCATTTCAGATTCTGACAGAAAAACAATTATAGTTAGCGCTAAATATATTTTTCAAAAAACACATAATGAAAAATCAATCCTATTAGTCATACAAGATGTTTCCGAAGTAAGGCGATTGTCAATAGAGCTTCAAAATAAAGAAAAAAAAGAATTCGAAACATTACTTGAGATCCAGAAGACAGCAACGAAAGAGATCGAAGACAGCAATAAACGATTTAACATGATACTGCTGCAATCCCCATTTGCAATAGCGATATTAAAAGGAAAAGACATGGTTGTTTCTCTCGCAAATGACACTATCAAAGAAATGTGGGGTAAAGGCCAAAATGTCGAAGGTCAAAAATTCAATGACGTATTACCTGAACTTATTGACAAAGAATTCCCTTTATTACTCGATAACGTTTTTACTACTGGCATTCCTTTTTACGGAAATGAGCTTCTTGCTCCTCTAGTATTAGATGGAGAATTAAGAGACTTTTATTTTAATTTTGTTTACCAGCCCTATTATGAAGCTGATGAAACAATCTCAGGTGTTACCATAATTGCCTATGATGTAACGACTCAGGTTTTATCAAAAAACGCATTAATAGAATCAAAAATTAATGCAGAGCAAAAAACACTAATTGCAGAAGAAGCCGTGAGGTCAAAACAGCAATTTTTGTCAAATATGAGTCACGAGATTAGAACTCCAATGAATGCGATTATTGGATTTACCAACGTCATTTTAAAAACCGAATTAAATAAATCTCAAAAAGAGTATATCAATGCAATTAAGGAATCTGGAGATGCTTTAATAATCTTAATTAATGACATCTTAGACATTGCAAAGGTAGACGCAGGAATGATGAACTTTGAGAAAACGGCTTTTAAACTATCTAAGTCTATCTCTGCGACACTTCATCTTTTTGAACAGAAGATGCTAGAAAAAAACATAGCATTATCCCATAACTATGACCCGGCCATCCCTAAAATTTTGATTGAAGACCCGATGCGTTTGCGTCAGATCATTTTGAATTTAATGAGCAATGCCATTAAGTTTACTTCAGAAGGAAAAATAAGCGTAAATATGCGTCTTTTGAACGAGGATAGCGAATCTTGCACCATTGAATTTCTAGTAACCGACACAGGGATTGGAATTGCTCAAGACAGACTCGAACACATATTTAAAAATTTTGAACAGGCTACAAAAGCTATTAGTAACTCCTATGGAGGGACAGGACTAGGTCTTGCTATTGTAAAGCAATTAGTCGAAATGCAAGGAGGAACAATAATAGCATCTAGTGAAGAAGGAAAAGGATCCTCTTTTGGGTTTACAATGAATTTCATGAAGCCGAGTCATGAAGAAATCGGAACCGACGCCGATCCAGAATTACTAGCACTAGATCTTTCTAAAGAATCAACAACCTCAGGGACAAAAGTATTAGTTGTCGAAGATGTAGTACTAAACCAACTTTTAATAAAAATAATATTATTGGATTTTGGATTTGATATTGAAATCGCTGACAATGGTCAGATTGCGGTCGATTTACTTCAAAACAACAAATTTGACATTGTTTTGATGGACTTACAAATGCCAGTAATGAATGGTTTTGAGACTACATCATACATCAGGAATGTTCTGAATTCTAAAATTCCAATCATTGCCCTTACTGCCGATGTTACCACTGCCGATGTAGAAAAATGCATCTCAGTAGGAATGAATGATTACATATCAAAACCAATTGACGAAAAATTATTGCTAGATAAAATCAACAAACACCTTTCAAAAAAATAAGTTAACTGAGATCAATTATATCTTTTTTATGATTGCATCAAACCCTACTGAATTTTAATTTCCCGTACTTTGCCTTTCAAAAAAACACCACTTTAAACATGAAAGCACTTACTTTTTCGGAATTTGGGGATTCAGATGTTCTTGAATATATAGATATACCCGCGCCAGCACTAAAAAAAGATGAAATTCTAGTCGAAATGCGCGCGATAGGCTTGAATTTTGCCGATGTGTACCGACGAAAAGGGAATTATCATTTAAAAGGAAATCCCCCGTTCATTGCTGGTTACGAAGGTGCAGGCGTAGTGGTCGATTCAAACAATACCGAATTCAAGGTTGGCGATCGCATTGCATTTGCTGATGTTCCCTTTGTCAATTCAGAATTAGTAGCCGTTCCAGTTGAACATGTTATTCCTTTACCGGATACCATTAGTTTCGAAACCGCCGCCACCATTCTTCTTCAGGGATTAACTGCTCATTATCTAGCGACTGACAGTCATAAAACACAAAAAGGAGAAACAGTACTCATCCATGCTTCAGCTGGAGGAGTAGGTCAATTTTTGACTCAAATTAGCAAGCTATTAGGTGCCACCGTTATTGGTCTAACCTCATCAGTATCTAAAGCAGAAACGGCTTTAAAAAACGGAGCAAATAAAGTGTTTTTATATTCTGAAGACTGGAAATCTAGCGTATTAGAGTATTGTCCTAATGGAGTAGACGTCGCTTACGACAGTGTAGGCAGTACATTAAGTGACAGTTTTGAAGTAACTAAAACTTGCGGACAAGTAGTATTTTTTGGTATGGCAGGTGGTGATCCAGATTTTATCAACCCAAGAATGCTAATGGATACTTCAAAAACCTTAACTGGTGGTGATTTATGGAGCTATTTGACATCTAAAGAACAACGTATCAAAAGAGCCCGCCAATTGTTTGACTGGATCAGCAGCAATAAAATTACAATTGCACCTCCTACCATCTTTAAATTATCCGAAGGTAAGAAAGCACATGATTATCTAGAAAGCAGAAAAAGTACTGGGAAAATAATTCTAATTCCCTAATTAGAAAAGATAACTAAAAATACTGACCTCAATTTATTTAATCTTAAATCGAGGTTTTTTTATGTAAACTTTCACCAATCATCAAAGCACATTTCTCTCCATCAATAGCAGCCGAAATAATTCCGCCCGCATAACCTGCTCCTTCACCACACGGATACAATCCTTTTATCTGCAGATGCTCATAGGTAATTGGATCTCTTGGAATTCGCACTGGCGAAGACGTTCTTGATTCTGGCGCATGCAGTATAGCCTCATTAGTCAAATACCCACGCATGGATTTCCCGAATTCAGAAAATCCTTCTCTTAATATCTGAGTTAAGAAACCGGGGAAAACTTGTCCCATTTCAACCGAAGTCGTTCCAGGAACATAGGAAGTTTTAGGTATATCTGAAGAAACTTTACTTTGTGTAAAATCAATCATTCTTTGTGCCGGTACTTTTTGAGTTTCCCCAGCCAAATGCCATGCTTTTTGTTCGATACTTTTTTGGAATTCCATTCCGGCGAGCGCACCAAATTTAGCAAAGGGTTTAAAGTCTTCTAGCTTTAATTCAACTACAATACCAGAATTTGCCGTTGCCTGATCTCTTTTTGAAGGAGACCAACCGTTTGTTACTACTTCGCCAGGACTAGTAGCGCAAGGTGCAATTACGCCACCGGGACACATACAAAAGGAATACATCCCTCTTCCTCCCACTTGCTTTACAATACTATAAGGCGCCGGAGGCAAAAGTTCGCCTCGATAATCGCAACTATATTGAATACTATCAATTAAAGATTGTGGATGCTCAGCTCTTACGCCCAAAGCAAAAGCTTTCGCTTCTATGAATATCTTTTTCCTGTCTAATAATTCAAAAATATCTCTTGCAGAATGTCCGGTGGCCAAAATCATTTTATTGGCTAAAATCGTATCTCCCTTTTGGGTTACGATTCCCTGAACTTCATTATTTTTTACTAAAATATCTGTCACTCGGGTTTCAAACAAAACCTGTCCACCACACTCAATAATTTTCTCTCGAATATCCTGAATAATTTGAGGTAATTTATTGGTTCCAATGTGTGGATGTGCTTCTACCAAAATATCTGGAGTAGCACCATAAGCCACTAATAATTCCAGAATTCGGGTTACATCTCCTCGTTTTTTTGATCTTGTATATAATTTTCCATCAGAATACGTTCCTGCTCCCCCTTCTCCAAAGCAATAATTAGAATCTTCATTTACCAGATGATCTACATTGATTGCCTTCAAGTCACGACGACGGCCACGCACATCTTTTCCTCTTTCAATCACTATTGGCTTCAAGCCTAATTCAATTAACTGCAAGGCAGCAAAAAGTCCAGCAGGCCCAGCCCCAACGACAATTACTTCTTGTGCATTTGCTACATTTCCATAATCAGGAAGTTCTATTCTATTTTCTTCAAAAGGTTCACCTTTCAGATACACCACTACTTTCAGATTGATTTTAATCGCTTTTTGACGTGCGTCAATAGAACGTTTTAAAATGGAAACATGCTGAATCTCCTTTGGAGAAATTTTTAGTAATTTCCCAAGGTGTTCCTTTAGCAACATTTCGTTTGCAGCAATTTCTGGAGATACTTGTAATAGGTGTTCTTGAGGCATTTCTTTAGTGATAATTCGGTTATTTGTCCCTTGTCTTTATCGAAAAACAAAGTGCAAAAATAGTATTTTGAAGTGGATTTGATTGTTTGTTTTGGCGGTAATTGTTTTTCGTCTTGGAAACTTTGTAACTTTGCCTCTTTGAACCTTATACTATCTTACCATGTCCAGACAAATAAAACTAATATGGGATTTCCGCGGACCCGCTTCGGCAAAAACAGCTGAACATCACGAAATTCACCTAAAAGAATACATCGCAATTGAAAAACTGCCATTAAACATTACTGGTTTTAAGATCCAGGGCGAAATGCAAGCTATTGCTTTTATGGTTGTTACTGATGAAAATATGATTCAGGTACGTGATGCCCTGAAACCGCATCGCGGTGAACTTTATGAAGAAAGTAATCAGTAATTAGTAGTCAGTTTACAGTGTCTCTGAACACTAAATTCTGCAAACTGATTACTGCAAACTGAATACTTTTTTTAATTCGCTACTTCACTGATAAATTTTATTCGCATCAAGCGCAATTCATCAATATCGTAATCCCCTTCAAATTCTTTTAAGGCGCCTTCTATCTTATCTGATTCTGATTCCATAAAATAATCATAAATCTCTTCTTGTTGCTCGTCATCAAGCATTTCATCAACCCAATATTTAATATTCAATTTAGTTCCTGAATAGACAATTTGCTCCATTTCCTTAAGTAATGCTTCCATTGTCAACCCTTTTGCTTTAGCGATATCATCTAAAGACAATTTTCTGTCAACATTTTGAATAATATATAATTTCATTGCTGACTTAGTCCCTGTAGATTTTACAACCAAGTCATCTGGACGTATAATCTCATTATCGACAACGTAACGATTTATTAAATCGACAAATTCGGCACCATATTTTTTCGCTTTTCCTTCTCCTATTCCATGAATGTTAATCAATTCATTTAAAGAAATAGGATATTTCAAGGCCATGTCTGCCAATGAAGGGTCTTGAAAAACAACAAATGGCGGTACACCTAGTTTTTTAGATACTTTTTTACGCAAATCACGTAACATACCCATCAATACTTCATCTATAGCACCCGCAGATTTAGATGCAGTCACAATTGCTTCGTCTCCCGCCTCATTGTATTCATGATCTTCAGACATCATAAAAGAGCTTGGATTCTTAATAAAACCTAGTCCTTTATCTGTTATTTTTACAATACCATAAGTTTCAATATCTTTAGATAAATAGCCTCCCACGAGCACTTGTCTCAATAAGGCCATCCAATATTTTTCGTCAAAAGCGATACCACTCCCAAAAAAAGGTTGAGAATCAGTTCTATGCGCTTTTATCACTGCATTGACTCTACCGATTAATGTAAAAACAATCTCTTTTGATTTATATAAATGCTTGGTATCTCGTACTACTTCCAATAGTTTCACTACCTGATTTTGGGCCTCTACTTTTACTTTTGGATTTCTCACATTGTCATCCATATCAGCACCTTCACCGGTTTCACTGTCGAATTCCTCACCAAAATAATGGAGTAAAAATTTTCTTCTCGACATTGAAGTTTCGGCATATGCCACCACTTCTTGCAATAAAGCGAACCCAATTTCCTGCTCAGCAACCGGTTTACCAGACATGAATTTTTCTAGTTTCTCCACATCTTTATAAGAATAGTAAGCAAGACAGTGTCCTTCTCCACCATCCCTACCGGCGCGTCCTGTTTCCTGATAATAACTTTCTAGCGACTTTGGTATATCATGATGAATTACAAAACGAACATCTGGTTTGTCAATTCCCATCCCAAAAGCAATTGTCGCTACCACTACATCGACATCTTCCATAAGAAACATGTCCTGATGTCTTGCCCGTGTTTTAGCGTCTAATCCTGCATGGTAAGGTACTGCACTTATTCCGTTGACCTGTAATACTTGGGCAATTGCTTCTACTTTTTTACGGCTTAGGCAATAAATAATTCCAGACTTCCCTTTGTGCTGTTTTATAAAACGAATGATATCTGATTCTATATTTTTGGTTTTTGTTCGTACCTCATAATATAGATTAGGTCTGTTAAATGATGCTTTAAAAGTAGTCGCATCACACATATCTAAATTTTTCAGAATATCTTCCTGAACTTTTGGCGTTGCCGTAGCGGTAAGACCGATGACAGGCACATCGCCCAATTGTTTAATTATATTTTTTAAATTTCTGTATTCCGGCCTAAAGTCATGACCCCACTCGGAAATACAATGCGCCTCATCGATGGCAACAAAAGAAATGGTCACGTTTTTAAGAAAATTAACATTTTCCTCTTTTGTCAAAGACTCCGGAGCAACATACAACAGCTTCGTTAATCCAGAAGTAATATCCTTTTTAACTTGAGTGATCTCTGTTTTTGTGAGTGATGAATTTAAAACATGGGCAATACCACTTTCTGTCGATAAACTCCTAATGGCATCTACTTGGTTTTTCATTAAAGCGATCAAGGGAGAAACAACAATTGCCGTTCCTTCTTGAACTAAAGCGGGGAGCTGATAACAGAGCGATTTACCACCGCCAGTAGGCATAATTACAAAAGTATTTTGTTTATTAAGCAAACTTTTGATAACCTGTTCCTGTAGCCCTTTAAATTGGCCAAAGCCAAAATATTTCTTTAATTCTATATGTATATCAATTTCGTTTGAATTCATTCTTTATTGTATGGTATTATGTGGTATTTTGTATAAATTTGCATCACATAAAGATACTAAATTCTTTTACACTCACAAATTTTAAACATTCTGTTTTGATATCTAAAGAAAACATATTGGCGATAGCCAAAAAAACCATTCTGTCTGAGAGCGAGTCAATTACCAAACTAACTGATTTTCTAGACGATAATTTCTCAGATGCAACGCAGGCAATCTATAGTTCTAAAGGAAGATTAATCGTTACAGGAATCGGAAAAAGCGCGATTATTGCTCAAAAAATGGTAGCGACATTTAATTCTACAGGAACGCCTTCAATGTTTCTTCATGCCTCCGAAGCGATTCACGGAGACTTAGGGATGGTACAAAAGGATGATATTATCATCTGCATTTCAAAAAGCGGAAACAGCCCTGAAATAAAAGTTGTTGTCCCTTTTTTAAAACGTTTTGGAAACACATTGATTGCTATAACCGGCAACATGACTTCATTTCTTGCCAAAGGATCTGACTATGTCTTAAACACCACTGTAGATGCTGAAGCTTGTCCAAACAACCTGGCTCCTACCAATAGCACTACTGCTCAATTAGTGATGGGTGATGCTATTGCCGTTTGCCTAATGGAAATGCGAAATTTCTCAGCAGAAGATTTTGCAATATACCATCCGGGAGGTGCTTTAGGTAAAAAATTATTACTTAGAGTTAAAGACATGTTAGAGCATACTTTAAAACCTATGGTTTCTCCAGATACAGCAATAAAACAAGTGATTTTTGAAATTTCGGAAAAACGCCTCGGTGTTACAGCAGTTATTGAAAACGATAAAGTAATCGGAATTATAACAGACGGTGATATTCGAAGAATGTTAAACGAAAGAGATTCATTTGCAGAATTGACAGCGAAAGACATCATGACCAAAAATCCAAAATTAATTCAATCAAACGATATGGTTGTTGACGCATTAAATATTCTCGAAGATTTCTCTATCACCCAACTAGTTGTGGTAGACAATGGAGAGTACAAAGGCGTCTTACACCTACACGATATTTTAAAAGAAGGAATAGTATAATGGCAAAGAAAAATCAAAACGAAATGTCGTTTTTAGATCATCTGGAAGATTTAAGATGGTTATTAGTACGCAGCACAGTAGCAATCATAATTATGGCTATTGCCACTTATTTTTTTAGCGACTTCCTGTTCGACACTATCATATTTGGACCTACAAGACCAACGTTTTTTACCTATCATTTTTTCTGTGATCTATCTCATTCATTGGGCTTCGCAGATAGCATTTGTATTACTGAAATGCCCTTTATCATTCAGAACACGGAGATGGAAGGCCAAGTAAACGTATTTATTTGGGTCTGTATTCTTGCTGGATTTATATTAAGCTTTCCTTATATATTATGGGAAATATGGAAATTTATCAGTCCTGCACTCTATATGAATGAAAAGAAAAATGCTAAGGTATTCATCTTTTTTTCTTCGTTACTTTTCTTTATTGGTGTGCTATTTGGCTATTTTGTAGTCATCCCCATGTCAGTAAACTTCGTAGCTACCTTCACCGTCAGTCCTGTAGTACTCAATCAGTTTACGTTAGACTCATATATCGGAATGGTAAAAACATCTGTCCTAGCGAGTGGATTGTTTTTTGAATTACCAATTATCATCTATTTCTTGACAAAACTAGGACTTGTAAGTCCTGAATTTTTAAGAACTTACAGAAAATATGCAATTGTACTTGTTCTTGTTATTGCCGCTATCGTAACACCACCGGATGTAGTAAGTCAAACTATTGTTGCAATCCCAATGCTATTAATCTATGAAGCAAGTATCTTTATCTCGGTATTTGTATCTAAAAATAAAAAAGAATAATTATGGCTGCTATTATTGAAGAATTTAATGAATATCGTTCTAGAATGAACGAAAAATTACTGGCTGACAACAACAAAATAGTTAAAAGAATTTTCAACCTAGACACAAATGCTTATGCTGAAGGTGCTCTTGATGTGAAAACGAAAGAACTATTGGGCTTAGTGGCATCTGCCGTTTTACGTTGCGATGATTGCGTAAAATACCATTTAGAAACCAGTCATAAAATTGGAGTAACCAAAGAAGAAATGATGGAAGCAATGGGAATTGCAACCTTAGTTGGCGGAACTATTGTGGTACCTCATTTACGCAGAGCTTATGAGTTTTGGGAAGCATTAGAAGAAACCACAACGAAATAACATTCTTCTTCATTGATTAAAAAAGTAATTCCTGACGTTTTAGACTAATAACTAAACTTGGGAAGAAACTAAATAATTGTTAATAGGGTTATTTGTTAATTTGGTTATTCGTTTATTTGACACGATTAAACAATTAAACGACTAACGTTTAAACCAACGCATATGATTTTAAGAGCTGAGAATTTAGTAAAAACATACAAAGGAAGAAGTGTAGTAAAAGGTATTTCGGTCGAAGTAAATCAAGGTGAAATCGTTGGTTTATTAGGACCTAACGGTGCTGGAAAAACAACTTCCTTTTATATGATTGTAGGATTGGTTAAACCAAATTCAGGTAACATCTACCTTGACGATTTGGATATTACTGACTATCCTATGTACAAAAGAGCGCAGCAAGGAATTGGATATTTGGCGCAAGAAGCTTCCGTTTTTAGAAAACTAAGTATTGAAGACAATATCTTGAGTGTTTTACAACTAACTACTCTTTCTAAAGAAGAGCAAGTTGCCAAAATGGAAAGCCTAATTGAAGAATTTAGTTTAGAACACATCCGTACTAATCGTGGTGATTTACTGTCTGGAGGAGAACGTCGTCGTACTGAAATTGCACGATGCCTGGCTACCGATCCTAAATTCATCTTACTTGACGAACCTTTTGCAGGTGTCGATCCTGTGGCTGTAGAAGACATCCAGAGAATCGTAGCGCAATTAAAAAATAAAAACATCGGAATCCTGATCACTGATCACAACGTACAGGAAACCTTAGCTATTACAGATAAAACCTATCTTATGTTTGAAGGAGGAATCTTAAAAGCAGGAGTACCAGAAGAATTAGTCGAAGATGAAATGGTTCGTCGTGTCTACTTAGGACAGAACTTTGAATTGAGAAAGAAAAAGATCGAGTTTTAAGAGAGTGATCAGCTTTAGAAGAGTGGTCAGTGTACAGTGATCAGTTTAAAAAAAAGCGTACAGTGAGTAGTATCCAGTGAGCAGGTTTAAATCAGTGTACAGTGATCAGTTTAAAAAAAAGTGGTCCGTATTCACTGATCAGTTCTAAAAAACAACCCTTGTTTATATATCAAATTCAAAACTTAAACCAGTTTGTATTATGAGCCAAAAAGAAAAACCCAGTAAAGACATTTTAGAGAAATGGCACAAAGACCCCGACAATTGGAAGCTTGGCGTCTTTTACTACAATAAAGAAGACAAACGCATACTTCCTCCTAAAAGAATGGCTTGGGCTGGCTGGACAGTTAATTTTGCAAATTCCATTTCAGTTGCCGTTTTTGTGATTGTAATTATCATAATAATTGGAATAACCATGTACCTGCCAAAATAATGAGTGCGTGCTCCAATCCAAATCCTAAAAACTCAACACCGCAAACTGATTACTGTACACTGATTACCGAACAATACAAACTGAATACTGCAAACTGAACTGATCACTGAATACTTACTGAGTCACACCAAATTTATGCGGATTTAAAATCATGTAATTAATTAGTTTTCCAACTTCATTACTTTCAGTTAACAATTCATTGTAAACACTTTCAGTTATATAGTTGCATTTAAATGAAAACTCCAGCCAAACCTGAGTTTCTGAATTTTCGGCATCTGAATCTGTTAATTTGCTATGAAAATTTTTAGGATAGACCCTTTTTCTATAGGATTCTGAGATATTCGCTGGTACACTTCTTGATGAACGCCTAATTTGATCCGTTAAAGAATACATTTCTTCTTTCGGAAATAGTTTTGTCATTTCAAAAATTTTCATCGCTAATGAAAATGATTTCTGATACGCTAATAAATCTTGAAATTTCATTACTTATATTGTTATTTAATGCTGAATACTAAAAATTATTACCAAGAACTGAATACTGATCGCTACACACTGATTACTGAACACTGAACACTACTCCACCGTAATATATCGCAGTTGCTGCAAATCACCATTATATATATTCACATCTACACTACCTTTTACTCCTGAAACAGAAGCTTTTTCGGTAAATTGCCAAAACAGCCAATCTTCCTCCATATTTTCACGGTAAAAATTATAGTTGGCGATCCAGAAAAGATAATCACTAAATTCTTCTTTTAAAAAATCATCATAGTAACTTTCGCCGGTATAGATGATAGGCTTTACTTTATAATGTTCTTCTACCCTTTTCAACCATCTTTTCAACCCAACTTTTAGCCGTTCTACCGATTGATTTTTAGGCAGTTTTTCAATATCCAGAACAGGAGGTAAATCCCCTTTTCTTAAAGTAACTGTTTTAATAAAAAGTTCGGCTTGTTCTAAGGAATTTTCATTAGGACGATAGTAATGATAGGCACCACGAATCAGTTTGTTTTTTTTGGCGCCAAGCCAATTCTCATCAAATTGCTTGTCTATGCGGTCATTCCCAACGGTTGCCCGAATAAAAACAAAGTGTACAGGATATTTACTTTCTAAGGTATCAACGTCTACCCAATTAATTTTACCTTGGTATTCAGAAACGTCCAATCCTATCGCTTTCCCTTTATGATTGTCTAAAACCTGGTAATTTCGAACATCCGAAAGACGCTTGTCTTCCGCCTCTTGCCGCAAAACCTTATTTGATTTAAAGCTAAAATAATACGCTAGACCATTTCTATAGTGATAGCCCATCCCAAAAACGAGAAGAATAAAAAAAGTGAGCATCGTGAAGCGTAGTACTTTTCCAGAGAAAAAAGAAGCTTTCTTTTTAGTCCCGCGACGTACCGGCGGTTTTCTTTTAACGCTTTTTCTTCTCATCCAATAAAAATTTATTGCTCACTATTGACAGTAGTACATACCCAATGATGACCAATGGAATTCCAGCATATTGGAAAAAAACTAACAATAAAAAAGAAAGAAATAAAAAGACAATTTGGAGTGCATTATCCTTAAGGTTAAACTTCTTAATCTTCAAAGAAAATAAAGGAATCTCTGCATTCAAGATATAAGCACTAAAGAGTGTAATCGCTAACAAAACCCATTGATTAGTCAAGATTTCAAGCACAACTATAGAATCTGAATATTTCAGCACCAGAGGTAAGCTTAAAATAAACAGTGCGTTGGCAGGCGTTGGCAATCCAATAAATGAATTCGTCTGGCGCGTATCAATATTAAATACAGCCAATCGATAACAAGAACCCATCGTGATAATAAATCCAAGATAAGGCATCATAAAGTGTGTTGAAATTTCATGCTGACTGTTCGAAAGTAAAAAAAACATCACATATCCTGGAACTACTCCGCTGGTAACCATATCAGCTAAGGAATCCAACTGTAACCCCAGCGGACCTGAAACTTTTAATAATCGAGCAAAAAAACCATCAAAAAAATCTAAAAAGATTCCGAGACAAACAAAATAAAAAGCCATTTCAAAATCAGAGTTAGTCACAAAGACCATTGCTATACAGCCACACAATAGATTAAGTAATGTTATTGAATTAGGAATGTGTTTTTTAATGTTCATTGCAAATTGAAATTTAAAGTCTTAGCTGACAAATTTAATATAATAAGTGAATGCAACAGCCGTTTTTTATAGAGATTATCAACACTACCATTGGCAATCCTATTTATTTAGTAAAAGAACGAACTAAGCTCAGCAAAATATTATATTTTTGATGGAAATTAAATCCTGCTTTGGTTGGTAAAAAACTGTACGATTGAAAAAAAATCAATTCTTTTTATTGCTTTTGGTTTCTACCCTAAATTACGGGCAAGCCGTTAGAAAATATTCCAATGAATTTATGAATATTGGAGTCGATGCAGTAGCCTTAGGTATGGCTAACGCGGTTACGGCTTCAACTGCCGACGTGAATTCTGGTTATTGGAACCCTGCAGGATTAACCAAATTAGAAGACCACCAATTAGCTTTGATGCACGCTAATTATTTTGCAAATATAGCCCAGTACGATTACATTGGCTATGCTAGTCCAATTGACGACCGTAGTGCCTGGGGGATTTCGTTAATCCGTTTTGGGGTCGACGATATTTTGAACACTACTGAATTGATAGACAGTGAAGGAAGCATAGATTACAACAGAATCAGTCTTTTTTCGACGGCTGACTATGGCTTTACCTTTTCTTATGCTCGAAAGTTAGCCGTTCCCGGATTTCAATATGGAGTAAATGCAAAAATTATAAGAAGGATTATAGGGAAATTTGCAGATTCCTGGGGATTTGGATTTGATGTCGGATTTCAGTTTGAAAAAAATGACTGGCAATTTGGATTAATGGTTCGCGACATAACCACCACCTATAACATATGGAACATAGACGAAAAAGAATATCAAAAAATTGCCGACGCAGTACCGCGACAAAATCAAGAACTTCCAGAAAGCACTGAAATTACAGCTCCAAAAGCTCAATTAGGGCTTTCTAAAAAGTTTATTGTGCGCTACGACTACAGTATTATGGCTGCGGCCAATGTAAACATGCGCTTTACCAAAACCAATGATCTTCTTTCTTCTGATTTTGTAAGTATTGACCCCGCTTTAGGACTTGAGTTTGGATATACGGACTTGGTTTTTGTACGAGCTGGAGTAGGAAACTTTCAAAATATCGAGCAACTAGACAACACCGAAAAAGTAGGTTTCCAACCCAACATCGGATTGGGTTTTAAATACAAAGGCATCCAAGTGGATTACGCCTTAACAGATTTAGGAAATCAAAGTGCTGCTTTGTATTCGAATATTTTTTCGTTAAAAGTGGACTTATCGCTTTTTAGGAATTAATCAACTTAATCAATAATTTTGAAAAAAAACTGTAAGACAAAAGATTCCCAAAATAAACGAAGATAATAAGTAAAGTAAACCGTTGGGTGTAATTATTAAGAACGTCAGTTCGAGTGTTTTTTGTGTAGTAAAACGGAACAAAAAATGTATCGAGAACCGTTTTTAATGAAATTTTTCTAGTTCTCGATACAATTTTCTATCGAAAATTACTCGAACTGACGAAAAATCATCATCAAAAACTAATTGCACCCAACGGGTTAAAGTAATTTTATTTTACACTATACCCAAAAAAAACAGTGTTTTTAAGAACTCCTTTCGAGTGCCACGCTTTTTTGCGTGCTGTCTTTAAAACCGACTTAGTTAAACAAATAGACATAACAGTATATCAAATGAATTCATCATTATTATTAAAAAAAACAGTTCTATCCCTTCTGCTAATTACCTCAATAAACTTTAGCTTTGGGCAAACCACTATACTTTCAGAAAATGCCCGTGTTAGCGTATTGACTTGTGGAACTGGAAATGAATCGTATTCCCTTTTTGGACACACAGCTATCCGAATTAGCGACCCAAACCAATTTATAGACTTGGTATATAACTATGGTGCCTTTGACTTTAATACACCTAACTTTGTCGCGAAATTCACAAAAGGAGACCTGCAGTATTTTGCCGTTGCACATCCGTACACTGACTTCATAAATGAATATACTTACGAAAGAAGATCTGTTTACGAGCAGGAACTAAATATCCCTGATAGCCTGAAACAAAAATTGTTTGACAACTTAAATACTTCTTTGGCTTCGGGAGAAAGCCATTACACCTATAAATTTATTGATAAAAACTGTACTTCTATGGTTGTGGATATCATCAATAAAACATTAAGCACCACCGCGATCGTAAAAAATAGCGATACTAACATTACCTATAGAACCATTCTGTATCCTTATTTTGACGGACATTTTTATGAAAAACTGGGAACTAGTATTATTTTTGGAAAAAAGGTCGACCAATTAGGCACTCAGATTTTTTTACCCTTCGAATTAAACAAAAGTTTAAAAACAGTGCAGTTCAACAACCATCTGCTTGCTAAGGAGAACAAAACGCTTCTCGAATATAACGAAACCCCTCCTAGCTCTTGGTGGAATAATTTCTATACATATGGCCTCCTTCTTGGATTCATACTCTTTATGAATGGCAAAATAATAAACCAAATCTACTTTTTAATAATGGGAATGTTGGGGCTGTTCTTTTTGTTCGTTGGATTTTATTCGAGTCATCACGAATTGGCATACAATTACAATGTTTTATTGTTTAACCCCGCCTTGCTTGCGCTACTTTATTTCTACTATAAAGACAACAAGAAATGGATTTACAACCTCTGCTTGTTTAACCTGCTTTTTTTAGCGATATATTTAATTATACTAATCAACAAGGCGCATTTATTGATTGTGTTACCTCTTATTATTACGAATGGTGTACTGTTAGTAAAATTAGCAATAAAGAACAAAAAGAAGATTCCTATTATTATCTAGATAAAGTAATCCAAAAAGGTTAGTTCAATTTATCCCATAACTATTTCGGGAAGTAGTATCTATGCTTAGCCTTCTCGATACATTTCAAAATAAAAATTTTGAAACACTCGAAGTGACGACTGTGATTTTGACAGCGAATAGGGTATCGAAAAAAAACTATCCGAAGCACACCCCTAAGCTTTTGGTGAAGGAACGAAGAGTGAAGCACCGATCCGTCAGTTCGAGTGATTTTTAAAATTGCGTAGCTATTTTAAAATCGTATAGAGAACAGTTAAAAATATTTTTAAAGAAAAATTCGGACCTATTTTTAAATTAAATCAACTGCTTTAAAACAATTGATTCTTGAATTTTCAATTGATATTGCCCTTTGCCGTTCCCTTACTACTGCCCTCTGTAAAACAATACCGTTGTTATGGTTTTTAGTGCAATATTTAAATCCAAATAAAAGCTTCTGTGTTTGATGTAATACAGATCATATTGCAATTTAATCAAGCTGTCATCAATTGAAGCTCCGTACGAATAATTGACTTGTGCCCAACCGGTAAGTCCCGGTTTTATAACGTGCCTTGTCTCGTAGAATGGCATTATTTCTGAAATCTCTTTTACAAAAAAAGGACGCTCGGGCCGCGGTCCTACAATAGCCATATCTCCCTTTAAAACATTAAGAAATTGAGGGAATTCATCGATGCGGGTTTTACGCATAAATTTTCCAAAAGCTGTTACGCGTAAATCACCCGTTGTAGCAAAAACTGCTCCATTACTTTCGCAGTTATTCCTCATACTTCTAAATTTCAAAATAGCAAATACAACTCCGTCCTTACCTACACGTTCTTGAGTGTAGAATAATTTCCCTCTATTTCCAATTGCATTTCCAATGACAATAAAGGGTATAAAAATCGAACATAAAAATAGTCCAATTATTGAAAGTCCAATTTCAAAAACCCGAACAACAGCCAAATATAATTTATTGTGATTATTCCTGCTAAACGGGAAAAAACGGTAAAAATCCCTTGCTATATATTGTACCGGTATGCGATGCGTCTTACTTTCATAAACCTGGGTATATTCCCTAATCAGCTTTCCAGATTCTAACATCTGAATCAATTGCTGATACAATTCACTAGTAATCCCAGCTGTCTCTTGAGAAGCAATCACAATTTCGGAAACGGCATTTTTCTTTACAAAAGAAGCCAAATCATTTTTATCTATAGACTCCACATAATGATGATGACTAAAGTTGACATTTGCAGCTGTATCGGCACTTACATAGCCAATGATTCTATAATGCGGATCAATACTTTCTAATCCCAGAATCAATTCTTCCACTTGTGCCTGTTCACAAATCAATACTGCATTCTGAAGAAATCGATTACTAGCTAAAAAACGAACATAAAATAGCCTCCATAAAAACAATACAGTAAAAACAATACAGTAAAAAACTAAAATTTGAAGGCGGTTAGAGGGTAGTTCTGGTGAAAAAACAGGAGTCAGTAAATAGACCAAAACTGTAGTAGATGACGTTAACAGCGTGCTTTTCAAAACTTGAAACTCGTTACTGGCAACCTGCAGATTATACATTTCAAAAATAGCCCCAAAAACACTGAGATAAACCACAAAAAAAAGAGCCCAGTAGCCATTAGTGACAGCTGCTTCCAGATATTCAAAATCAAAAAAAGTTCCCACCAAATATAGACTACCTAAAACAAAAATAACATCAAAGAGACGAAGAATCATTTTCCGCTCTGATATTTCAAAATGTATTTTATTTTTCGGCATTATTTTTTTCGTGGTAATTCCCGCAATTTAATACTTTTGTCACCATATCATTATAAAAATGTTAAATATTATAACAAGATTCCTTTAAAAAAAACCTAATCTATGAAATAGTGAAGAAATAGCTATTCTATAAAGCAAAGTAAGGAGAATGCATACTACATTTTAGCTCCTTTTAGGGTAGTGGTAAAAACACTGAGCACTGAGCACTGAGCACTGAACACTGAATACTGATCACTAAAAACTGATTACTCGTCTTCTTCTCTCACTTTCATAGGACTCCCTAATTGCACGTTTAGCAAAGACAAGGAATAAACAAATGCAGGTATAGCCAGACGCATTGCCGCATGATTTATGGTGAAGAACCAAAAAACTACAAAACACAACAAAAACATATTGAACTTATTTTCTAAATACAAAACTAACGGAGTAACTAAAAGAATTAACAAGCCTAAAAGACCAAAAGAACCATGCTCCGCAAGCATTCTTGTAATTTCATCGTGAGACAACACATCATCTCCAGTTGAAATCTTTCTAAGCTCATATCCTCTGCCGACTCCTACCCCAAAAATAGGGTTTTGCAAAAACAAATCAATCTCATCCTTGGCAATATCTTCTCGACCTGTAAATTTACTTTCTTTTTGTTCTCCTTTAGCATTTTGATTGGCATAGCGATTATTAATTAATCCATTTGTTTGCGAAACGGTGAAAATCCATCCAACAGATAGCGTAAATCCAATAAGGATCATAATATAACTCAATTTTACACGGCCTTTAAAATTTGATTTTTGATATAAAAACAATAACAATAAGCCAAGCATTAGAATTCCTGTAATCATTCCTCCTCTTGAAAATGTTACCAATCCTCTGTAAGCGATACAAAGTGCCAAAATCGCATTAAGCACGACTTGAAAACTGGTTTTTGAGGATAAAATGATTCTGGAAAAAAAGATAAACATTCCCATCCCAAATATCGTAGCTACCTGATTTGGACCAAACCCACCTGACGCTGCTGAACTCGAGCTGGTACCTGTTATTATTTCTCTAGTACTCGGAGAATGAATAAAAACATAAGTCATACAAGCAACTATCGGCAACCCCATCGCTAATAAAACATCATTTGTATTTTCTAATGAAATTTTACGCCTAAAAGTATATAAAGATGCAATTCCCAAACATACAGGGCCAGAGATATTAAACATGATTGTGGTCCGCATGTTAGATTCAATACTCAAAACAGATGTAGACAATACTAAGCCAGGGACCAACAACAACAAAAAAATCCAATATGGAATTACTCCTCTCGATATCCCTTTATAATACATCCCAATTAAAAGAAAAATAATTACCCCGTATTTTGTAATCTCGTATAAAGGATTCCCCCCTGTCATCCTTAAAAAAACCTCACTCCCTACAATATAAGCTGCTGCTATAAGTACTTCATTATTTCTATTTTGCTTCTTGATGATGTATAAAATCCAAAACAAATACATTCCATACCCAAAAAAAATAGAAATAAAGGGAATAAACTGAACGGTTGCACCAATCGCAACGTGCAATAAAACCATATTCAAATAGGTAAAATCTTCTTTAATCATTTTTGATTATTTTCTTCTATAATGTAAAAGCAAAGTAGTTATTATATTCTCTTTTGAATATCGCTCTCCTACAAGTTTTTGCAAATTTAAACCAAACTGCATCCGACTACTAATAGGTTCATCAATTATTTCACTTAATTGACATTCTAACTCGTTCGGGTTATTAGGATTGAATAATAATCCATTTACGCCCTCATTAATAACTTCAGAACAATAGCCAACATTAGTAGAAAGAACCGCTAATTTAGCCAAACCATATTCTAGCAAAGAAACAGGGAACCCTTCTGCTGTAGAGACTAAAACACCAATTGTAGCTTGTGATAATATGTGAGAAATATCGTTTCTAACATCTATTAAAAAAATGCTGCCTTCTAGCTTATTACTTGAAATATACTCCTTAATATCATCCGAATAACGATCATTATAAATCTTACCAACGCAATGCAAACTCCAACCCAATCGCTGCAGTTGCAATTCTTGAAATGCACTTAAGATAGCCATATGATTTTTCGGGCTTTTTAAATTCGCCAAAAGTACAATACGTTTGCCGACTTCTCCTTGCAAAAAAGTTGTCTTAATAACGTCTTCGTTTATAGTTGCAAAATTTGGAATGAAAAATACGTTCTTAAAACATAGTGTTTCTTTTACCCAACGCTCTAGTTCCAAGTTTACTACAAAAATGGATTCGAAAAATCGCGAACAAATAAACAGTATCCAATTTGACAAAAGTGATTGTTCTACCCGACCTCCATAATGTTCATGCCATATAATTCTAATTCGAGGATAAATTATTTTTAGTAAAAAGGCAATAAAAAAGGAAGTTCCGTGCGCATGAACGATAGCAATTTTATTTTTTTCTATAAAAGTTCTCAGTTTAAAAAGCGCTTTAAGATCAAAAGTACTCCTACGCTGCAAACACATATACGAAACGCTCTTATTTAATTCTGCCTTCAATGCTCCCTCTGAATGCGTAGTAACCATGGCCGAAAAGCTAATATGCTCAGACAAACCATTGGCATAATTAACAGCTATCCGTTCTGCTCCTCCAGCTTCTAAAGACTGTATCAATTGCAAAACTCTCATCTCCCTAATAATTTTTTAATTTCAAGCTCAAAAATATCCGTCGTATACAACCGAGACCACGATACAGCTCTTTTTTGCAGGGTATCAAACTGGATTGGATCCTGCAATAAAGCACTAATATGTTGACTGTCTTTTTCCAAATTCATTTCTAGTACAATTCCTCTTTTTCCGTAATCTAACATATAAGGTACGCATGACACCTTAGTGGCTAAAGGAACACATCCCCAAAACATGCCTTCGGCTATTACTTTTGGCCAACCCTCACTATCCGAAGGCAGCAGCACGAAATGACTTGTTTGATACGCCTGTTTTACTGTTTCTTTAGGTTGATTACTTGCTAAATGAACAATCTCCTCTAGTTGGTTCGCTGTTATATAGTGTTCCAAAACTGACCGAAGGACTCCCTCTCCATAAATTGTCAATTGTACTTTATGCCCAAGATGGTACAACCGCTCCACCATTTGAATGGCATACAATGGATTTTTTCCTTTTACCAAAGTTCCTACAAATACAAAACGAATTGTCTGACCCCAATTTCTAGGCAATACCGCTTCTTTATCCGCTTCGGAGTAGGTAGCCGTAAAAAAAGATCTAATATTTTTAGTACTATTCTCCCATTCTCCATAGACTAATACCTGCACATTACGGGTTAAAAAAGAATTACTAATAATCCATTTTTGTAAGCTATACGTCCAAGGCTGTTTCGACTTAGGATCCCAATTACCAGCATATTTAGCTGTTTTTGGAATTTTCGGAAATAGTAATTGAACAACGCTCCCTAACAATCCCATGTTTCCTGGACAGCGTAAATGAATGTGATTAGCTTCGCACATAGCTGCATATAATTGCCAGCTAATTTTTGGAGTTTTCAAAATTGTTTTTAGAATACCTTTCAAACTTAAAACATCAAAACTTTCGACGGGAATAAATTTGATAGCTAGATGTTCATAGGCACAGTCAATTGCTGTTTTTGTAAAATTACTTCTTGGAGCTACAATAGTAATTTCGTCCATATTATTTCCCCAGATATTCATTTCACGAACATAGGGAGCATAAGCAAAGTATTGGTTTCGCTCAATCTTATGAGTAACATTTGTTATAATTAAAAACTTCATTCTATCATTTTGTTAAATGTAAGGCGATATTTTCCCATACCAAAAGTTTCAAAGTACCTAATGCTCGAATTAATTCCAATGAGCTATCCTATATTGGAAAACAGCCCAAAATCCTTGAGTTAAAAAAACAATAGAAAAGAAATTGCCTCAATATCATTTGTGTTTTTTATAATCGGACCGTATTAGTTGTACTACTGTCATCTGCTTTTAGTCTAAAATTGAGTTGTAAAAAACTTTATTTTTCTCTACGATTTTATTTAGTCCATATTTACCAATTACAAAATCACGCGCCTTTAGACCAATGGCATTAGATTTCGTCTGATTTTCAAAAACCCAAATTATTTTTTGCGCTATATCATCAGGAGAACGGGGATCACAAAGTAAGCCTGTTTTAAAATCTACTATCGTTTCTGCACCTGGCCCTAATTTTGTAAAAACAACCATTTTACCCATAGCCATAGCCTCTGGAGCGACTAAACCTTGTGTTTCCATATGTGATGGAAAAACACAAACTTGTGCTTGCGCATATTTACTTGGAATACTTTCGTAATTAACAGCTCCAAAAAAAGTAATTGAATCTGCCAATGTCCCTAAATTAGGTAATTCTTTTTCTTTTAACATCGCTATAAAAGATTCCCCGTTAGGAAAAAACCAGTCTCTGCCGTAAATCATTAAAGTAGCATTAGGAAACTTTTCTTTCACTAATGCAAACGCTCTAATCAGTTCTACAACCCCTTTCTTTTTACAAACGGTACCGGCAAAAACGATTTGATGTTCCACAATATCTCCAGCAATAGGTTGAAACAAACTCGTATTTATAGGATATGAAATTAATTCTACTGCTTTATTATGATATTCTAAATACTTTTCTGTGTGCGTTTTTACATAATTAGAGACGGCAACAAAAGCATCTGCTTTTTTAAAAGATCTTTTTTCTTGCCATCCTTTCCATAAATCAACATCGCGATTTTCTGATTCAGCAAAAAAATGATGTCCTCCATGCAATCGAATCACATATTTTATATCTTTTATTTTTCGTAAAAAAGCAAGACCTAGCTCAGAAGTCTCAACAATATTAACTGGTTGCAATTGATGAATTTCTTTAATTTTTTTACTAATTCGATTAAAATTGTACCACCAAGTAATCCCTTTTATGTGTTTTTTTCTTAATCGATAAATGTGTACTCCTTCTTCAACAGTATCCTCATCATCTGCTGTGTAATTAACACCAATAACACTTACTTGATGTCCTTCCTTTACCAAAGCAACTGCTATTGTCTTAACAAAACTTCCTATACCTCCGTGAGGAAAGCCCTTTTTTGGATATTCATTCGTTAAATAACAAATATGCATATTTTTTTTATTGAATAATTGAAAATTTTTTGCCTCCTAAAATAGCAGCATACTTTGAAAAACTACTAGAATACATGCCGTCTAAACGCAGCATAACCACCTCATCACTTTCTACCATAAAATAGAAATCTGAAAATGTTTTTAAATGGGATTGATTAGCAGTTGTAGTTCCTTTTGAAAAATCAACATGTTCCGGACTGCCTGCTAAAACATTATACTTTGTGTTTCTTTTAATATACTCTAAAAAAAACGCACTGTCTGAAAGGACATAAATAATTTTGTCAGGATGACTCAAAACATTTTCGTCGATCTTTTTCATAATCTTATGAATCAGTAGCATTCTTGCATCTACATTTAAGACATGCCGAGTAGTATCGTTAAAATCACCCATTAAACTTGTAAAACGCAAGTGAAAAACCAGACGTTTACTAGAAAGTAAACTTACTAATTCATTTTCTAGGAGCATGCTTTTACGAAATAATTCGTTAAAATTACTCCTCCACAGCTGTTCATTGTCCTTTTGCGAATTTTGTTTATAAATTGTAGCTAAATAATCGACATTAGCATACACTAAATAATTTTTAGATTTTGTTTTTTTTATTTCGTCAATTGGATTGCAATCAAAATTATTCATCAAATAAAGTACCTTAGTATCTAAGTAATTAAACTTCATTTTATTGCTGTCTATTTGCCAAGAAACAGCATTGGGTTCTAAAAAAACGGCTAAATCAAAAGGATCGTTGAAATAGATATGAAAATCATAACCTAAAATTTTAGCTACTTCATAAAAAGAAACAATCCCTTTTATTCGATCTAATAAGCCACCATGAGAAAATAAACCGTCACAGCAAAAGATAATTTTAGGTCTTTCAGTAATTTCCTTTTTTTTTAATACAGATATATAACGCAGGTTTACCCGAGTTGTTTTGTATCGCGTACTAATTTCGTTTTTGATTTTTTTAATCATTTCGTGAATTTACTATTTGTTCTTGTACGACTTTAGCATACTCCACAAAATACTTTTCTTTAGTAAAATGATTTTCCCATAATTCTCGATTGCCACGTTGCATTTCTTCAAACTGGACATTCGTTAGAGAATTATGAAACTCAATTATTTTTTCAGCTATAGTATGTTCTTCCCCTTCCTGTATAATTAAGCAATGTCTTGTCCAATTAATTTTTGATTTGAATGGCAATCTGCAATCCGTATTAATTAAAACAGGAATTCTACCTAATGCTAAAGTCTCATAGAATCGCACCGAAAAATTACCTGTTCCTCTCAAACAAAAAACATATTGATTTTCAAATATATTCTTGTAAAAGGCTTTAGAAGTGCGATGTCTATCCGCCTCTGTCACTACACCTGCGCGGTATTTTTTACGAAAAATAAAATCTGTTACAATCCCTTTATTTTTTTGAATGCTTTTTAAATAAACATTTCTATAATAGCTAGAGGGATAAAATTTTTGATAGTCCGTATTATCTTTCCCAATAAGACGCAATCCATTTCCTTTAAGAAATAAAATAAATTCTTTAATGAGTTTTACGACTTCTCCATTAGCATGGCCCACAAATCCAATTTTCGGTTGCTCGGTTTTAGATACTATTTTAAATTCTTTATTTAAAAATAATAAAGGATCTAAAAAAAAGGGAGGCATCATTTCAGTTCGGCTGTCCATCTGACTATCAAAACCACTTAATCGTAAGGTATAAATCAAACTATTCCGTCTGGTCGTGCCAAAATCTCCTGTAGAAAATAGTAGAATCGGCTTCCCGTTTTGTACCGCTTCTGAAATAAAAGAATCTAGATATTCCTTTTGTTTAGCACTCTTAAAATACTCAATTGCTAACGGTAGAACAGCAAAGTCAGCGTCTGGCATATCATTCTTCAACTCATAAATAGGCGTTACCGTTCTAGATTCTACAGCCAAAAAGTCTAGCAAAGGATTAATATAGCCCTTACTATGGTCAAACTCATTGGTTGGTGCAGTATATAAATAAATCATTATGAATCGGTTTTAGACTGCAACAATACAGCAGCAATTAACTCGCTACTTTCCTCTAACGGATGTCTTACCACCCTTTCTATCCATACCTTTCGTTGGGAGGCTATAGCTAAAGGGAACTGTAAAGCTTCGTTTAATTTTTCTAGAATTGCTTTTTTATTCGCAATCCAACCTACAGCATCTAAATCTCCCATAGATCTAAAATGCTGAAAATTATAAATCGTCTCTACATTCCAATGCTCTGAATAGGTTTGATTGTAATTCAAATACAAACAGGGTTTATTATAAATAGCAAAATCGTGCGCCATAGTAGAACCAATATTCACCACCGCATCACAATGAAAAGCTAAGTTGACTAACAATGATACGTCTTCTACTTTTGGAAAATTACTGCCCCAACCTTCTCCATAATTTTTCCACACTGGTTCTATCGCAGTAATAAAACTGGAGTGTTTTGCAAGTATAGCCGTAAACCGATTATCGACATCCGCTGGGCTTTTTCTAAAAATGATTTCTGGGCGCGTTCCAGCCTCCATTGTGGCAACTGCATCAGCTACATCTTCTAAATACTGATGATCATAAGGTGAACTAAGAGCGTCATTTCCGCTAAAGCAGAGCCATTTTTTTGCAACATCTAAATTATAAATCGCAGCAAACGCTTCTCTAGCAACGATAGTGTCCTTGTTTGTATAGAATTCAAACTGCGGCGTCCCAGTAACAACTACTTTTTCAGGAGCTATTTCAGGATAATACAACTCCATTTCCTTTTTCATATAGTCTGACCATACTAAATAGTAATCTGCTTTTACCGCTAAACGTGCTTTGGGCAAATTATCCCACGAATATATTGCGCTAACCACTTTGATTTTAAGCGCATTTGCAGCTAAACATACCGGCATCAAAGCGGCAACACGTTGATGCGTTATAAAAACAACAGTAGGTTGCAGCGCTTTTAATTGGTTTTCATAACTAGCTATCATTTTAGAACTCCAAAAAGAATCGCTTATCTTTTCTAACCAAAGAATTCGATTGTACTTTTTTGAAGCCCAAAGTCCTATACTTTTTGAAATCTTTTTTTGAATTACTTGCTTAAAATTAATTCCCTTATTATTCCAATTAAACATAATAGTAGGATTGTCAACTAATTTCGCATTGTTTAACAATCTTGCATAGGTCGCTGACTCAGTAGCTATTTTAGTAACTATACTTTGTTTTTTTAAAGGTAAAAACTGATGGTCAATTTTGATGTCGTGTAGCTTTTCTACAGATTCAAAAGCTTCTTTCGGAAGAGAAGACCAAACGCATACCGTTGCTGCTTGCTTCGCATGTGCAATAATATCCGAATACAAATAGTTGCGAACCCCCACTCCATCGGGAACTAAAAAAAGAATTCTATTAGGCTTGCTGGTCATTAAATATACTTAATTCAAATTATTAAAAGACATTACTTTATTTTGCATAAACATCCCCAAAAGAAGTCTGCAAAAACGCATCCTGCTGAACTATTGCCATAAACTCGATATAAGACATCCAATTATTTTTAAAAACCATGGATTCCCCTATTGAATAATTAAAACTATTATAGCCTAGGTTTTGTAACTTATCAAGGCACTTGATAACAGTATCAGTCATTTCTGGAACATTATATTCAACAGAAATAGTTCCCGTTTTTTGGCTTAGTCCTTCTAAAACGGCATATTCATATCCTTCAACATCAATTTTTATAAACGATGGTTGACCATGTTTTAAAATTAACTCGTCTAAAGTAACAATCTGAACCTCCTCTTTTTTAGTCCAAATAGATGTCTTGTGCCGTGTGTTTTTTACTTTTTCAATATAATCTCCTGAAAAAGTAGAAAGTACTGAATGATCTGCCTCGTAAAAAGTTTTTAGTTCCCGTTTTGCACCTAGCCCTACTGCTTCAATTTCTACATTCTTAAATTTATTTTTTAAATAAGCAACACATTTTTGCTGTGGTTCTATTGCAACAACTTTAGCTTCTAGAGATAAAAAAAGGGCTACTCGATTTCCGTAATTAGCCCCAACATCAAATACTAAATCATTTGGCTTTACGAACGCTTTGTATAATTCTACGCCTACTTCCATAAAATCTTTATTTAAAGGATTTCCTTTATCACTTCCTTTAATCGCTTTTACAAAGTTCCATAACCCAAATTGCATTAAAACAGTCTTTATACGTTTTTTACTATTTTTACTTATCATGATACTATTTAAAAATTTAAATGTCTCGAAATTGTTTTTGATGATTTAATTGCCAAATTTCCATTTTATTTAGTGTTTCTAAAAACAATTGCGCACTATTCCCTTGGCCAAAATCAATATCCGAATGTACTACTTTATGAGAATCTATACTGCTTAATGCTTCAACTATACTTGCTTTTTGATAATCTACATTTATGATATCAGCATGAACAGCTCTATTTTGTTGCCGTGTACCGATATTAATAATCGGAATCCCATAATAGGGAGCTTCTCTTATTCCGGCACTGCTATTGCCTATTATGAATTGGCAGTTTTTAAGTAGTGTTAAAAAATATTCAAATCGCAAGGAAGGAAAAACCCTAAAACGAGGATTCTCCTTCAGCTTTTCATACGCATTGATTATAAATTTACTTCCTAAATCATTATTGGGAAAAATCACAACATAATTATGGTCGTCTTCTTTTATCGCATCTACGAAATCAGCTGTATATTGTTGCATTTCTTTAGCCTCAGTAGTAACGGGATGAAACATTACAATGGCATAATCTTCAAAAGAAATACCATAATATTTTTTTGCAATCGATAAATCTGGAAGCGTATCTGAAAACATAATGTCAATATCAGGTGACCCAATGGTATAAATAGACGATTTCACTTCTCCCATTTGCTCCAATCGTTTGGCTGCATCGGCATTAGAGACAAAATGAACATGACTCAATTTACTCACGCTATGCCGAATCAGTTCATCGACCGTTCCTGAAATTTCCCCACCTTCAATATGAGCTACTAAAATATTATTCAAAGAACCCACGATAGCACCAGCAAGTGTTTCTACTCGGTCACCATGTACGATTATCAGATCTGGATTAATGTTTTTTATAAAAGAGGAAAGTCCTTCAATAGTTTTAGCCAGTGTCAAATCCATAGTGGACTCGTGCGTATGATTTTCAAAAGTATGAACGTTTTTAAAGTTGCAACGCTCAATTTCTAATAAAGTATAACCGTATTCCTCCTGTAAATGCATTCCCGTAACAAATACAAAAACTTCATATCCTTGATGCTTTTCAAGAATAGAAATTAGTGATTTAATTTTACTAAAATCGGCTCGTGTGCCTGTAAGAAAAAGTATTTTTTTCATTGAATTCTTGAAATATTTTAGCCCATTTGCTTAAAAAAAAAATCTCGACTGCGCTCGATTTGACAAGCTCTAGTAATCCAGTTCATTGTCCTGATTGTATTTATGATGTGTGGCATTTCTACATTCTGACAATTCCTGTAATTTATCAAAATTTTCATCTATTAAGCACTGTTTTTTTGCTCTACTCCATTTTTTTATTTTCTTCTCAAACTCAATAGCTTGATTAGGATCTGTAAAGTTCTGGTAAAAAACCAATGTTACAGGTCTTCGAGAATGAGTATAAGCTTCTGGATATTTCGCTGCAGTATGTTCCAATACTCTCCTTTCAATATCAGAAGTAATTCCAACATATAAAGAATTATCGTTGCATTTCAGAATATATACGTAATAGAATTTCATAATCTATTGCTTAAAATGAATCTCGACTGCGCTCGATTTGACAATATATCACTCTGTCACGGCGAGCGCAGTCGAGACGCTACATTACATCATCCCAAACCAATTGTTCATCATTACCAATGTCTCTTGTCGCCATTTTTCCTAGTACATCATTAAAATGTTCCGCCAATATTTTTCCCGTTCCGGGGCGTTTTACCCATAAATTATCTTTAGTCAAAACTTCTCCTTTTCTAACTGCTTTTATGCTACAAACCGTTGCAAAAGCAAAATCAATAGTTACCTGCTCTTCTATCGCTGGTTCTTTAATCCCGCCACGCATCTGTGCCAACTCAGCACTATTGACAATCAGTTCACGAGTTGCTTGTTCGTCCATACTACAAATAATATCTGGTCCAGTTCGATTCATGTGATCGGTAAAATGACGTTCTAAAATAGAAGCTCCCAAGGCTACCGCCCCTAAACAAGCATTATTATTTAGTGTATGATCCGATAAACCGAAAACTTTATCCGGAAAAGCATTATGCATTTCCATCATGGCGCCTAGACGAACTAAATGAATAGGTGTAGGATATAAATTAGTCGTATGCAGCAACGCTACCGCTACATTATGTTTGTCAAAAATGGCCACCGCTTTGCGAATACTTTCAATAGTGTTCATGCCAGTACTCAAAATTATAGGCTTGCCAAAAGAAGCAATATGTTCTAGTAATGGATAATTATTACACTCTCCCGAACCTATTTTGTAGGCCGGAATATCAAACTTCTTTAGTCGTTCAGCAGCTGCTCGGGAAAAAGGGGTCGAAATAAAAATCATTCCTTTACTTTCTACATACTCTTTTAACGCTAACTCATCTGCTTCATTAAGAGAGCAACGTTCCATGATTTCATATATCGAAACTGTTGCATTTCCTGGAATTACTTTTTTGGCAGCCCCGCTCATTTCGTCTTCTACAATATGGGTTTGGTGTTTTACTACTTCAACACCTGCACGATGTGCCGCATCCACCATTTCTTTGGCGACTTTTAGGGAACCTTCGTGATTAATTCCTATTTCGGCAATGACTAAAGGAGGATAATCTAATCCTATTTTTCGTCCGGCAATTTCTATGTATGGATTCATCAATTGAGTTAAGAATTATGGTTTTTAAAAAGATACGCTGCGTAATCTAAATCCGCTTGGGTATCGATGTCAACCGTCGCAAAAATATGATTTACTTCGAAAGGAAACGCGTTTTCGGTTATAATTTTATGTTCTAAAATGGCTTTTGCTTTAGTGATATACAACAATCCATTTTCATAATACAAGGGCTCTAAATCCTGACTGCGTTGCCCCACTTCATAATTGTAAGATATAAAAGTCTGCTGTTCTATTCTTCCTAATTTCTGGTGGTTTCGGGTAACGGTAAACAAACTATCACAATTATTATTTTCATAATATTCATAGGCTTCTTTCAGCATATTTTCAGGGCGCAACGGATTGGTTGGTTGTAATATAATAACATTTGCAACAGCAGGAGTAATACTTTTTAAACCCTGTTCAATCGCTGTAATAGTAGGTTCATAATCCCCCGATAAATCATCTGGTCTATCTATTACTTTCGCGCCATAGTTTAATGCCACTTCTTTTATAGCGGCATTGTCTGTCGAAACATAAATTTCATCCACGATAGCGTGATTCTTTTGCGCATATAAAATAGAATGTGCGAGTAATGGAATTTCTCCAAACTGCATCACATTCTTATTTGGTAATCGCTTCGATCCGCCACGAGCGGGGATTATAACTATTGTTTTACTCATAAATACTATGTCTATTTGTAAAATCTTTCAAAAATAAGGGCTTTATTGCTGCTAATTCTTTCTCTGATTTATCCCACCAATTTAAAGCTTCAATTTCGGTTATAATGGCATCTGAAAATCGCTTTCTGATAACTCTTGCAGGAACACCCGCAACTATTGAATAAGGCAAAACGTCTTTTGTGACTACTGTTCCTGCCGCTAAAATAGCACCATTACCCACAGACACATTGCCTACAATAATTACACCATGACCAATCCAAACATCATTACCGATAACAATTTTATTATTTTCTTTTAATTGTTTTAATTCACCGTTAAACAAATTAGAGTTGATATAAGTGCTCATAAACGAGATAGGATGATTGGCCGCATGCAAAGCTACATCTGCACCTAATTGGCAGTACTTACCTATTGTAATATCACCTCCTAATAAATTATTATATCCTAAGGTAGTTGCATAACCTATTTTTATAATTCCCGAAAAATTACAACGATCAGGCACTATATTTTTACCTTCAAAAATTACATTTTGAACGCCGCGTGAAAAACCAGATAGTGTTACCTTCCCTTTTTTTTCTGGCATATTCAATAAGTAGTAAATTACCTTTTTTAAAAATAAATTTATCATCGTATTACCATTGATTAAATTATGATTTTCAGTTTTTTTAGTACTTTTACTAAAAATATTTTTACGGAATAAGGCAATAGATTGATATTGAAAACGTCTTTTTTAAGATTATGAAAACTAAAACTTTCTTCTGTAAACCCTTCTAATTCTTCATTTTTTTTTATTACCCAATCCTTTTCTAACACATTCCCCATATGCCATACATAAGCTTTTGGCGACGACAAACGAAACAAACCAGTTTTATCAAACGGAATGTCTAAATATATTGATTCTGACCCACCAGACACCGCGATATTGCATTTCTCTTTTGGCACATATTTTAAGATTGGTGTTTTTCTAATGGAACAGCAAAAATGTCCTGCTCCAATAATATAATTTTCTTCAGAAACACAAAAAACATAAGACTGAAATTTTTTTTCTGTAAAACTTGAATTCTGCCCTGTACTTTTATGAAAATGTTCTAAATCACTAAAATCGCAAATTGTGCTTGTTTTTTTTCTTTCGAACAAAACTGCAAATAGGTTTTTTATTAAGGTCGAATCAGCGTGAGTATAATTTCCTGGTGTTGGATTCATTGAAACAAAACCTGCTTTGGAGACGTTTTGAAACATTGCAAAAGTTTGCTTCAACCATCCTTTATCAAAAAAAACATCTGCGTCTGAATAGGTAACAAATTCTTCAAAACTGGCTCGGGTTTCAGCAATTACAGCATTCATCTTGCCAACATTTTCATTGTTAAAAACTGCCCTATCCACTTTCCCATCTCTGCATAAACTATATATATACTCGTTAACCTCAGCTGATGATCCGTTAGAAACAATTGAAATCGCAGTATCTGAATTAATCGTTGCTACTAAAGAGTTGATACAGACTTTAAATACATTTAAGGCATCTTTAAAGTATCCTTCTGCATTGGGGATATAAACAGGAATAATTACCCTATGTGATGTTGTGCTTATATCAACTACTTTGTGACTATTAGGGTTACTTCCTATTCTCATAATGATTAATAAGTTTTGTTATTCCTTCTTCTAACGACATCAATTCTCTTCCTAAAATATTTTTCATCTTAGTCGTGTCTGGGCATCTTCTAGTCATATCCCCTTCTTCCAAAGGAGGTAAATGGATAATTGAAGAATTAGAATTCGTTATTTCTATTACCTTTTGGGCTAAGTCTAAAATGGTCATTTCTTTATCACTTCCCACATTTAATACATCATTGACACATTTAGACTCCATCATCGCTTTTATACAAGTGTCAATATTATCGTCTACATAACAAAATGATCTAGTTTGTAAACCATCACCATACAAATAAATAGTCTCGTTTTTAAGAGCTGCTTTAATGAATCGTGGCACTACAAAATCTTCACTTTGATTTGGACCATAGGTATTAAAAAATCTAAAAATGGTATATTCTAAACCATATTCTTGGTAATAGGATTTAAAGAAAGCCTCTCCTACATTTTTAACAATCGCATAAGGCAATCTAGAGTTTAATGGAGTTGTATTTTCGTTTTGAGGAATTTCAAACGGTTCCCCATACACTTCTGATGAACTGGAATAAAACACGCGTTTCACTCCTGAATTTTTAGACAACGATAAAACGTTTTTTATTCCTTCAATATCGTCAAGTACCAACATCGGATTCTCCAACGTACGTTGTACCCCAACTAATGCTGCGTAATGAAATACATAATCAAAATTATACCTGCCAAAAATGGGAACTATATCATTGTAACTATTCGTGTTTGCCTTAATAAAAATTACATTATCCCGTTTTGGTATTTTGTTCAAGCTACCGGTTGAAAGGTTATCTACGATAACTATCAAATTATTGGGGTTTGCTGCTAATTTACTGGCAATAGCACTCCCTACATTTCCTGCGCCTCCTGTAATAAGTATGGTATTTGTCATTATATTTTTGATGCTTTTTTAATGTAATAATGAGGATATAAATATAGAATATATATATTTAATTTAATTTTCCTTGTTTTAGATACTTCATTATAGGTTCTCAAACTAGAAATAGCAAGCCGTATCGCAATTTTATAAAGAGTAAAAAAATTACGCACTCCCATTTTTTTGAAATTTTGATACATTTTTTTCTCAATACCAATGTACTTTTCAGTTTGAATGGACAAGCGATTCTGATGATTATAGTCTCTATAATATCCTAGTGGAGTATCAATATAATAGACTTTATGTCGGTAAAACATCCGTTGATAAAAATCAATATCTTCTCCTACTTTTATCGTTTCGTCAAAAAGCAGATCTGGTTGAAAAACTATCTTTCTAATTAAAGGTGTTGGCGACTTTACTACCCAAACACCCAATGCATTCCAAAAAACATTTCCAGTACGTTTGTGTGCCTTTTCTTTACTGGCACCAATTTTCTCCCCCGTTTCCTTTCCATTTGCGTCTATCACCAGGGCTGACGAGTGTACACAATCAATATCATTCATTTCGTCCAGTACTTGAACTTGCTTTTCTAATTTATTAAGAACCCAACGATCATCATCATCTAGAAAGGCAATATACGCTCCTTTTGCTTTACTTATACCAAAATTTCTTGCAGAGGACAAGCCTCCATTTTCTTTATAATAATAAGTACAATTTTTATACTTACTACAAATGGTCTTTGCATAATTTACAATTGACCCATCATCAATCACCAATATTTCAAGATCGTTAAATGTTTGCTCCGAAACACTATTAATTGCTTCTTCAAGAAATTGCTCGCGATTATGCGTGGGAATAATAACACTTACTAACGGATGTAACATGTTTTTTTAATTTTATTCATTACCCGTTTAAGGATACCAAAAAGCGTTTCTCTTCTCGCTTGATTAAGCTGTCTGATCATTTGATTCATTTTTTTGTAATCATCATAAAAAACACCATAATATTCTTTGAACATCGATTCATTTTCTACAACTTGTACTTCCTGATGCAAAACATTATTGCTAATTCCGGATAAGTCATAAACCGTTAAAGGAAAATTTATATGTTTAAAAATAAACTGATTACTCAAAAAACATTTTATATAAAAAGCTCGATCTGAAACTATTTTGTACTTCTCATCATAAAACCCCATCGCATCAAACACTTCCTTTTTAAAAAAAGTACTTTGATGCGGCAACGAACTTCGCACAAAAAATAAAGGAGTTAAATATTCTGGATAAACTTTCTCCCCTTTTTCAAATTTATAATCCCCATAAATTATATCGCCAACAAAATCAGGATGCAAAATAAAACTTTCTAATGCTGTAACTCCATTCAATACATCACCGCTATTTAAAAACAATAAATATTCACCATTTGATGCTTTTATACCTTTGTTCATAGCATTGTAAATACCAGTATCAGGTTCGCTAATTGAATAATTTATTCTATCCTTGTTCTTTGCCAAGATCGCTTTACTTCCATCAGTAGAATCACCATCGATCACCAAGAACTCAAAATTTCGATAATTTTGTGAGATAACTGATGCTATGGTTTTCTCTAAACCAATACAATTGTTATAATTTATAGTTACAATAGATAAAAATGGTTGCATGTACATTTAACGGTATTAAATTTCAAATTTAATAATTTGAAATCTTATTATAGATAGCGGTATATAATTCTGACTGCTGCTTATTAGTAAAATGATCTTGAGCGTACTTTCGAATTTTATCGCTCTTATATTCTTGTTTATTGTCACTAAATTTGATTATGGCTTTAGCTAACGCAAATCCAGTAATTTCATTAGCCAAGACACCAGTCAAGCCTTCTATGGTATGTTCTGCAATACCGCCAACATTAAAGCCAACGATTGGCGTTCCGCAAGCAAAAGATTCAAGCATTACATTCGGCAAATTATCTTCTCTGCTGGGCAGGATGAAAACGTCTGCCATAGCATAACAGGCTGCCATTTGGGAAACAGAATTTATTTCTCCTAAAGCTCTAATTTTCAAATTATCAATTATTGGAATATTCCCTTTACCAACAGTCAAAATAGTACAATTCAACTCTTTAAGAAAAGACAAGGATTCTAGCAGCAAGTCAAAACCTTTTCGTGGATTGTCTAGCGAATCTGAAACAAAAAGAAGGACAAGTTCAGTACTATCAATTGCATATTGTTTTCGTAAAATAATTTTATCCTGAAGCTTAAATACACCTAAATCTATCGAATTAGGTATGCAAACTTTATTAAAATTTAAAAAAACTTTACTTTGCTTTGCTTCCTCATATAACCATTTAGATGGCGTTACAAATGTTCCTTTATCGATACAGTCAAAACTGCTCTTTTTTATTCCTTTTATATTGCTATCAAAACTCTTAGCGATTTCTAAATTTCTAATTTCATCGTCCTGATAATGAAATATCCCTTGAAATGGATTCATATCATGAAAGGTCCAAACCATAGGTTTTTTACAATTTAAAAAAAAACTAGGATAATCAACTATTCCATCAATCCAATGTAAATTTATGATGTCAGCCGCTTTTACCAAAGGATGTACGTGAAGTTTATAGCTTGAAAATGGCAAAGTAGCAATCTCACAATCTAATTTAGGTTCTAAAACACTAAACTCTTTTATTAGTTTATCCTCGTAGGAAAGCGAAAAAAAAGAGACTCCTTTATTTAGTATTTTTCGTAGCAATGAAGGTCTTTTATAAGTAAAAAAATCGTCTGTTAAAACCTCGTTATTATAATCAATAGAAAGGTTTGTGGAAACAAATGCAGACTCGACCCCATCTTGACTTAAAGCTTGATGCAAACGAAGCGCTGCAATTCCTGCTCCACCTTTTGACGATCTAGTAATATGAAGTACTTTCATTTACTTATTTATTTTTGCTTTCAACTCTTGATATATTTTTCGTGAGAATTCTTTAAAATAACGTTTAAAATAAGTGTAAGAATAACCGTAAAACACAAAATCTACTATTACCCCTAACCAATTTTTAACTACTATTCTTAACCCTTTCTTAGGCGTAGCTTCCCATGAATGATCCCACAGATGTACAGCGTAGCTGTTTACAGTTGTATAAGTAGTATAATCTTCAGCTCGGTTTTCATACGGTAACGGATAGAAATATTCCGGACTAAAAATAATTTCATTTTTATCAATGGTCTTCTCATTGATTGTTGGGCTGAAGGTATGTGTTATAATGGGTGGCGAAAAAACGTTAAATTCAGTTGTACTATAAAAATCAAGCATTTTCTTTAAAAACAGATGTTCCTTTTTTGCTCCAAATAAACCAAATGCAATTCTTTCTGATACTTCTTCACCAATAAAAAAACTATAATCTAATAAATCATTAATTGGTTTCAACAGCAGCATATCAGTATCTAAATAAATGCCGCCCTGCTCAAACAAAACGCTGGTTCTAATGTAATCAGCGGCAAAGGCATACTTTTTTTTTCTCAATGCATTTTTATAAAATGAATTTGAATACTGTTCTGAATTAGTCTCATTCCATTCTATTATTTCAAAATCAGGGCACTGTTTTTTCCAACTACTAATACAATCTTGGAATAGTTCTGATTTTGGATTTGAGCCAAACCAACAATAATGGATTACTTTAGGAATCATTTTAAAATAAAAAGTATTACTTGTGTTTATAAAGGAAAAAAGACTTCAAAGCCAATTTGAATACATCATAATTTTGAAATTTTAAATTATAAGTATGTCTAACACGTAAATAATTGAAAAAATCTACTGGATAATATCGTGTTTTTTTCAAGAAAAAGCTTCTAACAACATTTGTTTCCAGCTTTTCTAGAAATGAACTAAATCCAACATTATCGAAAAAACCACTGCGATTGGCATCCAGAATCTTGGTTTTTAAAGCACTAAAAAAAACAATATCTTCAATGGCAACTCCCCCTTTACCCCCAATTATTTTCACTAATCGACTGTACTCTTTGTCATCTAATTTGAAATCTAATATCCGCAACAATTCAATTTTAGCAAGAACAGCTAAATCTCTTTGTTGTATGAATTTTTTCTGCGAAATTTGTTTATCATGTACTCTATAACGCAATAACAATTCTTGAATGTTATAAAATTTCCCCTTAGAAATTAATTGTACCCAAAGGTGATAATCTTCGGCAGGCTCTTTAGAACTATCATATTTTATATTGTTTTCAAGTAAAATACTATTTCTAAACATTACAGAAGGATGAGCTATTACACAACTTTTAAGCAAACCTAACTTAATGTCTTCATTAGTTTCAGGCAGCGTTACAACTTGGTTAGAACCTATAATACTATAATTTGAACCACACAAAACATATTCAGGATTACGGTCTAAAAAAGATAGTTGTTTAGCAAATCGTTCTGGTAAACTTATATCGTCTCCATCCATACGAGCAATATACTTCCCTTTTGCCATAGATAAACCTATGTTTAGACTTTTTGTAAGACCGCTATTCACCTCTTTTTCAACCAAATTAATGCGAATATCATCATACGCTTTAATAATAGAAAGTGTCTGATCTGTTGAAGCATCATCGATGATAAAAAACTCAAAATTAGCATACGTTTGATTCAGTATACTATCAATTGCTTCTTTTAGATATAGCTCGCAATTGTACACGGGCATGATTACAGAAATGAAAGGTGTCACTATATTCTTATCCACGATTCTGGTATTAAATCCTTAGTTTTCTCATTTGCATCCGTATTTAGAAACCATTTTTTGGGCGCAATCACAGTCTTTTCCGAAAATGAGTTTAACCAGGCTCCCCACCAACTAAAAGAGCTGTTGGCAATTATATTATGACTGCAATGAGTCATCAAGAACATATCTTTCCAGCTTGCGCTACCATTATTTTCGTCAACAAATATTTTTTTTACCAGTAAATCTGCAAATTCTTCTTTGACCCAAGCGATATCATCGGAAAAAAAGACATAGGTTAATCCTTTGCTTTTTTGTTCCATTCGATGTATTGCCTCTAAATAATATTCCTTTGCGCAATTACCATGAAACTGTTGTGTAAGTTTATCATTTACGTAATCCCCTCTACGAATATGTACTGACACTGTTTCAGTATTATTAATTTCTGCAAGTATATTTTTGTTCTTTTCGTCAAGATTCATTGTAGAAAAGGAAAATAAGTCTTTTACAAAACTTTCGAAACCTTCTAAATAATGATAACTTTGAAAATAACCTTCTAAATAAACAGGTGCTTTTAATTTCAAAACCGCAGCATCATATTTTAAAGAGGGCTCCATAAAAACCATTGGGTAATTTAGTCCATAGTATTTTTTCAGTTGATTGAATTTTGATAATTTAGTAAAACAATCTATTTCTTTTAGTGTTACAAATTGATAGTGATTATCAAAAACTGAAAGTTCAAATTGCCTTGGCGTAAATCCTTTGCTTTTCTCTGTGTTTTCAAAAAAACTGTCTTCGATTTTCACATTCGATTTGCTTTTCAAAGCCAATATACTAGAAACAGCATATTGAAACATTTGATTCCCTAATCCTCCTTGAAGTTTTACAACAATCATTTTTTCTTTGCTAAAACCTGGAATCCAAAACACAACAATTCAGAAGAATTAGTATCTATATCACTTAAATTTTGAAGTGTATTTGTTATCTGATAAATATTCTTACGATCATTTCGTTTAAAATCTACTCCACTATACGTTTTTGCTACACTTTCTAACCTGTTAATTTCCTGAGCTAAATATTCGAAATAATTCCCGTTTGACTTCATTTCTATCAGTTCAAAACCAGTACGTTCTAATTCTTTTTCATAAAAAAACTTGCTAAAACCAGTATAATAATGAAAAGGCGCAAAATGGGTAAGACTACAAAAAGGAGCTGTAAGAATTAAGTAACCATCTTTTTTTAATAACCTAGAGAGTTCAGTAAAAGTCTCTCTAGGATTAATAATATGCTCAAAAACCTCAGTACACATAATAGCATCAAAAGAATTATCCTTTTCCGGAATGCTAGCAATATCTGAAATGATGTCTAGTTGACCATAATCCCAATTTTGCATTTGCAAACCAGAATCTAAATCTAATGGTTTATATTGTGCAAAATCTTGAGATACATAATCTAAATGTTTACAAAATTTTTTGAATTGTTGTTCTCCTGCTCCTGCATCCAAAATACGACTCCCTTTGGGGATTTCCTGTAGCACTTTTTCAAGCCAAGTTACCCTAGTAATTTCATTTAAAGTTCCAACAGTTGTTGAAACTTTTGGTTTTATAAAAAACCGCCTTATTGTTTTTAAATTCATTTTATGACTTTTTATTTGAATAAATGAATTATTTTATATTTCAAAAATTTTTTAAACGAAATTGATTTATATAAATCTTCTGCATTTGTAATTATATTAGACTTTGGTTTTAAATCAATTAAATCTAGATCGAATGTAATTTTTTCAAAGCTATTTACTTTTACCGATTCTATTTTATCAAACCACTCAAAACCCTGAAAATAAAATTGTTTTAAATCATTTATCATTGAATGATATTTCAATTCACAAGTTCTATAAAAAAACTTTTGAATGTCTTTATATTTATTTAGTTCACTTTCTTCTTTTGTCATCCAATAAATAATTCCTTTTTTCTCTATGGCAAACAAAATATGTTCGGGGAAATTATAAATATAATCATAATAAATAGTCGGAAATTCGAGATAACCTTTTTTTGCAACACGCTGAATTTCGGACAAAAAAACATCAGCATTAGGGACATGCTCAAGCACATGAGAACAAATAACGTAATCAAATTCATTGTCTTTAAACGGAAATCTACCACCATCATAATACACAATATCCTTTTCTGTTTCAAGTATGCCAACATGACCTGATTGAGCAATTCTCTCGTTATCATTCTCGTACAACAATTCTAAAAATACATCTGATCTAAAATGGGGTGTAGCACCAGGTCCAATTTCTAAAACTTTATCGTTGGGTTTAATTGATTTTATTCTATCTGGAAAAAACATTTGAATATCTTTATATTAATTTATTAACTTCTTTTTATCTTCACCCCCCCTTACCATCGCTATCTTTATTTACTATAGTATTTGCTGAAATTTTTAAATCCTTACCGTTTCTAAATTTAAGAAACCTTACAATTAGCAATATAACTTATTCACTTACAATTCTTTTTTAACTTGCATTCTCATTTGATCCACAATTACTCCACTTTTATTGTTAATAACGGAATTTTCTTGTTCATAAACCATATCGGAGATAGTTAAAAAAACATCTTTATCTATATATTCAATCACTTCTGAGCCTCTTGAAATACCAATAATTAATTTATATTGACCCTGATTAAATTTTATTTTATCCTCTATGAAAGTCGCCGAATAAACCCCTGGTTCAAAATCATTAGGGAGTGACCAGGTTGTTCTAAGGGGAGTGTCTAACATATCCGTCATTCCAAGTGCAATAACTAAATTTTTTGTTTCTTTGTTAACTGTAAAAAAAATTTTTACCTGCCATGATTTGCCAATAGGTATTTCATTTATCAAATTCCCATCAATATCTTCAATACACAGCTTAGTAGCATAAGCATTTTTTGTATCAGACATTTTAGTATTAAGTATATATTCTGAATCATTTAAAACGGACTGGCTTAAATAACAATTTAAAACGTCTTCAGTATTGCCTTGCATAATAAATCTTCCATTCTGCAACAAAATACATTTAGTACATAGCTTTTGAATTGCCGCCATATTATGGCTCACAAACAGCACCGTTCTGCCGCCTTCACGAGATATATCCTGCATCTTGCCAATCGCTTTTTTCTGAAACTCGGCATCACCCACTGCCAAAACCTCATCGATTATTAAAATTTCAGGTTCTAAAAATGCGGCTACAGCAAAAGCCAGTCGCACCGTCATCCCGGAGCTATAACGCTTTACAGGAGTGTCAATGTACCGTTCACAACCTGAGAAATCAATTATTTCGTCTAGTTTTGAAGCGATTTCTTTTTTGGTCATACCCAGAATGGCACCGTTCAGAAAGATGTTTTCTCTACCGGTCAACTCCGGATTAAATCCCGTTCCTACTTCGAGTAAAGAAGCGATACGTCCGCGTGATTTTATGCTTCCCGTTGTGGGTGCAGTAACCTTAGATAATATCTTGAGTAAAGTAGATTTTCCAGCTCCATTTTTACCTATAATACCCAATACTTCTCCGCGTTGCACCTCAAAATTAATATCTTGTAATGCCCAAACATAGTCGCTAGAACCTTTAGTAGAACGGTCATTAGTATCCCCAATCTTTAAGTACGGATTTTCCTTTCCGCGTATGGCATGCCACCAACGGTTCAGGTCATGACTCAGCGTACCTGTACCTACTTGACCAAGGCGGTATTGCTTTGAGATGTTTTCGGCTTTAAGGATGATGTTGTCCTCCCCCCGGCCCCCTCCAAAGGAGGGGGTGACTGAGTGTAATTGAATTGGTTTATCCTTCATTTCTTTACTGTTTATACAGCTTTCTTACCTTTCTATAAATACGTACTGTCTTTACTTCTTCTTCTACGAAGAAGTTAAGACCTCACTGAAATTTTTGTTTTTATAATACTACCCTCGGAACTGAGCCTAATTGAATTGGTTTATCCTTCATTTCTTTACTGTTTATACAGCTTTCTTACCTTTCTATAACTACGTAATATCTTAACTTCTTCTTCTACGAAGAAGTTAAGACCTAACTGAAATTTTTGTTTTTATAATCTACACGCTTATAACTTTTATCAAAATGACATAGTACTATCGATACGTTTACAACTTATTTTCACAAAAATAAAAAGCTATCTTTTAGCTTCTCGATTTACAAAAATTTTTCTATATACACTTTTTCGATTCCTTGTTTCAAAGCGATCGAATTTTCCCACCCTAGTGAACTAAGTCTGGATACATCCATTATCTTTCTGGGTGTTCCATCAGGTTTTGAAGTGTCAAAAATAATTTTTCCTTGAAAGCCTACAATCTCTTTAACCATAGTGGCCAAGTCGCTAATACTTATTTCACTGCCAGAACCAACATTTACAAAACCCCCATCGTCATAATTTTGCATTAAATACACACAGGCATCTGCCATTTGAGAAGCATGAAGAAATTCCCTTAATGGCGTTCCCGTGCCCCAAACTATAACTTCTGGTGATTTACTGCTTTTTGCTTCATGGAATTTTCTGAGTAGCGCCGGAATTACATGTGAGTTTTGCAAGTCGTAATTATCATTAAAACCATATAAATTACTAGGCATTGCCGAAATGAAAGAACATCCGTATTGCTTTCGATAGGCTTCGCACATCTTGATGCCCGCTATTTTTGCTATAGCATAAGACTCATTTGTTTCTTCTAACAAACCCGTCAAAAGATATTCTTCTTTTAATGGCTGCGGCGCTAATTTTGGATAGATACAAGACGACCCTAAAAAAAGTAATTTTTTAACGTTGTTTTTATAACTTTCATGAATTACATGCGTCTGAATAAGTATATTTTCATAAATAAAATCAGCACTGTAGGTATCATTGGCCACGATCCCTCCTACTTTGGCTGCAGCCAAAAAAACATACTCTGGCTTTTCTGATTCAAAAAACATTTTCACGGCGAGTTGATTAGTTAAATCTAATTCCTGTGAAGTTCTTGTAATAATATTTACAAACCCTTTTTTTTCGAGGTTTTCAACAAGGGCACTACCCACCATTCCGCGATGTCCTGCCACGTATATTTTTGAATTGAATTCCATATCCGGTAGCTTTTTATTTAAAATTTTTAAGATATTTTTCTTTTCTAAACAGTTCTACATCTGCTTGAACCATTTCTTTAACTAACATCTCTAAAGTATATTTTGGTTGCCAGCCCAATTTAGTTTTGGCTTTCGTACTGTCTCCTATGAGCAAATCAACCTCCGTAGGACGAAAATAAGCGGGGTCTATTTGAATTACCTTTTGCCCTATTTCGAATGAAAACTCAGTATTGGAAGACGAAACAACCACAGCAACTTCATCAATCCCTTCTCCTTGAAACGCAAGAACAACTCCTACCTCACTAAATGCCAATATAATAAAATCTCTAACCCTAGTTGTTGTTCCGGTCGCAATGACAAAATCTTCGGGTTGATCGTGTTGTAAAACTAACCACATAGCCTCTACATAATCTTTAGCATGTCCCCAATCCCGTTGAGAGTCAATATTACCCATATACAGGGTTTTCTCTAATCCAAGAGCCATCTGCGCTATTCCTCGAGTAATCTTTCTAGTCACAAATGTTTCTCCGCGCATTGGACTTTCGTGATTAAACAAAATACCATTGCAAGCAAACATCCCATAAGCTTCACGATAGTTAACCGTTATCCAATAAGCGTACATTTTTGCAACAGCATAAGGAGACCTTGGATAAAAAGGAGTCGTTTCTGATTGCGGTACTTCTTGAACCAAACCGTACATCTCTGAAGTAGAAGCTTGATATATTTTTGTTTTTTTCTCTAAACCCAATACTCTAACGGCATCTAAAAGACGAAGCGCTCCTATACCATCCGTATTTGCGGTGTACTCAGGGATATCAAAACTAACTTTAACATGACTCATTGCCCCAAGATTATATATTTCATCGGGTTGCGTCTCTTGAATGATTTTAATTAAATTAGTAGCATCACTCAAATCACCATAATGCAAAATAAAATGCTGATTTTCTTCGTGGGGATCTTGATAAAGGTGGTCAATTCTTTCAGTATTAAACGAAGAAGCTCTTCTTTTAATTCCATGAACAATATATCCTTTTGAAAGTAAAAATTCTGCGAGATAAGAACCGTCTTGTCCTGTTACTCCTGTTATTAATGCTATTTTCATTTTTCTTCTTCATTTACTAGTACTTCGAACTTTCGTTTCACGTTTCAGATTTATCAAATTATTTCTTTTCACGCTTTTATTGTTACACAGTTTCCTAAAACCCGTGCAGAGCTTCGCGTTCTGAGTCACATTTTATTGAAACAGATACTACTTTATTTTTTTTATTCGTTAGTACTCTTTGCCATGACAAAGACTCCGCATCGACTCCCCTTCCTTCGGAGGGGGCCGGGGGGAGGAATTTAAACCGTATCAATAAAACTCTTCTCCGTCTTATTAAAAATCAATACCCCTACTAAAAACACGAAAACTGTTACAATAAAAGTATACAGCAACCCAAAAACAGAAATCTGCCCCACATTCAATAACATATAACGCGCTGTTTCTATAACGTAAGCTAAGGGATTATATTGAACCAGCCATCCATAACTGGGGATTTTTTCCTTAATCAAAGCCATAGGATACATCACCGCAGATAAATACATCAGCAACTGCACCCCAAAACTGATTAGATAACTAAAATCCCTGTATTTGGTTACCAAAGACGAAATAAACATTCCCATTCCCAACCCTAAAACACCCATCAGAACAATAAGTAAAGGAAAGAGCGCCGCAGCGGCATTCAAACTTATAGCAGCTCCTTGAGCGTAATAATAAATGTAAAAAGCGATGAAGATGAGGAACTGGATTCCAAATTTAATCAAATTAGAAATCACGATAGAAATAGGTACAATCAACCTGGGGAAATACACTTTACCAAAAATTCCGGCATTGGCCCCAAAAGTGTTTGAGGTCCCCGTAAGACAGGCCGTAAAGTAATTCCAGACCGTGATTCCGGCCAAATTGAACAAAAACGGAGGTACCGTACCTGTGCCTATTCCAGCCACATTATTGAAAATAATGGTAAATATTATAGAAGTAAATAACGGCTGAATCAAATACCACAGCGGCCCTAAAACGGTTTGTTTATATACTGTCACAACATCTCTCTTTACAAAAAGAAGTAGCAAATCTCTATATTGCCATACTTCCTTTAGATTAAGGGAGAAGAACTTGTTTTTAGGTGTTATCTCAAACAACCAATTGTGATCTGTATTTTCCTGGCTATCCATGTGTGTATGCTAAGCGGCTATTCCTAGGTTAAATCTTTGTTTTTTACGTTTTTCAGCTTCGTGGTACTCTTGACTCACAAATATAACATTTCGTTCCAAATATTGTGTTTTATTTTAGATTACTAATTGTAAAATAGGGACTTTAACACATTCAAACATAAAATTTAAATCGTTTTTAAAAATAGTATTGTATTCGATTTACAAAATAATCCAACGGAACAAAAGCTCGTCTGTTATACTAATTTAGAACCACTTCACTATGATTCCATATCTTAAAAGCCGCATTATACACTTATATCAAAACTTAGGACAAAAAAAACTCATCTATTCAATGATTGCTATTGTGTACTTTTGATTTTAAATCCGTTAAACTGTGATTTCTATAGTAATCGTCTCCTAAATTTTCCTTACTTTGTTGTATCATTTTTAAAAACAAAGAAGTGTTTTTCTTTTCCAAAAATAAGCCCGTTTTAAAAGACCTCATCCCAGAAGGCCATGTTGACATTCATTCCCATTTATTACCCGGAATCGATGATGGCGCGAGAACTTTTGAGGATACTTTACGACTTACACAAGCACTTCAAGGTTTTGGAGTCACGCAGCTTATTACCACTCCTCATATTATTGAACATGTTTGGGAGAATACCCAAGAACAAATCCTTACCATAAAAACAACTACGGTTCTGGAATTAGAAAAAAACAACATTAGGATTCCTTTTAAAGCTGCTGCAGAGTACCTAATGGACGATCAATTTGTAAGGCTTTTTCGGTCCCATTCTTTATTGACGTTGAAAGACAACTACGTCTTGGTCGAAATGTCATATATAAATGCGCCCATTCAATTGTATTCCATACTGTTCGACTTACAACTAGCAGGGTACATACCGGTATTAGCACATCCCGAGCGTTACTTATTTTACCATAACAACTTTAATGAGTACGTTAAACTAAAAAGAGCCGGTTGTCTATTTCAGCTCAATTTATTGTCGGTTGTAGGGTACTACGGACCTCAAATCACTAAAATAGCAGAACAACTACTGACAAAAGGAATGTACAGCTACGTAGGTTCTGATGTGCATCATAACAACCATATTAAGGCTTTCGAACAAAAAGTAAAGTTGAAAGATTTGGCGCCATTAAAAGAAGCGATAGCCAACAATCAGTTTTTTAAGGTGGGGTAATTATGTTGCGACTTTGCTTCAACATTAAGAGAAGGTAGAAGTAGGAGGTTACAGCTTAGGGTTTAGAATGCATAGTACAAAAAATCAAAAACTGACAACCGAAGATAGAGTGTATAGATTAAAATGCACATTACTTCCTATTATCATCAGCAATCCTTTTTACCTCGCCCTAAAATTTAAAACGTCAAAAAACATTTGAAATTAAAAGGAGGACTGCCAGTGGCAGTTAGCTAGCAGCAGTCCGCGAGTTGAGCGGGAGAGGCGAACGGCTCGGGCTGAGTTTTGAGGTAGTTTTTAAGTTTTGAATTTTTAAGACGTGAAATCGGAGATTATTTCATCCGTTCGCCTTTCAGGCTCGGGTC
>TARA_R110002110_G_scaffold114374_2_pt1 | contig 52175 bp, 50 predicted proteins | sample TARA_R110002110 | Tara Oceans TARA_R110002110 (sample SAMEA4397330) | marine metagenome | biome: Polar Biome; feature: [SRF] surface water layer (ENVO:00010504); material: water (ENVO:00002006), including particulate matter (ENVO:01000060) such as... | depth 5 m | reverse complement strand
AGGCCACCCTCTCTGTCCGCTGCGCGGCCATTCACCTTGTCCGTGCGTGATCGCCCGCAGAGCGGGCTCCTACAGTGGCGCTACCTAACTGCGCCGCCACCATCTACGGACAGGATCTGGCCGGTGATGAAGGAGGCGCGGTCGCTGCACAGGAAGGCGACTGCTTCGGCAATTTCCTCCGGTTCCCCGATTCGGTTCAGCACCGCCACTTTCTTCAATTGCTCTGCGACCTTCGGCTGCTCGGTGAAATACTTCTCCAGACCCGGGGTGCGGATGACTCCCGGTGACACGGCGTTGATGCGGATGCCCTGGCCGCCGTACTCCGCGGCCGAGCTCTTGGTCAGGATGTTCACCCCACCCTTGGCAGCGGCGTAGGCCGTATTGAACGCCTGGCCCTTGAGCGAGGCGTTGGAGGAGATGTTGACGATGGCGCCGCCACCCGAGGCCAGGATCGCCGGAATCTCGTACTTCATGCACAGCCAGGTATTGGTCAGGCACATTTCCAGGGTCTGGTCGAAGACCTCGCGCGTGTACTCGTGGATGGGGCCGGAACCCCGGCTCAGGGCGGCGCTGTTACAGGCGATATCCAGCCGTCCCCAGGCGCTGACAGCCGCAGCCACCATCGCCTTTACCGACGTTTCGTCGCTGACGTCGCCGTGGACAAACAGGGCCTCGCCGCCCATTGCCGTTATGCCGGCAACGGTTTCCTCGCCGGATTCGGCATTGAAGTCCGCGACCACGACCCTGGCCCCTTCGCGGACGAAACACTGGGCGATGGCCCGCCCAATGCCCTGGCCGGCTCCGGTGACGATGCCGATCTTGCCCTCGAGAATACCCATGGCTTGCTCCTGTGTTTGCAGTGAATGGTGCGAATGTTAGCGTGAATGGGACGCCGCATCAGTACCCCGGCGGCAACATCCACAGGCGGGTACAACATGGCAGTATGGTCGCGGGAAAGCGCGCGCTGTGATGGCCTGAGGCAGCGCTCGCCCTGTTGCCGCACTGACGGTAACGGTATGCTGAAGTTCTCATGCACGGTGGAGAATACGAATGGATCTACAGGGAAAAGTGGCGCTGGTAACCGGTGCCGGGCAAGGGGTCGGGCAGGGGATCGCCCTGGCGCTGGCGGCGCAGGGAGCGAAAGTGGCCGTCAGCGGACGCACCCTGGCCAAGCTGGAAGCGACGGTGGAACAGATTCGGGGACGCGGTGGCGAGGCACTGCCGGTGGTGTGCGAGGTGAAGTCCCCCGAATCGCTGCAGGCCTGTGTCGACGCCGTTATCGACCGCTGGGGGGCACTCAATATTCTGGTCAACAACGCCCAGGAGGTGCCGCTGGGACGGCTGCTGGAGGTGACCGACGAGGCAGTGACCGCGGGCTGGGAGTCCGGTCCCATGGCAACCCTGCGCCTGATGAAACTGTGCTATCCCCATCTCAAGGGCGACGGAGTGATCATCAACCTGGGGAGCTCGGCGGCCAAGCGCTGGGACATGGCGGGTTACGGTGCCTACGCCGGAATCAAGGAGGCGATCCGCTCCCTGACCCGGGCCGCGGCCTGCGAGTGGGGCCCGGACAATATTCGCTGCAATGCCATCCTGCCGCACGCGCTGTCACCGGCGCTGGAGTGGTGGCTGCAGCGCGACCCGGCGGAGGCGGAGGCGTTTTTCGCCCAGATACCGCAGCGCCGGATTGGTGATTGCGAACAGGATATTGGCCGCTTTGTCGCCCTGTTGTGCTCCGAAGGTGCCGGCTACGTCAACGGCCAGAGCATTGCCCTGGACGGCGGTCAGGCCTTCCTGGGCTAGAGCGGGTCCCGGGGCCGCCGGCTCAGCGCTGGTCAAACAGTGGCAGGATGATTTCCATCCGCAGGCCGGGATGGGTGTTGGTGGCGGTGATCCTGCCGCCGTGCTGGACGATGGCCCGGCGGGCGATGGCGAGGCCAAGGCCATAGCCGCCGGTCTCCCGGGCGCGGGCGCAATCCACCCGGTAGAATGCGTCGAATACCCGCTCCAGCTCCGCGACGGGAATCCCCGGCCCCTGATCCTGGATGGTCACCGTCAGTAGGCCGTCGCCGGTGTGGGCAGCGACAGTGATCTCTGTGTCCGGCGGGCTGTAGTACAGGGCGTTGCGGAGGACGTTGTCGAAGGCCTTGCGCAGGTACCCGCCGTCTCCCAGCACCAGCGCCTGTTTGCAGCCGCACTGCAGGTTTACCGCGATCCCGTTTTTGCGCCCCTCGAAGCTGGCGTCGGTGCACAGGTCCCGCAGCAGGGGCACGAGGTCAATGTGTTCATCCATGGTGCTGCCACCGCCCTGGCTCCCCAGCAGTTCCGCAATCAGGTCGTCCAGGCGCGTGGCCTCGCGTTCGATCCGCTGCAGCTGCGTGGCGGCCGCGGCCGGGTTCTGCTCCGCCAGTGCCAATGCTACCCGCAGCCGGGCCAGCGGTGAGCGCAATTCATGGGACACATCCGCAAGCAGGCGTCGCTGGGCATCGATACGCTGTTGCAGCTGCGACGCCATGCGGTTGAAATCCCGGGCCAGATCGTCGGTTTCATCGCCGCCCTGTTCGCGCACCGCCAGGCGCACGGACAGGTCGCCGGCGGCGAGCTTGCCAGCGGCCTGGCGCAGGCCGCCCAGGCGCCGGGTCAGCACTCGCGACAACAGGTAGCACAGGAGGCCTGACACCAGTACCGCCAGCGCTCCCCGCAACCACAGATTGCTGCCAAGGACATTCACCAGGCGCGAGCGACTGGGCTTGAATACCAGTACCGAGCGCATTGGGCCCAGGTCCTCGCGATAGAGCTGATGCGCGACAAGATGGCGCCCATCGTCGCGCAGGAAAGCGCGTCGGCCACTGTGGTCCAGGCGCGCGGCCGCTGCCGCGACATTGTCCGGCACACGTCGGCCGAGCACATCCTCGCCGCTGGCATTCAGCAACCAGGCCCGCACCCTGTACTCGTTCTGCACCTCGGCGATGACCTGCGCCAGCTGCTCGTCGGGCTGATTCTGGAGGTCGTACAGCAAGCGCATGACAAAGCGTGGCGGTCCGTCGCCGTGGCGCGTCCGGTTTTCATCCGGCAGCAGGGAGTCCAGATAGCGCCCGGCCAGCAGCCAGCTGCCGAGCACGGCGATGGTAACCACCCAGAAACCGAGGAACACTTTCCCGAACAGGGAGGGTGCCGGCATCAGCTGTATTCCGCAGCGGAGACAGTGAACTGGTAGCCCGCGCCGCGGATGCTGACAATCGGATTGTCGGCGCCGCAGGCGGCGAATTTCTTGCGGATCTTGCTGACATGGACATCGACACTGCGGTCATAGGCCGACAGCGGGCGGCCGAGGGCCTGGCGGCTCAGTGACTCCTTGTCCACCACGCTGCCGGCGTGGGTCAGCAACGTGAGCAGGATATTGAACTCGGCGCTGGTCAGCTCCAGGTCCCGTTGATTCCAGGAAGCGCTGCGTTCGGCGCTGTTGAGATGAGTGAGACCCACCCGCAGCTCGGTATCCCTGCCGGGATCCGTGCTGCGTCCACGGCGCAGGATGGCGCGCAGCCGTGCCGCCAGCTCCCGCGGGTTGCAGGGTTTGGGCAGGTAATCGTCGGCGCCCAGTTCGAGGCCGATGATCCGGTCCGTATCCTCGCCGCGGGCAGTCAGCATCAGCACCGGCGTGTGCTGTTGTTCGCGCAGCTTGCGCAACACTTCCAGACCCTGCACGCCCGGCAGCATGATATCCAGGATGATTGCGTCAAATGCCTCCTGCCGACAGCGTTGCAGGGCCTCGCGCCCGTCGTGACAGCTGGCCACGACAAAGCCCTCCAGCTGCAGGAACTCCCGCAGCAGGGCGCACAGTTCGCGGTCGTCATCAATGATCAACAGGGACTCTGTCATGGCAAGCGTTCTGGTTTTGCAATCGCTCATAGTGTGGGGTTATCGAGGTGGAAAAGCCATGCTGTGATAACCGGCGGCTACGCTTCTTTACAGTTATTAACCGTTGTACGGCTCACCCTTACCAGGATTTTGTCCATACTGTTCCTGTGTTCAGCCAACCGGAGAGATTCCATGCAAACACCTAAAATGACAGTTTTTCGCGCCGGTGCCCTGGCGCTGGTCCTTGCCACTGCCGCCGTCGCCGGCCCGGTCTCGGCATGGCCGGGCGGGGAGGGCGCTGGCGAGGGCATGTTGGGTAAAATGAGTCGCCATCTGGACCTGAGTGCAGAGCAGCAGGCCAGCGTTGCGGAACTGATGTCCGAGGCGCGTGCAGCGGGCGCCGCGGACCATGAGCGCATGCGGGAAATCAAGCAACAGCTGCGGGCACAGGTCGGCAGCTTCGATGCTGACGCCACCCGGGCCCTGGCCGATGAACTGGGCCAGATCACGGCGCGCAGCAGCTACCGCATGACCGCAACCCGCGCTGCAGTGCACGCGCTGCTGGATGAGGATCAACGCAGCAAGCTCGAAGCCATGGAAGCGCAGCGTGGCGAGCACGGGCGCAAACACGGCAAGAAATCTGCAGGACAAGGTGGCAAGCAGGAGCGTCGCGGCCTGGAAGCCAGCGACAGCTGAGCGCCGGGGCTACTGCCCAGCGACCCGGGTCCGGCCCCTCAGGCCGGCCTCGGGTCGCATTGCATTGTGTGGCGGCAGCCCTAGAGGACTTCGATCTTCAGGCCCAGCTCGGATACTGCGGAGCCCAGCGCCTGCTGCTGTTTGCGGCTGGTGACGACCGCGGTGCTGGCCCTGGCCGGGTCCAGATAGCGGTCGCAAACCCGCCGCAGATCTTCCAGGGTTACGCCCAGGATGGCGCGGCGGAAGGCTTCCCGCTGTTCGTGGCTGCGGCCGAACAGGCGCTGGTAGAAATGCTGTCGCGCTTCGCCGGCGGGGGAGGCGGGCTTGTCCAGGCTGCCGATCACACCCAGCACTGCTTCCTCCAGCGCGCTGTCTTCGTGGCGGAACTCCAGCATCCAGGCAATGGCGCGGTCAAAGTCCGCCAGCGTGTCCAGCAATCGCGGATCGCGGTAGGAATAGAAACGGAACGCAGCAATGCCGGAATCCTGGCTGGCGCCGCCGCCATAGGCGCCACCCTGTTCGCGGATGCTGCGGTGCAGAAAGCCGTTGCGCATGAAGCCGCCGAGCACGGTCAAGGCCGCTGCATCCGGGTGGCCGACAGGTACCGTGGGGTAGGCCCGGGCACAGAAGTTGACCTGGGTGTTGGCGATCCACAGCTCGCGGCGCGCTTCGCGCACCGGTTCTGCACTGAACGGAGCCCTGCTGGAATCCGGGTGGACGGTGGCGCGCCAGGCTGACAGGGCCTGCCGACTGACCGCGTCGATAGCGTGCTCATCGGCGATAGCCAGCAACTGTGGCGGCATGCCGGTGACAGCGCGGTGAATGTCCTGCAGGCTACCGATAAAGTCCTGCAGGCTGCTGTCGCTGGCCAGGCTGTCATCGAGGGCCTTCAGGGACCTGATACCCTCCAGTCCGCCGAGCTGGTTGTTGATCCGTGCCAGCGGGCTCATGCCGGCACTGGCGGCGGTCATGGCGAGTCCGTGACCATTGCCGGTGACCGACTGTTCCCGCCGCGCCCGGGCCTGTGCTACCAGTTCCCGCAGGCGTCCGCGTTCATCGAAACGGACCTGCTGCAAGCTGTCCTGCATCAGTGCGATCTGGGCTTCGCTGTTGCGTGCCAGCGCCTTGGAAGAGAGGGTGAAGTACCCCTGCAGTTGCTGCTCGTCATCCACCGCGCTGCGCAGGGAGGTGGCAGCGCCGATGCTGCCGACGGTCGCGGCCTGACGGTGCTGAACGGCGAGGTAGTCCTCGCTGCCGAGGCCGACCTCGGTCAGGACCCGCGTGTACAGTGGCAACAGGCCAATTGTGGCAGTATCCAGTGCCGGCAGCGGGCTGACCAGTTGCTGGTACACCAGGCCATTGGTGCCCTGGCGGTAGGTGGTCAGGGTCAGGCCATCCTGTTGCTGCTCGCGGTATTCGAGTTCCGGCAGACTGGCGGGCACATCGGCCAGGGTAACCTTGGGCAGGATACTCATGTCCCCGGTCTGCTGCTGGCGCTGCTCCAGTTTCTGCGCCAGCTCGATCACACCCTGCTTGTCGGCTTCGCTCATGCCCGCCTTGAGGGCCGCCAGCCGTTCCGCTTCCGCCGCCAGCCGCCGCGCCGAGAGCCCGGTGTCCGGTGTCATGACCAGGGTGACACGGTGCGGATTGTCGAGCAGCAGGCGCCGGGCCAGTTCCTTGATGTACTCCGGGTCGCGTATGTTCTCCTGCAGCGTCGCCAGCACCGGGTCCAGGTCCAGTACCGTGACCGGGTCCGCATAGTGGGTGGCGGGGCTCAGGGCCTGCAAGATAATCTGCAGACCGTAGGGAAAGCCGTCGCCGCTGATTTCCCGCTGGTGCAGTTCCAACTGGTGCAGCACAGCCTCCAGTTGCGCCGGCGCCACACCCTCCCGGGCCACGGTTTCGATGACCCCGAGTACCAGTGCCTCTAGGGCATCGGTGGAGTCTGCCTCGCCACCTTCAATGCCACAGCTGAAGACCATCTCGCGCTGGGAGTCCTCGAGTCCGCAGAGGGGGGAGGGGGCCTGGCCGAGGGTGGTGGTTTCCAGTGCATGCATCAGCGGTGAGGCGCTGTTGTCGAGCAACACGCTGGCCAGCAGCTGCGCTTCCAGCAGTTGCTGCAGGTCGGTGCTTTCTCCCAGCAGCCAGCCGATGACGATATGCGTCTTGCGCGCGGTATCGCCGGAATCATCCAGGGCATAGGGGCGCTCGACCCGGCGCGGCTCGCTGTAGCGGCGCTCCAGCGGCACTTCGATACGCTCTGGCAGGCGCTGGAAGTGCTGCAGGGCAAGGTCCTCGAACACGGCCTGGTGCTCGTGGGCCGGTATGTCACCGAAGGTCATGAAGATGGCGTTGCTGGGATGATAGTGACTCTGGTAGAAAGCCTTTAATTGCGCATAGCTCAGGTCGGGTATCTGCTCGGGATCACCGCCACTGTCGTAGTGATAGGTCGTGGTGGGGAACAGGTGCTCGCACAAGGTCTGCCACAGGGTGCTGGGCACTGAACTTCTGGCACCTTTCATTTCATTGAACACCACGCCCTTGAACACCAGCTCGCTGTCCGGGTTGCCGGGTTCGGCAAACTCTACCCGGTGGCCCTCCTGGGCGAAGTCCAGGGGGTCCAGGCGCGAGAAAAAGACCGCGTCCAGGTAGACATCCAGCAGGTTGGCAAAGTCCTTGCGGTTCTGGCTGGCAAAGGGGTAGGCGGTCCAGTCGCTGCTGGTAAAGGCATTCATGAAGGTGTTCAGCGAGCGCCGCAGCATCATGAAGAACGGGTCGCGTACCGGGTAGCGTTCGCTGCCGCAGAGGGCAGTGTGCTCAAGGATGTGGGCGACGCCGGTGGAGTCCGTCGGTACCGTGCGCAACGCCACCAGGAACACATTCTCGCTGCTGTCCGCAGCCAGGTGGTAATGCATCGCGCCGGTGACCTGGTGCTGGTACTGATCCACCCGCAATTGCAGGGACTCGATTTCATGGCTGCGCAGCAGGCGAAAGGCGGCATGGCTGACGGTTGCCGGGGTAATCTGGTTCATGCTGGTCCTGATTGGTCGCAAGTGAGGGCTGTATTCTAGCGCGATTCCACCGTCCCTGCTGCGGCGGGTACCAGTTCAATGCGGTAGAGCCAGGGCCAGTTCTTGCCGGTCACCCAGAGTCCGCCGTCCGCGGGGTTGCGGGCGATGCCATTGAGTACATCAGTATTCCGGCGCCGATCCGCCGGCGACAGCAGGCCGCTGAGGTCAACGCTGGCGGTCACCTCGCCGCTGGCGGGATCAATGATGACGATGCGGTCCGTTTGCCAGACATTGGCCCAGACCTTGCCGTCAATCCATTCCAGTTCGTTCAGGTGCGCGACGGGTCGACCCTGCTGGGTGACGGCGACGCTGCGCAGGTGGCGCCCATTGTCAGGGTCGAGGAAATGCAGATGGTGACTGCCATCGCTGTAAATCAGCTCGCGGCCGTTGTCGGTGAGGCCCCAGCCCTCGCCGCGGAGGGTAAACACGGCGGCGGGGCTCAGATCCTGCCGCGTATAGACCAGCATGCGCCGGGCGCGCCAGGTCAGCTGGAACACCCTGTGGTCGAAGACCGTGAGGCCCTCCCCGAACAGGCGCGGGTGCAGGTGTCGCTGATCCAGCAGTTCGCCGTCCTCGAACCGGTAGCGGAGCAGACGCGACTGACCGTAGAGACCGGTGCTGAGATACAAGTGGCCGTCGACAATCTGCAGACCCTGGACAAAGCTGTCGGCAGCAAGGGGCTTTTGTTCCAGCACTCGATAGCTGAACTGCTCCACTGCCGCAACCGGCGTGGCCAGCAGCCACACCAGCAGTCCGCAGCACACGATCGACCTGTTCAAATGCGGTTTCTCCCGAGATCGCGAATGATGAAGCGTGCCGGCGCCAGTGCCCTCGCCAGCTCCGGCTCCAGTGGCAGCGGCTCCGCACATATCTGGCTCGCCAGCAGTTCCGCCGCCAGCGGTGTCGAGGTGAGCCCACGGGAGCCGTGGGCGGTGTTCAGGTACAGCCCCGGCACATAGCTGCCGACTCGCGCAATGTCGGTGCGGGCGTTGTCCCGCAGTCGGGCATAGTCGCGAACAAACGCGTCGCGATCCGGCACCGGCCCTGCCAGTGGCAGATAATCCGGGCTGGCGCAGCGCCAACCCGTTCTCCCGGGCAGGTCAGTGTCTGCAAGGTCCGTTAAAGATGCCGCCACTGCGGGCAGCGCTGCCGCCAGCTGTTCGAGGTTTTGGACACGATCGCGACACCGCAGTTCCGGATCCGTGTCGCCCGGTGTAAAGGTGGCGCCGATACAGTGTCCCTCCGCGGTTGCCGGGGCGATGTAGCCGCTGTGACAGAGAACCGAGCGCAATGCCGCCAGAGCGGGCAGCGGTGGCAACTGGGTGGTCTGGCCGCGGACAGCCCTGAGTGGCAACCACTCGAGCGAGGCCAGTTCGCCGCACTGTGTACCCGCGGCCACCACCGCGACCGGCGCGCGGGCCAGCGCGCCCTCAGCGCCCAGGGCTTGCCAGGCATCGTCCACCCGCTGCAGGCGGATTGGACCACAGCCCTCGCGCAGGGTAATCAGCGGATGCCGCAGCAGATGTCGGCACAGCGCCGGCGGGGACATCCAGCCCGAGTTCGGGTACCAGTAACCGGCGCTGCCCTGGGCGACACCCAGTACGGTAGAGGCGCTGGCGGCGTCCAGTACCTGCGCCAGTTGCGGCAGCGCCTGCAGCAGCGGTGCCATGCGCGCGAGTTCTTCGGAGTCGGCGACCTGGTGAAAGCTGCCGCACAGCTCACCGTCCGCGCCCGGGACCAGAGTGCCGGCGCTGAAGCCCGCGCGGTACTGCCGGCTGGCGAAGTCGAAGCTGGCGAGGGCGAAGTCCGTCAGGGGCGAGTGGCGGTGAGACAGGCGGGTGTAGAGCACGCCCTGGGCATTGCCCGAGGCCTCGGCCGCCACCGCGCCCCGGTCCAGCAGCGTGACCTGGATTCCGCGGCGGGCGAGGGCGGCGGCGGTGTGGCAGCCCGCGAGACCGGCGCCGATGATCAGCACCTGCGCCGGAGTTTCCTGTGCGGGACCGGCAAGGTCCCAGGGCGTACCCTGCAAGGGTGGTAGGGGCGGGCGGCTGCTGAGCTGCCCGCACATCTGCTGCCGCTTGGGGCCGAAACCGGGAACCTTGCGCAGCGCAAAACCGGCCGCCGCCAGGCCGCGACTGACTGCGCTGGCGGCGGTGAAGGTGGCGAACGTTGCTTGCGGCCGGCTGAGTGCCGCGACTTTCGGCCACAGTTCCGGTCGCCACATGGCGGCGTTGCGCGCCGGGGCAAAGCCGTCCAGGTACCAGGCATCCACCAGTGGCCTGCGATGGTGGCCGAGATCGTCCAGCACCGCTTCGATATCGCCCCACCACAGGTCCAGGGTCACCTCGTCCGCAGTGAACAGGGCCCGGTGCACCCCGGGCAGGGGCTGCGGATACTGTGCCAGCAGTTCCGTCAGCAGGGGCGCCAGTTCTGGCCACGCGGCTCCTGCCCGTTGCAGGTCCGCGCGTGCCAGCGGGAATTTCTCCAACGCCAGGTAGTGCAATCGTCGTGGTCCGTGGGGCGCCCTGGTGCGGGCCCGCCATGCCTGCCAGGTGAGGAGGAAGTTGAGCCCGGTGCCGAAACCGGTTTCGGCCACGACAAACCGGTCTGCGCGGTGCCTCTGCCAGCGTTCCGGCAGGTCGTTGCCGGCGAGAAACACATGGCGACCCTCCGCCAGGCCATTGTCGCTGGAGTAGTAGAAGTCATCGAAGTTGTCTGAATAGGGGGTGTCCTCTCCCCGCCAGCGCAGTGAGGGGCCCGGCAAGGCCTGCCACGGCGTGTTGGCACGCTGCATGTCCCTGTCCTGTCAGCCGGCGACGCTGTAGCCGCCGTCAATCGGCAGGGTCTGCCCGGTGATCCAGCTGGCCTGGGCGCTGCTCAGGAACAGTACCGCGCCGGCCACATCCCCGGGAACGCCGTGGCGGCCCAGTGGCGTGCGGGCCAGAGTCGGCGCTGACCACTCCGGGTTGGCGATGGTCGCCGAGGTCATGCGGCTCTCGCACAGACCCACGGCGACACAGTTGGCGCGAATGCCCAGAGCGCCCCATTCCATCGCCATTGCCCGGGTTGCGCCCAGCAGGCCGGTCTTGCCGGCACCGTAGCCCGGCAGCATGCCGATCCCGAAGTAGGAGGTCATGGAGGCAACGCCGATGACCGAGCCACCGCCGACAAACCCGCTCGCCCGCAGCACATCGCGGCAGCCCCGGGCCAGGCGAAAGCCCGACACCAGGTGGATGTTGATGGCGCGCGCGAAGTTGTCCGGATCCCATTCGTCGAGGCCCATGGCGGGCAGGGCGATGCCGGCATTGTTGACCAGTACATCCAGCTGCGTCTGCGCCTGGGCCACAGCATCAATCTGCGCCATGTTCTCCACGTCCAGCTGCAGGTAGCGATAGCCGGAGAGGTCGGCATCGTAGTCGGTCGCGTCGGCCCGGGTGCCGGTGATGGTGACTTCGGCGCCTGCCGCCAGATAGGCCGCGGCGATGCCGGCGCCAATGCCGCTGGTGCCACCTGTCACCAGTACTCTGGCGCCGCTGAAATCGAAGTTCGCTGCATTGCTGGTCATGGTTGTGCTCTTGTGCTGATAGGGATGATGTGGGGTGGTGCCGCCGCAAGAGACTAGCAGATCGCTCTCCGGGGAGCTATTGCTGCCCTGGCGGAGAGGCTGACGTGGGGGCCGATGCTGGTTTTTGCCGTGGGCAGGCAGTAGACTTGCGCCCCTTGATGTGAGAGGGCATTCCATGGCGCAGAACCAGAGTCAAACCATCCCCCGGGACAAGTTCCTGACTATCGCCGTCAACCTGCTGTACAAGGCATTCCTGGAAAGCCGGCGCGCCGAGGCCAAGAATGTATTTCGCGACATGGCTGCCGGCAGGTCGGTGCATCTGACCAATGTGCAGATGGAGGATCGCTCCCAGGTCCGGTTCGATGTTGCCCTGGATCACACGGAGTTTCGCGGCAAGCTGAATTTTGGCGCTTTCCGCAGCAGCCTGGCAATGCTGGTGGCGCAACTCAGTGACGCCCTGCGGGCGGAGAAGGACATCAAGGTGTTCTCGGACCAGAACAATCCCGACAACGTCATTTTCGGGCTGACGGCCGCCACCGAAGAAGACGGCGAAGTCAACGTCATGGTGCTGGGGGTCGATTCCAGTGAAACCCGGGGCTCGATTGAGCTGCGCCTGCAGTACCTGGACCCGGAGCAGTTCGCGCCGGAGTCTGAAGTCGCGCCGGCATCACCCCCGGCCTGACCTCCGGGCAGCGACCTGGACTCAGTCGGGCGCCGCGGCAATCGTCACCGTTTCCCGTTCCGCCGGCGCAATCACCTCGGCGGTGCCGGTAACCACCTTTTTTCCATGCTGATTGAGAACCAGACAGTCCAGGGTCACCTGGCGCCGCCGCGGTTCCTTGTCCGCCACCGTGAGTTGCACTGTCAGGGTGTCGCCGATTTTCACCGGCAGCCGGAATGTCAGCGACTGGCCCAGGTAAATGGTGCCTGGCCCCGGCATTTGCATGGCCAGGACGGCAGAAATCAGCCCGCCGCTGAACATGCCGTGGGCGATGCAGCCGCCGAAGCGGGTGCTGGCGGCGTAAGCCGGATCCAGGTGCAGCGGATTGTGGTCGCCCGAGGCGGCGGCGAACAGGCGCACGTCCTCCATGGTGACCGTGCGGCTGCTCTCCGCCCGCTGGCCGATACTGAGTTCGTCGAAAGTGTGGTTGCGCACCTCGGGCATGCTGGGGTCCTGCGGGGATTGTTGAAAGCGCGATGATACCTTAGTGTAGCGGTCCCCAAATACCCTGAAGTCCAGCCCGCAGGAGCACAGCAATGCCGGAAGCGGTGGCTCGCGCCATTCCGCCAATCACTTTTCCCCCGGAGCTGCCTGTGGTGCAGCGCCGGGAGGACATTGCCGCGGCGATCAGCGCCCACCAGGTGGTGATCATTGCCGGCGAGACCGGTTCCGGCAAGACCACCCAGATCCCCAAGATCTGTCTGCAACTGGGGCGCGGGCGCGAGGCCCGCATCGGCCATACCCAGCCGCGGCGGCTGGCGGCGCGAACGGTCGCCCAGCGTATCTCCGACGAGCTGCAGGTACCGCTGGGGGAGACGGTGGGCTACCAGGTGCGGTTCACTGACCAGGTGTCCGACGCCTCCGCGATCAAGCTGATGACCGACGGCATCCTGTTGGCGGAAATCCGCCACGACCGGCTCCTGCGCCAGTACGATACGATTATTATCGACGAGGCTCACGAGCGCAGCCTCAACATCGACTTCCTGCTGGGCTATCTGAAACAGCTGTTGCCCAGGCGCCCGGACCTGAAACTGGTCATCACCTCCGCCACCATCGACGTCGACAGCTTCTCCCGCCATTTTGACGGTGCACCCGTTATCGAGGTGTCGGGTCGCAGCTACCCGGTGGAGACGGTCTACCTGGATCCCGCAGAGGACCGGGATCTGGGGTTGCAGGAGCAGATCGTGGGCCTGGTCGGTGACATTGAGGCGGGTCGCTTCGGTGAGCGCGGCGATATTCTGGTGTTCCTGCCCGGTGAGCGCGACATTCGCGAGCTGGCCCGGCAGTTGCGTGGCCAGGAGCGGCTGGAAGTGCTGCCGCTCTACGCCCGCCTGACCCAGGCTGAACAGAGCCGTGTGTTCGATCTCAAGCGCAGGCGGGGCATGCGGGTGGTTCTGGCCACCAACGTGGCGGAAACGTCCGTGACCGTGCCCGGCATCCGCTATGTGATTGACCCGGGTGAGGCCCGGATCAGCCGCTACAGTTTCCGCACCAAGGTGCAGCGGTTACCCATCGAACCCATTTCCCAGGCCAGCGCCAACCAGCGCCAGGGTCGCTGTGGCCGCATCGCCGCCGGCGTCTGCATTCGCCTTTATACCGAAGCTGATTTCCGCTCGCGGCCGGAATTTACCGACCCGGAAATCCTCCGCACCAGCCTGGCGGCGGTGATCCTGCAGATGCTGCAGCTGGGGCTGGGCGAGTTGCAGCGGTTCCCTTTTATCAACCCGCCGGACCCGCGCATGGTGCGGGACGGCTACAAGCTGCTGCAGGAACTGGGAGCGGTGACCGCTCGCGGCCAGCTCACCGCGGTGGGCAAGCGCATGGCGCGGCTGCCGGTGGATCCGCGGCTGGCGCGCATGGTGCTGGCGGCGCAGGATCAGGGCTGCCTGGACGAGGTGCTGGTGATTGCGGCGGCACTGGCGATCCAGGACCCGCGCGAGCGGCCCGCGGACAAGCAGGCCCAGGCGGACCAGATGCACGCGCGTTTTCGCCATCCGCGCTCGGATTTCATGGCCTGGCTGGCGCTGTGGCGCTACTACGAAGAGCAGCGCCAGGCCCTGAGCCAGAGTCAGCTGCGCAAGCTCTGCCAGCGCGAGTTCCTCTCTTTTCTGCGCCTGCGCGAATGGCGCGACATGCACGCGCAGCTGCGTATCAGTTGCCGCCAGCTGGGCCTGCATCCAGCCGCCTCGCTACCCGCGCTGGAAGAGGAGAACTACGACGCCGTGCACAGGGCGCTGCTGGCGGGATTGCTGTCGAACGTTGCCCAGCACCAGGAGGATCGCGAGTACCTGGGCAGCCGCAATCGCAAGCTGCAGATCTTCCCCGGCTCCGCCCTGGGGCGGCAGCGGCCGAAGTGGCTGGTGGCGGCGGAAATTGTGGAGACCTCGAAGGTCTTTGCGCGCACGGTCGGCACCATTGATCCAGCCTGGGTGCTGGACATCAATCCCGGGTTGCTCAAGTTTCACCACTACGAGCCGCGCTGGGAGGCGCGCCAGGGCCGGGCCATGGCCTGGGAGCGGGTTACCCTCTACGGCCTGACCGTCGCGGACAAGCGGCCGGTGCACTACGGGCCAATCAATCCGGTCGAATCCAGGGAACTGCTGATTCGCGAGGGCCTGATTGCCGGGCGCTTCCCGCGCCACCCCGGATTCCTGAAACACAACCTGAAGCTGCTGCGCTCCCTGGAGGACCTTGAAGCCAGGGTCCGGCGCCGGGATCTGCTGGCGGATGAGCAGGTTCTGTTTGCCTTCTACGACGAACGCTTGCCCGCGGACATCACTACCGCCGACCGCCTGCGTGCCTGGCTGGCGGCCACGGAGGGAGCGGATGCCAGTCTGCGGGTGCCCCGCGAACTCCTGCTGGCCAGGGACCCGGGTTCAGGCCTGGGCCAGCAGTTCCCGGACCGGCTCAGCTGGGGCGACACGGAATTCCGCCTCAGCTACCAGTTCGAGCCGGGCCAGGCGACCGATGGCGTCTCGGTGACGGTGCCCGTGGGCCTGCTGAACCGGGTGCCCCGGTTTCGCTTCGAGTGGCTGGTGCCCGGGCTGCTGCGGGACAAGTGTATTGCTCTGGTGAAGGGGCTGCCCAAGGACAAGCGCAAGCAGCTGGTGCCAGTGCCGGACACGGTGGATCGCGCCCTGGCGCAGCTGGAGCCGGCGGATGAGGATCTTTGCCTGGCGCTGGCGCGGGTGCTGTCCCGGCTGGGCGGGGTCACCGTGCAGGCGCAGGACCTGCAGATCGAAAAGCTCGACCCCTTCTACCGGATGAATATCCGGGTGGTCGATGCCGATGGCAAACTGCTGAACCAGGGCCGGGACCTGGCGGCTCTGGTGCACGAGTTCCGCAGCGACACCCGCCAGACCATCACCTCGGCCAGTGCCGGCAGTCCCGCCCGCGAAGGACTCACCAGCTGGACGATCGGCGCGCTCCCCGAGGAGTGGCGTTTCCGCCAGGCTGGCACCGAGATCGCCGCCTGGCCGGCGCTGGTGGACAAGGGTGAATCGGTGGCGGTGGAATTGTGCGATTATCCCGGCCAGGCGCTGTTGCAGCACAGGCTGGGGGTGCTGCGGCTGCTGCGGCTGCAACAAAAGCAGCAGGTCAAGTTTCTGCGCAAGCAACTGCTGCTGGGCAACGAGACCAGCCTGCTGCTGGCGGCGGCGGGGCAGGAACGGGTGCCGCTGGTCGATGACCTGATTGATGCGGCCTGGGTCCAGGTGGCAGAGCTCAACGATGCCTTGCCGCGGGATGAGCCCGGCTTCCAGGCACTGCTGGCGCGCAGTGGCAAGGTGGTGGGGCGGGCCACGGAGCTGGAACGCAATTTGTTGAGCGCCCTGAAGTCGCTGGCGGAGATACAGCCACTTCTGGCCCGCTATACCGGTGCATCCTGGGCCGCAGCGCTCGACGACATGCGCCAGCAACTGGCGGCGCTGTGGCAGCCTGGTTTCCAGCGTGATACCCCGGAGGACTGGCTGGCCCAGTACCCACGCTACATGAAAGCCCTGCAACAACGCCTGGAGCGGCTCAATGGCCAGCTGTCCCGGGACACCAGCCAGCGCGAACTGTTGCAACGGCTCGCGACGCCCCTGCACGAAGCCTGCGCTCGACGGCCGGGACTGCTGGCCCTGTGCGCACCGGCGCGGCAATACCGCTGGATGCTGGAGGAGTTCCGGGTGTCGCTGTTTGCCCAGCAATTGGGTACCCGGGTGCCGGTCTCGGACAAGCGCCTGCAGGAGCAGTGGCAGGCAGTACAGGCCTGGCTGGGCGCCCATCCAGACAGTGGCCTGATCGCCTGATTTGTGAAATAGTGCCAATGTGCAGTTGGGCGCAGGGAACCTTCCTCGCCAATACTGAGTCACAGTACTGTAGGTCGGCGCCTGGCGTTGACCTTGTGCATTTACGTCCATTCCAAAAAAGGATATCAATTATGGCACAAGCAAAAAAACCCCTCGCGCTTGCGCTCGGCGCAGCTTTTCTGGCCAGCTCGGTCGTGCCCATGGCATCCGCGGAAGCCAACCCGTTTGCGGCGGAACAGCTCAATACCGGCTATAACCTTGCCAACTATGGCTCTCACGGTGAAGGCGACCACGAAGGCAAGTGTGGCGAAGGCAAGTGCGGCGAGAAGGAAGGCGAAGGCAAGTGCGGTGAAGGCAAGTGCGGCGAGAAGGAAGGCGAAGGCAAGTGCGGTGAAGGCAAGTGCGGTGAAAAGGATGGCGAAGGCAAGGACGGCGAAGGCAAGGACGGGGAAGGCAAGTGCGGTGAAGGGAAGTGCGGCGGCGCCTGATGCCGCACGGTAGCACCGAGCCCGCGGGAGCGGGCCTGGGATTGCGGCGGGCCCTGATGGGTCCGTTGCTTTCAGCGGACCAGGGAGCGGTCGATTTTCTCGAGGTGGCGCCGGAGAACTGGATTCGCGTCGGCGGCCGCCATGGCCGCCAGTTCCGCGAACTGGTGCAGCGCCACCCGCTGGTATTTCACGGCCTGTCCCTGGACATTGGCGGGCCGGACCCACTCGACATGGAGTTGCTGCGCGCCGTGCGTGCGCTCATGGATGAACTGGGAGTCAGCCTGTACAGCGAACACTTGAGCTGGTGCGCCGCTGAAGGGCACCTGTACGATCTCCTGCCGATACCTTTTACCGATGAGGCTGTGCGCCATGTCGCCGAGCGCGTGCAGCAGGTTCAGGATGTCATCGGTGCCCCCATCGCGCTGGAGAATGCCTCCTACTACGCCCAGCCCCACGCCGACATGAGTGAACTGGAATTCATCAACGCGGTGGTCGCAGCCTCGGGCTGTGATCTGTTGCTGGACGTCAACAACATTTACGTCAACAGTATCAACCACGGTTACGAGGCATCCGCTTTTCTGCGCGGCCTGCCGCTGGAGCGGGTGCGCTATATTCACGTAGCCGGCCACTACGACGAAGCGCCTGACCTCAAGGTAGACACTCACGGCGCCGACGTCATCGATCCGGTGTGGAATCTGCTGGCCGAGGCCTATGACCTGCTCGGGCCGGTGCCGACCCTGCTGGAGCGCGACTTTAACCTGCCGCCCCTGCCGCAGCTGCTGCAGGAAGTGGCGCAGATCCGGCGCTTGCAGGCCCGGTACGGTGCTGGCAGTGTCGCCGCGGTAGGGGCGCATGGCTGAGCTGCGCAGCAGTCAGTTGGCACTGGCGGACTACCTGCGCAACCCCGAGTTGGTGCCACCGCCGGCGGGTGTTGAAGGTCGTCGCCTGAAGATCTACCAGGACCTGATCTACAACAATATCGAAAGCTTTCTCAGCAACGGTTTCCCGGTGCTGCGGAGCCTGTACAGTGATGGGGCCTGGCACGGCCTGGTGCGTCAGTTCATTGACGGTCACCGCTGCCACACACCCTACTTCCTTGAGATCAGCCAGGAGTTCCTGCGCTTCCTGCTGGAGCGCCACCGGCCCGGGCCGGAAGATCCGCCATTCATTGCCGAGCTGGCTCACTACGAGTGGGTGGAGCTGGCACTGTCCGTGGCGGAGGAGGATCTGCCTCCGGCGGCGGTCGCGGCAGACCCGATGCGGGCGGTCGTGCGACTGTCACCGCTGGCCTGGGTGCTGGCGTACAGTTTTCCGGTACACCGGATCGGAGCGGACTACCGCCCCTCTGGGCCCGGTGATCCGGTATACCTGGTGGTCTACCGCGACCGCGAGGATGTCGTCCGCTTCATGGCGCTCAATGCCGCGACGGCACGTCTGCTGGAGCTGGCCCGCGACAACCAGGCCGGCACTGGCGCCGAGCTGTTGCGGCAGCTGGCAGCGGAACTGGACATGGACCAGGATGCGGTAGTCGGCTTTGGCAGTGCGCAGCTGGCAGATTTTGCCAGCCGGACTGTCGTAATGCTGAACTGATACAAGCCAACTTTTGCCCCTCCGACCGTGTTGCTCACTCTGTCGCACAAGCGTAACATTTCGCCACTTTTTCCCGACACCGGCACTGCCATGAAATTGCTGCGACCGACACTCGGCCTCCTCTGCCTGCTGCTGTTTGCTCCTGCGATGGCCCAGGATACGGTCAACCCCGATCCGTGGGAGGGACTCAATCGGCCCATATTCGAGTTCAACGAACGCCTGGATCAGTACCTCTTGAAACCAGTGGCCCAAGGTTACCAGGCGGTTTTGCCCGATCCGGCAGAGAAAGGTGTAAGCAATTTCTTCAGCAACCTGCGCGATGCCAACTCCACCATCAACGCGGTTCTGCAGGGCCGCCCGGGCGGCGCCGCTCGCGCTGGTGGCCGCTTCCTGCTCAATTCGACCATCGGCATGCTGGGGCTGTTTGACGTTGCCAGCCGCATGGGTGTCGAGCCCTACCGCACCGATTTTGGCCACACCCTGGCGATCTGGGGGCTGCCTCCGGGGCCTTTCCTGATGGTGCCGATGTTGGGTCCGCGCACCGTGCGCAGTGGCACCGGTACGGTTTTTGATGCACTGACCTCGGTGGAAGTGAGCATTGACGAGGTCAGGCTTCGCAATTCCCTGTTCGGGCTCGAACTGATCGATACCCGGGCCAGGCTGCTCAAGGCTGAAGATCTGATGTCAGGTGATCGCTACATTTTCGTCCGCGATGCCTATCTGCAGCAGCGCCGTGCGCTGGTGAACGACGGTGTGGTGGAAGACGATTTTTCCGACTTTGGCGACGCTGACTGGGACGAGGACTTTTGAGTCGCGTGCGCTGTTTTCACGCTTGTGGCAAAACTGTGAAATCCTGCCCAAACACAGTGCAAAGCGGTTGCCCGCCCCGCGGCAAGGGCGTAGTGTCTGCCCGCAAGCTCCCCGCAAGTAACGCATGATGGAATCCAAAGGCTATGTGCTGGTGATTGATGACGACGCCGCCCGTGCGGCGGCGCTGGCAGAGATCGTCTCGGCAGCCGGTTACCGCACCGAAGTGTATACCGACGTCAATGCGGCCTACCATTTTCTCGACAACAACGAGGATCTGGACGTCATTCTGTGCGAACTGGATCTGGAGGATGTGTCCTGGGTGGAGGCGCGCCGTTCACTGCGCGAGCTGGATCTGCAGATTCCGGCAATCATCTTCAGCGACCGGGCGGAAGTGGCCAAGATGATGACGGCCCTGCGCCTGGGCGCCAGCGACTTTTTCGTACGCCCCGTCGAAGACACTGACGCCCTGCTCAAGTCGATTGAGCGCTGCGTGCGGCAACGTCAGCTGCGCCGCGAGTTGCAGGAATCCCGCAAACGCCTGGAACGGGCCAACATCGAATTGCGCGGTACCGTAAAGATGCTGGAACAGGACCAGCAGGCGGGCCGCCAGGTACAGCTGCGCATGCTGCCGGCGAGTCCCATGGTCCGGGGTGAATATGTGTTCAGTCACACGGTGATTCCCTCGCTCTACCTGAGTGGTGATTTTACCGACTATTTCATCGTGGGAGAGCACCACGTGACCTTCTTCATGGCCGATGTCTCCGGCCACGGCAGCTCCTCCGCCTTTGCCACGGTGCTGTTGAAGAACCTCTTTGCCCGCAAGCGGTCAGACTATCTGCGACGCAGCGACGACACCATCCTGAGCCCGGTCGCCATGCTCAAGCGCGCCAACAAGGAATTGCTGGGCCTGGAAGTTGGCAAGTTTGCCACCATGGTGGTCGGCTTGCTGGACACTGCCGCCAATACGCTGCGTTACAGCGTTGCCGGGCATTTGCCGCAGCCGGTACTGGTGTCGGCAGAGGGTGCGCGCTACCTGCGCGGCGAGGGTTCGGCGGTCGGCATCATGGAGGACGCGTCTTACGAAGAGCACTTGATCGACCTGCCGCAGCGTTTCATGCTGGCGTTGTTCTCCGACGGGATTCTGGAAATCCTGCCGCCGCAAAACCTGATCGAGAAGGAAAAGTATTTCCTCAAGGTATTCGAGGAAACCGCCGAGTCACCCGAGGAGATCGTCACCCGGCTTGGGCTCGACCATGTCGAAACTGCACCCGACGATATTGCTGCGCTGTTTATCAGCAAGCGGGGTTAGAAATGGAAGAAGGCAGGATTCTTGCTGCGAGCCAGGACGGTGCATATGTCATTCGCCTGACCGGTGACGTGCGCCTGACGTTGTGTACGACGATTGACGACTACGTGCACAGGATGCTCGACAATCCGGATTTTGCCAGTGTCTGGGTGGATCTCTGCGGCGCCGAGGGCATAGACAGCACGACCCTGGGGCTGCTGGCCAAACTTGCGCTGGAAGTGCGGGCTCGCTTCGGCTTCATGCCCGCGATCTACAGCAACAACCCCGGCATTACCCGTCTGATCAAGAGCATGGGCTTTCAGCGCCTGTTCGAATTGCATGAGGAAGCCTGTGCCAACCCCGACTGCATCAACTGCATTCCCCTGGTGGAGGGCAGCGAGCGTGCGGTCAAGGACAAGGTCGTGGAGGCCCACCGGGTACTCATGGGGCTGTCGGAGGAGAACCGGGCCCGTTTCAAGGACCTGATGGTGGTGCTGGAGCGCAGCTGAGCCCGCGGTCAGCCGGGCCTGGCTGCCAGTTTGCTGCGGATGTAGTCCGGGTGCGGTACATAGGTCAGCTCCGCGACCTGGCGGATCAGGTGCTCCTCGTACTTGTCCAGGTTGCCGTCCGCATAGGCTACCCGCCACATTGAATCGATCAGTTCGAGCTTCTCGGCGGGACCGTAGTGATCGTTGATGACCCGTGTGAACTCGTACAGGGAGGTGGCTGCGTCCACCCGCTTTGCAGCCTGCTCGACCAGCGCGTGCACTTCCTGCCGAGACAGCGGCAGCGATGCACACAGCAAATTCTCCAGCGCCGCCTCTTCTTCCGCATCCTGGGTAAAGTCGGCCCGCGCGGTTTCAATCAGCAGTGCCGCTGACGCCAAGTGTACCCGGTGCCTGTGCTCTTCGGGGCTGTCCCCGGCGGGGAGGATGAACAGTGATTTCAGGGCGTTGATCATGACTGGACAATGACCTGTTCCAGCCTGATCTGGTCGGCGATGAAATTGCGGATGCCTTCGGCCAGTTTTTCCGTCGCCATGGCGTCCTCATTCAATGCCAGCCGGAAATCAGGCTCTGCCGGCGCTGCCCGGGCATCCTCCGAGCGGGCGCCGTCGGGAGCAAGTTGTCGCGGCAGCTCGCCGGCGTCCGCCGCCAGGCTCTCCAGCAGGGCGGGGCTGATGGTCAGGCGGTCGCAACCGGCCAGGGCCTCGATTTCGCCGGTGTTGCGGAAACTGGCGCCCATGACCACGGTGTTGTAGCCGTGGGTCTTGTAATACTGGTAGATGCGACGTACGGACTGCACGCCGGGATCGTCCGTGGGCTGGTTGACGACCAGGTCGCTGTTGGCCAGGTGCCAGTCCAGGATGCGGCCGACAAAGGGCGAGATCAGATAGACCCCGGCATCGGCGCAGGCGGCAGCCTGGGCAAAGCCGAACAGCAGTGTCAGGTTGCAATTGATGCCTTGCTTTTCCAATTGCTCACCGGCGCGGATTCCCTCCCAGGTGGAGGCGACCTTGATCAGGATCCGGTCCCGGGAGACGCCCGCTTTCTCGTACAGGTCGATCAGCCGCTGCGCCCGGGCAATGGTGGCGCCGGTATCGAAGGACAGTCGCGCGTCAACTTCGGTAGAAATGCGGCCGGGCACGATAGTCAGGATCTCGCAGCCAACATCGACCGCGAAACGGTCGCAACAGTTGGCCAGTTGCTCCGCGCTGGAGCCACCTTCCAGGGCGGCCCAGCTGCGGGCCTGGGCCAGCAGTGTGGCGTAGTGGGGCAGGGCGGCGGCCTTCAGCAGCAGGGAGGGATTGGTGGTGGCGTCCTGGGGCTGAAAGCGGCGGATGGCCTCGATGTCGCCGGTATCGGCGACCACGTCGGTCATTGCCTTGAGTTGCTCGAGTTTGCTGGTCATGTTGCTCCTTTCCTCTCTCAGGCGGCGGAATCGCGGGTCTGTTGCCGCTCGTCGGCATCCCGCACCAGACTGTATGCCTGTTCCAGCACTTCAATGCCGGCACCCTTGCGATGGGCGTTTTCGCTGATGTGGCGGCGAAACTGGCGCGCCCCCGGCAGGCCCTGGTACAGCCCCAGCAGATGCCGGGTAATGTGATTGAGACGTGTGCCCGCGGCCAGTTCCCGGGCGACGTAGGGTAGCATTTGTTCAATGACCGCATGCCGGGATTGTAGCGGATTGTCCGCGCCGAACAGGACCCGGTCTACATCCGCCAGCAGCCAGGGGTCATGGTAGGCTGCCCGTCCCAGCATGACACCGTCCACCTGCGTCAGCTGCTGGCGGCATTCCTCCAGTGTCGTGATGCCGCCGTTGACGACAATGGTCAGCTGGGGCAGGTCCGCCTTCAGCCGGTGTACCCAGGGATAGTTCAGGGGCGGAATCTCGCGATTCTCCTTCGGCGACAGCCCCTGTAGCCAGGCTTTGCGGGCGTGGACGACGAAGACCATGCAGCCGGCTTCAGCGCTGGGGGCAACGAAATCCAGCAGTTGCTGGTAGGACTCCATGTCATCAATGCCGATCCGGTGCTTGACGGTTACCGGCAGGGCGCAGGCGTCCCGCATTGCCGCCACGCATGCCGCTACCCGCTGCGGCTGCGCCATCAGGGCGGCGCCAAAGGCCCCGGACTGCACCCGGTCCGAGGGGCAGCCGCAGTTCAGGTTGACCTCGTCATAGCCCCAGTCCCCGGCCCAGCGCGCGCAGCGGGCCAGGTCCGCGGGTTCGCTGCCTCCGAGTTGCAGTGCCAGCGGATGCTCCACCGGGTCAAAGCGCAGGAAACGCGCACGATCGCCGTGGATCAGGGCGCCCGTTGTCACCATTTCCGTGTACAGGCGTGCGTGCCGGCTCAGCAGGCGCCACAGGTAGCGACAGTGGCGGTCACTCCAGTCCATCATGGGGGCGACGCAGAAACGATGGCTGTTGAAGGTGGCGGACATTGGGCAGTCGTCAGGCATTGGCAGTGAAAATGAGAACACCATTGTACCCGAGAAGCCAGCGCAGTTGGTTATACTCGGTTGTCCGATGCAACCGGCGCCAGTGCCGGGGGAGGGCGGTGATGCACTATATTTTTGAAGTTACCCTGAAGCCCGGCTATAGCGCCGAGCAGTATGCGGATGCCTGGATCCGCGCCAGCGAAATCATCCAGCGGGCGCCGGGCGCCCAGGGCACCCGTCTGCATCGCAAGATCGGCGATCCATCGCGGTTGCTGGCGATAGCTACCTGGGAGAGCAAGGCGGCGCGTGATGCGATGGAAGCGGTCCTGCCGGACGAGGTGCAGGAGATCATCGCCGAGCAGGTGCCCCATGTCGAGATCAACCTGATCGGCGAGTTCGAGGCGCCTGAGTGGACGGTGCTGCCGCCGGACTGAGAGCCGGAGGCGATACGATCTCGCCCACGGCCTCTTGCCTGAGTACCGTGGAGGGGCTGCAACAGCACTGTCGCGGACAATCTCCATCGAAGACCACCACATGCTGCAGATTGAAACGCACCGGCAGCATGCCGCCCAGCGGGATGTCAACGTGACTGGGGGTCAGACAGGGAACGCGCTGGCCGTCCGGCAGCAGCAGGTCGTAGAGGTAGCTGGCACCGCGGAACGCCTTGTGCACCACCCGCAGGGCAATGTGGCTGCCCTCGTCGTACTCGATATCGTCCGGGCGTACCAGCAGACGCAGCTCTTCGCCGGGCTGCCAGTGAGGGTGGCCGCGATCCAGTACCCCCAGACCGTCGTTCATCTCGCCGGCAGCATTGACCGTGACGGTGATCATGGTGCCCTGGCCGATAAACTCGGCGACGAACTCGTTGCCGGGATTGTGGTACAGGTTGTACGGCGTGTCAGTCTGGGCCACCCGTCCGCGGTTCAGCAGGGTCACCTGGTCGGCCATGGCAAAGGCCTCGTGCTGGTCGTGGGTGACCAGGATGGCGGTGACGCCGTTGCGCTTCAGCAGTTCACGGATTTCGGCGGCCAGTTCCGTGCGCAGCTCTGTATCCAGGCTGGAGAAGGGTTCGTCCAGCAGCAGGATCTCCGGATTCGGCGCCAGCGCCCGGGCCAGCGCCACCCGCTGTTGCTGACCTCCGGACAGCTCGTGGGGGAAGGCACTGCCGTATTCGCTCAGGGCGACCAGTTGCAGCATGCTCTCCACCCGCTCGCGCCGCTCCTTGCGCGGCAAGTGGCTGAGCCCGAAGCCGATATTGCGGCGCACGTCGAGATGGGGAAACAGGGCGAAATCCTGGAACACCATGCCCACCTTGCGCTGTTCCGGTGGCAGCTGGCGCCCGGGTGTGCTGATGGCAACGCCACGCAGGGAAATGCTGCCGGCGTTGATGCTCTCAAATCCGGCGATGGCGCGCAGCAGCGTGGTCTTGCCGCAGCCCGAAGGTCCGAGCAGGCAGCCGATCTGCCCGCTCTGCAGGGTCATGGAAACGTCTTCCACCGCGGTGAAATCGCCGTATTTGACCGTTACCTGCTGCAACTCCAGCTGGCTGCTCATGCGTGTTCCTGCTCCCTCGGCATGCTGCGGTTCATCAGGATAACAGGCAGCAGGCCGATGAGCACGATGGCAATGGCGGGCAGTGCTGCGTCCGCGAGCCGTTCATCGGAAGCCAGTTCGTGGGCGCGCACCGCCAGGGTGCTGAAATTGAAGGGGCGCAGGATCAGGGTGGTGGGCAGCTCTTTCAGGACATCGACAAACACCAGCAGCAGGGCGGTGAGCAGGGTGCCGCGCAGCATGGGCAGGTGAATCCGTCGCAGCACGCCCAGGGGCGAGTGGCCCAGGGAGCGCGCGGACTCGTCGATGCCGGGGCGGATACGGGCCAGTCCCGCCTCCACTGTCTGCAGCGAAACCGCGAGGAAGCGCACGACATAGGCGAATACCAGCGCCGCCAGGGTGCCGCTCAGCAGCAGGCCGGAGGAAATGCCGAACTGCTGGCGCAGCCAGCTATCAATACTGTTGTCGATCCAGGCGAAGGGAATCAGCACGCCGACGGCGATCACGGTGCCGGGTACCGCATAGCCCATGCCGGCAACCCGGGTGGCGATGGTCTCGGCCCGGCCCGGATACAGGCGTCGACCGTAGCCCAGCAGCAATGCCAGCAGCAGGCAACACAGGGAGGCGATGGCGGCGAGCAGGAAACTGTTGCCTACCAGTTGCAGAAAGGCCCTGTCGAGGACACCGGCATGATTGCCCGCGGCCCAGAACCCGAGCTGGGCGGCGGGCAACAGGAAACCGGCGGCCAGTATGCCCAGGGCAATGCCGAAGCTGGCGGCAGCGCGCCAGCCGCGCAGGGGTATCCGGGCAGGAAAACTGCGGGCGGAACTCTTGTGGAAGCGAAGGCGTGCCCGCGAACGCTTCTCGAGGATGAGCAGGGTAAATACGAACAGCAGCAGGAAGGCCGCGAGCTGGGCCGCGGTCTGCAGTTCACCGAGGCCGTACCAGGTACGGAAGATGCCGGTGGTAAAGGCGCTGACACCGAAATAGGCCACGGTGCCATAGTCGGCGAGAGTCTCCATCAGCGCCAGGCTGACACCGGCGGCGATAGCCGGCCGGGCCAGGGGCAGCGCCACCAGGAACAGGGTTTGCCAGGGCGTCTTGCCCAGGTTGCGACTGGCTTCCAGGACCGCGGTCGACTGTTCCAGGAAGGCGACTCGCACCAGCAGGTAGACATAGGGATACAGCACCAGCGACAGCATGCAGATGGCGCCGCCGAGGGAGCGGATCTGCGGGAACCAGTAATCGCCGAAGCCCCAGCCGAAGCTGTCGCGCAGCAGGGTTTGCACGGGGCCGGCGTAGTCCAGCATGCCGGTGTAGGTGTAGGCGATGATGTAGGCGGGCATCGCCATCGGCAGCAACAGGGCCCAGCTGAAGAAACGTCGTCCCGGAAAATCACACATTGCTGTCAGCCAGGCGGCGCTGACTCCCAGCAGCAGGGTGCCGCTGCCTACGCCCAGCATCAGCACCAGGGAGTTGCCGATGTAGTCCCACAGCACGGTGTCCAGCAGGTGCCGCCAGGCGTCGCTGTAGGGCCCCAGCAGGCTGGCGACGATCACCAGGATGGGCACTGCGATTACCGCGGCGCTGAGCAGCAGCAGGCTTCGCCACAGGAAAGCCGGCAGCGAATTGCCCCGGGTTGCGGTTGGCGCGGGGGTGGCTATTTCCAATTCGCCCTGTCCATGGCCATGACCGCCGCGGCATTGAGCCGGCCCAGTTCGCTGACCTGCAGCGGGTCAGCCCGGAACTCGCCCCAGGATTGCAGCAGCGTGGAGGGGGCAATGCCGGGTCGGACCGGGTACTCGTTGTTGGCTTCGGCGTACCACTGCTGGCTGTCTTCACGCAGCAGGAACTCGATCAGTTGCCGCGCCTTTTCCGGGTGCGCCGCGGAGCGGGTGACACCGGCGCCGCTGATATTGATGTGTACACCGCGGCCAGCCTGGTTGGGCCAGAACAGGCGCACCTGCTCCGCGGCCGCCCGCTCTTCCGCATTGTCCGAGCGCAGCATGCCGCCGAGGTAATAGCTGTTCACCAGGGCGACATCGCACTGGCCGCTGGCCACGGCCTTGATCTGGTCGCGATCACCACCCTGCGGCGGACGCGCGAAGTTGGCGACAAACCCCTCCAGCCAGTCTTCGGTGGCCTCGGCCCCCTGGGTGGCCAGCATGCCGGCGACCATGGACTGATTGTAGATATTGCTGGAGGAGCGCACGCAAATGCGCTGCCGCCAGACGGGGTCTGCGAGCGCGGCGTAATCGGACAGCGCGCCGGGGTCGACCCGGTCTGGTGCGTACACCAGTACCCTGGCGCGCAGGGACAGCCCGAACCAGAAGCCTTCATCACTGCGCAAATGTACCGGCACCGCCGCCTCCAGGGCCGGAGACGTGACCGCCTGCAACAGGTCTGCCTGCTGGGCCCGGTAGAGGTTGCCCGCATCGCTGGTCAGCAGCAGGTCCGCCGGTGAATTCAGGCCCTCGTTGCGCAGGCGCGCGAGCAGCGCGTCCCCATCCCCGGTGACCAGATTGACGGCGATTCCGGTTTCGGCGCTGAAGCGGTCCAGCAGCGGCTTGATCAGCGCTTCCTGGCGCGCCGAGTAGACGTTGACGGCTTCCGGACCAGAGCAGGCGCTCAGTGCCGGGGGCAGAACCAGCAGCGCAACCAGGAGCCGGACAATGGCAGCGCCGCGGAGTCGATAAAACATGCAAACCTCTCTGATGGCTGGGCAAGTTACGGATTGATAACGCTAATTATTCTCATTTGTAAAACAATAGCAACCCTATTCTCTGCTATCGACCCCGAGACTGTAAATGCTGCTGCCGGTCGCAGCCCGGCAACGGGCGAGTCGCTGCAGCCGGGAATTTTGCAGGCCGGGGCTGCGGGCGCGTACACTGAGTCGGTTATCCGCCGGAGAATGACCTGTATGTCCCCAGACCTGCCCCTGTCGCTGCTTGAACTCGCGTCTGTGCGCGCGGGTGACTCCGTTGGCCAGACCCTGGCCAACAGCGTCGCCTATGCCCGGCATGCGGAGCAATTGGGTTTTACCCGCTTCTGGCTGGCAGAGCACCACAATATCGAAGGGGTGAGCAGTTCTGCCACGGCGGTGCTGGTCGGGCACATCGCCGGTGCCACTGACAGCATCCGGGTAGGCTCTGGCGGCATCATGCTGCCCAATCACCCGCCGCTGGTGATTGCCGAACAGTTCGGTACCCTGGAGTCCATTTATCCCGGGCGCATCGATCTCGGCCTGGGCCGGGCGCCCGGAACCGGTCCAGTCACCAGCCGCGCCCTGCGCCGGGCGGGGCCGGGCGCGGAAGCGTTCCCGGAGGATATTGCCCAGCTGCAGGCCCTGCTGGGTCCCATGCGCCCGGGGCAGGCCGTCAAGGCAATCCCCGGCGCCGGTACGGAGGTGCCGATCTGGTTGCTGGGCTCCAGCCTCTACAGTGCCCAGCTGGCGGGCATGCTGGGCCTGCCCTATGCGTTCGCCGGCCACTTCGCGCCGCGTTTATACCGTGAGGCAATACAGGTGTACCGCGCGCATTTTCAGCCCTCGCAGCAGCTGGATACAGCCTATGCCATGCTGGCGGTGCCTGCGATTGCCGCGGATACGGACGCGGAGGCGCAATGGCTGGCGACCACCAGCCAGCAGCGCATACTGGCGCTGATGCGCGGGCGGCCCCTATTCATGGAGCCGCCCATAGACAGCATGGATGGACTGTGGAGCCCGCAGGAGCAAGCGGCAGTGCGCGAGTTCCTCGGCCTGCAGCTCTGCGGCGGCCCGGCTACGCTGGGTCGCCAGCTGCAGGAGCTGCTGGCGACGGTAGACGTCGACGAACTGATGTTCACGGTCGACATCTACGAGCCGGTGGCCCGCCGTCACGCCCTCGACATTCTGGCGGGACTGCGCTCCGAGCCCGACCGGTTGGCTGCCGGCGCCTGATCCAGGCCGGTGGGCAGCGGGCGATGCAGCCCGTATAATCCCGCACTTTCAGCCAGGTTCCGTCCAGCCCATGACCGTTCGCACCCGCATCGCACCTTCTCCCACCGGCGACCCCCACGTCGGCACCGCCTATATTGCCCTGTTCAATCTCTGCTTTGCCCGCGCCCACGGCGGCCAGTTCATCCTCCGCATCGAGGATACCGACCAGGCGCGCAGTACGCCGGCCTCGGAACAGGCGATCCTCGATTCCCTGCGCTGGCTGGGGCTGGAGTGGGACGAGGGCCCGGATGTCGGCGGCGCCTGTGGCCCCTACCGCCAGAGCGAGCGCATGGAGCTGTACGGCGAGTACGCCATGCAGCTGGTGCGCGAGGGCAAGGCCTTTGTCTGCTATCGCACGCCCGAGGAGTTGGATGCGCTGCGCGAGGCGCGCCGCGCCGCGGGCGACAGTACGGCACTGAAGCCCGCGGACCTGCAGCTGCCGGCGGAGGAAGCGGCCCGGCGCGAGGCGGCCGACATGCCCTACGTGATTCGCATGCTGGTACCGGACGAGCCCGGTGCCTGTGTCATTGAGGACCTGTTGCGGGGCACGATCGAACTGGACTGGAGCATGGTCGATGCACAGATCCTGCTCAAGTCCGACGGCATGCCCACCTACCACCTCGCCAATGTGGTGGACGATCACCTGATGGGTATCACCCACGTTCTCCGCGGTGAGGAGTGGATCAATTCGGCGCCCAAGCACAAGCTGCTTTACGAGTATTTCGGCTGGGACATGCCGGTGCTGTGTCATCTGCCGCTGCTGCGCAATCCGGACAAGTCCAAGCTCAGCAAGCGCAAGAATCCCACCAGCATTCTCTACTACCAGCGCATGGGCTTCCTGCCCGAGGCGCTGCTCAACTATCTGGGTCGCATGGGCTGGTCCATGCCCGACGAGAGCGAGAAGTTCTCCCTGCAGCAGATGCTGGACCACTTTGATATCCAGCGGGTCTCCCTCGGCGGGCCCATTTTCGATATCGAGAAGCTGCGCTGGCTCAACGGGCTGTGGATTCGCGAGGACCTGAGCGAAGAGCAGCTGGCCCAGCGCCTGGTGCAATGGGCCTACAATGCAGACAACCTGATGCAGGTGCTGCCCCACGCCCAGAAGCGGATGGAGACCCTGAGCGACTTCGCCCCGCTGGCGGCGTTCCTGGTGTCCGGCACACTGCCCATTACCGAGGACTCCTTTGCCGATATCAAGGGTGAGCGCGAGGATCTGGTGACCAACCTGCAGTTCGCCCTCTGGCGCCTGGAAGCCCTGCGCGAGTGGGACCGGGATGCGGTGTGGAACGCGCTCAAGAGCCTGGCGGATGCCCTGGGTATCAAGATCAAGGAGCTGCTGGCGCCATTGTTCGTCGCCATTGCCGGCTCCAGTACCTCGTTTTCAGTGGTGGACTCCATGGCCATGATCGGCCCGGACATGAGCCGCGCCCGTCTGCGTCACGCCATCGAGGTACTGGGCGGGGTATCGAAGAAGGCCGGCAAACGGCTGGAAAAGGCCTACGCCGAGCTTGCACAGGACGGTTGAGTCGTCCCTGGCCATGCCCGCAGCTCTCGCGGCCCCTGCCTGGCGCCGGGGCCAGCGCTGAAGGGTCGGTGGTATTCTCGCGGCGGCAGCCTACAATGAGCGTCCTGTAAAGCCACCCGGAGAGTTGAGCTTGGCTATCAGTGCGTTTGACCTGTTCAAGGTGGGCATTGGTCCCTCCAGTTCCCACACCGTCGGGCCGATGAATGCGGCCCGCCGTTTTGCCCTGGCGCTGGATGAATCGGGCGCGTTGCAGCGGTGCCAGCGTGTCACCGCGGAACTGTACGGCTCCCTGGCCGCGACCGGGGCCGGGCACGGCTCGCCCAAGGCGGTGATTCTCGGGCTGGAGGGCGAGACCCCGGAAGGGGTGGTGGTGGAGGACATTGCAGCCCGGGTCGACGCTGCCCGCGAGGGCGGCCGCCTGCGGCTGCTGGGGCACCACGAAATCGCCTTCAGCTATCGGGACGACCTGGTCATGCACCGCAGCGAGTCCCTGCCCTGGCATGCCAACGGCATGCGCTTCACTGCTTTCGATGCCGGCGGCGAGGTGCTGCTGACGCGGGTCTACTACTCCGTGGGCGGCGGGTTTGTCGTCGACGAGGCCGCGGCGGAGGGGGGCGACGTCATTGTCGATGACCCCACCGAGCAGGCCTGGCCATTTACCACCGCGGATGAACTGCTGCGCCAGTGCAAGGCCAGTGGCCTCTCGATCAGCGCCCTGATGCTGGAGAACGAAAAGGCCTGGCGCAGCGAGCAGGAGATTCGCGACGGCCTGCTGGCCCTGTGGCGGGTCATGGATGCCTGCATCGAACGCGGCTGCCGCGCCGAGGGCATCCTCCCCGGCGGCCTCAAGGTCAGGCGCCGGGCGGCACAACTGCACCGGCAGCTCAAGGCCGGCGCCGGGGGCCTGGGGGACGATTCGCTCAATACCATGGACTGGGTCACCATCTATGCCCTGGCAGTCAATGAAGAAAACGCTGTCGGAGGTCGCATTGTTACCGCGCCCACCAACGGTGCCGCCGGGATCATTCCAGCGGTGCTGAAGTACTATTTGACCCACTGCAAGGGTGCCAGCGAAGACGACGTCACCCGCTACCTGCTGACCGCCGCCGCGATCGGTATCCTCTACAAGATCAACGCCTCCATCTCCGGTGCCGAGGTTGGCTGCCAGGGTGAGGTGGGATCAGCCAGTTCCATGGCGGCAGGTGCACTGGCGGATGCGCTGGGCGGCACCCCGGCCCAGGTCGAAAACGCGGCGGAGATCGCCATGGAGCATAATCTCGGCCTGACCTGCGACCCCATCGGCGGGCTGGTACAGGTCCCCTGCATCGAGCGCAATGCCATGGGTGCCATCAAGGCCATCAGCGCCGCGCGCATGGCCCTGCGCGGCAGCGGCGAGCACTACGTGTCCCTGGATCAGGTGATCAAGACCATGAAAGATACCGGTCGCGACATGCAGGACAAGTACAAGGAGACCGCTCGCGGCGGCCTCGCGATCAACGTGCTGGAGGTGCCCGTCAATTTTGTCGACTGCTAACCTCGACTGTAGGAGCCCGCTCCGCGGGCGATCGCGCACGGACAAGGTGAATGGCCGCGCAGCGGACAGAGAAGGTGGCCTGGGCCAGTGCGCTCCCACCTATCGCGCACGGAGTGCGCTCCTACGCGAGGCTTTTGCCGGATGCGCTTGACACCGCTTGGCGGCCTCACTAGAATTCGCGTCCTCAGAGTTTCGGGGCTATAGCTCAGCTGGGAGAGCGCTTGCATGGCATGCAAGAGGTCGACGGTTCGATCCCGTCTAGCTCCACCAAACAAACCCTCTGTGTCCAACGGCACAGAGGGTTTTTTTATGTTCGAGGCGTTGTTAGAACAGGTAGTACGCGAACACGTAAACCATCAACAGCAGCACGATCCACAGCGCCGTGGTGCCGATCTCCCAGGAGCGCCCCAGGGGGCCGGTGTGGCCCATGGTGTTGCGGGCCGAGGTGGTGAGCGCATCGCGGGCATCACCGAGTCGGGATTGCAGTGCATTGACCACTGGTGCGCCCAGGCGGGCACCGAAGCGCGCCAGCAGCGGCAGGCCGTTGCGCCATAGCCAATCCACATCCAGTGAAATGGTCAGGGTGCGCTGCATCCACGGCAACAGCAGGAAGAATGCGAGCCCGGAGAACAGCAGCAGCTGCAGGTAGAACAGCACCTTGCCCGCCTTGTAGGGCTCATACTCAACGGCGTAGGGCAGCAGCGGGTAGAGCAGCTGCGGGAACACACCCAGCAGGATACAAAGCCCGGCGAAGAACAGCATCGCCAGGGTCATGTTCCAGGGCGCATCCCTGGGGCGCAGGCCGGAATCCTTCTGGAAAAACACGAACCAGGGAAACTTGATGCCGGCGTGCAGGAACACGCCCGCGGACGCGGCGGCGAGCAGGAAGTACACCAGCATCAACCCCTCATCCACCGTGGCCTGGGAAATCATGGTCTTGGTGGTGAAACCCGATGTGAGCGGGAAGCTGGAAATCGCCAGGGCGCCGATCACGCCGCACCACATGGTGACGGGCATGGTGCGGAACAGGCCGCCAACATCGGTGCACAGGTGCATGCCGGTACGCATCACCACAACCCCCGCGCTCATGAACAGCAGCGCCTTGTAGATGATGTGGGCGAAGGCGTGGGCGGCGGCGCCGTTGATCGCCATCTCGGTACCGATACCCACCGCGCAGACCATGAAGCCCACCTGGTTGACGATGGAGAACGCGAGGATACGGCGGATATCGTTTTCCAGCAGGGCGTAAATGATGCCGTAGAAAATCATGAACACGCCCACCCAGATCAGCACCGACTCGCCCGGGAACAGCAGAATGAGTGCGAGAATCGCGGTCTTGGTGGTGAAGGCGGAGAGGAATACCGAACCGGTCGGGCTGGCATTGGGGTAGGCGTCGGACAGCCAGGCTGACAGGGGCGGCGCGGCGGCATTGATGAGGATGCCGACCAGGATCATCCAGGTGCTGAAGTCGGTGGCCTGCAACGGCCGGATATCCAGTGACCCGGTGCTGATGAGTAAGCCTTCGATACCCACCTTGAGAATCACCCCGCCCAGCAGGTGCATGATGGCGTAGCGGATACCGGCGGCACGCGCCTTTTCCGTGCCCCCGCACCAGACCACGACCGTGGAAAACAGGGCCATCAGCTCCCAGAACACGAACAGGGTAAGCAGGTCCCCGGCGAAGCAGACACCGACTGCACCGGCGGCGTAAAACTGGGCTGCCACCAGTTCCGTGCGGCGGGCATGGTTGAAGGCAAATACGGCTCCGGTGGCCGACATGATGGCAAAGATGGTGGCGAAAAGCCGGCGTACCGGGCTGCCCTCAACCAGTTCCAGCGGGTAGCCGAGAAAGGCCCCCTCCAGACTGACGCCGTCCGGAACCTGCCAGATACCGTACAGGCACACCAACGGCGCGCCAATGACCACGAAGGCACGCAGCTGGCGCGAGCTGATGGCCGCGGTCAGCAGCGCGCCGCCGATCAGGGCGAGGGCTGGTGGCAGTGACTCAAACATCGTAGTAAGTGTCCGGGCGTTTCAGCAAGGCACCGAGCAGCTTGGCGCCAAATACCATCAGCACGCAGCTGAAGAAGCCAAACAGGGCGCCGAATCCCAGCCAGCCATCGACGCCAAAATAGCCCTTGATCGGAATCAGCCACTGCAGGGCCACGGTCAAGGCCAGGGTGACATAGCCAATGAGCCACAGCCAGCGGATGGTACCGGGGCGGGTGAGCCAATGATTGTCGTCGGGTGCATTCATAACGGCAGACTCTCTACCAGCTGCGATTCAAGATCCAGCAGGGGCTGGTTGAAGAAGAAAAATCCGATGGTCAGTGCCGCGGTAACGCCAAGCGCCAGCAGCATGGCCGGCGGCGCTTCACCGTGCTCCATATCGACCCCGGGCGTGGCCGGTGCCAGCCAGGCGAAGTAGATGATGGGCAGGAAGTACATGGCGTTGAGCGCGGTACTGGCGATGATGGTGAAGATCGCCAGGTAGTTCTCGGCCTGGAAAGCGCCTGCGAGGATAAACCACTTGGAGACGAAACCGGCCGTCGGCGGCACACCGATCATGCTCAGGGCGCCGATGGTGAAGGCCGCCATGGTGATGGGCATGCGCCGGCCGATACCCGCCAGCTGCCACAATTCGGTCTTGTGGGCCGCGGTGTAGATGGCACCGGCGGCAAAAAACAGGGTGATCTTGCCAAAGGCATGCGCCGCAATATGCACTGCGGCGCCGATCTCCGCCAGCGGCTTGAGGATGACCGTCGCCATGATCACATAGGACAGCTGGGCAATGGTGGAGTAGGCCAGCATCCGCTTCAGGTTGGTCTGGTACAGGGCGACGATGCTGGCGCTGATGATGGTAAAGGCAGCCACATACTGCAGCCACTGGGCGCTGGGCTGGCTGAACAGGAAGTCGACGCCGAAGATGTAGATGATGATCTTGGTGACGCAGAAAACGCCGGCCTTGACCACCGCCACCGCGTGTAGCAGAGCGCTGACCGGGGTGGGAGCGACCATGGCGGCCGGCAGCCAGCGGTGCACCGGCATGACCGCGGCCTTGCCGATGCCAAATACAAACAGGCCCAGCAGCAGTCCCACCGCGGGCCCCGGTACATTGCCCTGGATAATGCCGCCGAGGGTAAAGGTGGTAGTGCCGGTGGCCACCCAGGTCCAGATGATGGCGGGCAGCAGCAGGCCGATGGAGGTGCCGATCAGGACGCCGAGGTAGACGCGAGCCGAGGCAACGGTCTTCGGATCACCCTTGTGCGCCACCAGGGGGTAGGTCGAGAGGGTGAGAATCTCGTAGAACAGGAACAGGGTAAACAGGTTGTCGGCCAGGGCGATGCCCATGGCGGCGGCGATGGCCAGTGCGAAACAGATGTAGAAGCGGGTCTGGTGCTTCTCCTTGTTGCCGCGCATGTAGCCAATGGAATAAATGGTGTTGATGATCCACAGGAAGGAGGCGATGCAGGCAAACATCATCCCCAGCGGTTCCAGGGACAGTGCCAGGGACAGGCCCGGCAGCGGCTCCGAAAGCGTGACCTGGGGCCGCGCGCCAGCCGCTACTTCCGGGAACCAGGAGAATACCAGTACCGCCAGCGTGACCGCAGTAATCAGGCTGACAGCCTCCCGTACGTTGGGCCAGCGACCGGCGCAGGCGATGCCGACTGCCCCCAGCAGGGGCACCAGCAGGAGGATTGGCAGGGTGTTCGCGCCCATCAGTTCAGGCCTCCAAGCAGGGTGCCGGTGCCGCTTTGGGCCAGCGCCAGCGGCAGCTGCGGGAACAGCCCGAAATAGACGTTGCTCAGTGCCGCCACCCAGATCAGCACCCGCAGCGGCAGTGATACTTCCATCGTTGCGGCAGCACCGTCGGGCGCCTCGCCGTAGTAGGCGACTTCAATGAATTTCCACAGGTACACCACCGCCATCAGGGAACTGGCAATAATGGCGGCAACCAGCGGCACCCCCCAGCCCGGCACTTCCATCACGGCGACCACGAGGTACCACTTGCTGATGAATCCTGCGGTGCCGGGGACCCCGACCAGGCTGAGCGCGGCGAGGACGAAGGCCGCCATGGTCCAGGGCATGCGCCGCCCTATGCCGTGCAGGTCGCTGATGATGGCGCTGCGCGAGGTGAGGACAAAGGCCAGCACACAGAGGAACAGGGTACCCTTGGCGAGAGCGTGATTGAACATGTGCAGCAGTGCGGCCATCAGGCCAGCCTGGGAGGCCAGGCCCGCCGCCAGGGCGATGTAACCGATTTGCGCCACGGACGAGAAGGCCAGCATTTTCTTCACGTTGCCCTGGTAGATGGCGATCGCGGAAGCCAGCAGGATACCCGACAGCGCAAGGGGAATGATGAACACGCTGAACAGGTCGGAGTGACCCAGCAGGTTGCCGTGAAACACCGCGTAATTGAAACGCAGGAGCACGTAGATGGCGACCTTGGTAGAGCAGGCGGCGATGAAAACGGTGACGGCGTTGGGTGCGTAGGTATAGGCGCGGGGTAGCCAGATATGCAGCGGGAAGATGGCCGCTTTCAGCGCCAGGCCGATGGTGATGAACCCCGCGGCGATGATAATGGGCCGGGTTTCAATCACACCGTCCAGGCGCAGAGCCATGTCGGCAAAATTCAGGGTGCCGGTCATCATGTAAATGAAGCCGACGCCGATCAGGTAGAACGTGGCGCCGATGGTGCCGATGATCAGGTACTTGAACACGGCCGAGAGCGCACGCCGGTCGCGGCCCGCGGCAATCAGGATATAGGTGGCCAGGGAAGAGATTTCCATGAACACAAAGACGTTGAACGCGTCGCCAGTCACCGCGATACCGCACAGCCCGGCCATGGCGATCAACCAGGCGCCGTAGAACATGGGTGCGCGGCGGTTGTCGATATCCAGCCGCAGGGACTGCCGTCCCCCCGCCAGCGCCAGCGACGAGGCCCCCGTTATCAGCAGCAACACCAGGGCGCTGAGCCCGTCGACTGTCAAGGCAATGCCGAACGGCGGCTGCCAGCCGCCCACGGCATAGTGCTGGGTGCCGGTCTCCAGCACGGTCACGGTCAGCAGAATCGCGAGTCCCAGCGATGCCAGGCTGGCGACCAGTGCGGCCAGCCAGGCGAGGAAGCCGGCCCGCAGCAGGATAACCAGCGGTGCGGTCAGGAGCGGCAGCGCGACCTGCAGTGCCGGCAGGTGGTCAGCCAGATTCACGCCTTGCGGTCCATCGCCAGGATCTCATTGTCCTCAATGGTGCCGTACTCCTCGTACAGGCGCACCACGATAGCCAGGCCGAGGGCGGTGGTGGAGATGCCCACCACGATGGCGGTCAGGATCAATACCTGCGGCAGGGGATTGGAAAAGACCTGGTTGTCCACGCCGGCCTGGATAATGGGTGCGGTGCCGTTTTCGATCTTGCTCATGGTAATAAAGAACAGGAACACCGCGGACTGGAAGATAGCCAGCGCCATGATCTTCTTGACCAGGTTCTGCCTGCTGATAAGAGCGGCGAGGCCGATCATCAGCAATACCGCGAACACCCAATAATTGAAAAGGCCCAGGAGTTTCATGACAGATCAGTCTCTGGCAGCAAATGCGTGGAAGATGGAAAGCAGGACACCGGTCACCGTCAGACCGACCCCCAGTTCGATGACAATGATACCGATGTGCTGACCCAGGATCGGATCGTCAGCGAGTACCGAGTAGTCGAGGAAGTTGCCGCCCATGGCAATGCCGGCGAGACCAACGGAGCCGTAAAGCAGTGCGCCGCCAGCGCTCATCCACAGCAGTACCCGGGGGGGGATGACCGCCAGCGTCAGGCGCTCACCGCGGACCAGCGAGAACAGGATGATACCGGCGACGAAGATGGCACCGGCCTGGAAGCCGCCGCCGGGACTGTACTCGCCGTGGAACTGGATGAACAGGGCGAACAGCAGGATGAAGGGCACCAGCAGTCGCGCCATGACCTTGGGAATCAGGTGCTTGCTCAGTCCTTCCTCGACATGGCTGTCGAGCCGCGAGAAGGGTTTGCCGCGGCCACCGCCCAGCAGGAACATGACGCCGATACCGGCAGTCAGCACCACGAACACTTCACCGAGCGTATCGTAGCCGCGGTAGCTCGCCAGTACCGCGGTCACGATATTGGGTATGTCCACCAGTTCCGGGGTCTGCTCGATGTACCAGGGCGCGACGTGCTGCTGGGCCGGCGCCTGCGGATCGCCCAGGGACGGCTGGCCAAAGCTGGCGTAGATCATCAGCAGGGCGACGGCGCCTATCACCGCGATCGAGAGCGCGCCCAGCGAGCGCCCCCTGGCCTCGGTGGACGGGGTCAGGCGCAGACCCGCAAGCAACAGTACCGTGGCGACCCCGGCGCCTACCGCCGCTTCCGTCAGCGCCACATCTGCCGCGTCCAGCAGGAAAAAATTCAGGGCCATGAGCAGGCTGAAGATGCCGGACAGCATCACGGCGGAGAACAGGTCGGTAGCACGCACGATGGCAACGGCCGTTATCACCAGCAGGGAGAGCAGGAACACTCCGATTAAAAGGGTCGTCACTGGGTCGTCTCCCGGGTTCCGGTCTCGGCGTTGGATGCCGTGCTCCCGACCCCTTCGGGGCGCAGTCCGGCCAGCAGCGCAGCGTTGGCCAGGGCGTAGCTGGCGGTGGGGGAGGTGACCATCAGGAACAGCATGACCGCGGCCAGCTTCACCGTCACCAGAGAGGGTCCCGCGTACAGCATCAGACCACCGAGGACAAGTACCGGCCCCAGTGAGTCGGTCAGGCTGGCGCCGTGAATCCGGGTGTAGAAGTCGGGCATGCGCAGGGCGCCAATGCCGCCGGCCAGCACAAACAGGCTGCCGGAAACCACCAGCAGACCCGCGAGCAGTTCCAGGACGCCGTTCATTCCGTGTCGCTCCCCGATGTCGTGGCCTGCTCGGCGGCTGCCGCCCGACGCTGCTCGCGCAAATGGCTTTCATGCACGAACCAGAGCACGGCGAGCACACCGATAAAGTTGATCAGGGCGTAGGCCAGCGCCAGATCCAGAAAGTCCGTACGGCCCATGGCGAAGGCCATGATGGCAATCAGGAGCACGGTTTTGGTGCCGAACATGTTTACGGCCAGCACCCGATCGTAGACGCTGGGACCCAGCAGTGCCCGTGCCAGCGCCAGCGCCATGGTGACCAGAATGGCGATTGCGGCAACCAGCAGCATCAGTCTGGATCCACAGTCGCAACGCGCCGGGCCATGGCACCGGCCTGGAGGTCTTTTGCGGTTGCCGCGGTCAGGCAGTGGGCGGTGATGGTGTTGTCGTCGATGTCGATGGTCAGGGTTCCCGGGGTCAGCGTTATCGAATTGCCCAGCAGGGTCAGGGCGAACTTGCTGGAGGCCCTGGCATCCACCTCTACAATGGTCGGTGACAGCGAGGACAGGGGACCCAAAACCATGCGCAAAACCTGCACGTTGGAAACCACCATCTGGCCCAGCAACCAGACCCAGTAGAGTGGCATGCGGTAATACAGCGCCCAGCTGTGGGTCTCCTGATCAGGGCGCGCCATGCGGTGAGTCAGCCACACCACCAGGCAGCACGAAGCGATACCCAGCTGCAGTACGGGGGTCTTGTAGAGCCCGCCCCACAGTAACCACACCAGGAACATGGCAATGACTGCGAGCACGGGTCGCAACAGGCGCATAGGAGGATAACTCTTGCCGACAAAGCCGGAATCATACCTTAACGGTGTGAGAAGATGCCACCTGTCGTGCCCTGGCTGGCACCACGACTGCACGGAAGCCCGGATTTTTCGTGCTAGACTGACCGCCCAATTTGCCGCTGGAATCCCGTTTATGAAAGTACCGCCTCGCCTGCAGCCCCTGGTTGAGGACGGCCTGGTTGATGAGGTGCTCTACCCGCTGATGAGCGGCAAGGAAGCCGACATCTTCGTGGTCCGCTGTGGCGGTCGCACCCGCTGTGCCAAGATCTACAAGGAGGCCTACAAGCGCAGCTTCAAGAAAGCGGCCGCCTACACCGAGGGCCGCAAGGTGCGCAACAGCCGCCGCGCCAGGGCCATGGAAAAGGGCTCCAGCTACGGCCGCAAACAGCAGGAAGAGACCTGGCAGAACGCAGAGGTTGATGCGCTCTACCGCCTCGCCCGCGCCGACGTGCGGGTGCCGGAGCCTCTGGGCTGTTTCGACGGTGTGCTGTTGATGGAGTTGATCACCGATGAGAACGGCGACGTTGCCCCGCGCCTGGCAGACGTCACCATGTCTGCCGAGCAGGCCGTGGAGGACCATGCGCAGATGCTGCGCTACGTGGTGCGCATGCTCTGTGCAGGGGTCATTCACGGCGATCTCTCGGAGTTCAATATCCTGGTGGACCCGGACGGCCCGGTGGTCATCGACCTGCCCCAGGCAGTGGATGCCGCCGCCAACAACAACGCGCACAGCATGCTGTTGCGCGATGTGCGCAAGGTGACGGATTACTACGGGTTGTTTGCCCCGGAATTGCTGGCCACCCGCTATGGGGAGGAGATCTGGCACCTGTTCGAGGAGGGAGAGCTCGCCCCGGAGCAGGTGCTGACCGGCGTCGCCCCGGAAAATGAGACCCCCGCCGACCTGGATGCGGTGATGCTGGAAATCCGCGCTGCGCTGGAGGAAGAGCAGGAGCGTCTGCAGCGGCTCAGGGAAGCCGATGAGGAAGATTGAGCCGTGACCCGGGCAAACCGTGAGCGCGCGCTGCCGGATCAGGTCTATTCCCTGCTGGTCGAGGATGAGGACGCGCGGGTCTGCCGTGATATCCCGGATTCCGCCTGCCATGAGCAGCCCCGGGCCTTCGTTCTGCAGCTGGCTGCCCTGACCCTCACCAAGATCGGTGATGCCCTCACCAGCAGCCGCCTGGTGCTGGCCTGGATGCTGTCGGCGCTGGGTTCGCCGACCATCTTCATCTCCCTGCTGGTGCCCCTGCGCGAATCCCTCTCGCTGATGCCGCAGCTGTTGGTGGCCCAGTTCGTGCGCGAGCACGCGGTGCGCAAGCTGTTCTGGGCCTGGGGCAGTGTCGTCCAGGGCCTGGCCCTGGCGCTGATGGTGCCCGCGGTGCTGCTGCTGCGCGAGTTCGCCCTGGGGCTGGCGGTGGTGTCCCTGCTGGCGGTATTCAGTCTGGCGCGCGGTGTCTGTTCGGTTGCCGCCAAGGACGTGCTCGGCAAGACCATCTCCAAATCGCGGCGCGGTCGCCTCAACGGCCTGTCGGCGTCTGCCGCCGGCGCGGTGACGCTGGCCGTGGCAGTGCTGTTGCTGCTGGTGCCCGGCCTTGCGGGGGAGGGTGTGGACGGAGACGCCGGCCTGTTTGCCGGGATCCTCGCGGTCGCGGCGCTGCTGTGGCTGCTGGCGGCCGCGGTCTACACCGGCGTGCCCGAAGTGCCCGGGGCGACCGAGGGTGGCGGCAACGCGATCGTCGAGGCTCTGCGCAGCCTGTCCCTGCTGTACCGCGACCGCCAGTTCCGCGACTTTGTCATCGCCCGCATGCTGCTGATCAGCTCTGCATTCGCGATTCCCTATATTGTGGTTTTGATACAACGCGCAGCCGAGGGTCAGCTGCTCGGCTTCGCCGCGCTGCTGCTGGCCGAGGGTGCTGCCGGCCTGTTGTCGGCACCGTTCTGGGGGCGCTGGTCAGACGCCAGCGCACACCGGGTGATGGCGGCGGCGGCCGGATTGTCGGTGGCGGTGATGGTTGTTGCCCTCGGCCTGCACTGGCTGCGGCCCGGGGCCATTGGCATGGTACTGGTGGCGTCGCTGTTGCTGTTCACCGCCGCAGTCGCTCACCAGGGCGCCCGGGTCGGCCGCAAAACCTACCTGGTGGATATGGCCACCAGTGAAAATCGTGCCCAGTACACCGCGGTCAGCAATACTGTGATCGGTCTGTTCCTGTTTTCAGGTGTTGGTCTCGGGGTGATCGACGCCCTCTACGGGACCGCCTCGGTGCTGGTATTCCTGGCGCTGGCAGGCGTGCTGGCAGTATGGCGCAGCCTGTCCCTGCCCTCCGTGTCCGACTGATTCCCGCCAACCTTCTGCGCAGAGAGAACCCGCATGATCAGACGACTGTTATTGAGCTTGCTGCTCGCGACCACCGCGGCAACCGCCCAGGCGCAAACCCTGCGTGTGGGTGTGGCTCCGGAGCAACCGCCGCTGGCATTCCGTGACGGCGAGCGGATAGTCGGCCTCGAAGCCGACAATGCCCGCGCGGTCGGCGAGATCACCGGCCGCGGCGCCCGGTTGCTGGCAATGGCCTCTTCCGAGCTGATTCCGGCGCTGGAGCAGGGCCGGATCGATGTCATCATGTCGGGCCTGTCCGTGACCCCGGAGCGCGCCGCGCGAGTACAGTTCGTGGAGCCTTACCTGCAAGCCGGGCAAATGGCGATCATGCAGGTCGATCGGGTCAGTCGCCTGGGGCAGCCATGGGCGATATACCGCGAGGGTATCCGCATCGCTGTAGTCGCCGATAGCGCCGGTGAGGCTTTTGCCCGTCGCGATCTCGGCGATGCCACGGTACTGGCCTATCCCGGTGTGCCGGAGGCGCTCGCCGCGTTGCGGGCGGGAGAGGCAGACCTGTTCGTGCACGACGCAGCCACCAGCTGGCTGCTGGCAACTTCCGATGCCTACGCCGACCTGATCAGCCAGAACTACCTGCTGACCGACGAGCCACTGGCCTGGGCGGTGCGCCGGGACGACCCGGCGCTGGCGGCGGAGCTGGCGCGGGCGCTGTCGATGATGCGCCGCAACGGCACCCTGGACTACATTGTCGACCGCTGGATCCCGGTTCGGCCAGAGGCGCCGCGGGGCAATTGATCAGCCGGGGAAGTTGTACTCGTGACCCCAGTGGTCACCCTCGGTGCTGACGGTCGGCGTATAGTTGTCCCAGTCGACCAGCAGGCCGTCATAGCCATACTCCACCGCAATGCCGCCCGGCGCCAGCACATAAAAGGAACACATGTTGTCGTTCACATGGCGGCCCAGGCTGGCGAGGATGTTGTGGCCGGCCGCCTTGGCGCGATCGAGGGCCCGGCCCACTTCGTCCAGCGTGCTCACTTCCACCATGATGTGGACGACGTCGCCGGGATAGGGGTGGTTGTACAGGGCCAGGGAGTGCTGGCGCGGGTTGTCCGCATGCAGGAACAGGATTTTGGTTTCCGGGGCGCCCTCCGGCATCGGCGGGTAGAGCTCGTCGCTGACCCCGAGGCCGAGCAGGTCGGTGTAGAAGCTGGCCGCCGCCTCCATGTCCGGCGTCGGCAGTACCGCGTGGCCGAAGCCCATGTCGCCGGTGTACTCGTCGCCAGTGATGAAGCGTTTGACGCCGGTGGGTGATATCAGGGGCGCATAGTCCAGGCGGCGACCGTAGTACAGTTCCAGGGTATTGCCACAGGGATCCTGCAGGGTGACAAATGCGGTCACGCAGCGTCGCGCCGCCGCGGCGGCATCGCCGTCCTCCAGGGTATGGCCGGCATTGCGCAAGCGCTCACACAGATCCAGCCAGGCGCTGCGGTCGCGGCACTCCAGACCGGCCGCGAGCAAGCCGTCAGTCTCTGCCGGCTCCAGCATGAACCGGAACGGGTGGTCATCCATGCGCAGGAAGCGGGCGCCCGCGGCGTCTTCCCGGCCCGCATCCATCAGGCCCAGGATCTCGGTGCCAAAGGTCATCCAGGCGGCCGTGTCGGTGGCGGCGATTCTCAGGTAGCCGATACTGGCGATGCTCATGCGGGTCTCTCCTCGGTGTGTTTTTGCGGTCTGTCGTCATCTTAAGCGGCTTTGCCCTGTGTGCACAAAGCCTGCCGCAGGAGAGCCGGGCTCTGGTATAAACAGGGAAACCCGCGGGCACTCGCCCGGCGGTGATCAGATATGTCACTGGCAGTTGCTGCATTGCGTCATTGAGCCGGGAGGGGCACTGTTGAATACTCCGTGCTTCACACAGGCAGGGAGCGTCAGCATATGGCAGCTGCGGAAACACTGAGCCAGAACTTCGAGTTGGGATTTACCTATACCCGCTCCACCGGTCCCGTGGTGGGAAAATTTCTCACCGGCCTGAGAGACGGCAGGGTGTACGGGATTCGCGGCAGTGACGGCCGCGTGCTGGTGCCCCCGGCGGAATACGACCCGGTGACCGGCGCGGCGCTCGACGAGTTTGTCGAGGTCGGGCAGGAGGGTCGCCTGTTGAGCTGGTGCTGGGTGAGCGAGCCCCGGGAAGCACACCCCCTGCAGCAGCCGTTTGCCTGGGCCATGGTGCAGCTGGATGGCGCCGATGTGGCGATGATCCACTGCCTCGAAGCACCCTCCGCAGAGGCGGTCACGAGCGGCGCCCGGGTCGCTGTCAGCTGGGCCGCTGAGCGCCAGGGCTTTATCACCGATATCCGTTGTTTCACCCTGCTGCCAGGAGCCGCGTCATGAGCGAGCCACAGGCCGATGTCACCGGCATCAAGGCCCCCGTATATCTCAAGTACCGGTTTACCGCCGGCAGCGCGCCGGCGCGCTTCCTGGGCCGCCTCAAGGAAGGTGTCCTCACCGGCCAGCGCTGCCCCCGCTGCAGCAATGTCTACATACCGGCGCGGGGTTCCTGCCCCGCCTGCGGCGTGCCCACGGAGGAAGAGGTGGTGCTGTCGGACAAGGGTACGGTCCAGTCCTTTACCATCGTCTCGATCCCGATCCCCGGCAACCCGATCGAGCCGCCGTACATCGTCGCCAATATCGTCCCCGACGGTGCCAACATCTCCTTCATTCACCTGCTCAGCGAGTGCGTGAATGAAGAGGTGCACATCGGCCAGCGCGTCCAGGCCCTGTGGAAGCCGGCAGAAGAGTGGGGCTACGCGATGGACAATATTCTTTACTTCCGGCCGCTGGATGAACCGGATGTACCCGTGGACAGGATCGGCAAGTTGCCGGTCACCGGACTGGAGGGCTAGAGCGTGCGCGAGATTGCCATTGTCGCCTATAGCCAGTCGCCCTGCGTCGCCGACGCGGGCGCCACCAATGAGGTCGAATTGATCATGCCCCAGCTGCAGGCCGTGTACAGCCAGCTGGGCCTGGCCAGCGCCCAGGATGTCGATTTCGTCTGCTCCGGCAGCTGCGACTACCTGCAGGGTGCCGCGTTCGCCTTTGTCGCCGGGGTCGATGCCCTGGGTGCGGTGCCGCCGATCAAGGAGTCCCATGTCGAGATGGATGCGGCCTGGGCGCTGTACGAGTCCATTCTCAAGATCCGCATGGGTCACGCCGATTCGGCGCTGATCTACGGTTTTGGCAAGTCCTCGCCGGGCGAGCTGCCCATCGTTCTGTCGCAACGCCTGGACCCTTACTATCTGGCGCCGCTGTGGCTGGATACGGTGTCCCTGGCGGCATTGCAGGCGCGCCTGATGCTGGAGCAGGGGCTGCTCAGCGAGCGCGACATGGCCGCTGTGGTGGCCCGCTCCCGGCGCAACGCCATGGACAACCCGCTGGCGCAGCTGGCGGGGGAGTTCACTGTCGAGGAACTGCTGGCGGAGGAGGCCTTTGTCGCACCCCTGCGGCGCGCCGACTGCTGCCCGGTGTCGGACGGCGCCGCGGCGATGGTCATCGCCACGGTGGAGCAGGCGCAAGCCTGGGGCGCGCCCTACGTGCGCATTACCGGCATTGATCATCGTATCGAGAATCACAACCCCTGCCTGCGTGACCTGACAGACTCGGTGTCCACCCGCCAGGCCGCCGCTGCCGCGGGCGTGCATAGGGGCCCGGTGGATGTGGCGGAAATCTACGCGCCGTTCAGTCACCAGGAAATCCTGCTGACGCGGGCACTGGGGCTGGGCGACGATACCGTGGTCAATCCCGGTGGCGGGGTGCTCGCAGGCAACCTGATGATGGCCTCTGGCCTGGCCAGGGTGGGCGAGGTATTCCGCCGGATAATCAATGGCGAGGCCGGGCGCGGGGTGGCACATGCCACCAGTGGCCCCTGCCTGCAACACAACCTGGTCGCTGTACTGGAGGGCGCGTAATGGCTGAATGGGCTGCAGTGGTTGGCATTGGCCAGACCCGCTATAAAACCCGGCGCAGCGATGTGTCGATCGCCGGCCTCCTGCGCGAGGCGGTGGATCGGGCGCTGGCGGATGCGGATGTGACTTTCGATGACATTGACGCGGTGATTATCGGCAAGGCGCCGGACATGTTCGAGGGCGTGATCATGCCCGAGAGCTATCTGGCCGATGCCCTTGGGGCGATGGGCAAGCCTATGATGCGGGTGCACACCGCTGGTTCCGTGGGTGGCTCCACTGCCATTGTAGCCGCCTCGCACGTGCAGAGCGGTACCTTCAAGCGGGTGCTGACGGTCACCTTCGAGAAGCAGTCGGAATCCAATGCCATGTGGGCCCTGTCCACGCCGCAGCCATTCTCGGTGCATCTCAATGCGGGTGCGGGCGGCTATTTCGCGCCGATCATTCGCGAGTACATACGCCGTTCCGGGGCGCCGGATGATATCGGCATCAAGGTGGCGGTGAAGGACCGGCGCCACGGTGCCCGCAATCCGCTGGCGCATCTGCAGCTGCCGGATATCACCGAACAGGAAGTGCGCGATTCGATGATGCTGTGGGACCCGCTGCGTTTCCTCGAAGCCTGCCCTTCCTCGGACGGCGCCTGCGCGATGGTGATTGCCGCGGAGGACAGCATTACCGGCAGCAAGCCGCCGGCCTGGATCCGCGGCGTGGCGATGCGCTCCGAGCCCACCATGTACGCGGGGCGGGAGGAGGTGAATCCGCAGGCGGGGCGCGACTGCGCCGCGGATGTCTACGCCCAGGCCGGGATCACCAACCCACGGCGCGACCTGGACTGCGCGGAAATCTACGTACCGTTCAGCTGGTACGAGCCCATGTGGCTGGAAAACCTGGGCTTTGCTCCCGAAGGCGAGGGCTGGAAGCTCACTCTCGAGGGCGCGACCTCGCTGGACGCGGGCGGTGACATCCCCTGGAACTGCTCCGGCGGAGTCCTGTCTTCCAATCCCATAGGCGCCTCCGGCATGATCCGCTTTGCGGAAGCGGCGCGGCAGGTGCGCGGTGATGCCGGGGACCATCAGGTCGAGGGCGCGCGGCTGGCCATGGGCCACGCCTACGGGGGCGGAGCCCAGTTTTTTGCCATGTGGGTCGTGGGCGCTGACAAGGGCTGAGGGCTAGACTTATGGCAAGACACTTCAACATAGCGGACATGTTCGAACTGGTAGCGGACAAGGTCCCCGAGCGTACTGCGCTGGTTTGCGGCGCCCAGCGCGCCACCTACGCGCAGCTGGACCAGCGCGCCAATGCCATGGCGCACTATCTGCGTGAGCAGGGCGTGGAAGCGGGTGACCATGTCGGCCTGTACCTGTACAACTGCAACGAGTACCTCGAGGGCATGCTGGCCTGTTTCAAGCTGCGGGCGGTGCCGATCAATATCAATTACCGCTATGTCGAGGAGGAGCTGTCGTACATCTTCAACAATGCGGACCTGGTGGCCTGTATACACCACCGCGAATTCGCGCCCCATATCGCGGCGGTGCAGGCCAGCTCCCCGGACCTGAAAACACTGATCCATGTCGACGATGACAGCGGCGCCGATGCCGCCGCCATCGGCAGCACGGCCTATGAGGATGCGCTCGCGGGCCGCAGTACCGCCCGGGATTTCCCCGAGCGCGCCGATGACGACCTGTTCATTCTCTATACCGGCGGTACCACAGGCATGCCCAAGGGCGTGATGTGGCCGCACAAGAACGTGTTCCACGCCGCCATGGGCGGCGGCGGCTACTTTCATCCGGACGGTGTGATTACCGAGCCGGAGCAGATTGCCGACCGGGTGGGGGATTTCGCGATAGTTGGGATTGCCCTGGCGCCGTTGATGCACGGGGCCTGCTGGTGGTACGCCTGCATCCAGCTGCTGTCGGGCAACCTGCTGGTGCTGAATCCGGCCCACCACCTGGTGGGTGAGGACGTGTGGGATATCGTCGAACGGGAGAAGGTCAACTCCATCACCATCGTCGGCGACGCCATGGCGGTGCCGCTGCTGGATGCGCTGGAAGCCAATCCCGGACGCTGGGACCTGAGCTCGGTCTTCGCCGTGGGCTCCGGCGGCGCGGTGTTTTCCGCCAGCAAGCAGGAGGCTTTCCGCCGCCATCTGCCCAACATCATGATTCGCAACAGCTTCGGTTCCTCCGAGTCGGGCGCCATGGGCGCTGACAGCGGCGGCAAGGCGGGGCAGGGTCTGGGCAATATTGTTCGCGACCCGTTCATGTCAGTCGTGGCTGAAGCGGAGGACGGCACGCACTTTCACGTCGAGCCCGGCGCCAGGGGAATCTTTGCCCGCAGCGGCCATATTCCCGTTGGTTACTACAACGACCCGGTGAAGACGGCGAAAACCTTTGTACCGGTGGACGGCAAGACCTGGCTGCTGACCGGGGACGAAGCGCAACTGGAGGAGGACGGCACCATCACCGTCTACGGCCGCGGTTCCAACTGCATCAACAGTGGCGGCGAGAAGATCTTCCCGGAGGAGGTGGAGCAGGCCCTGAAAAATCACCCGGCGGTATTCGACTGCCTGGTGGTGGCGACACCGGATGAACGCCTGGGCAGCAAGGTCACCGCCGTTGTCGCCGCGCGCGATGGCCACGCGCTCGACCTGCAGACACTGCAGGAAGAGGCCCGCAAGCATATCGCCGGCTACAAGGTGCCGCGTGAATTACACATCGTCGCCGAGGTGCCACGCGCGCCCAGCGGCAAGCCCGCCTATCCCAGGGCCCTGGAAATCGCCCTGTCCGGCCAGTACCGGGCAGGCTAGCAAGGAGTGACAACCGTGCAGGAACTCGATATCAGTACCCCCAGCTGCCTGGTGCAGCAGGAAGCGGGCGTCCTGGTGGTAACCCTGAACCGCCCGCAGGCGAAGAACGCCTTCAACCCCGCCATGCTGCTGGGTCTGTACCGGGCCTGGCGCCGGCTGGAGGAAGACAGCAGCCTGCGTTGCGCAATCCTCACCGCCAATGGCGACACTTTCTGCGCGGGCATGGATCTGAAAGCCGGTGCCGACGGCGATCACGGCGCCAGCGAGGAATTCATGGCGCTGATGGGGGAGGTCCCCAATCTGCACTGGCAGGCCCTGCTGCGGGACAATCGCCCCAACAAGCCGCTGATCCTTGCGGTGGAAGGCTATGCCCTGGCCGGGGGCACCGAGATCCTGCAGGGTACCGATATTCGCATCGCCGCGGACAATGCCATCTTCGGCGTCACCGAGGTTGCCCGCGGCCTCTATCCCATGGGTGGCTCCACGGTGCGCCTGCGGCGGCAGATTCCCTACTGCCTGGCGGCGGAAATGCTGCTCTGCGGCGAGCACATCACTGCGCAACAGGCGCTGAATTGGGGCCTGGTCAATCGCCTGGTGCCACCGGGGCAAACCCTGGCGGTAGCGCGGGAGTACGCCGCGCGAATTTGTGCCAATGCGCCGCTGGCGGTCGCTGCGGTGACCCGCTCCCTGCGCGAGCACCAGGAGTGCATGGCGGAAGACGAAGCCATGCTGGCGTCTGATGCCCTGGCCGGGCCGGTGTTTGCCTCCGCCGATGCCAAGGAGGGCATGCGCGCTTTCCGGGACAAACGGCCGCCGCAATTCCGCGGCGAATAGCCCCGCCGACACTTGTCAGCTACCGGCGCACTGGCCTGCTGCGGTCGGGCTGCGCATAATGGTGACCCACACTCTGACGGAACCCCCTGATGTCTGATCATGCCCACGCTTTCAGTACTGTTGTCCGCGAGCGCCGCTCCCTGCGCGCCTTTCTCCCCGACCCGATTCCGGCCGCCGAGCTGACGGCGATCTTCGAGGACGCCGCCCGCGCGCCCAGCAACTGCAACACCCAGCCCTGGGTCGTGCATGTGGTCTCGGGCGCGAAACTGGAAGAACTGCGGGAGACCCTGCCCGGCGAGTTCCTGGCGGGTCGCATCAGCATGGATTTCCCCTACGACGGTGTCTACGAGGGGGTGTACAAGACTCGCCAGCACGCTGCCGCACATGCGCTCTACAACGCCATGGGCATCCCGCGCGAGGACAAGGCCAGCCGGCAGGAAGCCTTCATGCGCAACTTTACCTTCTTCGATGCGCCCCACGTTGCCTTCCTGTTCCTGCCCGAGCCGTTTGGTCTGCGCGAGGCCTGCGACCTGGGCATGTTTGCGCAGACCCTGATGCTGGCGCTGACAGCCCGCGGTTTCGGCTCCTGCCCGCAAACGGCGCTGGGGTTCCAGGCGGACCAGTTGCGGGCAGCGCTGGCGGTGGATCCCTCACACAAGCTGATGTTCGGGATCTCCTTCGGCTATCCGGATCCGCAAGCTGCGGCAAACCAGTGCGTCACCGAGCGGGCGTCGCTGGATGACTTTGTGATTTTCCACAGCTGAGGGCAGGTCGATGGAATCCGTACTTTTACAGGAACAGCGCGGCCGGGTACGGCTACTGACCCTGAACCGCCCCGCCAAGAAAAATGCCATCAACGATGCCCTGTGGGTGGCCATCCGTGAAGCTTTCAAGGCTGCCGCCGAGGATCCGCAGGTTGCCTGCGTGCTGTTGACCGGCGCCGGCGACAGTTTCAGTGCCGGCGTCGATCTGGCGAGTTTTGGCGGCACCGCTGGGGACGAGCCCCACCCGTTCGAGAGCGCCGCGCGGGCGGTGGCGGAGTTTGACAAGCCGCTGGTCATTGCCGCCAGGGGCGTTGCTGTTGGCGGCGGCGCCACGGTGCTGTTCCATGCGGACATGGTCTATGCGGGGCAAAGCCTGCGTCTGCGACTGCCGTTCGCCGCCCTGGGCCTGGTGCCCGAGTGGGCCAGCAGCTACATGCTGCAGGCCAATATCGGTGCCCAGCGGGCCGCGGAACTGTTCTACACCGCCGACTGGGTCGACGCCGCCCGCGCCCGCGAGCTGGGAATCGTGGCCGAGGTCCTGCCGGATACGGAACTGCTGGATCACGCCTTCGCTCGCGCCGAAGCTGTCGCTCAATGGCCGGTCAGTTCCCTGCGCGAAATCAAGCGCTGCCTGCGGATGCATCACCAACACAGCATTGATGCTGCCTTCGTGGCCGAGCAGGCCGCCATGGTGCGGCAGGCAGGGTCTGCAGATAACATCGAGGCGCTAACGGCGTTTTTCGAGAAGCGGCCGCCGCGCTTCGTCTGAGCCAGCGGCGAGCGCTCAGGGCTGGACGAATTCGGTCACTTCCAGGCTGAAACCGGAGAGGGCATTGAAGCGCACCGGCGCCGACATCAGGCGCATTTGGCCGATGCCGAGGCGTTTCAGGATCTGCGCGCCGGTACCGATCACCCGATAGTTGCCGATACCATCGGTGCTGCTGCCGGTAACCGTCGGTGGATCCGGGAACTGGATGACATCGGCGAGGGCCTGGGCGGCAGTGACCGGCTGGCCGATCAGGACCAGCGCGCCGCTGCCTTCGCGGGCGATGCGCTCCAGGGCGCGGCGGCAGGACCAGCCGGGTGCCTGGTCCTCGATCACGGTGCCGATGACGTCCCGCAGCATGCTCACGGTCTGCACCCGCACCAGGGTCGCCGTGTTTTCCTGCAGTGCGCCCCGGGTCAGGGCGTAGTGCAGGGTGTCGTCGATCAGGTCGCTGAACGTATGCAGCTGGAACTCGCCGAATTCCGTGTTGACGGTCTTGCTGTCACTGAGTTCGATGGACTGTTCGTGCAGCGAGCGGTACTCGATCAGGTCGGCGATGGTACCCATGCGCAGGCCGTGGCGTTCGGCAAACACTTCCAGTTGTGGCCGCCGCGCCATGGTGCCGTCTTCGTTCATGATCTCCACGATCAGGGCCGCGGGTTCGAAACCGGCCATGCGCGCCAGGTCGACGCCCGCTTCGGTGTGGCCGGCCCGGCGCAGGACCCCACCGGGCTTGGCAACCAGCGGAAAAATGTGGCCCGGCTGGATGATGTCCACCGGCCTGGCATCCGCTGCCACGGCCTTGCGCACAGTGTGCGCGCGCTGCACCGAGCTGATCCCCGGACCCTTGCGCTCCGCTGCATCGATGGACACGGTGAAGTTGGTTTCGTGCTGGGAACGATTGTCGCGCACCATCAACGGCAGCTGCAGCTGCCGCGCCCGCTCTTCGGTCAGCGGCATGCATATCAGGCCGCAGGCTTCGCTGGAAAAAAAGGTGATGATCTCGGGGGTGACCGCTTCCGCGGCGACAATCAGGTCGCCCTCGTTCTCGCGGTCTTCGTCATCCATCAGGATGACCATTTTCCCGGCGCGAATATCGTCGAGGATGTCGGGA
>TARA_R110002110_G_scaffold82644_2_pt1 | contig 52199 bp, 45 predicted proteins | sample TARA_R110002110 | Tara Oceans TARA_R110002110 (sample SAMEA4397330) | marine metagenome | biome: Polar Biome; feature: [SRF] surface water layer (ENVO:00010504); material: water (ENVO:00002006), including particulate matter (ENVO:01000060) such as... | depth 5 m | reverse complement strand
TAGGGCGCATATTCTGTTTTTAAATTAATATCAAACATGCTGGCTGCGGTGTTAGACCAAAAAGCTTTCCAGCCGCTTTTGAGTGTTTTCACCAATTCAAAGGTTTTGAGTCCAATCAATTCTTAAATGCAAAAATAAAAGCATTCACAAATAAACATGGTGTAGTTAGAAAAATACATTCCTCCTATTTAGATTAACCCATTACCTACCTAATTTCCAACTTTTGAACTTGATCTCTCAATTCCTTAATCTTAACTATAAAAAAAACGCATAAAAAAAACCCCTCAAGGAGGAGCTTTTTTATGATATATAAAATGTAATAATTACAATTTAGCTACGTGTTTCGTTAATTTAGATTTTAAATTAGACGCTTTATTATCATGAATGATATTCTTTTTAGCTAATTTATCGATCATAGAGATTACATTTGACAACTTAGAAGTAGCATCTACCTTATCAGTTGCTATTCTTAATGCTTTGATTGCATTACGAGTAGTTTTATGTTGGTATCTATTTAATACTCTTCTCTTTTCGTTACTTCTGATTCTCTTTAGAGCTGACTTATGATTTGCCATTTTATTATTTTTTTTCTTTTACTATTCTATTTTTTTGTAGTCCGTAAGGGAATCGAACCCCTGTTACCAAGACGAAATCTTGGCGTCCTAACCCCTAGACGAACGGACCATTATCCTCCTAAGTTTTTTTTCAATCTAAATTGAAATTGTAGTCCGTGGGGGAATCGAACCCCCCTTTCCTGGATGAAAACCAGAGATCCTAACCGATAGATGAACGGACCGTGCTTCTGTATTGCGGATGCAAAAATACAACTATTTTTTAGACGCACAATAGCGGAGGCAAAAAAATTTCATTTTTTTTAATACGCCTTCGCAAACAGCACCCTCCTAACAGAAGGATTACCAGTGAGAATACAGCTTCCCGCCTCTTCTACACCATCCAAAGGAATACATCTTATAGTAGCTTTCGTTAGATCCTTGATTTTCTCTTCAGTCGCTGCTGTCCCATCCCAATGTGCTGATACAAAACCACCTTTGTCATTTAAAACCGCTTTAAACTCGTCAAAACTGTTCACTTCCGTTATGTGCGTATCTCTATAATTTAATGCTTTATTAAATAAATCTGCCTGAATTTCTTCTAACAAATCGCTAATATAAGTCGCAATTCCGTTTTTAGGCTTCACTTCTTTTGTTAAAGTATCTCTTCGCGCCACTTCAAAAGTTCCATTTTCTAAATCTTTCGGTCCGACAGCAATTCGGATTGGCACTCCTTTCAGTTCCCATTCTGCAAATTTAAATCCAGGTTTCTGAGTAGTTCTATCATCATATTTCACCGAAACATGAAGTTTCTTCAACTCCGAGACTAAAACATTGACTTCAGCAGTAATTTCTGCTAACTGCTCATCACTTTTATGTATTGGCACAATCACAACTTGTATAGGCGCTAAATTAGGAGGCAAAACCAATCCTTTATCATCAGAGTGAGTCATTACCAATGCTCCCATCAATCGCGTTGAAACCCCCCATGAAGTTCCCCATACATATTCTTGTTTCCCTTCGGCATTTGCAAACTTAACATCAAAGGCTTTTGCGAAATTTTGACCCAAGAAATGCGAAGTACCTGCTTGTAATGCTTTTCCGTCTTGCATTAATGCTTCAATACAATAGGTCTCTTCTGCTCCAGCAAAACGCTCTGTTTCTGTTTTTAATCCTTTTATAACAGGTATAGCCATGAAATTTTCAGCAAACTCAGCATATACGTTCATCATTTTCTCTGATTCTTCAATAGCCTCACTTCTTGTAGCATGTGCCGTATGCCCTTCTTGCCACAAAAACTCAGCAGTTCTCAAGAACAATCGAGTTCTCATTTCCCATCGAACAACATTAGCCCATTGATTGATTAACAAAGGTAAATCTCTATACGATTGCACCCATCCTTTATAAGTAGACCAAATAATAGCTTCACTTGTAGGTCGAACAATAAGCTCTTCTTCTAGTTTAGCATTAGGATCTACCATTAGCTTACCTGGTTTGTCAGGATCGTTCTTTAATCTGTAATGCGTGACGATTGCACACTCTTTTGCAAATCCTTCTGCATTCTTCTCTTCTGCCTCAAACATGCTTTTAGGAACAAATAAAGGAAAATAGGCGTTTTGATGACCTGTTTCTTTAAACATTTGATCCAACTCTGCTTGCATTTTTTCCCAAATGGCATACCCGTATGGTTTGATCACCATACAGCCTCTAACTCCCGAATTTTCAGCTAAATCAGCTTTGACAACCAGTTCGTTATACCATTTTGAATAATCTTCTGATCTTGTAGTAAGGTTCTTACTCATATTGAATAGTTTGGCACAAATTTTGCGTTATTTTATTTAACTAAATAGTTCCGCAAAACTAACTATTTTTGCAATGTGCAACAATAAAAAACCATACAGATATGAAAACTAATATTTATACATCCAAATCACTACTACTCTCCATCTCAATTTTCATTATTCTCTTGATGGTTTCGTGTGGCTCTTATCAAAATAGCTCATACTACGAAAGAGACGGTATTTATGGGAATAATGAGGTTCGAAATGTAGAAAGAGAATCGAATGCGAACCCAAACAACTACTATCAAGATTATTTCTCTTCACTTCAAGACGACAATCAGTCTAATGAAATTTTCACTGATATAGATAATTACAACAACAGTTATAACGATAATAATCAATCAGATGATATTTCTTATGCAGGCTGGGGAAATAACGCAACACAAACTTCTATAAATTTAAACTCTTATAATTCTGGGTTTTCATTTGGTTTAGGGTATGGCTATTCCTCTTTCGGGTGGGGGTATCCTAATTATGGATGGAATTATCCCTATTACGGTTATTCTAATTTTGGCTGGAATTATCCAAATTATGGTTTTTCAAATTTTGGATGGAACTACCCTTATTATGGATGGGGATATTCTAATTACTATGGTTGGAATTCTCCCTTTTTCAATTATGGTTACGGGAACTATTCTGGCAATTATTACAACAGCCGTAACTACTCTAATAATCCAAGCAGAAGAGGTTCGTCCTATTCAAATTCTGTAAACACAAACAGAAGTTACAATACAACTTCAAGAACTTATTCACAGGATAGGATTAATACTAATAGAAGTTCTAATAATATAGATTTTAGAAGAAACTCAAATACTGACAGAACAAACGGCAACTTTAATAGACGTAATACAAACCAAAACAATAATTACAGCACTCCTAGCAGAAGCAGAACAAACACAAATAGTTCTAGAAGCGAAAGCACGGCTCCAACCAGAACATATGCTCCTGCATCAAATAGCTCAAGAAACGAAAGCTACTCTCCTAACAGATCTAGTTCGTCAAGTTCTAGTAGTGGTAGATCATCTGGAGGAAGCTCAAGACGAGGTGGGCGTTAAAACATAATAATCCTTAGAATTTTATATTAAAAAATTTATTTCCAAAAAAAATGAAAAAATATTTATTTGTATTAATCGCAGGTTTTACATTTAGTGCAGCACAATCACAAGAGATTACTGACGCATTGCGTTACTCTCAAGATAACCTAATCGGAACAGCTCGATTTAGAGCTATGGGAGGTGCATTTGGCGCTCTTGGCGGCGACCTATCTTCTTTAAATGTTAACCCCGCTGGATCGGCAGTTTTTATCAATAACCAAGTCACTGTCACCTTAAGTAATAATGACATTAAAAATAACTCCAACTATTTTGGAACAACAACTACTGACAACAGCAATTCCTTTGACTTAAATCAGGCCGGAGGCGTATTTGTTTTCAAAAATCAGAATCCAAGCAGCGACTGGAAAAAGTTCTCAGTGGGTGTGAATTATGAAAATACCAATAATTTCAGTAATTCAATTTTCTCAGCAGGTACAAATCCAAACAATTCTATTGATAGATATTTTTTGAGTTTTGCTAATGGCGTTCCGTTAAATACTCTTGAAAATTCAAGCTACGGCAGTTTAAATAATGGTGCACAACAAGCCTTTTTAGCCTACAACGCTTATATTATTGATCCGGTAAATAATGATTCAAACAATACCGTCTACAAATCAAACGTACCCGGAAGCGGAAACTACTACCAAGAAAACACCATTAATAGTGAAGGATATAATGGAAAACTTACTTTTAATGCTGCAACTTCTTATAACGACAAACTATATATAGGTATAAACTTGAATTCTCATTTTACTGATTTTAGAAAATACAGTAGCTTTTACGAAGACAATAACGCTCCCTTAACACCAGATTATACCATCTCAAAATTGCGTTTTGATAATGACTTATACACTTACGGGACAGGATTTTCTTTTCAACTAGGCGCGATTGCCAAAGTTACAAATGAAATGCGTTTAGGTTTAGCATATGAATCTTCGACATGGTATCACTTAAGTGATGAATTATCTCAAAAACTAGTTTCTGTAAGCAGTAGCTCAACTGGAGACGACATCAATGATATAGTAGATCCAAGAATCACTAATACTTATGCACCATACAAGTTACAGACACCTAGTAAGCTTACAGGGAGTTTTGCCTATGTTTTTGGAACAACAGGCTTAATAAGCATTGATTATGCAATAAAAGACTACAGTAAAACTAAATTCAAACCTGAGAGTGACTCTTACTACAATGGTTTGAACAATTACATGAGCAATACACTTGACAATACTGGAGAACTGAGAATAGGTGCCGAGTATAAAATTGAAAAATTGAGTTTAAGAGCAGGGTACCGATTTGAGCAAAGTCCTTATAAAAACAAAACAACTGTAGGCGACTTAACTGGATATTCTGGAGGTTTAGGTTACAACTTTGGTTCAACTAAAGTTGATTTATCTTATGCATATGCAAAAAGAGATACGCAACAAGGTTTTTTCTTTCAAGGATTAACGGATGGAGCGACTATCAATACCATTACAAATAATGTAGCATTAACATTATTATTCGAACTGTAATTCACGCTCAAAAAAGCGCTTAAAACCGTCTTACTCTTATTTTAGGAAGACGGTTTTTTTTTAGCCCTGATAGAAGCGGCATCCCACGCTGACATTGCGAGGGACGAAGCAATCAGAGTGGATATAGCGTATAGCAGGAATAGCTCCATAAATAAACACTAAAAGAAAGTCAAACAAAGTTCTGTTTGAATAAAAAACCGTAATTTTGCACTCCAATTTACAAATCTATGAGAACCAAGTCATTAAAAAAGAATAAAATCAACGTGATCACTCTAGGGTGCTCTAAAAACATATACGACAGTGAAGTGCTGATGGGTCAACTACGTGCAAACGGAAAAGATGTTGCGCACGAAGCTCCTGCTGCCGAAGAAGGAAACATTATTGTTATTAATACCTGTGGATTTATTGACAATGCAAAAGCAGAATCAGTAAACATGATTTTAGAATATGCAGACAAAAAAGAAAAAGGATTAGTTGACAAGGTTTTTGTTACTGGATGTTTATCAGAACGTTACAGACCGGATTTAGAAAAAGAAATACCTAATGTAGACCAATATTTTGGGACAACTGAATTGCCTGCATTATTGAAAGCTTTAGGAGCTGATTATAAACATGAGCTATTGGGAGAACGGTTAACAACTACCCCAAAAAATTATGCTTATCTAAAAATTGCCGAAGGTTGCGACAGACCATGTAGTTTTTGTGCTATTCCAATTATGCGAGGAAAACACGTATCGCAAACTATTGAGAAACTAGTCAAAGAAGCCGAAGGATTAGCGAGAGATGGCGTAAAAGAGTTAATCTTAATTGCACAAGATTTAACTTACTATGGTCTTGATATTTACAAAAAACGTAACCTTGGAGAATTACTAGAAGCATTAGTAAAGGTTGAAGGAATCGAATGGATTCGTTTACACTATGCCTTCCCTACTGGCTTCCCTATGGATGTTTTGGAAATCATGAAACGCGAGCCTAAGATTTGTAATTACATTGACATTCCGTTGCAACATATTTCAGATTCTATCTTGAAATCAATGCGTCGCGGAACAACTCAAGAGAAAACAACGAAACTATTAAAAGATTTCCGTGCAGCAGTTCCAGAAATGGCTATTCGTACGACTTTAATAGTAGGATATCCAGGAGAAACACAGGAAGATTTCAATATCTTAAAAGACTGGGTTCAAGAAATGAAATTTGACAGAATGGGTTGTTTTGCCTACTCACATGAAGAGAACACGCATGCTTACTTATTAGAAGACGATGTTCCTGCTGATGTAAAACAAGACCGTGCCAATGAAATAATGGAATTACAATCTCAAATTTCATGGGACTTAAACCAATTAAAACTAGGCAAAACATTCAAATGTATTATCGATAGAAAAGAAGGTAGCCATTTTGTAGGAAGAACTGAATTTGATAGCCCAGATGTAGATAACGAAGTACTGATTGACGCATCAAAACATTATTTAAAAACAGGAGACTTTGCAATGATAAAAATCATTGAAGCCACTGAATTTGATTTGTACGGAGAACCTGCTTAGATTTTTTTTCCAATCATCAACTACTATTATTTGACAACCATTTTTTTAAAAATAACCATGAAAACAATTCAAATCTTATTCGTTTTGGCACTTATGTTATTATCCATAGATACTGCTTCGGCACAATATGGAAACAACGGTTATAGTAACGGAGGGTACGGCGGAGGTGGATACGGTAGAAATAACCGAATGAACCAAATGCCACAGGGCCCAAGCCAAGACAAACCTAAAGAAATCCCTGTCGAAGTAACTGTTGGGAAGATAATGGAAAAATTAAAACCTGAACTTAATCTTGATGTACTGCAAGAAATAGCAATATCAAATGTTTTGATAGAAAGTATCAGATCACAGGGTATTTTATTAAAAGCGGAGACAGCTCAAGATCAAAAAATAAAAGAAATTCAAGCCCTTTCTGAAACCACAGACAGAAAAATCAATGATTTTTTAAATGAGGATCAAAAGGTAAAATACAAAGCATTAAACGAAGAAAGTAATACCAAAAAAAAATCAAGAAGAAATAGATAATTATTCTTCGAATACAAAAAGCACTTTTACCCTTTTATAGTATGCAAAAATATTTTTACTCTCTAATCGTTGTTGTCGCTATTGCGTCATGTTCTACTAATCCTTACAAGGCGAGTGAAAAAGAATATGACACTAAACTCAAAACCTTTAAAGAAACGATTTCGAATAAAGAGCCTGAGCCGTTACCAGTTGTTTCAAAAACGACAATTAGCATAGACAATGTCTATACAAAACAATTGTATACTTTTAAGGATACTATATCCAAAATGGGATCAACCGCTTTAGACAACGGAATACGCACTGAATGGATTGGGACCGTAAATTTCAATTTACGAAAACCAAATTATATTATCATTCATCACACGGCACAAGATTCTATTCAACAAACGATAAAAACGTTTACTGTAACCAGAACTCAAGTAAGTGCACATTATGTGATTGCAGATGATGGTAGCGTAGTGCAAATGTTGAATGACTATTTGCGTGCGTGGCATGCAGGAAGAGGTTCTTGGGGTAAAGACACGGACATCAACTCATCCTCTATAGGGATTGAACTTGACAATAATGGAACAGAGGCTTTTTCTGAAGCACAAATTACCACCTTGATGGCTCTTTTGAGTAAATTAAAAAAAGAGTATAATATTCCAACTCAAAATATCATAGGCCATTCAGACATTGCCCCTACTCGTAAAAATGATCCTAGCGCTCTATTCCCCTGGAACATATTGGCAGAAAATGGATTTGGCGTATGGAAAGATGACATCTTAGAAACGGCTCCACTTGATTTCAATCCGGAACAAGGACTCCGAATCATAGGATATGACACTAAAAATCTTCCCGCGGCAACCAAAGCATTTAAGCTTCATTTTATCCAAACGGAAGTAGATTCAATTTTAAATCAAAATACTATCAATACAATTTACTCAATCTATAAGAAACAGTAAAACGATATTCTAAAAACATCTTAAAACAGTTCTTTGACCACTCAAAGAACTGTTTTTTTTATACCAAGATCTCAACTATCCCTATATTAATTAAGTTGCTACGATAAAAAACTGCCAACATACATATTAAAGTATATTGGCAGTCAAAAAAAAAAATTATAAATCTAGAATCCGTATACCATTGCTACAGCAAATTGTGATGCAGACTTCGTAGCAGCTCCGCTAGACTTTTCAAAAATCTCTTCAGAACCACTATCTAATCTAAACTCCGGAATAAAAGTCAGTCCACCTGCTTTTAAATTAGCTGAAAATGTTAATGCAGTTACTTCATCATCACCAGAACCTTCTTTATATTTAAAATACTCACCACGTAAACCTAAACTAAATTTCTCCGTTACATCCACTGCAGGATACAAAGCTACACCTGTATAACCCACTTTACCTTCATTTGAGAAATCAGCAGCGTTTAAACCTAGTTTGAATTTATCAGTAAGCTGGAAAGAAGCAGTTAAGTCAACTATAGTTCCACTAACAGAACCATCCATAAAGTTAAGATAAGCACTTACTCCTTCAGTTGGGGCAAAAGATAACTGAGCTCCAAATGCATTTAAACCTTTAATTGGATCTGCTTTATACATGTTCCAAGTGTCATTAAAAGCACCTACCATCAAACCTACTTTATCAGAAATCGCATAATTCGCTTTAATTCCTGCATTTTGGAATGGTCCATTAGTAAATAAATATGACGTAGAGTAGTGAAAGTTAGCTACTGGAGAAATTACTTCATATCCTATAAATGTACCCATGAAACCAGCAGTAAAGCTCAATTTTTCTGTAGCAGCATAAGTTGCATATAAATTTTGAATGTGGAATGAATTCTCATCAACTCCATCTCCATTTAATATTGACTGATATTGACCTCTTGGACCAAAAGAAACCTCACCTACGAACGATGCTTTACCTGTTGTTTTTTTCAAAGTAATATCAAGCATCCCTAAAGAAACTGAATTTTGATCAGTTGCAAAACTAGTTCCTATGTTTTCTTTCTTAGCGAAATCATATTTATAGTACACATCTCCAGAACCTGAAATTTCTAGTGGAGTATCCTGAGCCAATGCTATGTTCCCTGTCAGCGCTAAAGCTAAAATTAAAATTACTTTTTTCATCATCAATTTGTTTTGGTTATTTATTACTCGTTTATTGCTAGTTTTTCGCATTCTCTTGGGACGAATTTATTAACTTTTATTCTACTTAAATAAATATATAATGACTTTTTGATTTGATTTCGAAAGAATTATCGATTACAAAAAATCACTTCCTAAAAACAAGAAATACATATTTTTGCTATTATAAAAATATTATATTCATAATTGACTTTTTACAACATACCCCTTTTTTTTTAATGTTCGCAAAGTAAAAACCATGTTTTCTTTACAATTAATGCCGAAATTAAAACAATTATACACCACATGCCCCTTTAAAATTATAGGTTAAAATAAAATTACTCGATTTAAAATCACGGTAAAAATAATCGTATTTAGCAATACTCCTAAAACGGAAGACTTGAAAATTTCATTCTTCAACGCTAAAACCGAAGAAAAACTGAAACGTGCTAGAGTGGAAGAATCTCAGTTAGACTCTTAAAATAAAACAACCATCAAGGGCATTATCATGACCAATTCTTCCATGACTTTCTATGCTTATATAAGCACAATAAAATTGAAGTGGTTTCTTTTTCAAGATTTACATATTATAGCTGAATTCAGTTTAGGGATCGTAATAAATACAGCTCAATATCGAAAAATCCATAATGCTCGTTTTAAAACAGAACCTGTATTTTGATTTTTCGAATTCCGAAAATACTATTTAACTAATAGGACTGTCAACATTCTGAAGAAAACGCTAAGTCCATATTAATGTAAAAAAATACTACGAACTAAAAAAGCGACTGAGAATAGAGTTTCCTCTATTCATCAATCGCTTATCTTATAAATTTTGCTTCTGCAGTTGTACTTTATTTAAAAAATACTAGACTACAGCACAATTATGATCTCTTTGACACTATAAATTAAAAATATTATAAACAATAATCCTGTTTCCATAATTAATATACAATTGCTTTCTATTATCCTGGTGCTTCCTGGTTATTATAGAAAGAGTACAATCATCTCCATTATTATCCTTACAAGTAAAGGAGTAGACAACATCTGTATCATTTTCCTCCGTTGGCTGATACTCTACTATTTCAAACAACTGAATAACTTCGGAGTAAATAACAATTCTGCTTTTATTGGTATCCAATGATACTACAACGTTTACCAATTGTAAGTCAGACCATTTTCCCCACTTCCCTCTTTCGTTTTTTTCTAAAACACTAACGCCAGAAGTTTTGAATTTGTAATTCTGACTATAGGTCTGCTGCAATCCTATTCCTAAGAATAACAACACTATATATAATTTAATTTTGGTCATTATTTCAATAATTAAAAATCAAGATCTACTACTTCTTTCCTTGCCGTATTATAGTCTGCCATCATTTCTAAAATGATTCCTTCTGCCGATTTCACTTCATGTATCAAACCTGCAATTTGACCAATCTCCAACTCTCCTTCAATTAAATCTCCTTCAAACATCCCTCGTTTAGCCCTCGCCCTACCTAATAATGTTACTAATTCATCCTTTGTTGGACATTTCTCATATAAATTTTGAACATCCTGAAAGAATTTGTTTTTTATTAATCGAACAGGAGCCAGCTCTTTTAATGTAAGTTGGGTATCTCCTTCTTTAGTCTCTATAATCGTTTTCTTAAAATTTTCATGAGCCGATGATTCCATTGATGCCGCAAACCTACTACCTACCTGAACAGCATCTGCACCCAATACCATTGCGGCAAGCATACCTCGTCCGTTTGCGATTCCTCCTGCTGCAATAACAGGAATTTCTATTTGCTCTTTTACCATCGGAATGAGTGTAAAAGTAGTAGTTTCATCTCTTCCGTTATGACCACCAGCCTCAAAACCCTCAGCAACTATAGCGTCAACACCAGCATTTTGCGCTTTTAATGCAAATACAGTACTACTTACTACATGCACTACTGTGATACCGTTTTCTTTTAAATACGGAGTCCATGTTTTTGGATTTCCTGCCGATGTAAAAACAATCTTCACTCCTTCTTCGACAATAATTTTCATGATTTCTTCAATGTTGGGATACAACATAGGAACATTCACTCCAAAAGGTTTCGAGGTCTCTTTTTTACATTTCTGAATGTGCTCACGCAATACTTCCGGATACATCGATCCCGCACCTATCAATCCTAATCCACCTGCATTACTTACTGCACTTGCGAGTTTATGCCCACTTACCCATATCATTCCTGCTTGGATAATTGGATATTTGATATTAAAAAGTTTTGTAATTCTATTCATTTAGTAGGTTGGGTATTACTGTTTTATTATTTTTCCGCTTTTCGAAAAAGCCTCTGATTCAATTTTATAAATATAAATTCCGTTGCTTAATGATTGTAATGAAAAAGTATCTACTGGACTGGTTACTTGACGTTCTAAAACTTTCTGTCCTAAAATGGTATAAAAACCAACTGTTCCTTTATTAAAACTTTCCGGAAATTGAACGGAAATATAATCCGAAGTAGGATTTGGATAAGCCACAAAATAATTTTTATTGAGATTCTTTACTGAAAGCGTTGATGCTAAAGCCGCACTAAAATCAGGGATACCATAGCCATATTGAGCTGTCGGCATAGTATACCTATCGGCAGATTGAATAATTAACGCTCTGATTTCTTTATTTGTTTTCGTGGGGAATGCCTGCCAAAAAGAAGCAACCATACCAGCCATGATAGGACCAGAAAAAGAAGTTCCATTGGCCGTTACAATATTACCAAATTGATTTGATAAAACTGCGGATACGCCTTGCGCCATTACATCCGGTTTTATTCTTCCGTCATAAGATGGCCCAATTGAACTGAAAGAAGCTTTTGTTTCTGATGAATTAACAGCGCCAATTGCAAGTACAGATACCGCATCGGCCGGCGCTCCAATATGAGGATTAGAAGTACCACCTTCATTTCCTGCAGATGCAACAACGATCATTCCTCTACTACATGCAATTTCAGCGCCTCTAGATATAAAAGTTGTAATTCCATTCATATCATTATACGTATGATTGTAAGCGGAATTATCGAACTCGAAATAACCTAAAGACGTATTAATAATATCTACTCCTAAACTATCTGCTTTTTCAGCAGCCTCAACCCAAAGCGATTCCTCAACAGGGTTCTCGCTCCCAACATCTTCCGTAATAAACAAATAGTAAGAAGCATCTGGAGCAGTTCCTACCAATTTAGTTTCGGTATAACCTCCCATTGTTGAAAGAACTGATGTCCCGTGAGAGTCTGAATTGTATACATCTGAGTCTCTAAGTACAAAATTATAACCTCCCAAAATTTGATTATTATCTCTCAATCTCTGAAAAGGCTGAGTTGTATTTACACCTAAGAAACCCGCATCCATTATAGCGATAATCTTTCCTCCACCGGTATAATTCTGTTTATGCAGCACGTCGCCGTTAAGCATCTTAATTTGATTATCTGAAGAACCGTAAGAATAGTCTATTTTAGTCTTTCTTGTCCTACCTTGTTCTTTTTGCTTAAATACCTTAGCCGTTTTCCCTGCTTGATTCAAGGTTTTATTAGCGAAATCTACTTTATCGACAAAAGCGAATCCTTTCAAAGAACTTATCAAGGCTTGAGTCCCTCGAACATGAATCGCATTCATCCATTTTGATTTTGCCATAACAGTGATCCCAGATACAGATTTCACCTGACTTATATAAGCGGCATCGATAGGGACATCTTTAAGGTCAATTGCTATATTCTGATTAACTCTTCTTTCCATAGCTCGTTCAGACAGCATCTTTAAAGGCGAATCAAAATACGACTGTGAATTGGATTTGGCTTTGAAATAAACCCATGCATCTTCCTGAGAAAAAGCTACTGTACTAAGGGATAATAATAAGAATAGAAAAAACTTTTTCATAGTCAACTTTTACATTCGATAAAACGATACTATCCAATAATCAACTCATAAATCAAAATGAATGAGTCGAATGAAAAGGTATATTGCAATTTATTTTATAAATAAAGTACTAATCTAAGAAATAACTCCCGAACCAACTAATTCATCTTCTATATACCAGGCAACAAACTGCCCTTCTGTAATAGCTGATTGTGGCTCGCGGAAAGAAACGTACATTCCGTTTTCAAATTGATGTAAAGTGGCTGCTTGCAAAGGTTGTCTGTAGCGTATTCTTGCCATAACCTCCATTTCTTCGCCATTAGCCAAAGTCATATCCGTACGAATCCAGTGTACTTCTGATTTTTCTATAAATAAGCCTTTTCTAAACAATCCTGGATGTTGACTGCTCAAACCCGTATAAATTGTATTAGTCTCTACATTAGTGGCGATAATAAATAATGGATCTTTATTTCCTCCCACATTCAGTCCTTTTCGTTGACCAATCGTGAAATAATGAGCGCCTTGATGTTTCCCAACTATCTTCCCCATATCTGGAGTGTATGCTATTTTATTCGAAGCCAATGCCAATGCTTTTTCGGTAGACACCCCTTCATACTCTTCGTTGGTATATACCGCATCGTCTTTTTCAATTTGAATAATTGATCCTTCTTTTGGCTGCAATTTTTGTTGCAAAAATTCAGGCAAACGCACTTTACCTATAAAACACAAACCTTGAGAATCTTTCTTTTCGGCAGTTACCAATTCCATTTCAGCAGCAATTTCACGTACTTCTGGTTTGGTCAATTCTCCAATAGGAAATAATGATTTAGCCAATTGTTCTTGTGATAATTGACAAAGAAAATAAGATTGGTCTTTATTATTATCAGCACCTGCAAGTAATTGGTACATCGTTTCACCATTAACTTCGATTTCACTTTTTTTGCAATAATGACCTGTAGCTACATAATCTGCACCCAAGCTTAAAGCAATTTTCATGAAAACGTCAAATTTTATTTCGCGGTTACAAAGCACGTCAGGGTTTGGAGTCCTCCCTTTTTCATATTCGCTGAACATGTAATCGACGATTTTTTCTTGGTATTGCTCACTCAAATCTACTGTTTGAAAAGGAATCCCCAGTTTCTCGGCTACTAGCAATGCGTCATTACTATCCTCTAACCACGGACATTCATTGGAAATTGTAACTGAATCATCATGCCAATTTTTCATAAAAAGACCTATCACTTCATATCCTTGTTGTTGCAACAAATACGCGGCAACACTTGAATCCACACCTCCAGAAAGTCCTACTACAACTCGCTTCATTTTATATGCTTTATTAATTTTTACAAGACTGCAAAGTTACAATGTTTTTATTACAACAACTGTTCAAGGATAGACTTAATTACTCTTGGACTTCGAGACACTCCCGGTAGCACTCATGTCAGTTTCTTTGACTAGTTTTCCGTTTGCAAAAAATTGCCAAATCCCTGCTTTCTTACCATTCAAAAATTTACCTTTTGAAACTACGTTACCTTGCGTATCTTTAAAAATAGCTAATCCATTATATTCATTATTCTTATAAACTGACTCTTCAAGTACCATTCCATTCTCTGAAAAACTTTTGTAAACACCGTCTTTTACATTATTTTTATAATTGATTTCTTCCGCAATTTTACCGCTCGGGTAATATACCGACCGCAAACCTTCCAGCTTCCCATTCTTGTAATTTTCGATAGACATAACAGTCTTAGCAGCCTGATGATAGTACTTCCACTCTCCCTCAAACAGCTTATTGATTACAACACCCTCACTTACCTTATTTTTTGCCTGATCATAAAATATAGTATAAGCTGAATTGTCCTTGATATTAAATTCTCTTGTAGCAATTATCGATTTTGCTTTTGTATCATCGAAAAAACTAAACACTCCTACTTCTTTTCCATGATCGAAAGTCCCTTCATATCTAGGTCTTTTAGAATCTACATAAAACCCCTTCCAAACTCCATTTTTTTTCCCTTTTTCATCAACCTTATTATAATCTGACTGAGCGATTATGATATGGCTAGAGAACATTAAAAATAGAAGAAGACAAAATTTATAATCTTTCATTGTATCGTATGATTTAAGGGTATTATTATAACACAAAATTACTGCTTTTATATTTAAACGTTTTTACTTTTTATTTTATTATCCCACAATTTATCAGTGCCAATTATAACTTCAGAACAACTCAATCTTTATGCCACGCTTTACTTCTTTGTCACAAATTCCTTTAATATTAGCTCTTCTTTTCGAATAAAAAACACAGAAAGAATACGTAAGACTACAAAAAAACCTACTAAAATATACTTGGTTTTTGTTTAGCCTCTATAAATCGGTAAAAAGCGTTGTTTTTTTTCGAAAAACCCATAAAATATTGATTACTAGTGATATAATTTACATTCAAGTTGAAATTAATTAAGATAAACAAATTTAAAAAAAAGCATAAATTTTTATATTGTTTAGTCTTTTTTTTTAAAAATTAAACAAAATACAAAAAACAATTCCTAATTTAGTCTAAACTTATAAAAACAAAAACCATGAAAAATCTATTTAAAACGACAGCTTACACTTTCATTATTTGTCTTTCAATCTTTGCAACCTCTTGTAGTAATGATGACAATAATGACACCCCTGTAGTCGATAATACGATAACAGGGATTGCATCAAAAACGGCTGACTTCAGTATTCTGGTGCAAGCATTGACAAAAGCTGAATTAGCAACTACATTGCAAGGAACAGGACCTTTTACGGTATTCGCTCCTACTAATGCAGCATTTACGGCGTTTCTTGCAACGGGAGGATACGCAAGTGTAAATGATGTTCCAAAAGCTGCTCTAACCCAAATTTTACTGAATCACGTTGTTAGCGGTGCGGTGAAATCAACAGATTTAACAACCACTTATATTAAAACTTTGGCCAAAGGAACTGCTTCTAGCACAAACAACTTAAGTATGTTTGTTAATACTGCCTCTGGTAAAGTAAAACTAAATGGTGTTGCCACCGTGACAACTGCTGATATTATCGCTTCTAATGGTGTTATACATGTCGTTGATAAAGTAATAGGTTTACCTACAATTGTAACTCACGCTACAGCCAATCCTAATTTTACCTCCTTAGTTGGTGCTTTAACGGGAGCAGGACAACCGGATTTCGTGACCATTTTGTCTGGAACAGGTCCATTTACAGTATTCGCTCCTACTAACGATGCTTTTACAGCTCTAAATACGGAGTTAGCTCCTGGAGGAATAGCAAGTGTTTCTGCTGCTAATCTGACAAAAGTATTACAATACCATGTTGTATCAGGAAATATTCTTGCGGCTAGTTTAACCGAAGGTCAAATTGTTCCTACATCACAAACACCACAAACTTTTACAGTGCAATTGACAGGAGGCGCAAAAATTAAAGATTCTAATAACAGAATATCAACTGTTGTTGCAACGGATGTACAATGTTCTAATGGTGTAATTCACGTACTAAACAAAGTTCTATTACCGACTTTATAAAAACCAAAATAATCCTAAAACAAAAAAGCTCCCAAAATTGGGAGCTTTTTTTATGCAGTAGAAATTACTATTTCTTTTGGTCTTTTGCTTTTTGAGCCTCAGCTTGTTCCATAACTTCTTGAAGTTTACGTTGGAACTTACCTTGTTTCTTAGGCTCTTTTTTCTTGTTCTCTTGAATTTGAGCATGAATCTTATCACTATCAATAATATAATTCTTTATCACTAGCATGATTCCTATTGTAATTGTATTCGAAACAAAATAATACAAACTCAATCCCGAAGCATAGCTATTAAAGAAAAATAACATCATTAATGGCGAAACATAAATCATGATTTTCATCATTTTCGCCATATCGGGCATCCCTTCCTGTGTAGGAGCAGCCATTTGTTGATCTCCAGTAGTCATTTTCATATAAAAGAAGATAGCTATAGAGGCTAAAATTGGAAACAAACTAATATGACTTCCATATGCTGGAATATGAAATGGTAACTCATAAATAGAGTCAAAAGAGGATAAATCATCTGCCCAAAGAAATCCTTTTTGTCTCAAACTTATTGCCGAAGGAAAGAATTGAAACAAAGCATAAAATATAGGCGCTTGCATCAGTCCTGGAATACAACCAGCCATAGGATTCACACCTGCTTTATTATAAAGCTTCATTGTTTCCTGTTGCTTTTTCATTGGGTCTTTTTTGAATTTTTCCCCTAGCTCATTGATTTCAGGTCTCAATACTTTCATTTTTGCCTGTGACAAAAATGATTTGTATGTGATAGGTGACATCGCTAATTTAACTAACACTGTAAACAATATAATAGCCCAACCGTGTTGAATAAACAAACTTAAGAAACCATACATTGGAATGAAGGCGTGACGGTTAATCCAACCAAAAATCCCCCAACCCAAAGCAACTATATCTTCTAAATTTCTGTCATAACTTTTCAACAAGGTATAATCAGTTGGCCCGTAGTACCAATTCATTTTTTGATCAATTTCTCCATTTTTAAATGCTAATGGAAGAACTGCCTTAAATTGTTTTGTAAAAGTTGTATCTACTTTATCATCTTTAACTAAATTAGTAGAATGTAATTCTGCTTTTTCAAAAGGAGTACTTGATAACAAAATGGAAGTAAAAAAGTGTTGTTTGTATGCTACATAGGAAACATCTTCAACAACATCATCTTCTTGGCTACCTAATCCTAAGTAGTTACTCTTTCCTTCTTCATGCTCGTAATACAACTCCGAATAACGGTTTTCATAACTAATACTTTTTTCATTAGTATAGGTTTTTAAATCCCATTCTAGGCTTAATGGCTTAGATGTGTTCAATACTTTATTCAATCCTTGTGACTGAATATCGAAGTCTAACATATAATCATCTGCCTTTAGTACATATTTATACTCTAAATATTCATTAGCACCCGCTTTTAAACGCATAGATAAAATTTGGTCTTCACCATTTTTTGTCAATGTAGGCTCAAAATATAGGTCTTTAGTATTTAAGGTATGATTATCACTTGTAAACAACTGAATGTTTAAACTAGCGTTATTATCTTTTACTAATTTTACTAATTCTCCAGATCCTTTTTTAAATCTTTCAAAGTTTTTTAAAGTAGCTTCTACAATATACCCCCCTTTATTAGCGATTTTCAGCGTAACTAATTCATTTTCAATAGTAGTAACACCTCCTTTAGCTGACGGTAATGCAGCAGAATAAGCAAAATTTCCAAGCTTTTTCTCCAAACTTGCTAATTGTGTAGAATCTCCGGTAGCAGCAACAGCAACTGTAGCTTCAGCAACCACTTTATCGTTTAATTCTTTAGCTTTAGCTTCCTTAATCACCAACTCCTTTTGCGCTTTTTCAGCTGCAATTACTTTAGGATCTGGTTGATTTTGATACATTATCCAAAGTAATATCCCAAAAATCAATACAAAACCAATTATCGAATTCGGGTCAAATTTCTTTTGTTCCATTATTATAAAAATTATTTATGTTTCATTGTTTATTGTTTGCCAATAAACAAAAGTTATATTCTATTATCTTACTGAAATACTGAAATTATTTCTTTTTTGCCTTTACAGCAGCGGCTACAAAATTCACAAAAATAGGATGTGGGTTTGCAACGGTACTTTTATATTCTGGATGGTATTGTACCCCAATGAAAAATGGATGATCCTCCAATTCCACGATCTCAACTAATCCTGTATCTGGATTCACTCCTGACGCTTTCAATCCTGCATTTTGTAAAACATCAACATAGGCACTGTTGTACTCATAACGATGACGGTGACGTTCAGAAATTGTCGATTCTCCGTAAATTTTATAAGCTAATGAGTCTGGTTTGATATCACATTTCCAAGCTCCTAGACGCATTGTCCCTCCTTTGTCAGTCACATTTTTTTGCTCTTCCATTAAATTTACTACAGGATGCTTAGTATCCTCGTTCATTTCTGTCGAATTAGCATCAGCGTAACCTAAAACATTTCTTGAGTATTCAATAACTGCCATTTGCATTCCCAAACAAATTCCGAAAAACGGAACTTTATTTTCACGTGCATAACGAACTGCTTCTATCTTTCCTTCAATCCCTCTTTCTCCAAAACCTGGCGCCACTAGTATACCATCAAGATCTTTTAATTTATCTTCAATATTTGAGGCATCAATATACTCAGAATGAATTGAAATTATATTTACTTTAGTCTCATTTGAAGCTCCTGCATGAATAAATGATTCCAAAATTGATTTGTAACAATCCTGCATTTCTACATATTTACCAATCAAGCCTATGTTTATAGTATGCTTTGGATTTTTTATTCTGCGTAAAAAAGTATTCCAAATTTTCAAATCTGGAGCCGCTTTTTTAGGCAAGTCTAATTTCTTTAAAGCAACAACATCAAGACCTTCTTCTAACATTAAATTAGGAACTTCATAAATAGTAGCTGCATCAATAGATTGAATAACTGCTTCTCTTTTTACGTTGCAAAACAAGGCTAGTTTATTTCGAATTTCATCTGAAATTTCATGCTCCGTTCTACATACTAAAATGTCAGCTTTAATTCCGCTCTCCATTAGAGTTTTTACTGAATGCTGTGTAGGTTTTGTTTTCAACTCTCCTGCTGCCGCTAAATAAGGCACTAGAGTTAAGTGAATAACAATCGCATTATGCTCCCCTAGATCCCAAACTAACTGACGAACTGATTCTATATAGGGTAAAGATTCAATATCCCCAACTGTTCCTCCAATTTCGGTTATAACAATATCAAAATCACCTGAATTACCAAGCAATTGCATTCTGTCTTTAATTTCGTTGGTGATATGAGGAACTACTTGTACTGTTTTCCCAAGAAATTCTCCTCTTCTTTCCTTTTCAATAACTGAAAGATAAATTCTTCCTGTAGTAACATTATTAGCTTGAGAAGTAGTAACATTCAAGAAACGCTCGTAATGTCCTAAATCTAAATCCGTTTCAGCTCCATCATCCGTAACATAACATTCTCCATGTTCGTATGGGTTTAAAGTCCCCGGATCAACATTTAAATAGGGGTCGAACTTCTGGATAGTAGTTCTATACCCTCGTGCTTGTAACAATTTTGCCAAAGATGCTGCGATTATACCTTTCCCTAAAGAAGAAGTCACACCGCCAGTAACAAAAATATATTTCGTTTGATTCATGCTGTTGTTGTTTGTATTGTAGTTGTGTCAAAAACTTGGCAAAAATACGATTATAAATTGAGAATATGCTAATTTGAAAATGAGATAATTCGGAAAATTGACAATTGCTTAATACAACCCTTTTTAAGCAAAAAACCTCGCTAATTTCTTAAATTAGTGAGGTTTTGGATATCTTTTTTTAATATTTCTTATTAATTCTTCTAGTCCATTAAGCTTTAGCTCATATATAAGTTTTAATTGCTCGCCTAATTCTCCCTTTGGAAACCCTTTGTTATTATACCATACTACGTAGTACTCAGGCAAATCGATTAAGAACTTTCCTTCGTACTTCCCAAAAGGCATTTTAGTATGCGCCAATTTTACAAGTTGTTGTTGATTTTTATCCATTAAGTAAGAGCTTAGAAAATAGAAAACAAAAGATAGAGACCAGATGATATAACATCTTACAAAAAGCATTCATTCCTCTACTTTTTGCTCTAACTTCTCTAAACTATTTCCAGTTAAAAGTGATTCGTTTTTCTATTTCAGGATTTAAACTTAAAAAAACAGGACAAGTCATCGCTGTTTTTTCCAGAATAGTTTTACTTTTTTGATCTGCACTGATGTTCATATCAAAAACAATTTCTATCGCCCCAATTCGTCTTGGCTCTGCGTTCATGATTTTTGTAACTGAAGCTGTAGCCCCTGTAAAATCAACATCTACATCACGGGCTTTTATCCCCATAACGGTCATCATGCAGCTCGCTAAAGCATTCGCAACCGTATCGGTAGGCGAAAAAGCTTCTCCTTTTCCATTATTATCTAATGGAGCATCTGAAACAATTTCACTCCCTGATTGTACATGTATTGACGATGTTCGTAAATCCCCTAGGTAGGTAACTTTTGAGGTCATTAGTTTGCTTCTTTAATGGTCATATCCGTATCATAATACAAAATAAAAACACCTTTGTTTGTGTACCCGCCGTCTTCTTTTTTATAATATTCGAACTTATTCTCGCCTCGTTTTGTCGCTGCTGAATTTACAGTTTCTTCAAAACTTTTATTTTGAACCAATCGAATCATAGTATCAAAAGTCATATCAAAACCACGAGTAGCATAATCACTTGGAAAAATATTATTTGCTTTTCTATATTTTTTTTCGAAAATTGCCACTTCAGGAGAAACATAATCACTAGTAACCGAAGGATACATCAATTTCAGTTTCGTAAGATTCGCAAATTTAATTTCATCAGTATCTAATGTCTCATTAGGCTCTAAAATCACTAACTGTACTTGATAAGTAGGCATAGAACTCAACATAGATGCTATAGTAGTTTTTATCATCCAGGTATTCCCTGTTTCCATCACTACGTAATTCATTCTATCTTTCACCAACATGCTTTTTAGACTTTCCGCTGACAAACTTCCATTCTCCTTAAAAGCAACAAAGGGAACTTCTTTTTGGTATTGTTTAAAGTATTGTACAATAGATTCTTTTTTCTTGTCAACTACAGCTATAATATTACCGTTCTTTGAACGCATATAATCAAACATTGCGCCCTTAATAGCTTCATTTGTAGGTATTGTTTGGTACAAATTAGCATAAGGATTTCCAATATCTTTTGACAAAGGAGAAACAACAGGTACGTTATTCATGCCCACTAACTGCGCAGCTGTTTCCGCATTACTTTGATAAAATGGCCCGATTATAGCATTTGCATTTACAAGGTTTTTACTTTGGATTAGAGTAGCCACATCTGAACTGTTTTTAGTTTCACGAGAATCATAAATTTCGACATCGATGGGAAGCCCCAAAGTTTTAGCCGAATCTATTGCTATTAGAGCTCCAGCATAAAAATCTAAAGTCATATTTAAAAACTTATCTTTTTTCAAACGGCTATATGTAGAGTTAATGGTATCACTTTCTATATTAGCAATATTAAATGGTAAAAGTAGAACCATTCTTTTACGGTTATCGTAGGTGATCTTTTTAGACAAAGACTTGTACTCCTTTTTATCGCCGATTGCGACTGGCGCTTTAGAAGGAATTCTCAAAAGCATCCCTATTTCAACTCCGTTGTTAAGTTCTGGGTTAAGCGCAATAAGTTCTTCTTGAGTCATCTCAAACATCTTTGACAAACTGTATAACGTTTCTTTAGGTTTTACTTCGTAAGCAACATAATCAACTATTGTTAAAGCCTTTTTTAAGTCTTGTTTCTCTTTCTCATCTTTTGACTCTACTTTATCAGCTATTTTTTCTACAACTTTTTCTGCTTTTGGAGCTGCACCCTTAATTATCAGTCTGTATCCAATAGGTAAATTAGTAACCACTTCAGGATTGCGTTTCTCCAATTCCTCAACCGTAATTTCATATTTTTTAGCAATAGAATATTTCGTTTCCTTTGCAAGCACATCATGATAAATGAATTTATCTTGATTAATAACGGCTTTTTTCGGGGCGTTTTTTGAAGGAATAGTAAGGATTTGTCCAATTTGCAACCCTTCATTTTCAAGAAATGGATTCGCTCGTTTCAAGTCTTCATCAGAAACCTCATATTTTTTTTCGATTCCGTATAATGTTTCTTTTGCGATTACCACATGAGATTGACCCTGCGCATTTGTTTTAGGCTTTACACTTACAGTTTGCGCCCCTGATTTATTTGGAATCAGCAAAACACTGTTCGGTCTCAAACTACTTTGTGCATCTGGGTTTAATTGGTAAATATCAAAAGGAGTAACGTGATACTTTTGTGCTATTTGATTGATCGTTTCTCCTTTCTCCACTTTATGTGTTATGACTTTTTCTTGTGAAAAAGTGTTTGTGGTAAATAAGAAAACAGTTATGTAGATTGCAAAAAAATACTTCATCATAGTAGGTGTATATATTATTGGTTCAAAGATAACAAAAACGGTACCAAATTTTAATTAAAAAATTGGTACCGTTTATATAAAGATCATTAAAATTTAAATTCTTAATGTAGACAATCTATGTGTCCTATTCCCATTCAATCGTTGCAGGCGGTTTTGAACTAATATCATATACCACTCTGTTAACACCTTTAACTTTATTGATAATATCATTCGATACTTTCATTAGGAAATCATAAGGTAAATGTACCCAGTCAGCCGTCATTCCATCTGTAGATTCAACAGCACGAAGCGCAACTACTTTTTCATAAGTACGCTCGTCACCCATTACTCCTACACTATTCACAGGAAGAAGGATTGCTCCAGCTTGCCATACTTTATCATACAATCCCCAAGATTTTAATCCATCAATAAAGACTTTATCTACGTCTTGTAAAATTTGTACTTTTTCTGGTGTGATATCTCCTAAGATTCTAATAGACAATCCAGGCCCAGGAAAAGGATGTCTTCCCAATAACTCAGGATCTATTCCTAATGAAGCCCCAACTCTTCGTACTTCATCTTTAAAAAGCATACGAAGCGGTTCTACAATTTTCAATTTCATATAATCAGGCAAACCACCTACATTATGATGTGATTTTATTGTAGCTGAAGGTCCTTTTACAGAAACTGACTCAATTACATCAGGATATATGGTTCCTTGTGCTAACCATTTTACATCTTCAATTAAATGAGATTCATCATCAAAAACTTCTATAAATACTCGACCGATAATTTTACGTTTGGTTTCCGGATCACTTACTCCTGCCAATTCTGACAAGAAACGATCTCCTGCATCTACTCCTTTTACGTTTAAACCCATTCCTTTGTATTGATCTAATACGCTTTGGTATTCGTTTTTACGAAGCAAACCATTATTAACAAAAACACAGTATAGATTTTCACCAATAGCTTGGTGTAATAAAACCGCTGCTACAGTAGAATCTACTCCACCAGAAAGTCCTAAAACCACTTTATCGTTTCCAACTTTTTCTTTCAACTCCGCAACCATTTCTTCAACAAAAGCATTTGGAGTAAAATTTTGAGGAACCTCAGCAATTTTTACCAAGAAATTTTCCAGCATTTTTGACCCGTCTGTCGAGTGAAAAACTTCTGGGTGATATTGTATAGCATAGGCTGTTTCGCCCTCAATTTTGTAAGCAGCAAATTCCACATCATGTGTACTTGCTAACTTCACACCATTTGTAGGCAAAGCTTTAATACTATCGCTATGACTCATCCAAACTTGACTGTTAAGGTCAACTCCTTCAAAGAAAACTTCATCCTCTTTAATATAAGATAAATTAGCTCTACCATATTCTCTCGTATTTGAAGCTGCTACTTCCCCACCACTAAAGTGAGCTAAATATTGCGCTCCGTAACATACGGCAAGCATAGGTAATTTACCTCTGATTTGAGATAAATCTGGATGTGGCGCATCTTCTCCTCTAACAGAAAAAGGGCTTCCTCCAAGAATTACGGCTTTATAACTTGATAAATCACTCGGAAAATGATTGTATGGGAAAATTTCGCAGAATATATTTAATTCGCGAACTCTACGCGCAATAAGCTGTGTATATTGCGATCCGAAATCTAAAATAAGTACGTTGTGTTGCATGCGCAAAAATACTTTTTATATTCGGGATTGAAAAATTGAATTTTGAAAAAGTGTAAATTATTTTTCCGCTACAACTTTTAAGCTTAAAAAAGTGCGAAAAACGAAGAAAGTAAAGCGATGCAACTCTACTAATGCATGCTTCATCATTTTTAGATAGCGTAAGAAAGGACTACACATGGCAGACAAGTGTACCTTAAATCATAAATCACTTACAGCTAGTTGCTTATAAATAAAATAACATGCGGAAACCGAAACAAGTGACAGAAACTTGTTTAATAAACTATTACTGATTTTATAAGTATTACTTTTGCATCGAATTAATATAAAAAAACATTTTGAAAAAATATATTTATACAGCCTTAGCCACTTTAAGCCTTTTTATTGTTTCTTGTAGTATTGTAGATCAGTTACTGACATTTACAATTTCTAATCAAACAAGCATTACTATTGGAACAGGGTTTCCTATTGGAACAGCTATGAGTATAATAACACCGGAGGTTACGACCAACTCCAGTGCCGAATTTGAGAATAACAATACTAAGGCTAACTTAGTAAAGGACGTGAAGCTAAAAGAGCTGACGTTGACAATAACTGATCCTGCTAACAAATCTTTCAGCTTTTTAAAATCGATTCATCTTTTTATTTCAACAGATGCAAACGACGAAATTGAATTGGCTTATAAAGATGACATAAGCTCCACTTCTAACACTTTAACGCTTACGACGACTACTGAAAAACTGGATAAATACATCAAAGCCTCTTCCTATAAATTGCGAACTAAAGCCGTAATAAAAGAAACTATAGCCCAAGACATTACAGTAAAAGCAGATATGAAATTCAAAGTTACTGCAGATCCGTTTTAGTTCGAAAAAGGCAACGTTTATTCTTTAATAAATGTAAATTTAGATTTGACTCCTGTATCAAAATTATTCCACAAGTCAGACAGCAGTAAGTTCCCTTCTTTATCGTAAACGTAAAAAGCGCCTGTGTTTCCTCCCAAAGCACCACGGTTTAGTGCCTCTAATTCTAAATAATTAAGTCCTTCTTGAAGGTCTATTTTGATATCTTTGAAACTTGATTCTAAGTATAAATTATTTGCCAAAACAGTACCCTTATAATTGTGTATAACGGTAGCTTTTATTAAATCTCCATCAATTGCACCATAGTCTCTTACGCGAATCATTAAAGATTTTGACTTTGTACGAATGATTCCAAAATCTAAGTCTTTTACATTTAAATACGATGTGTCCTCTTTTAATCCATTATTGACTAATGATTTTTCAATACTCTTATTCATTTTATCCCTTACTTCATCGCCTGGATTAATAAAATCATTGGTTTGAATCATAGAAATAGGATCAGGACCACCAATTTTAAAATTAGTACTCTGAAATTTGACTTCGGGCTTTTTTAAAATATTAGGAGCGACAATATCTGGTGGCGCAACCGTTGCAGGAATTACTTTTTTAGTTTTAATGCTTGTATCCATCGGGGGAATTGCCTTAAACTTAGAACTAAACTCAGTTTGAGAATATCCATTGATTGCAAAACACATCATAATAAACAATAATCCCTGTTTCATATTATACCCCTTTGTTTTTATATCCTCTAAATATCAAGTTGCGACAAATATACCGTGCTTTCTATTTAGAAAACAAAACCTTAAACTAACATTAAATAAAATTTAACCAAATAGGACTGAAACAAACTCTAATTATAGAATCATATCCCTTCCTAATTTTTTAAAAACCAATAAATAGCTTTCAAATTATTTTTTGTCTACAATTATTGTAGCCTTGTATCCTTCGCCTATATTCCATTGGCTTGAAGAGATCATCGTTCCCTTATCGTCATAAACTTCAAATTCTGCAGTATTTGGTGAGGCAAAACCTTCATTTAATGCTTCGAAATCGATTCTATTTATCCCTTTTTCCAGTTTAATTTCAAATCCTTTAAAATCTCCTTCCAATAAAACTTCATAATCTACCACCTTATAGTTTACATAAATTCTAATTCTATCCCCGTCAACATAAGCTCCATCACGATATCTTATCTTCGCAGTATTAGAATCGGTTTTAAAAACTCCTAAATCTTGGTTTCTTCTATAAGCTTCAGAAGCAATTATAACATCATTAGTGGGTACTTTAAAAGTGTTTTCTGGTATGACAGCAGCAACATAAGGTTTAACTTGGGGTGGCCCTGGATCATGTGGAGTTATTGGTTCAATTTTCAATTTCTTGTTTTTCGGAGGAACCACTTTAAACTTGTCTTTAAATTCTTCCTGAGAATAACTATTGGAAATCATCCCTAATAAAAAAATAAAAAAGAAAATTTGCTTCATACTTCTTGTATATCTATTGATCATTTGTTCAATTTTTTTAAAAATAAAAAACCAAAATTATAAAAACATAAAAATGGCATACTTTAACTTCTTTTTATAACTTCAAATTTTCATAAATAGTATGTTTCAGTATATGAAATATGCTAAAGCGACCCTATCAAAATCGAACTTTTTTATATAAAATCAGTATTTTTTATTTTATTATTTTTTATAAATTGCAAAAAATATACCAAACTATATAACCAAACAACATTCCTTAAATAACAATCAAAAAAAATAATCAAAATGAAAAGAGAAAACGTATTAACAGGTTCGCCTTGGGAAGATAAAATGGGCTATTGTCGTGCTGTACGCATTGGAAATATTATTGAAGTTTCTGGAACGGTAGCTATTGTCGATGGGGAAAGAGTAAAAGCTGATGATGCTTACTCTCAAACATTTAATATTCTTGAAAGAGTAGAAAAAGTCCTTGAAGATTTAGATGCGAGTATGAAAGATGTAATTCGAACCCGAATTTTTACTACAGATATCACTTCCTTTGAGGCCGTGGCTAAAGCACATGCTGAATTTTTTAAAGATGTAAAACCTACGACCGGTTTCTATGAAATCAGTAAATTAGTAGCTCCTGAATACCTTGTGGAAATTGAATTTACGGCGGTACTTCCTGAAAAACAAAATATTTCGGCAGGATTGTAATACTTTAGCCAAAAATTGCTTGGGGAATCCCACTGTTGAAACGAATGAATTCAGAAAAAACAAAAACAATTATACAAGGCTCTCTCAAATGGATTTTCATTTGTGTTTTGATAGGCTTTTTGTCTGGCTCAGCCTCTGCCATTTTATTAGTAGCATTAGAGTGGGCGGCACAATACCGAGGACAGAACAACTGGATCATTTGGCTCTTGCCAATAGGTGGATTATTAATTGGATTAGGATATCATTATTACGGAAAGGAAGCCGTAAAAGGCAACAATTTATTACTGGAAGAATATGAAACTCCTAAAAAAAGGATTCCTTTAATAATGGCACCGTTAGTGCTTATCGGTACGATAATAACGCATTTATTTGGTGGATCAGCTGGTCGTGAAGGAACTGCTGTACAAATGGGAGGAGCAATAGCCGATCAATTTACAGGACTTTTCAAGCTCGATAATTCAGAAAGAAAAACACTTATCATTCTAGGAATCAGTGCTGGATTTGCTTCTGTTTTTGGCACACCACTAGCAGGGGCTTTATTTGCTTTAGAGGTGCTTTATTTCAGTAAAATCAATTACAAAAGCATTGTTTTATCCTTTTTAGTAGCCTTTATAGCTTACTACACCGTCGAGTTCTGGGCAGTAAAACACACCCATTATTCTATTCCTATCATTCCTCCTTTTACTTTAACAATATTACTTTGGATTATTCCTATTAGTATTTTGTTTGGTTTGGCGGCGATGCTTTTTTCCAGAAGCACTCATTTTTGGAGCACGCTATTTTCGAAAACAATCAAATACCCCCCCCTACGTCCCTTCATAGGAGGAATTCTATTTGCATCTGTCATGTATTTCATCGGTACTACAAAATACCTAGGACTAGGAGTTCCTATTATTGTTGAATCCTTCTCGAATCCAAGTGAATACTATGACTTTCTACTCAAAATATTGTTTACCGGATTTACTTTAGGTGCCGGATTCAAAGGAGGCGAAGTTACCCCGTTGTTTTTTATTGGCGCCACATTAGGAAGTGCCTTATCCATTTTTGTTCCGTTACCTATTGCTCTTTTGGCGGGAATGGGATTTGTGGCCGTTTTTTCTGGCGCTACTCATACACCAATTGCCTGCACTATAATGGGAATAGAACTCTTTGGAATAGAAAGCGGACTATTTATCGGACTTGGCTGTTTTATAGCTTATTTAGCATCGGGACCAGTAGGAATTTACCATTCCCAAATTGTAAAAGGACCTAAGCATCTTTTGTATCAAAAATTTAAAAGAAGGAGATTAGATAATTTTTGATCTTAAAAGCAACGTTAATTTCTAAATGTTTTCAACTTTACATTAAAAAAATGTAATTTCGCACACTATGAAAATACAAGACATTCAAGCGATACAGTTGTTATTGGCAACACCAAAAAAAATTGCAATCATTCCACATAGAGGACCTGACGGAGATGCTATGGGTTCTACATTAGGATTATATCACTTTTTATTAAAAAACAATCATGAACCTATCGTGATTGCACCAAATGAATTTCCGGATTTCCTTGCTTGGCTTCCAGGCTCAGAGACCGTTAAAATATTCGAAAAAGACAAAGAAAACTGCACTAAAATACTGGAGGCAGCCGATCTTATTTTTACGTTAGATTTCAATGCTTTACACCGTGTGGGTGGCGATATGGAAGCTGCTTTAGCCTCGATGAAATCACCATTTATAATGATTGACCATCATCAAAAACCTGATGATTATGCTGCTTACACCTATTCAGATACTTCTTTTGGTTCCACTTGTGAAATGCTCTACAACTTCATTTCTTTTCTTGGTAAAAAAGAGGATATCGATAAGACTATTGGAACCTGTATTTATACTGGAATTCTAACTGATTCCGGTTCCTTCCGATTCCCAGGGACTACAGGAAACACACATAGAATTGTTGCCGATTTAATTGATTTAGGTGTCGAGAATACTAAAATACCTACTTTACTTTTTGAAAACAGTTCGTACAGTAGATTACAGCTTCTGGGTAGAGCACTACAAAACTTGAAAGTAATTTCAGAACATCACACCTCTTACACTACGTTAACTCAAGATGAATTGAATACCTTTGGTTACGTAAAAGGTGATACTGAAGGAATCGTAAACTACGGTTTGAGTATAAAAGGAATTGTTTTTACAGCTATTTTTATCGAAAATAAAGATGAAAAAATAATCAAAATATCCTTTCGCTCACAAGGGGATTTTGATGTCAATCAATTTGCAAGAGACCATTTTCAAGGCGGAGGACATCGCAATGCGGCAGGAGGAAAGTCAGAAGTATCGATGGAAGAAACTGTAAGCAAATTTGAGGATTTAATAACAAAACTAACGGTATAATACATCATGAAATTTAGTTCTATTATCTTAATTGCCTTATTTTTATCAGTCATGGTTTCCAGTTGCAAACAGCATCAGGACGCCCGAAGACCTATTTCTCAAACTTCGGGGAGTTTCATGAAAAAATCTGTAGCAAGAAATAAAAAATTAGTGGCTGGCGAAGAAGATCAGATAAAAAAACTGATGAAAAGCAAACCAGAAGTGGATTACATTGCTTCTTCAAAAGGCTATTGGTATTCCTATGACACTGAAAATGAAGTAGACACTTTAACCCCTAAAAAAGGCGATGTTGTTTTCTTTGACTATGAGATAAAAGACCTTAGCGGAGCCATCATATACTCCGAATTAGAACTAAGACCTCAAATCTATTATGTCGACAAACAAGACATCATGATGGGATTAAGAGATGGTATCAAGCTAATGCATAAAAATGAAAAAGTGAATTTTCTTTTTCCTTCGCATATGGGATTTGGTTACCATGGTGACAATAAAAGAATCGGGCCAAACCAGCCTCTGATTTGCACTGTTACATTGCACGATTTCAAACCGGAAGACGTTTATAAAAAGGAAACAAAGTCAATTTCTACTGTTCCAGCTCTAAAAAAAGTAATAACAGACAGTACCCCGCAGGTACCTATTACAATAAAAAAAACAATCCCAACCCCAATAAAACCAAAAGACACTTTAAAATAGTAAGTTAACCCCTATCGTTATGAAAAAAAGCATCTTATTTGTATTACTCGCAATTGTTACTTTGTCTTCCTGCAATGAGGAAAACAGCAATCTTCCAGATGGTTTATATGCTAAAATTGAAACTAGCAAAGGTCCCATTATAGTAGCTTTAGATTATCAAAAAGCACCTATTACTGTCGCTAACTTTGTTACTTTGGCTGAAGGCAAAAATGACTTTGTTACAAATGACAACCTGAAAGCAAAACCCTTCTATGATGGATTGCGTTTCCACAGAGTTATCAAAGATTTCATGATACAAACTGGAGATCCCTTAGGTACAGGTTCAGGAGATGCCGGATATAAATTTAAAGATGAAATCACCGATTTGCGTTTTGATGGTGCTGGCGTCTTGGCAATGGCAAATAATGGTCCTGCAACTAACAGCAGTCAATTTTTCATTACGCATGTTGCAACCCCATGGTTAGACGGCAAACACACGATTTTTGGACATGTAGTCGATAAAGGAATGGATGTGGTAAACTTGATTGAGCAAAACGACTACATGAATAAAGTTACAATTATTCGAAAAGGAGAAGCTGCAAAAAAGTTTAACGCGGTAAAAACATTCTACGATTACTTCTCTGTTGAATCTGAAAAGCAAAAACAAAAACTGGCTTTAGAAGAGCAAAGCAAAAAAAAATACGACGAGAAATATAAAGATGTCCGTGAAGACAAGGTAAAATATTTTAATGCTCTAAAAAATAAAGCAATAAAAACATCTACTGGACTTAAATATGTGATTACTCACAAAGCAGGCGGTAAAAAGCCGGCAAAGGGAGCACCTCTATATATTCATTATGCAGGATTTCTAGAAGATGGTCATCTTTTTGATACGAGTATAGAAAATGTAGCTCAAACTTATGGAAAGTTTGATCCAGACAGAGCCGCTCAAAATGGATATCAACCAATCCCTTTTCAGGCTGGAAAAAAAGATGGCATGATTCCTGGTTTCATTGAAGGGTTAGAAAAATTATCTTTTGGTGATAAAGCAATTTTGTTCATCCCCTCTCACTTAGCCTACGGTGCTGGTGGCGCGGGAGATGTAATTCCTCCTAATGCAAATATCGTTTTCGAAATCGAATTAATGGAAGTAATGCCTCAATAGCCGAATAGATCTTTATAAATTATTCCTTAAATAAATATAAAATGAAACTTAAACTTTTATTTTTAATGTGCATCGGAATGTTAAGTGCACAGGCTCAAACCACAAAAAAAATAGTTCCTACTAAGAAACCTGTCTCAGCAGTTAAGGCTGTAGTAAAAGCTCCAGTTGTCGAAGGTATCTTTGCCACTATTTCAACAACTAAAGGCGATATAACCACTCAGTTAGAGTTTGAAAAAACACCTATTACGGTTGCTAATTTTATTTCGCTTGTTGAAGGAAAAAACACTTTTGTTACCAATGATAATCTGAAGGGAAAACCTTTTTATGATGGTTTAAAATTTCACAGAGTCATCAAAGACTTTATGATTCAGGGAGGAGATCCTACAGGAAGTGGTGGTGGTACTGCTGGCTACGCTTTTAAAGATGAAGTCACTGACCTTAAGTTTGACAAAAGTGGTGTTTTGGCTATGGCCAACTCTGGTCCAGCGAGCAATTCCACTCAATTTTTTATAACTCATAAAGATACGCCATGGTTAAACGGAAAGCACACTATTTTTGGCCATGTAACTGAGGGTATGAACGTCGTAAATGCGATTGCTCAGGGTGATGCGATTACAAAGATAACTATTACAAGAAAAGGTGCTTTGGCAAAAAAGTTTGATGCTCCGAAAGTATTCTCAGATTATTTTCTAAATAAAACGGTAGATGATAAAAAACAAGCATTAATCGATGCCGAAAATAAAGCGAAACAAGTAGCAGCTGAAGCAGAAAACAAAGCGAAGCAAGCAGCGGCTGAAGCAGAAAGTAAAAAAGTCTATATGGAAAAATATGCACCAGTAATCGCTGCAAAAAAGGCTTATTTCGCCACTGTAAAAGCAACCGCTACTACAACACCTTCCGGATTGACTTACAAAATAGTTCAAAAAGGTACAGATGTAAAACCGATTGACGGTAGTACTTTCTATTTTCACTATGCCGGTTATTTTGAAGATGGAAGCTTATTTGACAGTAGCTATGAAGACGTAAATAAATCGTACGGTAAATACGATCAGTATAGAGCCGCACAAAACGGATACCAGGCTTTTCCTTTTCAAGCAGGAAAAAAAGACGGTATGATTCCTGGCTTTTTAGAAGTATTATCTTTAATGTCTTATGGAGACAAGGTAACGGCATTTATCCCTGCTAAATTAGCTTACGGAGAACAAGGTGCAGGTAATGTTATACCGCCAAATGCAACTCTTATTTTTGAATTAGAAATGTTTGAAAAACCAACAACACCAAAACAATAATACAAAGCCTTTTAAAGAGCCTTTAAAAACAGAAACCCGATACATTAAAATGTATCGGGTTTTGTTATTTATAGAGTTCTATAGCTATTATTTGCTTTTAAACTTCCAGTCAAATTCATCTTTCTGGTTGATGATTGCGCCTACTTCCACTTTTACAACCTCATCAAATTCTGTTTGAAAGATAATCCAATTGTCTTCGTTAAAATAGTTCTCGAAAGTATCAAATTCTTCTTGAGTAAATTTAGCCACTCCTTTTGCAGTCAATTCTTTTTTGACTTCACTGATTTTTCTATTGATCACTTTTTGTCCGAACAACTCCAAATTTGGATTAGAAGCCACCATATATCCTAGTTTAAAGTCCTCCTCTTTGTAGAATGTCAAACGAATTTTGAGTGTGTTATAAGCAAAAATAACGTTGTCATCTTCGTCTTTGTAATTTCTATCTGGTTTACCGTATATAGCAGTAACATCCTTTTGTTTCATCCCGAAAATGAGTTGATCAATTCCGTTCTTTAAGTTTATTTTCATCTGATTCTATTTTAATGCAAAGTTCGCAAAGTTTTTGGCAATGTACGCTATGTTTTATTTTTTTATCATTTTAGATGTCTTCTTAATAGTAGTAATTCTTGCGAGGGCTACATTCTTGTAACCATTTTGCAATTCATTGCTTTTTCCTTATCTTTATGTAGCCGAACACGCTAAGCTCTAAATCATTACCTAAATATCTAATTCACGGTAGCTTAATCGCTGCAGGAAATACCGCTATCATCAACCAATTTCTAAAAGTACATTTGGAAAAAAGTACTCACATGATAACACGATTTTTTGTTTCAAACATTAAATTATTCGAAAATGGATTTCATAAAAGTAGCCTCGCTTTCTGAACTACCGGAAGGCTGTAGTAAAATAGTGAAAGTAAACAACTCAAAAGTGGCTCTGTTTCATTTCAACGGAAAAATTACCGCTATTGGTAACGCTTGTTTACATAAAGGAGGACCACTAGGATTAGGTTGTATTGAAAAGAAATACGGTGCCATGTATGTAACATGTCCCTGGCATGGCTGGGAATACAATATCGAAACGGGGAAAGCACCACCGGGTTACGAGGACCAACAGTCTGTTTATGAAATAAAGATAGAAGATGATAGTATTCTAATAAGCGAAGAACCTATTGTTAAATCTAAAACAGCGAAACATGATCTAAGTGCATTGGAGGATTTGATTCAACTAAAATACCAAACTACAGGAACTTCTTTAAACATACTGGGAATCTCAACAACCAATATGAATGATAATTTAGCGCGGTTCAGCACATCCGAAGACGCGCTTGAAAAAGCCTTGGCTTATGCTTCTAAAAAATATGACGCAAAAACAAAAATACTTAAGCTACGGCAATTGAAATTTCGGCATTGTGAAGGCTATTATTCTCAACATATGAATGCTTGCACTTGGCCGTGTAGCATTACCGAAATGGACGGAAAAGACGGCATGACACAAGTCTATCGGGAAATGGTATTGTGGGCTGATATCGTTCTACTGGCCACTCCTATCCGATGGGGAAATGCATCATCCTTGTATTATAAAATGGCGGAACGCCTTAATACGGTGCAAAATCAAATTACATTAAACAATAATATTTTAATTAAAAATAAGGTAGCGGCTTTCATTATTACTGGTGGTCAGGACAACATCCAATCCGTTGCAGGTCAATTAATGTGGTTTTTTACTGATTTGGGTTTTGTCTTTCCCCCTTTCAGCTTTGTAGGATGGAGCAGAGGATGGACGGCCGAAGACATGGACAAGAATGTATTGCAATTTAAAAAGAGTGACTATATAAAGCGCACCACCGAAGAAATGGTAGACAACTGTGTTGAAACTTTATCCCAAATAAAAAACATGAACACCGTCAAAATAATCGCACCTAAACCTCATCAACAAGATTCTTTTTCTGCAGATATTGAAAATCCGGATATGAATATATAGCCTCAGATGAAAGTGCTACTCTAAAAAATTTCTTTTAATAAAGCTGTTTCACGCCTTATAAATAAGCTACTGCCACTTGATGTACTCTATTACTTATAACAGTCTTCACGCTATTAGAAAAAATCCTACATTAACAGAAGGAAACATTATTTTTCATTAACTTAGTTCCCGTTATTAAAAAAGTAGATAGCACCCTTTTTTTGTCAAAGAAACGGGAGACTATTCCAGTAAAACATGGAGTCTAACTTTCATAGCTCCGCTTAGTAAAAAACAATAATTTAAAATTTCGAAATGAAATCATTCCAGTTTTTAACACTCCCAATTTTCCTATTCACGGTATTAGTTTCTTATTCACAAAACGAAACCAAAACTACAAAATCCAAAGAGTTCAAAGTAGAATTTGAACAATTCTCCTTAGACAATGGCCTGCATGTCATTATGCATATTGATCGATCTGACCCCGTTGTTGCTGTTGCCTTAACTAGCCATGTGGGATCAGCACGAGAGAAAATCGGTCGTACTGGTTTTGCCCATTTATTTGAACATCTATTATTTTTAGAGTCAGAGAATCTAGGAAAAGGTGGTTTGGATAAAATGAGTGCCCGCATTGGAGGCTCAGGAGCTAATGGTTCTACCAGCAGAGACCGTACAAATTATTTTCAAACCGTTCCAAAAGATGCCTTAGGAAAAATGATATGGGCTGAAGCCGATAAACTAGGCTATTTTATCAATACGGTTACAGACCCAGTCCTTGCCAAAGAGAAGCAAGTCGTTAAAAATGAGAAAAGACAGAGTTACGACAACAGACCTTATGGAAATAATTTTGCCGTAATCAATAAAAATTTATATCCTGAAAACCACCCGTACCATTGGGAAGTAATTGGTTCTTTAGAAGATTTACAAAACGCATCTCTTCAAGACGTAAAAGATTTCTACAACCGCTGGTATATTCCTAATAATGTAACGCTAACCATTGCTGGTGATTTCGATGTCAAACAAGCCAAAGCATGGGTACAAAAATATTTTGGCGAAATAAAACGTGGTGAGGCTATTCCTAAAATGGAAAAACAGCCTGTAACCCTCACTGAAACTAAAAAATTCTATTTTGAGGATAATTTTGCGCGTTTGCCACAGCTTACACTAACCTGGCCGTCTGTATATGAATACCATCCTGATAGTTATGCGCTAGAGGTTTTGGCTAGTTATCTTTCTAAAGGTAAGAAAGCGCCCTTATACAAAACACTAGTAGAAGATAAAAAACTAACCGATGAAGTTGAATTATCGCAATACAACTCTGAAATAGCCGGACAATACATCCTCAATGTTGTTGCTTTTGATAAAACAGAATTGAATGCCGTGATGACTGGTATAAATGAAGCCTTTAAAAACTTTGAAAGCCAAGGTATTTCGCAACAGGATTTAGACCGAATTAAAGCGGGGCAGGAAACTGCTTTTTACAACGGACTATCGAGTGTTTTAGGAAAAGGATTTCAGTTAGCCCAATATGAAATCTTTGCAGGAACTCCTGATTTCATTAATCAAGATGTAAAAAACATCCTTGCTGTAACGAAAGAAGATGTAATGCGAGTTTATAAAAAATATATAAAAGACAAACATTTCATTGCAACTAGTTTTGTACCAAAAGGCGAAGCTAATTTGGCATTAGAAGGATCAACCTTAGCGAAGGTTGTTGAAGAAAAAATAATTGAAGGTAAAGAAGAGTCATTCGATGCAAGTATTGCTGCAACTTATGAAAAAACACATTCAAGCTTTGACCGCAGTATAGAGCCTATCTATGGTGCAAGCCCGGAAGTAATATTGCCATTAGTATGGAAAGAAAAATCGCCCTCTAAATTAACTCTTTTGGGAATTGAAAACCATGAAGTGCCACTGGTACAGTTTCAAATGCAAATAAAAGGAGGGATGTTACTAGAAAACCCTACTAAAATAGGTGTTTCAAATATGCTAGCTCAGTTACTGACAAAAGGAACTAAAAATAGAACACCGGAGCAATTAGAAAATGCTATTGAAAGCCTAGGAGCCACAATTAACGCATTTGCAACCGATGAATCCATTTTAATTACAGGAAATACACTGGCAAAGAATTACAATGAAACAATGAAATTAGTTCAGGAAATTGTATTAGAACCGCGTTGGGATACCAAAGAATTTGATTTGATAAAACAAAGTACATTGAGTCAAGTGATACAGCAAAAAGCGGATCCAAACAGTATTGCGAGAAATGAATTCAAGAAATTAGTTTATGGAAAAGAATCTATTTTAATGAATAATCGAATTGGTACCGAAAATTCAATCAATAGCATTAGTATTGATGATTTAAAAACTTATTACAGCCAAAACATTTCACCTTCTGTTACTAATTTCCAAATTGTAGGTGCTATTTCAAAAGCGCAAGTGAACAGCTCACTAGCTACTTTAAATAAAAACTGGAAGCCTAAAGAAGTGACAATCCCAACAACAAAAATTGCAGATGCACCTGCAAATTCTAAAATTTATTTCTACGATGTTCCCGGCGCAAAACAATCGGTAATAAGAATTGGGTATCCAGCACTAGCTGCCACAGATGCAGATTTCTACCCTGCTGACATCATGAATTATCGTTTAGGAGGAGGTAGTTTTGCATCGCAGCTTACACAAGAATTACGTGAAGGCAAAGGATATACCTATGGAATAGGTTCTTCATTTATCGGTTCCAACAACAAAGGTCCTTTTACGATTTATAGCGGGGTACGATCAAATGTAACTTATGAGTCAGTGCGTTTAATAAAAGAAATTGTAGAACAATATGGTATAAATTTCAATGAAAACGACCTCAATGTAACAAAAGGATATTTGATTAAAAGCAACGCTAGAGAATTTGAAACAATGGCTTCTAAATTGAACATGCTTTATGAAATAAGTAATTATAACTTCCCTGTTGACTACGCCAAACAAAGGGAAAATACAGTTAAAAATATTGCTATCGACGATATAAAAGCTCTATCTGATAAGTATCTAAACTCTAACAAGATGATTTATTTAATTGTGGGCGATGCGGAGACACAATTGCAGAAGTTAGAGCAAATTGGTTTTGGAGTCCCTGTTCTTTTAAACAAAACAGAGAATAACAATTAAAATAAACAGAATAAAATTAAGCTTATGAGATTGCCAATAGACGATAAAAAATTTCTTTTTCTACTTTCCTCCGTTACGATTGTTATCATTTTAGAAATTTTATCGATTATTGGCATTCACATTCCTATGCCCTACGGACCTTTTATTTTCGCCGCATTTATCATAGGAATTGGTCACGAGGTTTTGATAAATGGAATAAAAGCAATCTTCAAACTTAAATTCAGCAGTATCAATTTACTGATGACCATCGCAGTTGTTGCGGCCTTTTACTTGGGAGAATACCCTGAAGCGGCAGTTGTTATTGTTCTCTATGTTTTGGGTGAGCGTCTGGAGGATATCGGTCTTGAAAATTCAAAATCGGCATTAGACCAATTAGTTAATCTAGCCCCAAAAACCGCTTTTGTAAAATCAGAAAACAAATCCATACCAGTAAATAAAGTTGCTGTAGGCTCCATTATTCAAGTGAAACCTGGCGAAATGATTCCATTAGACGGAAGAATAGTATCAGGAGAAACGACGGTTGATGAAGCGGCCATTACCGGAGAACCTATTCCAAAAGACAAACGTCCTGGCGATATTTTATTTGCGGGAACGCTCAATAAAAATGGTTTTGTCGAAATGGAAACGACGACCCTTTCTATAGATACCACCTTTGCAAAAATAATTCGGCTGACATTTGAAGCAGCGGCATCCAGAAGTGACACACAAAAATTCATTCAACGTTTTTCTAAATTCTATACACCAACTATTATTGCCATGGCAGTTTTGGTGTTTGCAATACCCGTTTTTATACTAGACCTGGATTTTGACCTTTGGTTGAAACAAGCCATTACGCTCTTAGTGATTGCGTGCCCGTGTGCGCTTGTAATCTCTACTCCGGTTGCCATCTATGCAGCGATAGGGAATGCTTCCGCAAAAGGAGCTCTGGTAAAGGGAGGGAAATACATCGAGGCCATGGCTCAAGTCAAAGCGATTGCCTTAGACAAAACCAGAACTATCACTTATGGAACTCCTATCGTTTCAGATATTTTTCCGTTAAACGGAACTAGTCGTGAAGAGCTGTTAGCGTGTACTGCCGGAACAGAACTTTTCTCTGAACATCCATTGGCGCAAGCCATTGTTACGGCAAGCAAAGCTGAGGGTTTTGAACCGCATAAAGCCGAAGGTTTTAAAAGCATCATGGGAAAAGGAGCCATTGCAAAATGTCTGGTTTGTGAGAACGAAACTGTTTATGTGGGTAAACTTGAATTCATTCGAGAATATCACGAAGTAACCGAAGAGGCTGAAAAAATTGTCGAACAATTAGCTTCTCAGGGTAAAACAAGTGTAGTAGTTAGTTTTGGGAAAGGCGTAGCTGGTATCATTGGCTTGACCGACGCCATAAAACCAGATAGTATTGCCGCCATAAAAGAATTGCAAGCGCTTAATATCGAGCTAATAATGCTAACAGGAGATAGTGAAAAAGCAGCTCATTATGTGGCTAATACCGTTGGCATTAAAAAAGTATTTGGAGGATTACTACCAGAAAATAAATCGGAAAAAATGAGCGCACTTTTAAAAGAGTATGGTAACGTCGCCATGGTAGGTGACGGGATAAACGATGCGCCAGCTCTGGCATTGAGTACTGTGGGAATTGCAATGGGAGCCGCCGGAAGCGATACCGCAATTGAAACTGCCAATATTGCCTTAATGAACGATAAACTTTCCCTTATCCCCTTTCTAATTCGTCTCAGTAAAAAGACACTGTTAAGGATAAAAACCAATACCATAGGAGCCATTGCTGTAAAAGTGCTTTTTATCGCATTAGCCTTTCTGGGATACAGCAATTTAGTTTTCGCGATTGCTGCAGATGTAGGTGTTACTTTGGTTGTAATTTTACTGAGTCTAAGCTTGATGAAATTTGAAAATAAATAAAGACTAATGCATCTCTTATTTTACGAAATTATATTTGTCTAATGACTTGCTCCTTTTGGTGATGAAAATCAACGAAAGCTTGATAAAAATTATTAACTAATTTTCAACACTAAACATCCACTACTTATTTCCCGTCTCCTTTTTTTGTATGGTATTTCACTCTAAAAAAAATAAGTTCACAATACTGAATTGGATATAATTCACTAACTTTCATACTAATAAGCAAGTGCCTTGCTAATTGTCGCACTTTTTCCAAATCAAATTAAAATGTTAGTCCATGAAAATATCATTTGAAAAAAAAGTATTTATAGGATTTGTCATAAATGTACTGGTTGTCGTTGCTTCGGGATGGATTTTCATTTCGCGTCTTGATAAGCAAAGAGACAAAACAATGGATTCGAAATTAGATTGGATAGAAGTTGCTTTATTTGGGCTATCTATAATTTTATTAATTGTTGTCTATTTTATTATTCATTCCCAATTAAAAGCAAAAAAAATATCTCAAAAATTACTATTCGACAACAAACAATTGCTTCAGTCTATTATTGACAATACGTCCAATCCCATTTTTATAAAAAAAATCAACGGGGAATATATATTGATCAACAAACAATTTGGGGATTTATTTAAAATATCGAACGACGAAATAATAGGGAAAACAGATTTTGACTTTTTACCAGAAAGTGTTGCTGATGTCTACAGAAATTCTGACATTGAGGTTGTAAAAAAATTACGTGAATTAAAAACTGAAGAAACGATACAGCAAAAGGACGGTAAACATACGTACATCGCCGTAAAATTTCCATTGTATGATTCAACAGGAAGAATCTATGCCATCGGCGGGATATCTACTGATATTACTGAAAGAAAGGAAATGGAAGAATCATTAGTTGCATCTGATAAATTCTTCACTATGTCGGCAGAAATGATGATTATTGCGTCATCAACACACTTCATTAAAGTAAATCCGGCTACAGTCAAAATATTAGGGTACTCTGAAGAAGAATTATTAAGCCAACCCTTTCTCAACTTTGTCTATGATGAAGACAAAACTAATACGCAGGGAGAAGTTGTAAAACTGGAAACTGGAGCTACTACGACACAGTTTAAAAACAGATATATTGGTAAAGATGGATCTATGAAATGGATTCAGTGGTCTACCTTCCCCGATATAAAAACAGGCTTATTATATGCCGTTGCCACTGATGTAACCCAATCAGTTGAAAATGAAAAGTCACTGAATGCAGCTGATAATTTTTTCAATATTTCATTAGACATAATGGCGATCGCTTCTAAGGAAAAATTTGAAAAAATAAATCCTACAATGGTTAAAACATTAGGATACTCAGAAGCCGAATTATTAAAACATCCCTTTCTCCATTTTGTTCATCCAGATGATAAAGAAAGTACCCAAAAGGAAATTGAGAAGATTAAAAATGGCTCCTCACTAATACTTGAGTTTAAAAACAGGTGGATTTGTAAAGACGGCTCCATTAAATGGCTTGTTTGGTCTGCCATCGCTGATTCAAAAACGGGATTAATGTATGCCGTTGCAAGAGATATTACTGCACTTGTACAATTAGAAAAAGAGCAACAGCAGGCAATTGACGAACTCTACGAAAACGAACAGAAATTACGCCTAATTCTAGAGAATATAAGTGAAGGCATCATCGTTGCGAATTCAGATAAAAAAGTAATCATGGCAAATTACAATGCTAATGAAATGTTTGGAATTGAAGAAGATGATCTTATATCTCCCAATATCTCAGATCATTTTGAGCTATATTTCCCTGACGAAAAGACCATTTTCCCTTCTCAAAATTTGCCTATGGAACGCGCGTTAAACGGAGAAGTTACTAATGATATTGATATTGTGCTTTGGGACTCTGCCAAACGTGAAAAAAAACGAGTTCTTATTAGCGGTAGGCCTCTAATAGATCAGGATAATAACGTAGTTGCTGCTGTAGTTACAATAAAAGACATCAGTAAATACAAGCACCTAGAGGAAGAATTAAAAAAAACGGAAACCAAATACCGACAACTAATAGGCTTTAGAAAAACAGAGGATAAAAAAGAAGACGGTACTAAAGAAGAAGACGGCAAAGAAAAAGAATCTAAGCTTGGAGATTAGTTCAATTTCTTTACATTCTCAACTAGGCGGTGCTTAACATTCTCAAACCACTCGTCTCTAAGAATGCTTAAAACAATAGTATCACGTCGTACATCACTATTATAAGTTGGCATATGATTTCGCAATACGCCTTCTTCCTTACAACCGATACTTTTCATCGCGGCAATACTTCTTTTATTATCGTTATCAGCTCTAAACTCAACACGTTCTACCTCAAGTATTTCAAACGCAAATTGTAACAATAAAAGCTTACAGTGTTTGTTTAATCCTGTTCCTCGAAAAGCTTGACCGTACCAAGTATAACCGAGCTGCAGCGTTTTATGAGCAAAATTGATATCATAGAAACGAGTACTACCAGCGTACTTGCCTGATTTTTTATCGAAAACAATAAACGGAAACTCTATTTTTCTTTCTTTGGCAGCTAATGCTATTTGAATGTACTTTTCTAAATTCTCTTTTCCGTTTGCACGTACTAAAGAATATTTCCAAGTATCAGGCTCGTTAATTGAAAAATCTAATAAATTATCGAAATCAGTTTCTAGAAGTGGTCGAAGTAAAACCGTTTCGTCTTCTAGAATTAAGTTAGGAAAAGAATCAAAATTCATTGGCTAATTATCAATTATTATAGTACTTTTTTACTTCTATTGTATATTTTGATTTCTATTTATAAAGTAGAACTATTCCGGCGCATACATTTCATCATAGCGCATAGGAACTTGAGGGTCATATAATGGACATTTATATTCTTCCATAATGTTCACTAATTGATCCATTGTTTTCCCTTCGGTACCATAGCAATCAATCTGTATGCTTTGTGGTGTTGTCAATACTTGAAAAGCTCCTGGTCCACTATTGTTTTTCCAGCTGTTTTCATCTACTTTTTCCCATTTTGAAAATACAGAAGCTATTCTATTCAAAATTACTTGAACAGGAAGTTCTTCTAGGCCTTCAATTGTAGTTTCGTCATCAAGTGCTTCATACACTTCTTGATGATTTAAGTAAACCTCCTCTAAATATTTCCAAAAAATTAATTCGTACATATCATTGTGTTTTTAGCCCCGATGGAAACGGCATCCTGTTGTGGCAGTGTTTGCCACAACAGATATAGTGAACAGCGGGATTAGCTTCTAATTATATTAATATTCGAAAGTCCCGTATTCGCTGGTGATTGTCAATTTTTTAGTATCGGCTGCTTCTACCCTTCCTACGATTTGTGCATCGACATTGAATGATTTTGAAATAGCGATAATATCCTGGGCAACTGCTTCAGGAACATATATTTCCATACGGTGACCACAGTTAAATACTTGGTACATTTCCTTCCAATCTGTTTTAGACTGTTCCTGTATCAACTTAAATAAAGGAGGAACCGGGAATAAATTATCTTTTATGATGTGAAGGTTTTCTACGAAATGCAAAATTTTTGTCTGTGCTCCTCCACTACAATGTACCATACCATGAATGGCAGCAGCGTCGTATTTATCTAAAATCTTCTTGATAATAGGTGCATAAGTTCTCGTTGGTGAAAGTACTAATTGACCTGCATCGATAGGAGAATTCTCCACCGCGTCAGTTAATTTGACTTGTCCTGAGTAAATTAAGTCTTCGGGTACCGCCGCATCAAAACTTTCTGGGTACTTAGTAGCCAAATATTTCCCGAATACATCATGACGCGCAGAAGTTAATCCATTACTCCCCATTCCGCCATTGTAGCTTTTTTCATAAGTAGCCTGACCAAAAGAGGCCAAACCTACAATCACATCCCCTGCTTTGATATTAGCATTGTCAATGACTTTAGAACGTTTCATTCTAGCTGTAACGGTAGAATCTACGATAATGGTACGAACGATATCACCCACATCAGCAGTTTCTCCACCTGTAGAATGTATGGTTACCCCAAAAGAAGCCAACTCCTTAATCAGTTCTTCTGTTCCATTGATAATAGCCGAAAGCACTTCTCCCGTAATCAAATTTTTGTTCCTACCAATAGTAGAAGAAAGCAGAATATTATCAGTTGCTCCCACACACAATAAATCATCAATATTCATTATTAATGCATCTTGAGCAATCCCTTTCCATACTGATATATCTCCTGTTTCTTTCCAGTACATATATGCCAAAGAAGATTTAGTTCCTGCTCCATCTGCATGCATAATCAAACAATAGTCCTCGTCTTGGGTAAGGTAATCCGGAACAATTTTACAAAATGCCTGTGGATACAAACCTTTGTCAATATTTTTTATGGCGTTATGCACATCTTCTTTGGATGCAGAAACACCGCGTTGCGCATATCTTTTTGAAGTATCTGAACTCATGTAGTGTAGTTGTGTATGTTGTTTTTAGGCAACTGGGTTGTGCGGCAAAGATAAATATTTTTTTGGGTAATGCCTATTGGGTCGTTAAGTGTTTCGTTAAATATTATCTTTATCTGCAGAATGTAAAATTAATTCATTAAATTTATACTAACAGACTACATATCAGTTTTTTATACATTTAAAAAAGGCGTTTTAAAATCTTATAACCTTTCCACATCAAGACTTGAACCACCTCTTTTTTATTTGAGATTAATAGTATTATCGACTTATTTCACTACATCCTATTTGAACTATTGTCTCTAAATAAAGTTATAAAGTGGAATTCAGATACCACTATAAAAAACGAGTTTTTCCAAAAATGTAAATGAGTAGGAAAACAAAACTAAACATCATGCCTAAGTACGTAATTGAAAGAGAAATCCCCGAAGCCGGAAAAATGAATGCTGAACAGTTAAAAGCCATTTCACAAACTTCTATGGGAGTTTTAGATAAACTGGGACCACAAATACAGTGGGTTAATAGTTATGTCACTAATGACAAAATTTACTGCATATACAATGCGCCAAACGAAGAAATGGTACGAGAACACGCTAAACTAGGTGGTTTTCCTGTAAACGCAATCAGTAAAGTTGCCGCAGTTATAGATCCAATAACTGCCGAGTAGTCGCTTTAAAATCAAAGCGAATGAAATTCACAACACCCCGTTTTCTACTATAGTTAAAAGTGAGTTCAATCACTTGCCTTTTAAATATATAAAAAATGCCTATCCAAAACGGATAGGCATTTTTTATATATAGTGTTTACTACTATTCCCAATCTGGCATACTGGCATTTGAAAACAGTATTGATCTTACAGAACTTGTGCTATTTGTAGAAGGAACCAGTTTTACAATATTTTTTACAGATAAACCGTCATTTGATGTGTTGACAAAAATCAATTCAGATTCGCTTGGAGAATATCTGACGTCCAAATCTACACTACCTGAAGGTTTATCATATCCTATTTCTGTAATTGCAGAAGAGCTAAATGCATACTGATAAATTCTTGTATCAAGTTGTCTGTAATTAGTATTTTCATATCCTGATATATCTCTGGTAAAGATTAGTTTTTGTCCCGTTACTGAAAAATTCAAACCACCTAACGCACCATCAATTCCTGATAAAACTTGATTAATTACTGTTCCCGACGTATTAATTACTAATATCTCCGCATTATAGCCATTTGCATTATTAATTTTCAAAGCGATTTTTGAACCATCATTACTCCAGTCACACTCAGATATAAATCTTCCATCAGTAGTTTGATAGATTTTAGTCAAACCACTTCCGTCTTTATTTATCTTATATAATTTATCAAAATAGGGATAGATAATCTCACTGCCTGAAGCATTCCAAGAAAAATTAATGAAATCTGGATTAAAACCAGCAACAGGAACTGCATTTGTTACTTTAAAAACTCCTGAACCATCCGGATTCATGGTGTATATATGGTTTTGCGATCCACTTGATCTAATAAAAGCAATTTTTGTGGATTGTGTATTCTTTCTTGGTCTCCAACTATTTGTAGCCGAAGTCGTAATTTGCAATTGTTCTCCTGCATCATTCCCAGCATAAATCACATTATTGTCATTTATTTTTTTGACAAATAAAAATCGAGCATTCGGGAAAGTTGATGTGGTAAATGTATTGACCGCACTTAAAACTTTTGAGTTTATTCCATCTGAAACGGATACTTGCCAATAATATTTGGTGTTGTATTTCAGATTTTTCAGAATGTAATTAGGTTCCGTCAAATTTGAATAAACGATAACATCACTAGTAGCATCATTCCTCAAAGTAACTTCGTAGGTCAACACATCCGTTTCTGGATCGGTGGCAGTCCAACTTATATTTAATTCTAAGCTTTGGTTTACCGCATTATCAGCTGGAGAAACTAATACAGCTGCGGTTGGCGGTTTATTATTTGAAGTTGATAATTTTAGTTCGAAAACCAGGCTAGTGCTGCTATTTATATTTATCGTTCCCGATTCAAATTTAGCAAGATAACCGTCTTTTTGCGCTTCAAATGAATATTGACCAACTTTAATTTTTGGAATAGAAAACCGACCGTCACTATCTGTAAAAACAATACTTGAACTTGGGTTTGAAAAAACCTTTACATTCTCCAAAGGTTTAAAAGTGATCGCACTTACTACTCTTCCTTCAACAGTTCCAAAGTCTTCTCCTGAAATTTTTTCCTCGCTACAAGAGCTGAAAAGAAATAGTAGGGACAAACTTAGTATTAGATATATATTTTTCATTATTTTAATATTAAAATTTAAGTGATAGACAATTATTTACGAACAATACTATCATCATTTATTTTTGCGTTTTTATTTTTTTATTTCCAAAATAATATGTCAGTCCTAAGCCAAATCGATAATAGTAATCGTCTCGAACGCCTCTTTCTAAGTAATCAATATTATCACTAAAATTCAAGTTGTGTTCTCCATACATTTTTATCCCAAAATTGTCTGAAGCCATATATTCAAGACCAGCTCCATACTGAACTTTTGCATGAATATTTTCAAACTCTTTATTAAAACCATAGCCTCCTCCGGCAAAAATATAGGGAGTCAATTTATCTTTTGGCAATAAAATGTATTCTGCATTAAGATCAAATGTTGCATAGCCTTTGTCAGAATAGCCTTTATTTGCAAGCTTTATAACATTTGTCGAAGCGCTTAGGTTAATACTTGGTGTTAAAAAATATTTCAAAGCTCCACGTACCATTGGGCGCAGTAGCGGATCTACACGGTCTCCATCCATTAAAGTCAGACCGCCAGAAAATTCAATCCCGAATTTTGACCTTCTGTCTGTTAATTTTCTACCGTATATCGCTGTTACGTCAGCTTCTTCATTCTCGTTTTTATATTTTAACATTACGGAATCTATTTCTTCTTTAGCCGCCGCTGACTCCCATATCCCATCTTTGATTCCTTCCATAACTAGCGAAGCTACCGCTTTCTCGATTGCTTCTGTAACTGCCATTTGTATGGGTTCATTTGTAGTGTATCCCGTCTCTACCTCTAATAGCCTTTTGAAATTCACATATTTAAAAAGACTTTGATCAATGGCTTGAGAAAGAATTGTTTTTGAAATATAAACTGATTTCAGTATTTTTCCATTTGCAGTAGAAACCATACGTAAGTATATAGTAACTCGATCCTGTCTGTATTTTACAGATGCCCCTGTACCAAAATATCGAGCTCCAAAACCACCTGTAATAATATTAGAATCATAAGAGATTATTCCGCCTTCAAGTAAAACTCCTGCATATAATAAAGGCGTAATTTGTGGTGCCTTAGGATCAACGTTTGCAGTGTATTCTTGTCTAGTGGAACGAATAAGATTTCTTTCTTGAAGTAAATTTCCAATATTTTCACGCTCAATAGGCACAAACCATTTTGAATCTTCAAGCGCTTTAATTAATATTGAAGTCGCTCCTTGGGTTACCGCAGTGCTAAATGTACTTCCGTTTTCGGAGGCTTTATATTGCCCCGTTTGGTCTCTAAATTTATAGATTCCCACGACAATAGGTTCTTTTGCTTTCGGAAGCTCTTTTAATAGGGATGTGGCTGGAGTACTTTCTCCTATCACTGCTTTCTCTACACCAGTGGGTTGGTTATAAAAAGCACCGCAACTTAAGAATAAAAAAATAATTGGAAAAACTAAGTAGGATTTAAATTGCATAGTATTAATTTGGGATAATTACTTGTGTTTGTTCACCTGTTTTTGTATCTAGAATATCAACTGTTAAACCTCCTGAAGAAGGATATACCTCAACAGACAAACTCCCAAAAACATAACTCCCAACAGATATTCCCTCTGTTCCAAACTGTTGTGTAAATAAGGATCTTGAAACTGAACTCAGTAATTGCGAGTTCAAATCCGCTGTGAATTGTTGTAATTCAGTCAGCTCATCTCTTTGCAGTTCTTGATCTTTAAATTTATTTTGAGACTCTGCAGAACCAATCATCCATTGATAATTAAAAGTATCTCCTCCAAAAGCAGGATTACGTGGCTTATACACTAATTCTTGTGCAAAGACTGATAGTGAAAATAAAAGTATAGCAAGAGAAAATAAAAGTTTCATAAATCATATATTAAATTAATACTGTGTAAAATATTTACTTTCCTTTTCCAAATTCTTTAAATATAGATAGGTTTGGTAAATCGATTGCTGAGCCATTGCCTCTATATATTCTTCATCTGGCCGAGATAAAAACTCATTAACAACTTCATTATTTATGTTAATCGATATTTTTGTGTTTCTTGAAAAGCTGAATTCTTCATTAATCACCACAAGTTTATTGGAGTTAATTTTATACTCATTATATAAATAATAATATAAATCATAGAAGTCTCTTCCCATTTTAGTTTTCGTCTCATCTGAAACTATTCCTCTTAATTCAAAACCATCAACTGGTATTGTTTCTACTTTTTTTTTTCTTCACCAAATACGACTCTGTCCTTCCCTATGAGTTTTTTGCTTTCATCATAAAAAAGTAGCAGAACAATCACTTCATCTTCATTACCAAGGTTAATTTGAGTAGTAGATAAATTTTTATTTTCATTAGGACCTAAGTTAAAAAAGCCTTCTTGCACATTATTAGATGTATTATCATTAGAACTGTTTTTTTTTATGACTGACAAGCTATAAGACATGCTTTGCAGTATGTCTGTTAAATTTTCGGCTGTACCAGTAATTTTAATGATTCTATCATTTTCTTCATATACAATTCTAGCCTTAACTTTTGTATTTGTTGTTTGCGAATAACATCCTACAGTAAATAATAAAAAAACAAAAAACACTTTAAATTGATTACTGATTTTCATTAGTCGCTTATTTATGATTAATAATAAAGACTGAAGCTCCGTTGCCTTTTTGAATAACTTTCATATCTTTTGACATAGAATTAGTTCCATAGTTGCGAATATTTTGATTATTCCCTTTTTGAACAAACTCCATATTTACATCAATACCGCTGTTAGTATGACGAGAAACATCTATAATAGTATTTTTTTGTCCTACCTGAACTACCTTATGTTTGAAGGTATCAACTTGGTTGTCTAATTGAAATGTATTTTCATCTCCATATTGTAAAATATCAAGATCTACTGATTGTGCTTTTATATTCACTGCAACTGTATTAAAGTTCCCAATTTGATTGATATTTAAACTACTGTTTTGTTGAAAATTCCTTTCTGAACTACTCTTTTTATTCGCATAATCAATTTGGCTTATTAAATGATATCGCAAATCTTTAGAAAAATCAGTTAATGAATTAAAAGCTTTACTTTCCTTTTCCTCATTATCATTTTGACAGAAAGCAATCTCTGAAAATGAAAACATAATAAAAAGAATATATATTTTAGTTTTCATGATGTTTTTTATTAAAAAAAAAGAGGTAGTTCTTTTTAAACTACCTCTTTTTTATAAGTTATTAGAATTGATAAACGTTAGCACCATTATTGTTCCCCATTTGAGTTACAGTACTGATTTGATAATCATTGAATTGTCTAACTCTCGCGAAGTTTTTATTACCAGTTTGAGTAATATCAGACATATTAAAGTCACCATTTTGACGAGTAATAGCCTCATTCTTATCACCAGTTTGTATAGTCCATGACATATTGTAATCACCTGTCTGATTAGTTATATCATCATTCCCATTACCGGTCTGAGTCGTTTCTGAGTCGTTAAAATCACCTGTTTGGACAGTTCTCGCATCATTCTTTTCTCCTTTTTGAGTTTGTTCAGCGCGATTTCTTTTACCATCTTGACGAATAACAGCGTTACTTCCTTTCGCCATGTTAGTCATAGTTCTTTGATCCTGTACAGCCTCATTTCTATTCCCGTCTTGTACAACAAGTGCAGTGTTTTTATCAAAACGTTGAGTTTGCATAGACTCATTTTTAACTCCGTCTTGTCTAGCAGTAGCACTATTTTTTTCTGCATACCCCACTCCTTGATCAATTGTAGCGATGTTAAATTGATTCTTTTGTACGATTCTAGCATCGTTTTTATCACCATGCGATCCTATTACTGCTACTTGATTTAAACCAGTTTGAGTAACCCATGCTTCGTTTTTCCATCCATCCCCAAGAACTAAACCATTTTTTCCGTCTTGAATGACATTTGACTGGTGCTGTGTACCTACTTGTGAAATAGTAGCGTCATTACCGTTACCTGTTGACATAACAGAACTGTAATGCGCTACATATGTTGAAGCTGAAGCTCCATGAGGCGCTGTTGATTGTGCCAAGCACATTGCTGTTCCGAATAGCATCGCGGAGATGCTTAAAATCACTTTTTTCATAATAAATATATTTAATTGGTTATTAATACATATTCAGATGTAGGCAATTATAACATATGATCCAGGGCAGGATATAAGATAAAAAAAAGGTGGTATTTAGAGTAAAACGAGGTATTTAGAACTACTCTACAGTGTAAGAATTTTTGGATATATAAACTTTAAAAAAACAAGTATTTATATAGAATATGTCTTATCAATTATCTTAAATCAAAGTTATAGATAAAAGTCTAAAACGCTAACTATCTACAACATAACTATTAACATTTCTTCTTTTTTCGATAAAGAGAAACAATTTCTCGGTAAAACACATCTTTTTTGAATTACCACCTCGGAAATTTCCTTCAAATAAATCGCAAATAAAAAATAAATTGAATGAAAAATCGAAAAAAAAAACTAAGTCTAAAGAATTTTCTACTTAAAATCTAAATTCTTAGATTCATTAAATAGTAAGACATTAATAATTAATTATTTAGGTCACGGTAGTGACAACCATGGTTAAGGAAACATTCATGAATTAGAATTTAAAATACTATCTATTTTGATAACATGAAGTTATTTTTCTTATTTATTGGCTATAAAACCATCCAATAATTACCTTAATACATTTTAAAATAACACAATCTTTATTCTAAAAATGGCTCTTAAATTTTCAATTATGAAGTAAAAAATTGTCTATCCAAATATTAAAATCAGAACAATAAAAAATGCCTATCCAAAACTGGATAGGCATTTCTAATATATAAGATTACTTGATTACTATTTCGTAAACAACAATTCTCTGTATTTAGTTAAAGTCCATAGTTCATTATCAACTAAAAGCTCTAATTTATCACAATGCTCACGTATCACCTCAAAATAAGGTTTTACTTTATCACAGTAAGCTTCTGCCATTTCTTGACCATCAGTCAATACATTCGCTTTCTTTCTTTCGTTAGTCATCTCTACTACTTTAGAATTGATTCCTTCGATATGCTTAGAAATGTCTTTGATTAAAATAATTTGCTCTTTGGCAACATTTTCAAAATCAGCTCCAAAGATGTTTTTCAACCCGCTT
>TARA_R110002110_G_scaffold412299_1_pt1 | contig 52408 bp, 46 predicted proteins | sample TARA_R110002110 | Tara Oceans TARA_R110002110 (sample SAMEA4397330) | marine metagenome | biome: Polar Biome; feature: [SRF] surface water layer (ENVO:00010504); material: water (ENVO:00002006), including particulate matter (ENVO:01000060) such as... | depth 5 m | reverse complement strand
GCTACCGGTACCGAAAACCGCCCACAAATTTTTCTGACGAGGCAAATATTTCATCGGCGGGATGCAGGCCTTGATGGGGGACTTCATGATCATGCTGGCGCCCAACATCAATTCCTTCAAACGGCTGGTACCGGGGATCTTTGCCCCCATTTCCGCGGAGTGGGGTATTGAGAACAGGACCTGCGCCATTCGCGCCATTCCGGGCAGCCCTTCTTCAAGCCGGGTCGAATGCCGGACGCCGGGCGCGGACGCCAACCCTTATCTGTCCATTGCCGCTATCGTTGCCGCCGGCCTCCACGGTATTCGCGAGAAAATCGAGCCGACGGAACCCACGGTGGTCAATGCCTATGACCTGGAGACGCCGGAAGCGCTCCGTTTCCCAACGGATTTCAAGGATGCCATTCAGCGCTTCCACACCTCCGAACAGGCGCGCGCGTGGTTTGGCGCCGCATTCGTTGACGCCTATGCGGGTTCACGCATGACACAGCTTGAGCAGTTTGCGGCCATGGTAACGGACCGTGAGCTCGAGCGTTTCTTTGAATTGGTATGAAGGTATTTCATGGCGAGTTTCGATATTGTCTCCCCTGTCGACGGCAGCATTTACGCAACGCGGTCTTACTCCAGCCGCTCCGAGGTCATGGCGGCAGCCGAAAAGGCTCGCCGGGCCCTGGGTGGGTGGCGGGGCACCAGCTTTGATGACAGGGTAAAGCTGGTCAAGGCATTCCTCGGGGAGATTGCCAGGCGTCGCGACACGCTTGCCGAAATGGTGACCTGGCAGATGGGGCGCCCCCTGTGGCAGGCGGACGAGACGGGTCGGCTGCTGGCCAATGGCGATGTCCTTGTGGATGACGCCACCAGGGTGCTGCAACCAGCCGCCATCCGTCAGGAAGAGCATGTCCGGCGGGTGGTTGAACTGGATCCGGTGGGGCTCTGCTTCTCCATCAGTGCGTGGAATTATCCGGTGGCCATGGCTTCCAGCCTGGTGACGGCGCCGTTGTTGATGGGCAACGTGGTTCTGTTCAAGCATGCCCCGCAAACAGCCCTGGTCGGGGAAGTCTTTGTCGAAGCGGCGCGCGCCGCGGGCCTGCCCGATGGCGTCTTCCAGTCGCTGCATATTGCCCATGGCGACGCCGAAGCACTTATTGGCTCGGGGCTGGTGGATATGGTGCAGTTTATCGGCTCCACCCGCGGCGGGCAGGCAGTGTACGACGCCGGCCGCGGCGCCTTTGTTCGCTACGGTCTGGAGCTGGGGGGCAAGGACCCGATCTACATCCGCCCGGATGCCCCGGTCGAGCAGATTATGCCCGAGCTGATGGAGGGCTCCTTCGGCAACGCCGGACAATCCTGCTGTTCTGTCGAGCGGATCTACGTCCACCGGGACATCCATGACCGCTTCGTCGAGAGCTTCACAAATGCTGCCGCGAACATTGAATTGGGACACCCGATTGACGACCAGCCTTTCCTGGGGCCCCTGGTTTCCGCGGCTGCCGCGGCACGGGTCAACCGCTTGGTTGAGGAGGCGGTCGCCAAGGGTGCCAGCCAGCTGATGCCCATTGGCAACTCGGCTCTGGCAGGTCCCGGCAGCGCCTACGTGGAGCCGCAAGTACTGGTGAATGTCGACCATGGCATGGCGGTCATGAAAGAGGAGACCTTCGGTCCCGTCATCCCGATCATGGCCGTCGACAGCGATGAGGAGGCCATCCGCCTGATGAACGACAGCGATTACGGCCTGACGGCCGCAGTCTGGACACAGGATGCCGAGCGGGGACTGGAACTGGGTCGCCAGCTTGAAAGCGGGATGTTTTACCTCAACCGTTGTGACCATGCTGACATGTATTTGCCGTGGGGCGGCGTGAAGAAATCCGGAATCGGCCGGTCCTATTGTGACAAGGGGCTGGAAGAACTGGTGGTACCGCGCTCCTATCATCTGCGGACACTCGCCGAATGAGGCTGCTGCCTGTTCTGTCAGATCCAGAGCGGGAGCAGATCAGGAAAGCTGCGGTCCAGGTTCTGCGAGACGGGGACAACAGCGAGATTGTGTTGACCTGCGAACACGCCAGTTGCTGTGTCCCCGAACCCTGGGGCGTTTTGGGCCTGACCCGGAGCGAGATTGAGGATCATATCGGTTGGGATCCCGGGGCGGCCGCGCTGACCCGCTCCCTGTCCGATGCGCTCTCTGCGACCGCGGTCCTGTCCGGCTATTCGCGCCTGTTTGCGGAGTGCAACCGGATGGTCGACGCCCATGACTTCGCGGCACCGGTATCGGGCGGCGTGCATGTGCCGGACAACCAGAATCTCACCGGTGAAGAACTGGCCCTGCGCAAGGCGCTTGCCTTCGACCCCTATCACGACACGCTCCGACAGTACCTTGATGCCCGCATCTCGTCCGGGGTGAAGCCCCGTGTGATTTCCGTGCATAGTTTCACGCCCCGTCTGGGCGAGCACGAGCGCCCCTGGCATGTCGGGGTGCTGTGGAAAGGCGACGGTCGCTTCGCCGAGCAGCTGTTCGGCCATATCAAGGCCGGGTATGATGGCGCGGTGGGGTTCAATGAACCCTACGATGCGCGGGAACATGAGACGATGATCCTGGATCACCACGTCCTGCCACGCCGGTTGCCACACGCGATCCTGGAGATACGCAATGACCTTCTGGGGACGGGCGAACAGGTGGCGCAATGGTCCTGGTTTATCAGCAGGTGTGTAAAGGCGATTGAACCCGTGTGGGCGTGATTGTGGATTTGCCTCGTTGGGGTGTTCACCATAAGGCAATCGTCGTATTGAATGGTGGATATAACTGTGGCGAACGCTGATATCACATTGGGGCAAAGGCTGCGGGATTTTCGCAAGTCCCAGGGCATGACGCTTGCGGATCTGAGCAAGGTCACGGGCATCAATGTGTCCTCGCTGTCAAAGATCGAAAACGGCAAGACATCGGTCAATTTCAGCACGGTTCTCAAGATCGCCGAGGACCTGTCCCTGCCAATCACCAATCTGATTGGGCCGGTGGAGGATCCGACAGCGGGTGGCCGCAGGGCCATGACCCGCAATGGGGAAGGTCGGCATTTCGAGCACCCGCGCTGGAACCTGGAAACGCTTTGCGATGACATGGTCAAAAAGCGCAATGTGTGGTGGAAGATGCTCGTAAAGTGCCGTTCAGTTGAAGAGTATGGCGAATTTTCGCGCCATCCGGGGGAGGAGTTTCTGCTCGTCCTCAATGGGGTAATGGACCTGTATACGGAAACCTACAAGCCGGTGCGACTTGAGGCGGGCGACAGCATCTGCTTCGACAGCATGACTCCCCATGCCTATATCGCCGTCAGCGACGAACGCCCCCTGGTGCTGATGTCCAATACGGTTTCCGCAGATACGGTCGAGGGCTTCAAGCCCGATTGACGCAAGCTGTGGGTCGCGGTCCAGGTCCATGCCGCCCGGAATAGCGCCCACGGCTGACCCGAGTCACGGTATCAGCTCAGCTGGCCAGCAGGCGCTCGCGGGCGGCGGCGTATTCGCGCTGTAGTCGCGCCACCAGTTCCGCGGCGGGCACGATATTCTTCACCGCGCCGATGCCCTGGCCGCAGCCCCAGATATCCTTCCAGGCCTTGGAATCGCTGCCGCCACCGGAGCCGAAGTTCATCGCGGATGGGTCGCTCTCGGGCAGGTTATCCGGGTCCAGCCCCGCCGCCTCGATGGAGGGCCGCAGGTAGTTGCCATGGATGCCGGTAAACAGATTGCTGTAGACAATGTCCGAGGCACCGCAGTCCACCACCGCCTGCTTGTAGGCCTGCTCGGCATTGGCCTCCACTGTGGCGATAAAGGCGGAACCGATATAGCCGAGGTCCGCCCCCATCGCCTGGGCAGCGAGGATGGCATCACCGGTGGCGATGGAGCCGGACAGCAGCAGCGGGCCGTCAAACCAGGCGCGAATTTCCTGCACCAGGGCAAAGGGTGAGATCGGCCCGGCATGGCCGCCGGCACCTGAGGCTACCGCGATCAGGCCATCGGCGCCTTTCTCGATCGCCTTGCGGGCAAAGCGGTTGTTGATGATGTCGTGCAGCACGATGCCGCCGTAGGAGTGCACCGCCTCGTTGACGAACTCCTTGGCCCCCAGCGAAGTGATCACGATCGGCACCTTGTACTTCACGCACAGTTCCAGGTCGTGCTGCAGGCGGTCATTGGAGCCGTGCACGATCTGGTTGACCGCAAACGGCGCCGCGGGAGTGTCGGGATTGGCCGCGTCCCACGCCGCCAGCTCGGTGGTGATCTGCTGCAGCCATTCTTCCAGCTTCTCCGCCGGCCGGGCATTCAGCGACGGGAAGGAGCCGACGATACCGGCCTTGCACTGGGCGATGACCAGGTCCGGGTTGGAAATGATGAACATGGGGGCGGCAACGGCGGGCAGGCGCAGACGGCCCTGGAGGGAAGCGGGAAGTGCCATGGCGAGTAGTCTCCGTGGGGTTGGCTGAGATCGATTTATGCAATTTATTGCATAATAAAAATATATGCAACCTTTTGCATAAAAAAGGCGTCGGGAGTAAGCTGGGCCAAACCATTACCGAGTACGCCTGACTTCGCCATGGCCCTGTCCCACGCCATCATGACCGCCCTGCTGGAAGACGAGATGTCCGGCTACGAGCTGGCGAAAGCCTTCGATGTGTCGCTGGGCCTGTTCTGGCGCGCCAGTCACCAGCAGATCTACCAGGAACTGCACAAGCTGGCGGACAAGGGCTGGTTGCGCCGGGAGACCGTGGCCCAGGCCGGCAAGCCGGACAAGATCGTCTACGGCCTCACTGCCGCGGGGCAGGATGCGCTGTCGGACTGGGTGCTGGGCGGCAGCCGGGTGCAGGAGGGCAAGGACGACCTGTTCGTCAAGCTCTACAATCTGGGGCAGGACAACGCCGCCCATCTGGCCGCGGAGGTGGAGCAGCGCCGCGAAAAGATGATGCAGCGCCTCTACCTGTACGAACGGATTCGCCGTCGCCACTACGCAAAACCTGAAGCCCTGCCGGTGCGGCGCAAGGGTGTCTACCTGGCGCTGCTGGCGGGTATTCGCCAGGGCGAGCAGTTCCTGGCCTGGTGCGATGAAGCGCTGGCGATGCTGGCGACAGTAGGCAAGCCCGGCTCTTGAGTCCGGGCCCACCTCCGGGTCAGTCTTCCCAGTTCAGCACGACCTTGCTGGCTTCCCCCGCACTCATCACATCAAAGCCCCGCTGGAAATCCCGATAGTTCAGGCGATGCGTGATGACCGGTGAGATATCCAGCCCCGACTCGATCATCACCGACATCTTGTACCAGGTCTCGTACATCTCGCGGCCGTAGATGCCTTTCAGGGTCAGCATGTTGAAGATCACGGTGTTCCAGTCGATGGCCGTGTCTTCGCTGGGAATGCCCAGCATCGCGACCTTGCCGCCGTGGCACATATTGGCCAGCAGGTCGCGGAAGGCCTGCGGGTTGCCGGACATTTCCAGACCGACATCGAAGCCCTCGTGCATGCCCAGGGACTTCTGTGCGTCTGCAATACTCTCGCGGGTCACATTGACGGTACGGGTTGCCCCCAGGGTGGCGGCCAGCTCCAGGCGCTGGTCGATGACATCGGTAATCACCACGTGGCGCGCACCGGCGTGGCGGCAGACCGCGGCAGCCATGGCGCCGATGGGACCGGCTCCGGTGATCAGTACGTCTTCCCCCAGCAGGTCATACTGCAGGGCGGTATGGACCGCATTGCCGAAGGGGTCGAACAGGGCGGCGACATCGAGGTCGATGCCCGGGGAGTGTTCCCAGACATTGGACATGGGCAGGGCTAGGTACTCGGCGAAGGCGCCGGCGCGGTCGACGCCGACCCCGCTGGTGCGGGCGCAGAGGTGGCGCCGGCCCGCCATGCAGTTGCGGCAGCGGCCGCAGACCACGTGGCCCTCGCCGGAGACAATCTGCCCCGGGCGGAAATCCACCACGTTGGAGCCCACCTCGACGATCTCGCCGACGAATTCGTGGCCCACCACCATCGGCACCGGGATGGTTTTCCGGGCCCAGGCATCCCAGTGGTAGATGTGCATGTCGGTGCCACAGATGGCCGTGCGCTTGACCTTGATCAGCACGTCGTTGATGCCGATCCTGGGCTCGGGCACGTCTTCCAGCCAGAGGCCCGGAGCCGCTTCCTTTTTCACCAGTGCTTTCATGTCCAGTTCACCATTGTGGAAATATTCCGGTATAGTAGATGGCGACCATCCCTTATACAAGAACAAATTCTTTTATTGTGGAAGATTGCCATGTCCAAATCCGCCCTTGATCCCGCCAGCCGGGTCCTCTGTGAACGGGTAACCGAGCTGCGCCAGCATCACGGCTTCACTCTCGACCAGCTGGCCGCCGCCTCCGGTGTCAGCCGCTCCATGCTGAGCCAGATCGAGCGCGGCCAGGCCAACCCGACCCTGGCGGTGACCTTCCGCATTGCCCAGGCCTTCGGCCTCAGTATAGGTGAACTGGTGGATGACCCCCTCGCCAGTGGCTTGATCGAGGTGGTGCGGGGTGATGACCCCGCCAGCCTGTTCCGCGCCGACAGCGAATGCCAGATCCGTACCCTGTCACCGCTGCACATGGAGAAGAGCGTCGAGTTCTACGAATTGCAGATCCAGCCCGGCGCCAGCCTGGACAGCTCGGCCCACTTCAGTGGCACCCGTGAGCTGTTCACGGTCACCGCGGGCAAGGCGGTAATTGTCGCCGGGGGTACCGAGTGCAAGCTGGCGGCGGGTGATTCCGCGCACTACCGGGCCGATGTCGAACACAGTATTCGCGCCACCGGCAGGGTGGCGCTGCAGGGTTATCTGGTGGTGACCTACAAGTAGCACGGCGCCGAATCCGGCGGCCGCAGGAGCCTGACAATTCAAACCCCCGCGCCCCGCCTGCACACGGGCACGGCCGCGGCAATGCATGGCCGCCGACGCCGTGTTATACCACCGGTTTCCCCCACGTTCCCGACAGGAGAGGACACCATGCAGGACCTGGATTTCAGCGGCAAGACAGTACTGGTCACCGGCGGCGGCGCCGGCATCGGCAGGGCGATCGCGGAGGCCTTTGCGGCGCGCGGCGCGGCGCTGGTAGTGGCCGAGATCGATCAACAGCGCTGCTCGGAACTGGAGGCTGCGCTGACGGAGCAGGGGGTCGATGCCCTGGTGTCCTGCACCGATGTCTGCGACAGCGCTGCGGTGAACGCGCTGATGCAGCAGGTGCAGGACCGCTTTGGCGGCCTCGATGTGCTGGTCAACAACGTCGGCGATTTTCTCGGCATCATCAAGCCTTTCGCTGCCTGCACCGATGAGGACCTGGAGCGCCTGTACGCGGTCAACCTGCGGCATATCTTCACCGTCACCCGGGCCGCCATTCCCCTGCTGCAGGCGCGTGGCAAGGGCGGCAGCATCATCAGCATCTCCTCCATCGAAGCCTTCCGCGGCATCCCCATGGTCACCACCTACTGCGCCTTCAAGCATGCGATCACCGGCTTCACCCGCAGCCTCGCGCTGGAACTGGGGCCGGACGGGATCCGGGTCAACGCGATTGCCCCGGAGACCACCGAGACCGCCCAGGTGCGTCCGTCCGAGCTGATCGCGCCGGAGCACCAGGCGCATACCCGGCGCTGGATACCGCTGGAGCGCTTCGGTACTCCGGAGGATGCGGCGGGCTGTGCCCTGTTCCTCGCCTCGGGGCTGTCGGCCTGGGTGACGGGCACCACCATCAACCTCGACGGCGGTGCGCTGGCGGCGGCGGGCTGGTACCGTGATCCGAACGACCTGTGGACCAATGTGCCTGTGGTGACGGGCAACGGCTTCAATTTCTAGCCCGTGCCTGCAGCGATAATAGCGCCGGTGCTGTAATGCGCCGGCGTCATGCTTTAGTATTCCCCCAGCATTGCCAGACCAGCGGCCCGGTTGCCGGACCCGCTGCTGGCGCCGGCAGGGCAGGACCCTCGCCGTAATCCTCGCAGCCATGGCCCAACAATGACCACAGCAGACTCCGGCACGCCTCGCGCCTACATCCTGTCCTTCCAGTGCCCCGACCGCCTCGGCGTGGTCGCGAATTACTCGCAGCTGTTCCTGCAGGTGGGCGCCTTCATCACCGAGATTTCCAACTACAGCGACCCGGTCACCGCGACCTTCCATCTGCGTTGCGTATTTGACGATCGGGCGATGACGGTCTCCTTTGAAGAGTTCAGCGATCGTTTTGCCGAGCTCGCGACCGAAATGAACATGCGCTACCGCCTGCGCCCCGCCGACCAGCTACCGCGGGTGCTGCTGGCGGTGTCGCGCTACGACCACTGCCTGGTGGCGCTGCTGACCAAGTGGCGGTCGGGCGCATTGCCGGCGGAAATTGTCGGCGTGGTCAGCAACCACGAGGACTGCCGCAGCCAGGTGGAATGGTATGGCCTGCCGTATCACTACCTGCCGGTGACGGCAGAGACCAAACCGCAGCAGGAGGCGCAGATCCTGGCGCTGATCCGCGAGCAGCAGGTGGACCTGCTGGTACTGGCGCGCTACATGCAGATACTGTCCGATGACCTGTGCCGGCAGCTGGAGGGAAGGGCGATCAACATCCACCACTCCTTCCTGCCCGGTTTCAAGGGCGCCAAACCCTATCATCAGGCCTATGACCGCGGGGTGAAGGTGATCGGCGCCACCGCCCACTACGTCACCTCGGATCTCGACGAGGGGCCGATCATCGCGCAGGAAGTGAAGGCGATTGACCACCAGGTGTCGGTGGAACAGATGATCCATCTCGGCCACGACACCGAGGCCACCGCCCTGTCCCACGCCGTGCGCCTGCACTGCGAGGAGCGGGTGCAGCTGAATGGCCAGCGCACGGTCATCCTCTAGGCGCCCCTGTGGAACGCTACTCCGCCTTTTCCCTTTTGAAACACGCCCTCGGCGGTCATCGCCACTGGCAGCAGGCCTGGCGCAGCCCGGAGTTGAAGTCGCGGTACGATGTGGTGATCATTGGCGGCGGCGGCCACGGTCTGGCGACGGCGTACTACCTGGCGAAGGTTCACGGTATCCGCAATGTCGCGGTGCTGGAGAAGGGTTGGCTGGGCGGTGGCAACACCGGCCGCAATACAGCGGTCAGTCGCTCCAACTATTTCTACCCCGAGAGCACCCGTTTCTACGAGCACTCCCTGAAGGCCTATGAAGGCCTGGGGCGCGAGCTCAATTTCAATATCATGCTGAGCCAGATCGGCATCATCAACCTGGCCTGCAGCCGCCACGAGCTGGAGATATTCCGCCGCTGGGCAACCGCGATCCAGGTGCAGGGTGTCGATTCCGAGGTGCTGAGCCGGGAGCAGATCGCCGCCATGGTGCCGATGCTGAACATGAGCGCCAGTGCTCGCTATCCGGTGCACGGCGGGTTTATCCAGCGTCGAGGCGGCATTTCCCGCCACGACGCGGTGGCCTGGGGCTACGCCCGCGCGGCCAGCAGCCTGGGGGTGGATATCATCCAGAACTGTGAAGTCACCGGCATCGATGTAAGCGATGGCCGGGTGCGCGGAGTAAAGACCAGTCTCGGAACCGTTCGCACCGACAAGCTGGGGATGGCCGTGGCGGGGCACAGTACGATGGTCGCGGCCATGGCGGGAGTGAAGCTGCCCATCGTCAGCCAGACCCTGCAGGCGATGGTGAGCGAGCCGGTGAAGCCCTGCCTGGACCACGTGGTCATGTCGCCCATGGTGCACTGCTATATCTCCCAGTCGGATCGCGGCGAGATCGTGATCGGCGGTGGCGCCGATACCCATCCATCCTACGGTCAGCGCGGCAGCCTGCAGTTCACGGAGGCGGTACTCAACGCCGCGGTGGAGCTGTACCCGATGCTGAGCCGGATGAAGCTGCTGCGGCAGTGGGGCGGCATCGTCGACATTGCCCCGGACGCGAGCCCGATTGTGTCCAAGACGCCGGTCACCGGTTTCTACATCAGCACCGGCTGGGGCACCGGCGGCTACAAGGCGATTCCCGCCGGCGGCGAGACTCTGGCCTACACCATTGCTCACGATGCACCGCACCCGCTGGTGGAACCTTTCTCTCTGGACCGCTTTGCCCGCGGCCGGCTGATCGATGAAGGCGCCGCGGCCGGCGTCGCGCACTAGGGGGAGCCGGGATGATGCGTATTGAGTGCCCCTGGTGCGGCAGTCGCAGCGAAGATGAATTTGTTTGTGGTGGCCAGTCGCACATCGCGCGGCCCGATCCCGGCACCGTCAGCGATGAAGACTGGGCGGCGTATCTCTACCAGCGCGACAATCCGAAGGGCCTGCACCATGAGCGCTGGCTGCACCGTTTCGGCTGTGGCCAGTGGTTCAATGTGGCGCGGAACACCGTGAGCCACGAGATTCTCGCCGTCTATCCCATGACTGCCCCCAAACCTGAATTGCTGGATGTGCCCGGAGGTGAGGCGTGAAGCGCAGTCGCCAGCGCCTGCCCCATGCGCGGGTGGATACCGGGAAGCCGCTGACCTTCCGGTTCGACGGCGAGACCTACCGCGGCTTCAGCGGCGATACCCTGGCCTCGGCGCTGCTGGCCAATGGGGTCAGCATTGTCGGGCGCAGCTTCAAGCTGCATCGGCCCCGCGGTGTATTCGCCGCCGGCAGGGAAGATGCCAATGCGCTGGTGCAACTGGAGAGCGGTGCCTGGTCCGAGCCCAACGCGCGCGCCACCCTGGTGCCGCTGTATGAGGGCCTGGCAGCGAAAGGCCAGAACGCCTGGCCGTCGCCGGGCTGGGACCTGCTGGCAGCGCTGGGCCTGTTGAAGAAAGTGCTGCCAGCGGGCTTCTACTACAAGACCTTCATGTGGCCCAACTGGAAATACTGGGAGGGCCTGGTGCGGCGCCTGGCGGGGCTGGGAAAGGCACCCACGCAGTCGGATCCGCAGTATTACCTCAAGCAAACCGTGCACGCGGAAGTAGTGGTCGTGGGTGCCGGCCGCGCCGGGCTGGAGGCTGCGCTGGCGGCCGCGCAGGACCCTGCCTGCCGGGTGCTGTTGCTGGATGAACAGGAGGAACCCGGCGGCGCCCTGTTGGCGAGCCCGGATCCGGCGGACCGGGCCCTGCTGGCAAGCATGTTGGAGCGGATCGCGCAGTGTCCGAACCTCACGCTGATGCCGCGCAGTTCGGTCAACGCATACTACGAGCACAATGTGCTCGCCGCTCTGCAGCGGGTGGGGAATCACCGGGGCCCACAGGCGGACAGTGCGGCGCCGCGGGAAATATTCTGGCGCATTTGCGCCGGGCGAGTGATCCTGGCCACGGGGGCGCTGGAACGGCCTCTGGTGTTTCCGCACAACGACAGGCCCGGGATCATGCTCGCCAGCGCGGTAAGGGAGTACAGCCACCGTTACGGACTGACTCTGGGCGAGCGCATCATCTTCTTCACCAATAACGATTCTGCCTGGCACACCGCGCTGGAACTGGCGGCGTACGGCGGCCCGGTAGCGGCCATCGTCGATGTCCGCTCCCGGGTGAGCCCGGAACTGCTACGGCGTGCGACGGCGGCGGGAATCATGGACCGCCTGGGGTATACTGTGGTCCACACCCGCGGCCGGCGAGCGCTGCGGCAGCTGCTGATACGGCGCCTGGCCGACGACGGCGATGGCCTGCGGGGGCCTGGGGAAACCCTGGACTGCGACCTGCTGGCGATGTCCGGCGGCTGGACGCCAACTCTCCACCTGTACTCCCAGTCCGGCGGCAAGTTGTGCTGGCGGGAGGAAGACAGCTGCTTTGTACCCGGCGAAGCGAGCCAGGCGGTGACCGCAATCGGGCGCGCCAGTGGCGACTTCCCCCAACCCCTGCACACACAGGCCCAGTGGCTCACGCCCGGGGTGTCACCCGATTACCAGTGGGTGGACTTCCAGTATGACGTCACCGCCGCGGACATCCAGCTGGCGGCCCGGGAAAACTATGTCTCGGTGGAGCACGTCAAGCGCTACACCACCACCGGCATGGCCATCGATCAGGGCAAGACCAGCAACGTCAACGGCCTGGGTATCCTGGCGCTGGCCACCGACCGCAGCATTCCCGAGGTCGGCACCACCCGCTTCCGGCCGCCGTACCATCCCGTCACCATAGGCGCCTGGGCCGGGGTCGAGCTGGGTGCGCTGTACCAACCATCCCGGCGTCTGCCCGCGCACAACTGCCATGCAGCACTGGGTGCACAGTTTGCGGACATGGGCGGCTGGCAGCGCCCCGAATACTACCCACGTACGGGGGAGAGCGAAGCACAGGCCATTGCCCGCGAAGTGTTGGCGGTACGGGATGCTGTTGGTCTGCTCGACTATTCCCCTCTGGGCAAGCTGGAAGTGCGCGGCCCCGATGCCCGCGAGTTTCTCAATCGCGTGTATATCAACAACATCGCCACCCTGGCGGTGGGTGCGGCCCGCTACGGCATACTGCTGAACGAGCAGGGCATTGTAGTGGACGACGGCGTGGTGGTCTGTCTGGCGGAGGACCACTTCCTGCTGCACAGCACCAGCGGCGGCGTTGGCCCGGTGCACCGGGCCCTGGAGGAGTGGTTGCAATGTGAGTGGGTGGAGCTGCGAGTGCTGGTCACGAATGTCACCGGTCAGTGGGTGACATTGATGCTGAGTGGTCCCCGGGCTCGCGCCGTGCTGGCGCAACTGCCCTGTGATATCGACCTCAGTCGCGATGCCTTTGGCCACATGCAGTTCCGCAGCGGCAATCTGTGTGGGGTGCCGGCGAGAATTCTGCGAGCAAGTTTCACCGGCGAGCTGTCCTTCGAGATCAGTGTGCCCGCCGGGTACGGCCAGTCCCTGTGGCAGACCCTGCTGGCAGCGGGCGAACCCCAGGGCATTGCCCCCTTCGGCATAGAGTCATTGATGGTGTTACGTACCGAGAAGGGCTTGCTCCATGTGGGGTCCGACACCGATGGCAACACCATGCCCCAGGACCTTGGCTGGGGTGATGCGATGGCGAAAAAGCCGGTCGACTTTATTGGCCGTCGCTCCCTGGCGCTGGAGGTGGGACGAGACCCCGAGCGCCTGCAATTTACGGGAATAGCATTGCTGGATGAGAATGCGACCACGGTCAGTGGTGCCCATGTCCTTGCCGGGGATGGCAAGGAGAGCGCAGGCTATGTCACTTCGGCCTGTTCCAGCCCGACGCTCGGTCGCAGCGTGGCGCTGGGCATCGTCGCGGGCGCCCGGTCGCGGCTGGGTGAGACAGTCTCGGTGTACTACGAGGGCAGGAGCCAACCGGCGCGGCTGGTGGCGCCCTGCCAGTATGACCCGGAGGGGGCGCGCCTGCAGGTGGATGAAGCCGCAGCTCAGCCGGCCGCAACACCTCCGCCAGCCTCACAAGTTCTGGTGACACGCAGCCCCCTGGCGGGTATCGGAGGCGTTGCCCGGACAGAATTCCGGCTGCGGGAAGAGACAACTTGCGAGCTGATCCGTCTGCAGCTGTTCCAGCGCGACCCGGAGCTGGTGCCCGCGCTGGCGGCGGCCCTGGGGTTTACCCCGCCCGGTCCAGGCGAGCTGCGAGCACAGGGCGCCTGGCGCTGGCACTGGTCGGCCCCGGGGGACTGGGTGTTAATGGTGCCAGCGGGGGAGGGCAGCAGCGCATTGGCAAGCCTGGGCGAGGCCTGCGCCGGGCTCTGGGCAGTGGTAACCCCAGTCACGGACAGCCAGGTACTACTGGCCCTGGACGGCAGGCGTGTGCGCGATGTGCTCGCTCGCGGCTGTACTCTTGACCTGCACCCGGCTCAATTTGCCGGCGACCGCTGCGCGGTCACACGCTTTGCCGGTGTACAGGCACTGCTGGCCGCTGGCGACGACGGCGGCTTCCGGCTACTGGCCTGTCGCTCGCTGGCGGTCTGGCTGCGGGGCTGGTGCGAAGCGGCAAGCCGGGATTGCTGAGCCTTGGTGGCCCCCCGCCGAAGCTGGGCGTAGGGCTGTGCTCCCGGCCCCGCTTACTCCACGGGACGCAGATCCAGATCGTGGAAGTCATAGGAGAAGTCGGTGGCCGGTGACACCGCCCGCATGCGGATGCGTTCGATGCCGCCCTGTGGGTCCAGGGTAAAGGACACATAGGCATCTGCCAGTAGCTGGCGATCGGACCAGCGCGCGATAAAGGTATCGTACTGGAAGTGCTCCAGTGGACCGCTCAAGGGCGCGTTGCGGGAGGAGTCGAACCAGAGCGTATTGTCATCTTTCAGGGTGATGGTGATTTCACCATACCAGGGGTCCCGGTAGCTTCCCGCATAGCTGGCCAGGGGCAGACTGGGGCTGCTGTCCGCCGCCCGCGCCGCCGCTGCCGCGGCTACCACCTCGTCGCTATCCGTCGCCCGCTGTGCCACCTGTTGGGCGATGATTTCGATCCAGTCAGCCGCGGGCGCGGTATCGGCGCCGGCGATCGACGCCGCCAGGATATGGTTGACGATGGCCCGGGGTGCTGCCGACATCAGATTGTTGGAGGCGAAGACCGCCAATCCCCGCTCCGGTAGCAGCGCAATAAAAGTGGTCATCCCCCACAGCCCGCCGCCGTGTGACAGTACCAGTTCGCCGTCAAAGGTGGACACGTTCCAGCCCAGTGCATAGGCGCTCAGATGCGCCCCGGCGTGCTCGACCAGGTATCCCGGCGACGACATCAGGGTCACCGGGCGCAGCAGTTCCGCGACCTGGGCAGGCGGCAGCAGGACGGTGCCATCGGGCAGGGCGCCACCCGCCAGCAGCATCTGCATCCACTTCGCCATCTCCGTTGCGCTGCAGTTGATGCCGCCAGCTGCGGCGATCACCCCGGTCGCGCCCGCACTGGTGACCTGTAGCTCACCCTCCAGCAGCAGGTGTGGAGTGGCACGGGCCGCCCCGGCTGCGACCCGATCCAGCGTTGCCGCGCAACTTTCCATACCCAGCGGCTGCAACAGGCGGTGTTCCAGAAACTCCTCGAACGACACCCCCGCCACCCGCGCCACGACCTCGCCGGCGACGATGTACAACAGGTTGTCATAGTCGTAGCGGGAACGAAAACTACTGCTGGGCTGCAGATGCCTGAGGGCGTAGATAATCTCGTCGCGAGTGGCGTTGCCCTCGGGGAAGATCAGCAGATCACCCGCCCCCAGCGGCAGGCCACTGCGGTGGGTCAGGAGGTCGCGGACAGTGAATTCCCGGGTCACCCAGGGATCGTGCATGCGGAATTCCGGCAGGTAGTCGATGACCGGGGCGTCCCAGCCCAGCTTGCCTTCCGCGACCAGGCGGGCGAGGCTGGCGGCGGTAAAGGCCTTGGACACCGACGCAATCTGGAACAGCGTGTCCGTGGTGACCGGAAGCTCGCTGTGCATGTCGCGGATGCCGTACCCGGCGGCGTGGTGGATCTCGCCCCCGTGGACTACCGCGACCGCCATGCCCGGAACTTCGAAGCTGTCCAGGGTACGCTGGACAGCCGCATCAATTGCCTCCGCCGAAGGCGGTGTTACCGCGGCAGCGGGGATTGCCAGCTGCAGCAGGGCGGCCGCCAGCGGCGCGCGCCATGCGCTGGAGTTGAACAGCAATGTCATCCCCACAATGCCACCTCCGGGGGCATGACCACCCCGCCCTTGTAGGTCATGGCGTGATCCCGGTCCCGGGTCAGGAACAGGGCGCCATCCAGGTCGACGAAACGGCACAGTTGCGCCACCACGAATCCCGGAGCCATCGCCAGCGACGTGCCGACCATATTGCCCACCATCAATTCGATGCCGCGCTGCCGGGCCAGGTCCGCCAGACGGAGGGCCTCGGTCAGACCACCGGTCTTGTCCAGCTTGATGTTGATCATCTGATAGCGGCGAGCGGCCTGCTCGAATTCGCTGGTGTCGAGGCAGGACTCGTCGGCACAAAGCGGTAGCGGGGGCTCATAGCCCTCCAGCTCGGCATCAGCGCCGCGGGGCAGGGGCTGCTCGATCATGGCAATGCCGAGATCGCGGAAGCGCGGCGCCAGCTCCTTGAGCTGGGCAAAGGTCCAGCCGGCGTTGACGTCCACCACGATCTCTGCATCGGGCCGCGCTTCGCGCACGGCGACGATACGCTCCAGGGGGGCGTCGGCGCTCAACTTGACCTTGATCCGGTCGGTATCCAGCCCGCGGGCGGCGGCAGCCATCTGCGCGGGGCTGGCGATACCGACCGTATTGACGGTGGTCACCGGCTCTGCCGGCATGTCCAGCAGGGACCAGACCCGCCGGCACGCCTGCTTGGATTCCAGGTCCCACAGTGCGCAGTCCAGCGCGTTGCGCGCGCCGCCTGCAGGCAGCAGGCGCAGCAGGTCTTCCCGCGTTGCGCCCCGGTGCACTGGATCACGCACAGACTCGATTTGCGCCACCATCCCTGCACCCGTTTCCTGCAGGTAGTACACGCCCGTGCCTTCACCGTGTCCAAGCTGGTCGCCATCACGGATGCTGACATGAACCAGCTCTACCTCGGTAAAGGTGTAGCCGGTAATCTGAAACGGCTGCTTCAGAGGCCAGGGTTCAACAGATATCTGCAATTCACGCACGCGGTTCTCCTAGCGGCAAAAGGGTTTGTGGCAACGGTAAGCTGCCATGCTGTCAGGCATCTTCAGAAATAATTGAAGCCGAGTATGTTCCAGAAGTAGTAGAACCAGACCATGAACAGTGCCGCCGCGGCCACCAGGCTCAGGCGCAGGCGGGCAAAGACACCACCGAGGAGACCACCCTGCCAGGCGCGCACAGTGGCGTACAGCAGCCAGAGCGTGCACAGGGAAGTCAGGATCGGCAGCCAGAGCCACAGTTTGAAGCTCAGCGGAATACCGATGAACATCTGTTCAAGCACTGCTGAAACCAACACCACACCCGACACCAGAGTTAACAGCTGCATGCCGCTGGTCACCACCGCAACCCGCAACAGCTTGCGATCGGCAGCGGGCCAGGCGCGGATCTCCCGGCGTTGGTAGAAACGTCGGGCCAGCACCGCAATGAAGACCAGAACGGACAGCCCCAGCAAGGTGAAATTAAACCCCGGTGTCTCAAAGACCGGTAACTTGCGTGTGGACATGAAAGGCAGGCCATCGAGCACCAGGCCGGTCACATCGCCGCTGGCGTCTTCCTGGAACGCCACCAGACGCGGCGCCATGCCGGCCAACAGGGACACCCCCGGGTGCTTCTCGCGGAACAGATTGTGCTCCACCTCCACATACTGCTTGGCGCCATCGCCGATAGCCAGAATCAGGGTATTGTCCGGTCCCGGTGCCACCGACAGGGCCCCACCGAGGCCCATCGCCTTCTCCAGATTGGTGAAGCCGCTGCGCCAGAAGCCATAGGTACCGGCATAGCGGCCGGCGCGTTCAACGAAATCTCCCGGTGCCACCGGGACCGGCTCCTGGCGCGGATAAAAGCGATCGTAGAGGGCGGGCAGCAGGGCTGTGCGGACCGCACCGCCGCCGCTGGCCCCGAAGGAAGCAAACACCGTCAGTTCATTGTCCCGGTCTATACCCAGAATGGAGTGGAACCACTGCGTGTCGCCGCCGTGACCCATGACCCGGTGGCCATGAATCTCGGTGGCGTAGAATCCCAGCCCCATTCCCATCAGCCTGGGGTCGTGGGTGAAGGCATCGCCCAGCATTTGCTCTACCGTGGCGGCCTCCAGAATGCGGGCACCGTCCAGTTCGCCACCATTGCGGATGGCCTCGGCAAAGCGCAGCATGTCGGTGGCGGTTGCCGATGCCCCCCCGGCGGGGCCGAAATTGGCCACGATTTCAAAGGGGCGAGAGACGTAGCCACCCGCTTCAAGTTTATAGCTGCCCGCCATGTTGGCGGCCAGCCTGGCGGGGAGCGGTTCCTCGAATGAGGAGTCCTGCATCTGCAGTGGATCGAAAATATTGCGCTGCACATAGTCGTTAAAGGACAGTCCAGAGACATTGGCGACGATCAGGCCTGCCAGTGCTGTCGCGTAATTGGAGTATGCGCTCTGCACCCCGGGCGGGTTGACCCGGGCCGGCTGGTACTTCGCCATGGATTCCGCCAGTGGTATGGCGAGCTCCGGATCCTCAATGATCAGGTAGCCCAGCACGCCCTCTTCAAAGCCGGCGGTGTGGGTGAGGATGTGGTGCAGGGTCACCGGTTCAGGGTAGGTGTCGTGGATACTGAAGCCGGTCAGGTACTCATTGACGTCGGTATCGAGGTCCAGCCGGCCCTGCTCCACCTGTTGCATGACTGCCACCCAGGTAAACAGCTTGGACACAGAGCCGGGCCGGAACAGGGTCTGTTCCGGTTGCACCGGCAAACGCTGTTCCAGGTCCTGGTGGCCGTAGCCGCGCGCCAGAACCAGCTCGCCACGGTGGGCGATGGCAACGGTCCCGGAGGGGCTGCCATTGGCTCGCATCAGCGGAATCACGAGGCCATCGATGAAGGCTTCCAGTTCTACTGGATCCAGGCGGCCGTCGTCGGCATGCGCGGCCAGGCTTGCAACAAGGGCCAGCGACAGTGCGGCCAGGCGTTTCAGTATTATGTGCATCGGTTTCAGCTCCCCCGGGCAGAATGCCCCGAGCACAGATACTAGCGGCCTATCCCCGGGAGCAGCTAGGCCAAACCGCCGCAATTATGTGCAGATTCGGCGGTCGAGCTTCTTTATACTCTTGTCGCTATTGCACCGCGCTACTGCACAGGGGGACACAAATGCACTACGGCGATGAGTACGGCATCATCTGTGACCGCCCGCTCGATCTCGACAGACTGACAGCTGCCGCCCTTGGCAGGCTGTTTCGCAGGGCCCACCGGCTGACCGGTTTCGAGTCGGCGGCAGACCGAAGCTTCATCCAGGATGAGGCGCTGGACTGCTTCAATGGCCAGCCACTCTGCTACCGTGTAGACGCCGACAGCATGATCGAGATCAACAACTCCACTCTCACCAGGGCCATGGTCATTCGCAACCAGATGGCGGATCTGGTCAGCTTCCAGTTCGTGTCCATGGTGCGCAGATCTGAATTCCTCGGCCAGCGACGCCACGTGCACGACCTGGGCCCGGCGCTCATCGTTACCGCAATCCCGCAGCAGGAGACCACTTACCGGGTACCGGAAACCGAAGTGCCTATCCGTCACGTCGCTATCTACACGACCTTGTCCAGCCTGCTGGAGCGCATGGGTGAGCCACGGGAGGGCTATCCGGACTGGCTGGCCGAGTTGCTGGCAGGGCCGGATGGAAAAACCCAGCAACGAGTCTTCTTCCTCGAGGATATTTACCGCGAGCCCATCTGGTCCTGCTTCCACTTGCCGGTTTCCGGTTCTCTGGTCGGCCCCTGGATGGCCGCCAAGTTCGCCGAGTTGTTGTGCATAGGCCTGCAGATCCTGAAGAACAGCCATGCCTCGGTGGAGCGGGGGCCTCTGGATATGGATCTGCCCTGGGCGGAGAAAATCCGCAAGGCCCGCAGCATCCTCAGTCTGGAGTACGCCAGCCCGCCATCGCTGCCCCAACTGGCACGTATGCTGGGAATTTCCGAGACCCAGCTCAAGGCTGGATTCAAGTCTATGAATGGCACCACTATCCTCCAGTACTGCATCAACAAGCGCATCGAAGCGGCACGCCTGCTATTGAAGGACAATCGGCACTCCATTTCCGAGATTGGCGATATCGTCGGCTATGAAGATCACTCCGCCTTTTCTCGTGCGTTTCGTCGCCTCAACGGCTGCAGTCCACAGGAGTGGCGCCGTACCTGGAGCCCCTGACCCCGCCACATCCCCATGACAGCGGCTACCGTTTCTGCACAGTAATCTGCCGAATCTGACTACAGGCTGCCGTACCGGCCGGCGTAAGATCGGGCTGAAACCAATCTCCGGCTACCAGGCCGCCTGGCGCCGGCGCAGTCATACCCTGGGGAATAGTTGCCGTGGTTGCTGATAAGGCAAAAGACATTGGGTAGGATCAGGCTAGACAATCATCGCTTTGCCGCGAAAACGCTTGCACTCTTTCAGGATGCTTTGGTGTGGGATGATCACGCCTGCATGCCTTTACGTGCCGACGATGCAGATTTTCTACCCCAGCTTTCCCGCTGTAAAACATCCGGCATCGACGTCGTCTGTCTCAATGTTGGTTTCGACGCCGAGCCTTGGGAAAACACACCGAGAATGCTGGCGCATTTCCGTCACTGGCTGCGCCAGCATAGTGACAAGTATATTCTGGTCGAACGTATAAGCGACATTGAACGTGCGCGCAGTGAAGATAAACTGGCGGTGATGTTCGACATTGAAGGCGGTTGTTCACTTGGCGACCAGATCAGCATGGTCGAGTTCTATTATGACCTCGGTGTGCGCTGGATGCTATTTGCTTACAACCTCAACAATGCCCTGGGCGGTGGCTGCCAGGATGACGAATTGGGGCTGACTCCATTCGGTCAACGGGTATTGAGAGAGATGGAGCGCGTGGGCATGGTGGCCTGTTGTAGCCATACCGGTTACAGGACAACAATGGACATCATGGAGCAGGCCAGCAACCCTGTTATCTTTTCGCATTCCAACCCGTCGGGAGTCTGGGAGCATCCGCGCAACATCCCTGATGATGCAATCAAGGCATGTGCCGCGACCGGTGGAGTGATTGCGCTCAATGGGGTTGGCCCTTTCTTGACCGGGCAAGAGAGGCTGGTCAACGCCATGGTGCGTCATATTGACTATGTCGTCCAACTGGTTGGCCCGGATCATGTGGGGCTCGGACTGGACTATATATTTGACCAGCAGGAACTGGAACATTATCTCAGTTTGCATCCAAACCTTTTCCCGCCGGACCGCTATAGAGAGGGTATTGAGATGGTGCAGCCAGAACAGATCCCGGAAATTGCCGAGATGCTGCTCGACTTGGGTTATGCCGAGGTTGATTTGAAGAAAATTCTGGGAGGCAATCACCTGCGCGTGGCGGAAAATGTATGGAAATAATGGCTAATCCCAACTATGAGTTGTCGCTACGTGCGTACAGCAATCCCGCTAGTTCCCAGTTGTGCTCTACCGGAATAGCAATTCCTCAGACCCGGAAGCCGAGCGGATGACGCCACTGATCGCAGGTGACCAGACCTTTGCCCTGGCCGCGTTTTTCGTAACCCTGGTCGCCTTCGGCCTATGGGCTGAAACTCGCAAGCTGGGCCAGCACCTTGGCGGACCGCTGGTGCTTCTGGTGCTGGCCATGCTGGCAGCCAACCTCGGTGTAATTCCCCATAGTGCGCCGTTGTATGGAGCCGTTATGGGCCTGCTGGTCCCGCTGGCGATCCCGCTGCTACTACTGCGGGCGGACCTGGGCGTCATCCTGCGGGAGTCAGGCCCCATGCTGCTGCTATTTGGGCTGGCCGCTCTGGCCACCCTTGGGGGAGTGCTGGTCGCTGTGCAGTTGGTCGACCTGGGGCCGGAAACCGCGGCGCTCGCAGGCACTATTACCGCCAGTTATATCGGCGGATCGCTCAACTTCGTCGCCACCGCCGAGGCCATCGGTTTGCGCGACTCCTCCTTGTATATCTCCGCCTTGTCGGCGGACGCCGTGGGCGGGGTGTTTTTTCTGCTGATGCTAATGTTGCTGCCGCTTTCCAGTCTTTTACGCCTGGCGCTACCCTCACGTTTTCTGGATCCCGCCACAGGGGACTCGCTACCCGCAGAATCAGCGCCCCCCGGCGAAGAGCCCGAGGTGGCCTCACCTTTCACCCTGCTCCCCCTGGTCAATGGCCTCGCCCTGAGTTTCGTTATCTGCGCCATCAGCATGGCCCTGGCGGCCTGGCTGGGGCAACAGGCGCTGTTCATCCTGATGGTGACCTTGCTGACCCTGGTAGTGGCCAATACCGCTCGCCCGGTGGTCAGGCATATTGCGCACGAGTTCGAAATCGGGCGCTTCTTCATGTATTTGTTTTTCGCCATTATCGGTGCCAGCGCCGAGCTTGCAACGGTGCTCGGCAGCGCCCTGCCACTGGTCTTGTTCGTGCTGCTGGTAGTGCTGGTGCACCTGGCGATAGTGCTGCTGGCAGGCTGGCTGCTGAAACTCGACCTGGCGGAAGTGATGGTGGCCTCAAATGCCTGCATTCTCGGGCCCCCAGCCGCCGCCGCGATGGCCGCCAGCCGCGGTTGGAACGCGCTCATTGCGCCCGGCGTGCTGGTGGGTATGCTGGGCTATGCAGTAGGAACGTTTCTGGGGATTGGCATGGCCGCCGTGCTGAGCTGAGATGACCTGCGCCAGGTCGTATGAAGAGACACGCTGAGCACCAGCGGTCAGCGTCGCAATTCAGGGATGAAGCGCTTGGGTATCTGCCTGGCGGGGTAAACCACAACAGCTCGTGTCGATCGCTGCTGAGGCACCCCGGGCTAAGTCGACTAGAACCGCGTACTCAAAGTAAAGCCAATAGTGCGGGGCCGCAGGGTTACAAAGCTCTCCGGTCTGGCGGTTGTTTCCGCGGTAGCCTGCACTTTGCCGTCACTGTCCAAAGCATTGCTGACAAACACTGCGATGTCCGCAGGGAAGTCTGGAAGGCGCGCACCCATGCGCAAATTGAGCAGATGGTAGTCGCCGTACTCGCGGTTGCCGGGGGCGCTGCTGTCAAATTGTGTGTCGGCTTCGCCGCTGTAGCTGTAGTCAGCGCGCACAAAGGCGTCCTGGATGCCAAAGAGATCGAAAGCGTAGCGAAGGCCAGCGCTGAACTGCATGCGAGGCACTCCCGGAGCATGGTCGCCTTTTTGCCAGGTAGTGAAGGGGACATCCTCCTTTAGTTGTGAATCCGTGACGCCCAAGGTTCCACTCAGCTCCAGCGCATCGGTTGCGGCAAAGCGCATTTCCAGTTCCATTCCGATGCTGCGCGCAGAAGCCGCATTGGTCCTGAAGGAGAAGCTGCAGCTTGGCAGGCTTAGTGTCGTCTGCATGTCCTCCCAGTCGATGTAGTAGAGACTGCCGTTGACAGTCAGTCGCCGCGATAGCAACTCGTTTTTGCTACCGACCTCGTAATTCCATACCGAGTCCGAGTCAAAAGTGTCTGCGCTGTCGGTACGACCCAGTTCTGCAAGATCGGCCGCGCACAGGTCCTGTGGTACGGTGGTGTTGACCCCGCCAAGGCGGAATCCTTTGGCAGCTTCGGCATAAAGCATGCTGTTCTCGTTCAGGAAATAAGAGAGGTTGAACCTGGGAGTGAATCCATCTTCGCTAAGACTGTCTTCGCTGGACGAGGGGCCGCTATTCAACAGGCCCGATGAATAGGTGGAATAGTCTTCGTCATAGTCGAAATAGCGCATTCCGACTGTCGCTGTGAGTTTGCTGTTGACATCGAAACTCACCTCGCCAAACAGTGCACCTTGGGTCTGTTCAACGATTTGCGTTCCATAGAAGATGTTGTCCGGTCCTGGAGTGCCGAGCACTTCCGAGGGGACGCCAATGAATGCATCGATGCCGGGAACCCTTCCATTCTGCTCGTAGTAACGGTCGCGGTGCTGGTAAAAGGCGCCGACTACCCAGGTCCAGCGACCTTCAGCAGCGGAGGCGAGACGCAATTCCTGACTGATGTCTTCGACCTCTGTGGTATCCACCAGGGGAGAAGCTGAGTCATAACCCAGGGCATCCGCCAGCACGAACTCCAGCGAGATCCGGTTAATGAGACGCTTGTCCAGGTAGGAAGTCGCGGAGGTCAGGGTTGCGTTGTCGAAAGCATAGTTAAACGTCAGGTTGAAGATGTCGTTCTCGTCGTCAAGTCCGTCGAAAGCGCGTGTGGCGAAGCTGTAGCCGCCTCGTTGCTCCGAGCGCGACCCTGTTTCGAGCTCGTGACGCATGTAGGTGAGGTTGGCGTCCAGACGGTCGCCGAGGCGCGCGCCCAATTGCAGGCGGCCGCCTGTGGTGAGTGCGGTATTGGCGTCGTCCTCTCCTGTGGCTTCGTTGTCGAGGTAGCCACCAAGGTCGTTTCGATAGGCCATGGCGCGCAACGCCAGCGAATCGACCAGCAGAGGCACGTTAATCGCCCCCTTCAGGTTGTTGTTGCTCTCGCCACGGTGGGTTTGGGAGACCATGACTTCACCGCTCCCTTCGACCTGGTCGAAATTGGGCTTGTTGGTGATGATGCGAATAGTGCCACCGAGTGAGCCGGAGCCGTACAGTGTGCCCTGTGGCCCCCTGAGAACCTCCACACGTTCAATGTCGTACAAGCCGAGGTCTGGATTGAAGCCGTTGATTGCGATCGGGGTTTCATCAATGTAAACGCCCACGGTCTCCTTGTTCTGGGGTTCGTCATTGCGGACACCACCAGTGGTGATGCCACGAATCGCCAGAGTGGTAAGCCCCGGACCTTTCTCGACCATAGTCAAACTGGGCACACTCGCAAAGTAGTCGGCGAAGCTGTTCATGCCGGTTTCAGCCATCTCCGCACCGGAGAGCGCAGCGATTGAGCCGGAGAAATCCTGGATACTTTGCGCGCGTTTCTGGGCGGTAACTACAACTTCTTCCAGAGTGCGTACTTGCGCCTGGGCAGTGGCGGACAGCAGGCCAAGCCCGGTCAGGGCGGCGGCTGACAGAGTGCCCAAGAGTGGATTTTGCCAAGCTTTGATTCCAACCATAGTCTTCCCCTTAGCGCTATGAATTGCGCGTTAGTTTGCTTATTCCAGATGCCGGTGCGCTCTATAATTGCAGCCACACAGCTTTATTATGGCAGCTATATAAAGTTTATCAAGGTAATAAGGCGGGTATATAAATTAGTATGACTATTTAAGGATGCTGTAATTGGGTGGCCTCTGGCGCCGTCATTGAGTGGCAGGTTGGGTTTGCAGCGCCTGCGCTAGCGGCGGTCCACCTCCCCCACTACCTGGTGCGTGCCGATTTGCCGGAGTGGAATAGCCAGCTTGAGGGGGCCGCCCTGGGATCCGGGCTGTCAGGGGTTACAGATTGGGTGGCACTTGGGAATGCTATGGTCCGGCAGCCTGCTGGCGCCCTCTACAAGCTCAATCCGGTTTCAGGTGACCGGACGGAATCAAGCGCTCCCACTGAGCGCCGCGATATCTCGCTTGGGGGAGTCGCCAAAGAGTCTTGAGTACTCGCGACTGAACTGGGATGAACTTTGATACCCGACCCGGTAAGCGGCAGTGGTGGCATCTACCGCTTCAGCGAGCATGAGTTGCTTCGCTTCCATTAGTCTGAGGTTCTTCTGAAACTGCAAGGGGCTTAAATGCGTTATTGCTTTGAAATGCGCATAAAACGAAGAGCTGCTCATCCCGACCTGTTCGGCGAGATCCTCCATGCTGATGGAGGTGAAAAGGTCGGCTTTTATCTTCTGTATCGCGGTCGCTATTTTGGCAATATGACTGCCTTCGAAACTGAGCTGTCTGAGGAACCCTGCGTCATCACTTTGGAGTATTCGGTAATGTATCTCCCGAACCAGTAGCGGCGAGACTATCGCCATATCTTCCGGATAATCCAGCAGCTGGATAAGGCGACTGATGCAATCGTGCAATGCGCCCTCCACTGAACAGACCGCCAGTGCACCAGCGCGAGCACTGTTCTCCGGCATGTCTTTCCTGCTGATAACAATGTCCGACAATACTTTTTTGTCCAGCTCTACTTGCAGGCATAGATACGGCGTTGCTGGTGATGCTTCGACAACGCGGCCGATAACCGGCATATCGACAGAAGCAATGAGGTACTCACCTGCCTTGTACCTGAAGACGGAATCTTTCAAATGTACTTCCTTTGCGCCCTGAATCAGGACACAGAAGGAGGGTTTGTAGATTGTGGGCATACGAATATTGATTTCAGTTGTGCGGTAAAGCACGACGCCCGGGATGCGGGTCTGCGAAACATCGCCCGTGGCATGTCTCATCAGAGTATCAATATGTTCCTGTCCGTAAGACACTGTCATCACAACCTGGGCGTAGGACTCTAAATGTCGATGATGTCAGGAATTGGATAAATAGGCAATAATCGTGGAGATAAGGCACTACGAAGTCAATGTGCCAGCTTCTACTCTGTGCGTGGTAAGTGTGATGACAACGCAGGAGTAGATGTATGAGGCACAGTGAGTCGAAAGTCATTTTCATAACAGGGGCCAGTAGCGGTATTGGAGCAGCCATCGCGCGCAAGGCCGCTGCAGCAGGCCATATTGTGGTGCTTGCTGCGCGTCGTAAAAGCCGCCTTGATCAGCTGGCGCAAGAGATTTCGGAGTCGGGCGGCAGGGCCCGCTCGCATACTCTCGATGTCAGGTCGCGTAGTGACTTTGAGAAAGTGGTGCAGACCACCATTGAAGAGTTTGGTCACATTGACGTTCTGGTCAGCAATGCGGGGGTCATGCCGCTGTCATCCCTCGGCGCTCTAAAAGTCGATGAGTGGGAGCGCATGATTGATGTCAATATCAAAGGTGTTCTGTATGGAATCGCAGCCGTTTTACCCTTGATGGAAGCGCGTCAAAGTGGCCAGATCATTTCTGTTGCCTCTATTGGCGCACATATGGTGGTACCGTCAGCGGCTGTCTATTGCGCAACCAAGTACGCCGTCTGGGCTATCTCTGATGGGCTACGCCAGGAATCGGACACACTTCGGGTCACAACTGTTTCACCAGGTGTTGTGGATACCGAACTCGCGGATTCCATCACCGATGAGGCAGCCAGAGCGGGTATGGAGTCATTCCGCGCTATCGCCTTGAAGCCCGAAGCGATTGCGAATGCCGTTCTATACGCCCTTGACCAGCCCGCTGATGTTGATGTCAGCGAAATTATCGTCCGGCCAACGGCATCACAGGTCTGACGCCCGTCAATGGAGGTAATCCCGTAATGAATCAGCTTGTGACAATCTGCGCGGCTGTCCTGCTTTGTCTTGGCACGCCATCGCCCGGTTATGCCGAGAGTACTGATAAGCACAATGTCGAGAGAGCATTTGTTGCCTGGCAAAAGGGAACCGGGAGTCCATTTTCACTTTTGGCAGATGATGCGAAATGGACAATTCTAGGCCCCACGCCCTCCGCCGGGACCTACAGCAGGTCCGACCTGGAAACGAAAATACTGGCGCCGTTCAACAAGCGTTTGGCAACGCCTCTGACGCCCGGACTGATTGGCATCTTCCAGGACAATGACACCATCGTTGCATTGTTTGAAGCGCGAGCCACCCTTATAACCGGGGAGGAATATCACAATAGTTATGCCTGGTTTTTGACAATGGAAGATGGCCTGGTTACAGAGGTAACGGCTGTGCTGGATGTAAGCAGCTTTGACAGGGTCATGACTCTGGCCCTGGACTGACTGCTTTATTGCTCCCTGGCATTCAAAGCAGCAGCTGATGGGCACTGGCCCCCTCCGGCCCTGTTCGAGTCTGCGGTCGGGGCCTAGATAGTCAGGTCCTGAGTGGAAAATTGCTTGCTGGACAATATGCTGGTCAGGATTCTGTCTTCGACCTGCGAGAGGATGTCGTGGACGGTTTCCCGGATGCTGACTGCGTCGTCACTGCGCATTGTCTGGATTATCCGGGCCTGCTGCTCGCCAGAGTAGGGGGAGCGATCGTGAGCTTTCAGATAGAGCCAGTATATTCGCATCGCGGTGTCCTCCAGTTGCCGCGCCCAATCCAGCATCAGTGGGTAGCCGGCCTGCTCGCACACCAGCAAATTCAGACTCTTGTTCTTCTTCAGCATCTGCAGGGCGACGCTGTCGTCGTCCAGAGGTTGCGTGGCTCGGATTTCCGCGTGCAAAGCTTCCAGTTCGTCGTAATCGACGCGCACAGCTGCCAGAGCCCAGATTGGCGGCATCAGGATTTTGCGCAGGGCAAAGTTCTGCTTGATTTCCATTGCTGTCAGCGGCGCAACCAGGGTAACCCGGGGGGACATGGATACCAGAAATTGTTTGGCGATCAAGCGTTCGATCAAATTTCGGGACAGGGTGCGGCTGATACCAAAGAGGTCGCTGAAGACGTTCTCGGACACTTTCTGGCTGGGAGCGAGTTGCTGTGTGACGATGGCATCCATGACCAGTTCATAGGCCTGGGCCGCTTCGTTGCTCTTGAAGTCCTGTAATGCCATGGAGTGCCTGACTGAGAGAGAGGGGGCAGCTGTATCGCTGGGGCGGTGCACAATTGTATGAATAGTCAAATTCTATGTAAAGACAGAATTGGGCAGTTCTAAATTAAAATAAAGCTGCACTAAAATGTTGTAAAAAATAATAAAGCAGCTATATTTACAATCAAGCGATCCTGCAGCCGCGGGCTGTGGGTTGAGAATAACGGCATATGAGAATTTTTCAGGGGGCAGTAAATGATCAGAAAGGCGGTCTGGAACACTTCACTTTGGGGCGCGGTACTTGGCGCTGGCCTGCCGGGCGTGGCGCTGGCTCAGGGCGTCGGGGAGGGTCAGTCCGCTGTGCTGGAGGAGATTATTGTCACTGCCGGCCGGCGCGAAGAGTCTTTGCAAAATGTGCCGGCATCGGTATCGGTAATTTCGCCGGACGCGCTGAAATACCGGGGTCTGAAGCAGGTGGCAGACATGATTGACTACACGCCCGGTGTGATTTTCAACAGCGAGGGCGGTATGGGTCGCGGCTCGATCAGTGCCCGCGGTGTACCGCAATCGTCCGACACGCCGGTGTTCGGGATATACCTGGACGACACCCCGCTGACCACCAACACCAGCTTTGCCCGCGGTGGTACGGTATTCTTTGATGCCCTGTTGATGGACATTGACCGGATAGAGATTATCAAGGGTCCCCAGGGCACCTTGTATGGTGCCACCTCGGTGGGGGGGATGATGCGCTACATCTCCCGCGATCCGGCCTTGCAGGAGGTGCGCGGTACAGTTACTGCCGAAATCTCGGATACGGCATCCGGAGACCTGGGCTATACCTATAGCGGGCGGGTGAGCCTGCCCATCATCGACAACACCCTGGGCCTGACGCTGTCCGGCTTTTATCAGGATACCGCCGGTTATGTGGATCAGGTCGATCCCGCCACCGGCGCGGTGATAGACGAAGATGCGGACGGGGGCATTACCGAAGGCTTTGCGGCGGACCTGCTGTTCGTACCCACTGACAAACTCGAAGTGCGGCTCAAATACCTGCAACAGAACATCGACGCGGACTATTACAGCGACGTGCTGCTGGAGGAAGCTTCCGACCGTGCGGTATGGGGCGAGTACAGCAATACCGAATTGCAGGGCCCACGACTGGTAGACTTCGAGACGTTTTCCGCTGGTGTCAATTACGACCTGGGCTGGGCCACCCTGACCTCCAGCAGTAGCTACGTAGAATACGAATTCGGCCAGATACAGGACGGCACGAACTCCTTCGCACCACTGGTCGATCTGTTCGATGGGCGGGAGCCAGGGACCACCACCAATGTAGCACTGGTGCTCGAAGCAGGCTCTGAGAAGTATGTACAGGAACTTCGTTTAACCTCCAACGGCAGCGGGCCACTGCAGTGGATCGCAGGTCTGTACTACGCCGACGAGGAATCGTTCAACAACCAGTCGGCGCAGGCTACCCCTGCCTTCGATCTGCTGACCATTGCCTTTCCAGCCGAGTACCGCGAGTACGCGGGGTTCGGCAACGTCACCTGGGAGCTGAACGAGAAGTTCGATGTTACCGCCGGCGCGCGTGTCAGCCGCAACCGTATCGAGTTGGCCTACACCACCAGTGGCCTGCTGCTGGGCACGGCAGACCTGGTCACGCCGGAGATCGAGGACACGGTGGACACCTACCTGTTCGCCGCTCGCTACCGTCCCAGCGATAGGCTCTCGCTGTACAGCCGTGTCGCCAGCGGCTATCGGCCGGCGCAAAGTGTACTACCGATCCTGGACCCCACCACTGGCGAGAACATCGCTGAGCCGCTGGTGGATGCGGACAGTGTCTGGAGCTATGAGATCGGCGCCAAGGGCAGCAGCCTCCGTGACAAGCTCAGTTATGACCTGGCGCTGTGGATGATCGACTGGTCCGAATTCCAGTCCGCGCTGGTCATCAATGGTGTCGGTACCAGCGGCAATGCGCAGGACAGCCTCGGTGCCTACGGCTTCGAGGGTGAGCTGACCCTGCGACCAACGGAGGCATGGACCCTGGTGGGCAATATGAGCTACACCAGCAGTGAGCTGGATTCCGACGAACCCCAGTTCGGCGGCGTGGCTGGCGAGCAGTACCCGGACCTGCCGGAATGGACGGCCTCGCTGCAGTGGAACTACGGCTTTCGGGTATTTGACCAGTGGCAGGGCAATCTGGGCGGTGGCCTGCGCTATACCGGCAGCTTCGACAGTGCCTTTAGCGCCTCCACCGCGCAACTGCCGCTGAAAGTGGACAGCCGCCTGGTCACCGATCTGGACGCCAGTATCACTAACTCCCGCTTCACTTTCGGCCTGTATGTAACCAATCTGTTTGACGAACGCGAACTGGTGGCACGGGTGGACAACATCATCGCGGGTACCGGGGTAGCCTCAAGAGGGCGCTTCACACGACCGCGCACTATAGGGTTGAATGCCCGGGTAGACTTCTAGCGCTGGCTCGAACCCGCAAGCGGCGGGAGGGCCTGTCGCTGCTACAGCATTCAAAAGGGGACCGCAGAGTGAGCAACACGATAGTCCTTGGCGTTCTTGCCATGCTGGTGCTGACTTGCGCTGGCGCCGCGGCTGCGCCACAGCCTGTGCAGTATGATATTGCGATTCTCGGGGGCCGGGTCATCGACCCGGAAATCGGCCTGGACGCAATCCGCAATGTCGGTATCCGGGGTGACAGGATAGTGGCGGTCACAGAGACGGCGATGACGGCGACCACCGTCATTGACGCCAGCGGACGTGTGGTCAGTCCCGGATTTATCGATTTACATGCCCACGGCCAGAGCGTGCCCGCGGCCCGCATGCAGGCGCTGGACGGTGTCACTACCGCGCTGGAACTGGAAGCCGGCGTGCTGCCGGTAGAGGATTTCTATGCGCAGCGCGCGGAGCAGGGGCGACCCATCAATTACGGCGCTGCGGTCAACTGGGCCAACGCCCGTATTGCCGTATTGCTGGACAAGTCGCCGCAAGCTGACGCCAGCTGGTTCCTGCAGCAGTTCTCCAATCCCGCCTGGCAAACCCAGCTGGCCACTGAGGCTGAGGTGGAGCAGATGGCCGCCCTGGTGCAGGAGGGCCTGGATCAGGGGGCGCTCGGTGTCGGTTTCCTGCTCGGCTACGCCCCGGGCACCGGTCGCAAGGAATACTACCGGATGACGGAGCTGGCCGCCCGCAACGGCGTGCCCACCTTCACCCATGCCCGCTTCCTGTCGATGCTGGAACCGGACAGCTCCTTTGAGGGCATGGAGGAGATCATCGCCGCCGCCGCGGGTACCGGTGTCCACGCCCATATTGTGCATCTGAATTCCATCAGTCTGCGCGATATCGGGATTATCTCTTCGATGATCGCCGGCGCCAGGGAGCGCGGCGTTCGCGTCACCACCGAGGCCTATCCCTATGGCGCCGGGTCCACCGGGATCGGCGCTGCCATGTTCCGGGGTCCCGACTGGCGCGAACGGATCGGCGGTGTCACCGCCGGAAGTTTTGATGTCGATGGCGAGCGGCTCAGCGAAGACGAGCTGGCGCGTCTGCAGCGCGAGGCACCCGGAACCCAGACCGTACTGCATTTCCTGGACACGGCCAATCCGCGAGATCAGCAATTGCTGGATCGGGCGGTGCTGTTCCCCGGGGGAGTAATCGCTTCCGACGGGGGTGACTGGATGGTGGCAGGCGAGCCGCTGCCGGCGGCAACCTGGCCGCTGCCGGAGGGAGCCTGGAGCCACCCCCGCTCCGCCGGCACTTTTGCCCGCTTTCTGCGCCAGTACCTGCGCGAACAACGATCACTGAGCCTGCTTGAAGCGATCGAGCGGATCAGCTTCGGCCCCGCGGCCATCCTGCAGGATTCGGCGCCGCAGCTGCGCCAGAAGGGCCGCATCCAGCCGGGGGCGGACGCTGATATCGTGGTGTTTGATCTGGCCCGGATTACCGATAACGCCACCTATGCTTCGCCTGCCCGGCCCTCCAGCGGCATCGACTATGTGTTGGTCAACGGCGTTGTTCTGGTAGCGGAGGGGGAGCTTGATAGCGAGGTAATGCCCGGTCGGCCGGTGCGCAATGAACTGCGTTGAACGTGGCATGTCGACCCTGAACGGTAATAGGGCTTTGGGCGAGGCCTCCGGGTCATGAATTTTTTCCGCAACTACCTGCTGCCGGGATTCGTATTCCAGTCGGTGTTGATTGGCGGTGGCTATGCCACCGGTCGTGAGCTGATTGAATTCTTCTTCGCCAGCGGTCCGCTCGGGGGGGTACTGGGCCTGCTGGTCGCCGGGCTGATATTCGGTGTGGTGCTGGCGGCCGGGTTCGAATTTGCCCGGGTCACCGGTGCCTACGACTACAAGCGCTTCTGTCGCGAATTACTGGGCCCCGGCTGGGTAGTCTACGAAATTGCCTTTCTGATCCTGTTGGTGTTGATACTGTCGGTAATCGGTTCCGCCGCCGGCACCCTGGCCAGCGGCTTCGGCCTGCCCTCACTGTGGGGAACCAGCGGCCTGATGCTGGTGATTGCCGTGCTGACTTTCAGCGGCTCGGAGACCATCAAGCGGGTACTGGCTGGCTGGTCGCTATTGTTGTATCTGGTCTACGCCACTCTGTTCGTGCTCGCATTTCAACTGTTTGGCGGGGATATCGCGAGCAGTTTCAGGGACGCGCCCGAGGCTGCCGGCTGGGTCTCCAGCGGGGTCCTGTACTCGGGCTACAACCTGGCGATCCTGCCCGCGGTGTTGTTCGCTGTCGCGGGGCTTCGCACCCGGCGCCAGACAGTGGGCGCGGGATTGTTGGCCGGGGCTATCGCCGTGATCCCCGCACTGCTGTTCTTCGTCGCGATGATGGCCCGTTACCCGGAGATCGGCGACCAGCCGGTCCCCGCCAGCTATCTGATTGCGCAGCTCGGAATTGGCTGGCTGGAGCTGATTTTCCAGATTGTTGTTTTTGGCACCTTTATCGAAACCGGAACCGCGCTGTTGCACGCGGTGAACGAACGCATTGATGGCGGCTTTGTCGCTCGCGGCCGCCAGCTGCCGCGGGCCCTGCGGCCGGCGGTGGCGCTGCTCATTCTGCTGTTTGCCATCTTTGCCGGAGAGTGGATCGGCATTGTCGACCTGATTGCCCGCGGCTATGGCGCGCTGACCCTGGTGTTCATGGCGGTGCTGGTCGTGCCGCTGCTGACCATCGGGTTGTGGCGGGTGCGTCATGCTGAAATGGCGGAGCGATGAGAACCCTGTTGCAGGCGCCGGCAACTGCCGCGCCAACACCACCTGAATGTGAATGGAAACGAGAGTTATGAACACGATAGCACTGAAGCCGCCCTATCTTATTTTTCTGGGCAGTGAAACCCGCCTGACCTACGCCAAGACCGGCGCGGGTCTGGTGGAATGGCGCCGGGAACTGTGTCGGGGACAATTGAACCTGAGAGCTGATGGTATTGATCTGGGCCTGCCGCAGATGACCTTGCAGCAGGCGGCTGCCACCGGCGTCGGTTCATTGGTGATCGGTACCGCGTCGGTGGGCGGCGGTATCTCCGCTGAATGGCTGGATACACTGGAACAGGCGCTGCTGCTGGGGCTGGATATTGTCGCCGGCCTGCACGGCAGTCTGACGGATATTCCACGGCTGCAGCAGGCCGCCGCCAGGTCCGGCGCGCGGTTGGTGAACGTGCGGGTGCCGCCCGCCGAGTTGCCGGTGGGCACTGGGCGCAAGCGCAGTGGCAGACGAGTGCTGATGGTGGGCACCGATTGTGCGGTTGGCAAGAAGTACACGGCTCTGGCGCTGGCGCGGGACATGCGTGGGCGCGGAATGAACGCTGATTTTCGCGCCAGTGGCCAGACCGGCATCATGATTGCCGGCAGCGGTTTGCCCATGGACGCGGTGGTATCGGATTTTCTGGCCGGCGCCGCGGAGCTGCTGTCCCCGGACAACAGCGCGGACCACTGGGATGTAATCGAGGGACAGGGCGGCATCTTCCACCCCGGCTACAGTCCCGTGAGCCTGGGCCTGTTGTTGGGGTCACAGCCTGATGCTTTCGTGGTCTGTCACGAGGCCGGCCGCAACTACATCAGTGGCTGGGAGGGCTTTGCACTACCCACTATCGAGCAGGTAATCGAGCGCACGGTCGCGCTGGGTTCCCTGACCAACCCGGCTATCAGTTGCGTGGGTGCCAGCATCAATACCTCCCTGTTACCCGCTGGTGCCCGCGCGGGCTACCTGGAGGAATTGTCCGAGCAGCTCGGTCTGCCCTGTGTGGATCCGCTGCAGGGTGGTACCGATCCGCTGATTGAGTGCCTGTTGCAACTGCCACAGGCGCCGCCTACACCATGGGGACCAAGAAATGTTGAAGCCACAGCAAAAACGTTATAGCAGACGCTCACTGCTGCGTGCCGCAGGGACAGCCGCAGTGGCGCTGCCGATGCTAAGTATTGGCGCCCACCGTGTTTTTGCCGGCAGCGATACCCGCTACAGCAACCGCGCTATCGACCTGGTGAACAGCACGCAAGTGTTCGACATGCTGTCGACGCCGTTCCCGTTCGGGCCGATGATGCAGACGCTGTTCTCGGATCACCCCAAGCGGCAGGATGGCTTCGCGATAAGCGAAGACTACCTGCAGACCGTGCTGTCTTCCGGTATCGATGTGCTGCACCCGGCGATAGGCCTGTCCGCGGACGAGGTGGCACCGTATATAGCCCGCGTTAACGGCTTGGCGGCGGAGCACCCGCAACATCTGCGCCGGATCGACGCGATAGCGGATCTGCAAACCCTGGAAAAGGGGCGGCGGGTGGGCTTCATTGTCGGGGTCCAGAATTCGGATCATTTTCGGGAGGTGGACGATGTCGACCTCTACTACCATCTGGGGCAGAGGGTCAGCCAGCTCACCTACAATAGCCGCAACCTGATCGGCACGGGTGCCACTGATCGCAGTGACGGTGGTCTCAGCGATTTCGGGGTGCAGATTGTCGAGCGCATGAACGCGCTGGGCATGGCGGTGGATGTATCCCACTGCGGCGACCAGACCACGCTGGATGCATTTGAGGTTTCCGCCAAGCCGGTACTGATCACCCACTCCAACGTGCGCGCCCTGGCCGGCGGCCACGTCCGCTGCAAGCCTGACTCGGCGATTGAGGCAATGGGGCGGGCCGGTAGCGTAATGGGTATAACCGGGGTCAGGAATTTCGTTCGCGACCGTGAGCCCACCACTATTGAACATATGGTCGACCATATCGACTATGTCGCCAAGCTGGTGGGTATCGAGCATGTTGGGGTGGGCTCTGACATGGACATGCACGGCTACGATGACATACCCGAGCCGGCCTACAGCAAGCTGAAGGCCGGCTACAAGGCCAGCTATTCTTTTCGCGACAAGCTCGATGTGGATGATTTCGATCATCCAAGGCGAAGCTTCGACCTGGTGGAAGCATTGATCCGACGGGGCTATACCGACCAGCACATCGAGCTGGTACTGGGTGGCAATTTCCGCCGTGTGCTGGGCGAGATCTGGCAGGGCTAGCCGGGGGTGACGCTCTATTTCGACAACGTGAAAACCAGGACGAGTGCATATGTGTAAAGTAACATTGGCAGGTCTGTGCCGCGGAGCCGGTGCCTTGCTGGCAACCGTGTTGCTGGCCGCCGGCCCGCTGCGGGCGGCAGTGCCGGACGTCACCGATCCGGCGATCGTGGAAGCGTTCGTGGATGGCGCAGTGAGGCCGCAAATGGAACGTCATCACAGCCCTTCGGGCGTGGTGGCGGTGATGAAGGATGGCGAGCTGGTGTTTGCCAAGGGCTACGGCTACATCGATGTGGACCAGCGCATTCCGGTCGATGCCGCCACCAGCCTGTTCCGGCCCGGGTCCATTTCCAAGCTGTTTACCTGGGTGGCGGTGATGCAGCAGGTGGAACAGGGCCGGCTGGACCTGGATGTCGACATCAATCAGTATCTGGAGCGCTTCCAGGTCGAGGACAGCTGGCCCGGCCAACCGGTTACCCTGCGCCATATCCTGACCCACACGGCCGGCTTTGAGGACGGTGCCTTTGGCTACCTGATCATCAATGATGTCGACCGCATCATCCCGCTGGCGGAGTCGATGAAGCGCTACCAGCCGGAACGGGTCAATCCCCCGGGCGAGCATGTCGCCTACTCGAACTGGGCGACTGCGGTGGCGGGCCTGATTGTCGCCAATGTCTCCGGGCTGGACTTCAATGCCTATGTGCAGAAACACATTTTCGACGTGCTGGGAATGGAGCGCTCCACTTTCGTGGAACCCCTGCCGGCGGAACTTGAAGCCGGGATGGCCAAGGCCTACGGGCGCGAGGGCGGCCGCTATGTCGAGCTGGATTACGAGATAATCTCCAATTTTGGACCCGCCGGAGCCGCTGCCGTAACCGCGCCCGACATGGCGCGCTTCGCTCGCGCGTTGCTCAATGACGGCGCCTGGGACGGCCGGCGGATTCTGCGCCCCGAGACCCTGCGGCAAATGCTGGAGGAGGGGTTCAGTCACGATCCACGGGTGAACGGGATGGGCCTGGGTTTTATCCACTACGCCTATGGCTATGAGGGCCTGGACATCTTTGGCCACGACGGCGGCACGACCGTGTTCGTGTCCCACTTCGGCATGTCGCGCAGCGAAAACTTCATGCTTTTTTCCTCATTCAGCGGGCCGGGAGCCGGTCCGACTCACCAGGGGTTTGTCGAGGCTTTCTACGATAATTTCTTTCCCCCGGCCCAGCCGGTGGTGGAGCCGCCGGCTGATTTTGCCGAGCGGGCCCACCAGTACGCCGGCACCTACAACAGCTATCGCGGCAGCTTTACCAAGGTCGAGGCGCTGATGCGTTTGCTCGGCGGCACGACGGTGACGCCGCTGGATGACAATACCCTGCTGGTGGATGACCAGCGCTACGTCGAACTGGAGCCCAATCTGTTCCGGGAGGTGGATGACAGTGGTCGTATCGCCTTTCAACAGGACGAGGACGGCGCTGTCGTGGGCTTTGTCATTGATGGGCTGGGCGTGATGCAGATGTACCGCGCGCCCTGGTATGAAAGCAAGGGCGTGGTGTTCCCGCTGCTGGGGCTGGCGCTGTTGGTGTGTGTCGGCGTCTGCCTGCGGCTGGCCTACCAGTGGTCGCGCTACCGCGAATCCGTCGCTGCAGCCAGGACCCGCTGGCGCGTGTCGTTCGCGGTGGCCGCCAGCAACCTGCTGTTTTTCATTCTGGCCGGTGTCGCGGTCAGCGCGGGCCTGCAGGCCCTGCTCAGGGAGCTCCCCACACTCTTGAAGGTGGCGCTGGTCTTTCCGCTGCTGGCGACGGTCGCTGGTCTCTGGCACCTGTATCTGAGCGTGCAAGTCTGGCGCCACGGCGAGGGCAGTGTCTGGTCCCGGATCCGCTTTGGCACGGTGACCCTGGCCGGCCTGTTCCTGATCTGGTTCTACTATTACTGGAACCTCTGGGGCTTCAACTACTTCAACTGACGGCAGCTGGCAGCCCGGCCAGTTCCAGCCCTTCGGCCCGCTCTACGGCATGCTGCTGAAAGAGCAGGGTAACGTGGTCGACGATGGGCCACGTTCATGCCCAGCGGTCCCCGGGCCCGCGCGGTGCTGGCGCAGCTGCCCGGCGATATCGACCTGGATCGCGACGCATTTCCGCATATGTAGTTCCGCAGCGGCAGCCACTGCGGTGTGCCGGTGCGCATCCTGCGCGCCAGCTTCACCGGCGAAGTGTCCTTCGAGATCAGCGTGCCCGCGGCCTGCGGCCAGTCCCCAAAGGTTTCCTGCACGTGGGCTCGGATACGGACGGCAATACCATGCCCCAGGACCCGCCACCTTCTGGATGCGGCCGATTTCCTGCCGTTGCAGCGGCGGATTCTGGCCGAGAGAAGAGCCGCGTGGATCAACTGATCATCGAGCAAAGGCGGTTGGCTTCAGGAACGTTGCAGTCCACAACTACGAAGCGATTAACTGGGAGATCGTTTTTGCCATCTGTAGCAAGTTCTTGTCTGACTTCCAGAGATTTGTTGCAGAAGTAACCAGCAGGCAAGGGTTACGGGGATGAGCTTTCTACTGGAATTGTTTGTTTTCCTGGTGGCGGCCGATGCCGCCGCAGAATTGAAGAGCCTGTTTGCGGATGATCGCGGAGAGAAATGAGGGGTGGCAGGGTGTTGCGTGGACGCGCCGGCCGCTCTCCCGCGCACCTGTAGCTTCGCGCAAGGTCGGGGGCACGATTTTTGTTATGACTGCGGCCTGAATAATGACAAATACTCTTCGAAGACAAACAGCCGGTTCCGACGCTGTCCGGTACTCTCCACCAGCACTCCCTGATCGACCAGGTCAGCAATCAAGGCGGCCGCCGTGTTGGTTGAGGTGCCAATCACGTTTCTTGCCCATTTGATATCCATTACCGGCTGACCATAGAGATGGCGCATCAGATCGTGAGCATTGTCCTGGCGACGGGCGCTGAAGCGCGGCAACACATCCCGTTCGATGCGTTGCTTCAAGTCTATGATGGCGCGAAATACACGCGCTGAGGCGCGGGCAGTTTCCTCCACGCCATAAAGGAAAAAGACCAGCCACTCACGCAGGTGGTTGCCCTGACGAACGGCCATCAGATGGTCCACATAGGCCGTTTTGTTGCGCTCGAAGTAGTCCGACAGGTAGAGGGCAGGCTTGTGCAGCAGCTCCTCAGACGCGAGATAGAGCGATATCATCAGCCGTCCCAAACGCCCATTACCGTCGAGAAAAGGGTGGATGGTCTCAAACTGATAGTGGGCAACGGCAATACGCACCAGCGGATGTACAAAATGCCGGGTGTGCAGGAATTTCTCCAGGTCACCCATCAATGCAGGTACATGTTCATGATGCGGCGGTACAAAAGCAGCATGTTCCAGACTCACACCGATCCAGTTCTGGCTGGTGCGGAATTCACCCGGGAGCTTGTGCTCGCCACGCACGCGCTCCATCAAAACCGCATGGGTCTGCTTCAGCAACCGTACGGACAACGGCAAGGTTTCCAGTGACTCGATGGCGAACTTGATCGCCCTGATGTAATTCTGCACCTCTGACCAGTCGTCCCGCTCCTCAGGCTTCAGGTCATCGGCATCCTTGAAGGCGTCTTCGATATTGGTCTGGGTGCCCTCGATGCGGCTGGACTGGGTTGCCTCCTTGGCGACATACATGCGGATAAAAAAGTCGATGTCGGGAATCAACTGGCTGAAGGCATTTAACTCCCCCAGGGCACGGTCTGCCCGCCCCAGCAAATCCATCAGCTCAGGGTCGGCAACTATCCATTCGTGGCAAACCGGCTCGGGCAGGAAGGCCTTGTACTCGTAGCGTTGTTCGTAACGGCCGGCGCTGAAGTTCGCAAGTTCCATATGTCAGAAACTATTGATAATTTGATATTGGTGAAATTTTATGTCAGGTCTGCCACCGGAATCAACCCTTATTTCAGGAACCGGGCCTGTTCTGATATTGGTGCGGTATTTGTGTCAGAAAGCGGCTTCCCACAATCTCCTAACAGTCTCAACCAGTGGCAATAGCCTGGATGCTGACGTCGTTCCTGAAACTTTCTAAGCTAGGCGAGTCGTGCGTACTCGTCGCACCGCTTGTGGAGACTACACTATGGACTGGATTGACCGACCCCTGGGCGCCATACGCATCCGTGCGTGGGGACTGCTGGCCAACATGGGCGCCAACGCGACCGCGCTGTATGGTTTGCAGTAGGTCCTTCGCGACGGTAGCGGCGCAAGGAGCTGGTCGCGAAGACTGTCGCCGCCGGGGTCTGGAATACGCCGACGCTGGCCGTCAAACGCCTGCTGTTTGATCCGGCTGCCCGCGCCGCATAGTCTTGGCGTACACTATAGGGATTTGCGCATAACCAATGCGCGGGGCGAGTCAATTCCGGCTCATTGCGGCAAGCTTTTCCGGCAGCCCCCGGTTATTGTTGACCGCATAAGACAAGGAGCCAGACATGCGCCAGACACCTGCAATCGAGAATAACCCAGCCCAGCGCTTTTCCCTGCACGAGAACCTTGCGGAAGCCATCGCCGCCTTCAGCCTGCCCGACATCCTGGGCTTTGGTTCGGCGTTCGCACCTGCCATGTTCAGTGCCGACTACCGCGACGGCAGCTGGCAGCCCGGCCAGTTCCAGCCCTACGGCCCGATCAGCATTGACCCCGGAGCCAAGGTGCTGCACTACGCCCAGGAGGCGTTCGAGGGCCAAAAGGCCTACCGCGTCGGCGACCAGCCCACGGCCCTGTTTCGCCCGGCGATGAACTGGCGGCGCCTGAATGCTTCCGTCGCCCGGCTGTGTCTGCCGCCGCTGCCGGAGTCCCTGTTCCTGGACGGTGTGTTCGGTGTCACCGCACTCAACGAGGCCTTTATTCCCCGTGCCAGCGGCCAGTCCCTGTATCTGCGCCCCTTCCTGTTCGGTACCGAGAGCAACCTCGGCATGGCTGCGTCCCGGGAGGTCAGCTTCATGGTGATCGCGAGCCCCTCCCAGGCCTACCACGCCGGCAGCATGAGCCTGCTGATCGAGCGCGCCGAATCCCGGGTTGCCGGTGGCGGCATCGGCGCCGCCAAGGTGGGCGGCAATTATGCCTGCGCCCTGCAGTCCGCGGCCCGCTGCGCTGAACTCGGCTACGATCTCACCCTGTGGCTGGATCCGCGTCAACGCCGCAATATCGAGGAACTCAGCGGCATGAACTTTTTTGCAGTGGTCGATGGCCGGCTGCTCACTCCTCTCCTCACTGACTCCATCCTCGCGGGGATCACCCGCGATTCGGTGATCCAGCTGGCCCGTGCCCAGGGGCTGGTCGTTGAGGAAACATCAATTGCCATTGACGAGCTGCTGGGCTGGATCGAAGCGGGGCGCTGCAGCGAGTGTTTTGCCTGTGGTACTGCGGCGATAGTGGCCCCGGTTCGTGAGCTGGGGGAGGCGGACGGTACCCGTTATGCGTTGCCGCAGGTGGAGGGCGAAGTCACCGCGTCGCTGCGTCAAGCGCTGCTGGATCTCCAGGAGGGCAGGGCGGCAGACCCCTTTGGCTGGATGGTGCCGCTGCCGGTGGAATATCGGCAGCTAGCGGTAGGCATTGAGGAAGTGTGACCTGCACCAGCGTCCCTGTGTCGCCCATCGCCGTGATCGAACTGACCAGTCGACCGCACAAATTGCTTTGCGTGGTCAAATCCGGCTAGCGCAAAACTTGCTGCCGTAAGCCTTTAAAATACACGAGGTGTACCATATGATACATCTAATGTATTATCTACTCTGGCTGCGACGAGGAAGCTATCATGCTCGAATCACTAGTGGGTTCGACCAACGCTGAGCGGGTGTTACTGTTCCTGGCCGCACGCGACAAGGGCTATGCACGAGAGATCGCGCAGATTTTTGGCGTGGCGCCTAGCCAGGTGCAGCGCGTGCTGGACCGGATGGAGCGGGATGGCCTGTTGGTTTCAGGCGAAATCGGCCGCACCCGGGTATATGAGTTCAATCCGCGCTTTCCATTCCGCGAGCAGGTCAAGTCGCTGTTTCTTGACGCCCTGGCACGCTACCCCGAAAGCCTGCAGGAAAAGTTGACGAAGAACCGTCGCCGACCGCGCCGCAAAGGCAAGCCATTGTGAAGGTCGCTGGCCTGGGCTTGGAGGACCTGGCTGCGTTGGTGTGTACAACATTGGATCAGCACGGCATCAATGTTGTGCTAACTGGCGGTTCGTGCGTGTCGGTCTGGACGCACAATGCCTACATGTCTCTGGACCTGGACTTTATCGCGCTGGGACTACACAGCAATCGGGAGATAGGGAAAGCTTTGCGTACCATTGGTTTTACTGCTCGGACAGCGAATGGCAGATACTTTGAGCACCCTGGCACAGATCTGGTCATTGAGTTCCCGTCGGGTCCACTTATGGTGGGCGACGAGCAGGTGCGGGAGGAGCATATAGACAAGCGTGCCACCGACATGGGGGTGGTGCGGTTACTAAGCCCGACAGATTGCATCAAGGACCGGCTCGCCGGCTATTACCATTGGAGGGATGCACAGAACTTTGAACAGGCAGTGGCGGTTGCCAGGCGCCACGCGGTGGATTGGAAAGACCTGCAACGCTGGCATCGTGAGGAAGGTGTTGCAGATCAGTTCGCTGCCTTCAAAACAGCGTCTGAGACGCCCGAGAGCCATTGAGTTTCCGTGGAGGCCGCGCCGATTTAGTACCGCAAAACGGCTGTTGTCCCAGGCGCTGAGTGACGCGCGCCAGTGAACAGCGGCCTCGCCGGCGATCTGGCGCTCAGCGACCCTCGTAGGCGAGCCTGACCTCTTCCGCGATCAGCTGTACACCCTGCTTCACCACGGCGGCATCCTGGGCGTAGGAGACCCGGATGCACTCCTGCTTGTGGGGCCAGTCATCCGCGAGACCGACGAAAAAGTTGTGGCCCGGGACAATCAGCACCCCGCGCCGTTTCAGCCGCTGGTAGAGTTCCTGGCTGGTGATCGGCAGTCCTTCGAACCACAGCCACAGGAAGATCGCACCCTCGGGTTTGTGGCAGCGCCAGGGCAGATCGCCCAGCGCCTCGCGGAACCACTGCAGCGTTTGCTGTGAGCGCTCGCGGTAGAAGGGGGTGACATGGTCCCGGGTCAGGGACAGGATTTCGCCACTGTGAAACAGCGCTTTCGCGATTGCCGGCCCCAGGGTGCCGCAGGCCAGATTGACGATGGTGTTGGCGTTGGTATAGGCCTCGATAATGTCCTCGCGGGCCACGATGATGCCGGTGCGCACCCCGGGCAGGCCCAGTTTGGACAGACTCAGTACGAGGATGGTGTTGTCGTTCCAGTGCGGCGTGGCGGCAACAAAACTGATATTGGGGAAGGGCAGGCCGTAGGCGCCGTCGATAATCAGCGGGATATCCCGCTCGCGGGCAATCGCGTCGAGGTGGGCTACCTCGTCATCGGTGAGGACGTTGCCGGTGGGGTTGGTGGGCCGGGATACGCACATTGCCGCGGTGTGCTGGTCCAGGCGCAGCGAGGAAAAGTCCACGTGGTACTTGAATTGCCGACCCTCCAGCAGTTCTATACCCGGCCGGGTCGCGGTAAAGAACGGTTCACTGAGGCCGGCATCGGCATAGCCCAGGTACTCGGGCGCCAGCGGCAGGTGAATGGCGCGCCGGCTGCCATCGCTCATGGCGCCGGCCAGCATGTTGAACAGGATAAAGAACGCCGACTGGCTGCCATTGGCAACAGCGACATTGGCTGCGCTGAGTTCCCAGCCGAACTGCGCGCGCAGGAAGGCCGCCAGCTGCTGCCGGAACTCCAGGTCGCCCTGGGGCGACTGGTAGATCCCGAACAGGCTGTGCCGTCCGGCGGGGTCCCGCATCAGGGCCTCCAGGCGTTGCTGGAATATCCCCTCTACCGCGGCCAGGCGGCCCGGATTGCCGCCGCCCATGAAGATCATCTCGGGGTTTTCATTGAGGGCGTTGCCCAGGTCACTCATCAACTCGACGATCCCGGACCGGCCGGCAAACTTGTCGCCAAATGCAGATAATTTCATGTCGGACTACTCGGGTACAAAAATAGCTCCCGGCTGCTCCAGCAGCTGTTTCAGGGCCTGTATCAGTTGCGCGCCATCGTAGCCGTCGACAACCCGGTGATCGAAGGAGGCCGAGAGATTCATCATGTTGCGCACTTCGATATTCCCCTGGCGGACCATCGGCCGCTGCTGCAATTTATTGATGCCGATGATGGTGGTTTCCGGGGCGTTGATGACCGGGGTGGTGGCAATTCCGCCGATCGCCCCCAGGCTGGTGAGGGTGATGGTGGAGCCCTGCAGGTCCGCAGCCGCGCTGCGCTGCTCGCGGGCCGCCGCTGTCTGGCGCGCCAGTTCCCCCGCCGCCTGCCACAGGTCCAGTGCCTCGACGTGGCGTACCACCGGTACCAGCAGTCCGTTTTTGGTCATGGTGGCAATGCCGATGTGGATGGCCTCGTGCTCGGTCAGTACCTCGGTCTCGGAATTGAACTGCGCATTGCACTGCGGGAAACGCGGCAGCACCCGCACCAGGGCCAGCATGATGAAAGGCAGCAGGGTCAGTTTCGGTTGCTCGCTGCCGCGGGTCTCGTTGAGCTGTGCGCGCAGCTCTTCCAGCTGGGTGAGGTCTATCTCTTCGATGTAGGAGTAGTGCGGAATCGTTCGCTTCGCCGCTGCCATCTTGCGGGCAATGACCCGGCGCAGGCCGGTGATCGGCGTCTCCCTGCTGCCGCTGCGCGGCTGTCGCTGGCCCGTGGCGCCCAGCCGTCCCATGGCCTCAAGAAAGGCGTCCAGGTCGCGGTTGTCGATTCTGCCGTCGCGGCCACTGCCCGGTACCAGGCTGAGGTCGATACCCTGTTCCCGTGCCCGCTGTCGCACCGAGGGTGAGGTCAGCACAGTGCGGTGGGGCAGGGCGGGGGTGATCGTGTCCATTCGCGGCGGGCCGCTGGCAGACTGCGCCGAAGCGACACTGTCGTCCGTACCTGTACTAGTACCAGTATCCGTACCCGTACCCGTACCTGTACCTGTACCGGTCTCCGTCTCCGCGACCCGTTGCTCGCGATGATCGCGCCCATCATTCCTGTCTGCTGCCGCTGTCTCAGCCGAATCCCGTGCCGACGGCGGCGACGCTGGCGCCGGCTCTACTGCGGGCTGCCCCGCGGGCGCATTGCCAGCGCCCTCCACCTCGAAGCGGATCAGTTCCCGGCCCACCGCCAGGATCTCGCCGGCGGCACAGGCCAGCACCGTCACCACGCCGTCCACCGGGGCGGTAACCTCCACCACGGCCTTGTCGGTCATGACATCGGCGATGTGCTGGTCTTCGCTGACCGTGTCACCGACCGCGACATGCCATTTGCTGATCTCCGATTCGACGATGCCTTCGCCGAGGTCCGGGAGCTTGAAACTGAATGTACCCATAATCGGTCGCCGGCCGTCTCAGTGGTATGCCAGGGTGCGCTGCAGGGCATCGACAATGCGCCGCTGGCTGGGGAAGTACTCCCATTCGAAGGCGTGCGGATAGGGCGTATCCCATCCGGTCACCCGTTCGATGGGGGCGCGCAGGTGCCAGAAGCAGGTCTCCTGGACTTCGGCCACCAGCTCCGCGCCGTAGCCGCTGGTGCGGGTGGCCTCGTGGATGACCACGCAGCGGCCGGTTTTCTGTACCGATGCCGCCACCGCCTCGATATCCAGCGGCAGCAGGCTGCGCAGGTCCAGCAGTTCCGCGTCGATGCCGCTGGCGCGGATCGCTTCCGCGGCCACGTGCACCATGGTGCCGTAGGCCAGCACGGTGACCTGGCGCCCGCTGCGGATGGTCGCCGCCTTGCCCAGCGGAATGCGGTAGTGACCGCTGGGCACCTGGCCCAGCGGGTGGTCGTTCCAGCTGCCGCTGCCGCCGCCACTGTCGTCGTGGCCGTGGAAGGGACCGTTGTAGATGCGCTTGGGTTCGAAGAACATGACCGGGTCGTCGTCCTCGATGGCGCTGATCAACAGGCCCTTGGCGTCGTAGGGATTGGAGGGAATCACGGTTTTCAGGCCGCAGACGTGGGTGAAGATGCCCTCCGGGCTCTGGGAGTGGGTCTGGCCACCGCGAATGCCGCCGCCGCAGGGCGCGCGGATGGTGACCGGAGCGAAAAACTCGCCGCCGCTGCGATGGCGCAGCCGCGCCAGTTCGCTGATGATCTGGTCGATGGCCGGGTAGATATAGTCGGCAAACTGCATTTCCACGACCGGGCGCAGGCCATTCACGCCCATGCCGATGGCGGCGGCCACGATTCCGCCTTCGGCGATCGGCGTGTCCAGCGCACGGTGCGCGCCATACTTCTCGTACAGACCCTCGGTACAGCGAAATACACCGCCGAAAAAGCCCACGTCCTCCCCCATCACCAGTACCGCGGGGTCCGCCGCCATCGTGCAGTGCAGCGCCGAGTTGATCGCCTGGACCATGCTCATGGTCTCCCGGTCGGCGGCGGGCTGCTCCGTTTCCGGAGCGTTGCTGGCGGCACTGCGGCTCATTACTCTTCCTCCAGTTGCTGGCGCTGGCGCAGCAGATGCGCGGGCAGGTGCTGGAACACATCGTCGAACATCGTTGTCACCGGCCAGTGCGGGCCCTCTTCCAGGGACCCGTAGGACAGCGCTTCTTTCCAGTCGCGGGTAATCGCTTCCTTCAGTTCGGTTTCCAGCGCCTGCTGCTGTGGCTCGCTCCAGAGGTCACGGCCAATCAGGTGCTCCTTGAGCCGCGTCACCGGGTCGCCCAGGGGCCAGGACTCGCTTTCGTTGCTGGCCCGATAGGCGTCCGGGTTGTCGCTGGTGGAGTGACCGGCGACCCGGTAGGTCACCAGCTCGATCACCGTGGGCCCGAGTCCGCGGCGCGCACGCTGGGCCGCCCAGTCGGTGACCGCATGCACCGCCAGGAAATCATTGCCGTCCACGCGGATACCGGGAATGTTGTAGCCCAGCGCCCGGGCAGCGAAAGTAGTGCCGCCGGCGGCGAAGGACTGCGGGGTCGAGATGGCCCACTGGTTGTTGACGATATTGAGAATGACCGGCGCCCGGTAGGTCGCGGCGAACAGCATGGCGTTGTGCACATCGGCTTCCGCGGTGCTGCCGTCCCCGACCCAGGTGGCGGCGATATGCTCCTCGCCCTTGTAGGCCGAGGCCATGGCCCAGCCCACGGCCTGGCTGTATTGGGTCGCGAGGTTGCCGGATATGCTGAAGAAGTTGCCGTCCTTCCAGGTGTAGAACACTGGCATCTGGCGGCCCTTGCAGTTGTCGCGGGCGTTGGAGATGCAGTGGCACATCATGTCGACCACGTTGCGCCCGCGCACAAACAGCAGGCCCTGCTGGCGATAGGCAGGAAACAGCATGTCGCCGCGGTCCAGTGCCATGCCCTGGGCCACCGCCACGGCCTCTTCGCCGGTGGATTTGATGTAGAAGGAGAGCTGGCCCTGGCGCTGCATGCGGAACATGCGCTCATCGTAGGCGCGCACGTGCAGCATGTGCCGCAGGCCCTGCAGCAGCTGCTCGTCTGACAGCTCGGGTAGCCAGGGACCAGCGGCTACGCCCTGGTCGTCGAGCACCCGGACCAGGCCGTGGGCGAGGGGCTCCGCGTCCGTGATCTCGCAATCGGGCTCGGGCCGGAACAGGGCGCCGTCGCCCACCAAGTGCAGCGCGCTGAAATCGGGGACTTCACCGGGGCGTGAAGAGCCGGTCGGCACATGCAGCTTGCTTACCCAGGCGCCGCTGGCGCTTGGGTGGCCGTGTGCCCCGGCAGGCTGGTTGTCGCCAGTCTCGGGCATGGTGTCTTCCTCCGCCGCCGACTTCCGCGCTTGTGGCGGGCCGTCGTCGGCCTCTGTGCTCGCCCCGGGTTGCGGCGCGTGACTGTAAGCGGGCCCGCGCAGTGGTTCGCACTTGCGGGCGTTCCCTGAGGGGCGATAGCGCCTCCGGAACGTAAAAATATAGTCCAGACGGCGGGAATTAACTATGCGTTCACGGCGGTCAATAACCGGGATTTTGGATGATTTATGCCGGGCGGGGGAGGACGGGTCTCAGGTCGTCATCTGGTTGACGTCCAGGGGCAGCTCGGTGGTCAGCTTGATTCGCGACAGGGCCGCGTTGGAGTGAATTTCCAGCACGGTGGGCATCTGCGACAGCTTTTGCCGGAACAGGGTCTCGTAGGTGTCGATGTCGCGGGTGACGATCTTCAGCAGGAAATCGTAGTCGCCCATCACCGTGTGGCATTCCAGTACTTCCGGCAGATCGCGGATCTGCTCCTCGAATTCCGGTAACGAACGCTTGCCGTGGGCAGACAGCTTGACCCGGGCGAAGACGGTGACGTTCAGCCCCAGCTTGCGCTGGTCCAGCAGTGCGACCCGCCTCTGGATGATGCCCTGATCTTCCAGCCGCTTGATCCGGCGCCAGCAGGGCGGCTGGGTCAAGCCGACCCTGTCCGCAATCTCGGCGGCGCTGAGGCCGGCATCCCGCTGCAGCAGGTAGAGGATATGGCGATCCAGCTTGTCGAGCTTTTCCTGCATGAAATAACTCCATTAATAGACTTCTAGCGTATAAATCATACGATAGCTTCTGCCACCGCGAAACAATTTGGATAATAATTTGCAGTGGGAAGCAGTACATTGGTGGTTTTGAACACCCAGGCGGATACCACTCATGAGCGCGGACAACGTCACCTACGCCAACACTTCCACCGTCACCGGCGGCACCCTGGCCGAGATTCGTCCCGAGCAGCGCCAGGGCGCCCTGCGCGGCGCCCAATTGCTGGCGAAAGCGCTGCAGGCGGAGGGGGTGGAAGTGCTGTTCGGCTATCCCGGCGGTGCCAACCTGGAGATCTTTGACGTGCTGCGGGACTTCGGTATCCGCTGCGTGCGCACCGAGCACGAGCAGGGCGCGGTGCATGCGGCCCAGGGCTACGCCCGCGCCAGCGGTCGCGTCGGCGTATGCCTGGCCACTTCCGGCCCCGGGGCCACCAACCTGGTCACCGGGATCGCCGACGCCAACAGCGATTCCACCCCCATCGTCGCCATCACCGGCAATGTACCCTCGCACCTGCTGGGCAAGAATGCCTTCCAGGAAGTGGATATTGTCAGCATCACCCGGCCGGTCACCAAGCGCAGCACCCTGGTAAAGAAGGTGACCGAGATTCCCGAGGTGGTGCGGGAAGCCTTCGCTTTGGCGGGGGGCAACCGCCCCGGGCCGGTGCTGATCGACATCCCCAAGGACATCCAGCAGCAGTACCCCCGCGACGCGGACGGCAACCACGTGCCGCCGCGGATTCCGGCGGTGGTCCAGCGTCCGGAGCCGCAGATCGGTGGCCTCACCGCGAACCAGCTGGAGGAGGCCTGCCGTCTCATCGGCGAAGCGCAGCGGCCGGTCATCTACGCCGGCGGCGGCATCATCGCCGCCAACTGCGCCGACCTGCTGCTGCAGCTGGCGGAGAAGCTGCGCTGCCCGGTGACCACCACGTTGATGGGCCACGGCGCCTTTCCACCCGGGCATGAACTCGCCCTGCATACCCTGGGCATGCACGGATCAAAATATGCCAATGTGGCGGTGAACGAGGCCGACCTGGTCATCGCCGCCGGGGTGCGTTTTGACGATCGCGTCACCGGCAAGGTGGATGCCTTTATCGCCGCAGGCAAGATCATCCATATCGATATCGACCGCGATGAGCTGAACAAGAACAAGACCGTCACCCTGCCCATCTGCGCGGACATCGCCCGGGCGCTGGCGCAGCTCTGCGACTGCGATCTCCGCGGAGACGGGCACGCGGCCTGGCTGGACTACCTGGCGGATATCAAGCGCCAGTTTCCTTTTGAGGTGCCGGAGGGCGAGGCGATCAGCCCGCAGTTCGCGATCCGCCTGCTCAATGAGATGACCGCGGGTGACGCCGTGGTCAGCCTCGGCGTCGGCCAGCACCAGATGTGGGCCATGCAGCACTACCAGCCGCGGCAGCCGCGCTCCTTTCTCAGCAGCTCGGGTTTTGGGACCATGGGCTACGGCCTGCCCGCGGCCATCGGCGCCAAGGTCGCCTGCCCCGGACGGCAGGTGATCGACATCGACGGCGACGGTTCCCTCAACATGACCATCCACGAACTGGGCACCTGCCACCGCTATGGCATCGGGGTCAAGGTGGTGGTGATCAACAACCAGTGGCTGGGCATGGTGCGGCAGTGGCAGGACATGATCTATGAGGGCCACCGCTCGGGTTCGGACCTGTCGGACCCGATGGCGGTCAAGGCGCCTGGTGACGTCGATATTTATCCGGATTTCCCCGCCATTGCCGCGGGTTACCGGGTGCGCGCGGAGCGGGTGTCCGCGCCGGCAGAACTGGCGGCCGCCTTCGAGCGCATGCTGGCGGACCCGGATGAACCCTACCTGCTGGATATAATTGTCACTGCCGAGGAAAACGTCTACCCGATGATCCCGGCGGGCGGCACCTACCGCGACATCATCATGGGGCCGGGCGACATGCCGGCGGCGGCGCGGGAGCAGCAGGGCAGTAATGTCTGAGGCCGGGGCCGGCAGGCGGTTGACGAATCCATGAGCGCAGTGGAGACTGACGCGCATTTCCCAGGCCACCCGATTGGATACTGCCATGTTCCGCTTCATCCTGCTTGCCATGTCGCTGCTGTCAGTTGTCGTCGTCGCGGCCGAACCGGGTGCACTCTTCAACGCAAGAATTCACACCCTGGACCCGGAGGCACCGACTGCCGAGGCCATGGCCTGGGATGAACAAGGTCGTATCGTCTTCCTCGGCGCGAGTGATGAACTGAACGCCTCCCACCCGGAATTGCGGTCCGTCGATGCGCAGGGGAAGACAATCCTGCCCGGCCTGATTGATGCCCACGGGCACGTCATGGGCCTGGGTTTTGCGAAAATGCAGGCCGACCTGACTGCCGCCGAGAGCCTGCAGGAGACCATTGCGACGCTGGAGGCGCACGCCGCAACGCTGCCCAAAGGCGTCTGGCTGACGGGGCGTGGCTGGGACCAGACACGCTGGGAAGGCCAGGCCTTTCCCACCGCTGCTGATCTTGACCAGGCTTTTCCCGAGCGCCCGGTGTGGCTGGTACGCGTCGATGGCCACGCCGGCTGGGCAAACACTGCCGCCCTGGCGCGGGCAACCAGGGACCTGTCGGGCGACTGGCAGCCTCAGGGCGGGGCAGTCCGACGCGACGCCGCAGGCCAACCAAACGGTATCCTGATCGACACGGCCATGCGCTTCATCGAAGACGCCATGCCGGCAGCGGGTGCAGAAAGTCGCGCTCGCGCACTGCAACTGGCACTTGCGGAAATTGCACGTTCGGGCCTGACCGGGGTCCACGACATGGGCGTCAGTCTTGAGGATTTCGAGCTCTATCGTCAGCTCGATCGCGCCGGCAAACTACCGGTGCGTATTACCGCTTTCGCCGACGGCGACGCGGCGATGCTGGACTGGCTGTGCGCCAATGGCAGTCACGAGGGTGATCGACTGCAAGCGCGCTCGGTGAAGATCTACGGCGACGGTGCGCTGGGCAGCCGCGGCGCGGCCCTGCTCGATGACTACAGCGATGATCCGGGCAACACCGGATTGTTGTTCAAGTCCGACGGCGAGTTGCAGGAATTGGTCGACCGGGCGCTGGGTTGCGGTCTGCAGCTGGGCATCCACGCCATCGGCGATGCCGCCAATCGCCAGGTGATTGATGCAATTGCCTCCAGCAAAGGCAGCCATGCGGACAACCCGGGCCGTCACCGGATCGAGCACGCCCAGATCATCCACCCCGACGACATCCCGCGTCTGGCCGAGCACGACATCATTGCCAGCATGCAGCCCATTCATGCCACCTCCGACATGCGCTGGGCCGGTGATCGGCTGGGCGAGGAGCGGCTAAAGGGCGCCTATGCCTGGGCGAGCATGGTGCAACACGGTGTTCACCTGGCCCTGGGCTCCGACTTCCCGGTCGAACCGGTCAATCCCTGGCTGGGCATCCACGCTGCCGTCACCCGCCAGCGTGACGGCCAGCCGCCCGGGGGGTGGCAACCGCAGGAGATCCTCTCCCTGGAGCGGGCGCTCCACGGCTTCACCGTCGACGCGGCCTGGGCTGGATTCGCCGAGAAAGAGGTTGGCACCCTGGCAGTGGGCAAACATACCGACTTCATTATCCTCGACGCAGATCCCTTCGCGGTCGAAGCCGCCGACCTCGGAGACATCACGGTATTGCGGACGGTTGTTGGCGGCGAGACGGTATTCGAACGGGAACAGTGAGTTCTCTACAGGCTTGCTGGTTTATTGACTCAGCCTCCCGGGCTGATCGGCGCAATTGATGCCAGTGCCAGCGCCACCAGTTTTGGCGCTGCGTTGTCTGGTTCGGCGTAGATTTTCGCTTCCACCGTTACCTGGCGCTTGCCCGCCTTGACCACTGAGGCCGTGGCCCGCAGCCGTGGTGCCTGCGCCGGGGCCAGAAACTGCAGGGTATAACTGGAGGTCACGATGTCACCGGCCGCAGTGGCGGCGGCCCAGCTGCAGGCGATGTCCGCCAGCGCGCCGACTACACCGCCGTGAACGAAGCCGTGATGCTGCAGCAGCTCGGCCCGGACGGGCAGGGCGATGTCCACCTGGCCATTGCCGGCGGCAATCAGTTCGACATCCAGCCAGGCGTTGAAGCCGTTGGACAGGGACACATCGCGCAACAGTGCTTCGCTGGCAGCGTTGGAATAAGCGTTCATGGTTGTACCTTTTCGCATCGGGATGGCACATCCTAACCTGCCGCGAGTTGCGCCGGGAGGGCCGTTTTTGCATCGCCCTGCTGCATTTCCGGGTAGCGCCATGAGACCGAGGCCATGAGATTGACAGCGCCGGCTTGCGGTGGGCGGATGTCCCGTGCTTCCATCACGGTCAATCAGAAGAATAACTCTTGAGGATAGGCATATGACAGTATCAGGGTAAGCGCCCCTGCATCCGCCCCCTTCCACCCAGGTCAGTGACG
>TARA_R110002110_G_scaffold50475_1_pt1 | contig 52931 bp, 54 predicted proteins | sample TARA_R110002110 | Tara Oceans TARA_R110002110 (sample SAMEA4397330) | marine metagenome | biome: Polar Biome; feature: [SRF] surface water layer (ENVO:00010504); material: water (ENVO:00002006), including particulate matter (ENVO:01000060) such as... | depth 5 m | reverse complement strand
GCCTTTTCTGCTTTAATTCGAGCAACAGCCATTGGACTTTGGAAATTCCTCCAAGAACCATCAACCCATTTATTATATCCACTATCTGTAACTTGTATATTTTTCATTGGCAAGTTAAACTTATCTTTAAGGGCGGTCTTATAAGCATCTCTAGACATATTCCCAACATATTGAGGACTGAAAGGTTCAGTCATTGTCTTAGCTCGTTTAAGTTTCAAAGCATTCTGTTCAGCTACTCCACCAGCTTGCATTTCATTAGGATATCTTGAGTTAGCATTATTCATTTCTTCTAACTTATCTTTTCCTATAGCATTAACAGCATTACGGTTCATTACAAATTCGCCGGGTTCTAGCTTTGCGTCAATAATGTCGCCGGGATACGGGCTATACTTATCCAATTTTAAATCCCCCCATTCTAGTTTTAATGCCCATTTCTCCATTAGGTCCCATAACTCTACTTAACATACCAGAGTGATTAGTAGTTGGCTTTGCTTGGTTCCATACTGTGCCACCTTCTTGCATCATTCCAGACCCAAACGAAGGTTCCTTTTTTTGATATTCGTCATACTCTTGCCGTGCTTCTTCGCCCATAGATTGACCACCTTGTTGGGGAGAAATATACCCTTCCTGTCTTAACATATTCATTTCTAGCCTATTCGGGTCACCACCTCCATAACCCTTTACAGGAGCACCAGCTTTTCCATAATGCTCAGCCTCTATAGCAGAAACTGATTGTCTTAAGAGACTTTTTCTTTCGTCCCAATCTTCGAATCCTTCTGTACCTTTTAAACGTCTATTAAGAGAAGACCCTTGTATACCACCACTTTCGTTTCTATTAACAGAGTACAAACCTGAATCTTCACGAGCTTGTCCTATGCGATTCCTTAATTCTTGGTCCCTTAGTTGTTGTGGGTCACCACCTTCTGCCATAGCAATGAATCCACCCTGTTGCTTACCTTGCTTTTCAATGTACTCTTGCATCCTTTTCATAGTATCTGGACCAGCTTTACCGTCCATACCACCATCTACTTCAGAGCTAGTCATATCATATCCAGCCGCTTTTAAAGACGCTTGAATATTCTTTATTTGCTCAGGGTCAAGGTTTGCTAAGTCAGTCGTACTTTTAACTTTACTTAATAAAGCATCGGGAACAATCTTTTGTCCGTTGACTTCTACTCTATTATCTTCATTAGGTTGTGCTACTCGTTGTGATGTAGATGGAGCAGTAGGGTCTAATTGTGTTTCAGGGTTTGCCGCTTCTTTGATTGTTGGCTCAGTCTCAACCTCAACCGTTGTATCCGACTTACCTCCATACTTAATATCAGCCATCTCTTTACCACGAAGATAACCGGGAGAACCAACTTCTTTTAATAATTGACTAGCACCACTTAAGAGTCCCTTACCAATACTACCTTTTTCTTTCTGCCAATCCTTCTTAATAGCTTTGCCTGCCGTCATTGCACCTTTGCCTACAGCACCTGCACCTGTACCTATAGCTCCTGCTAATAGACCAGTACCGCCAACTATCGCATCTTTAGCAACGCCTACTCCTTCTTTTGCTAGTCCATAGGTTCCTGCTATACCTTTACCAACCATTTTAGTAGTGTCACTGTTCCTAAAATCTTCTAAACCAGCTCTTGTAGCACCTACTCTGTGCTTTCCACCTTCTATATCGTAATTGTCACGATACTCATTCATACCTTGTGAGATTCTAGCTTTCCCAACTTGTTCTCTTGATTGCCACTGGGGGTTCAGAGTCCCATCATCAAGTAGTTCTGTCATATTTTTATTAGCCGCATTAAACTCTTTGTTGCTTGTGCCTAAATTTTCCCAATCCCCAATTTGTTTCAGTCCTTCTTCGGATTGACTATACTCCATTGCACCCGCATCTCTAGCCGCACTTTCATCCTTATGGTAGTCAGTATCACCTGCTTGCTGTTTCATTGCTGATACGCCTTCTTGAATACCCTCACCAAGTTTACCAAGGTTCCCTTTAATATTGCCAACTTTATCGCCAAAGTTGTCTCCTTCTAAAGAGTCATACCCTTTTTTTAAAGCCCCCATACCAATAGAAGCCGCTAAGCCACCAAGAAAGTAATGTTGTTTGCCATCCGCCCCTACTGAGCCACCATTCTGGTAGCCATCATAAGCTATATGGTGGTCCATATTATCATAAGCCATCCCACCTTCTTGTAATCCCGGTATCATACCAATAGCACTACCTAGTAGATTAGCACCAAACTGTGCCCCTTGAGTATCTGCCTGAGCATTAGCCTGTCTTTGGTTATTTACCATTTGAAATTTCTGATTCTGCATCTGCCCTTGGTTTGCTAGGACACCAGAAAGCATACTGGCACCTTGTCCCTGTGCCCCCTGTAAGTACTGATTAAAGGCGTTATTAGAGCCAGCTAAGGATTGATTCGCAGTAGACGCTGTTTGAGCCGCAAGAGCACCTGCTGGAGCTCCTCCAGCCATAGCCGCATTTCTACCAGCCATCCGTGATGCTTGAGCCGCCGCATCTGCACCTTGTTGATTCATCATAGAACGCTGATTCTGATTCTGTTGAGAGTAAGGGTCCATCATACCCTCTGCATACTCGCTTATCTTATCATAGCCTGCATTAACCCCTTCCATAGAAGTATCGTACTCATCCCCTAATTGATTTGGGTCATACTTCTGATTTGCACCAGATGCTTTATCCCACCAACCGCCGACTTTTTTACTTAACCAACTCATATTGTCACCTTTATCATTTCTTGTCTCTTAATATAAACCCGCTTGATGATGAGTTATCACTACGGACCCATCCATCTTTTGTTTTAAATTCTAAATACCAATCCATTCCATCTTTTATAAATCTCAAAGCACCCTCACTACCAGCACTTTGTAGTTCTTCTACATTACCTACAGCACTATCAACTTTATCGGCAATAAATTCAACCGTTTGTTGCAAATCAGCGGCTTCTCTATTAGTTCCATCTTCAGAGTACGGATTCATTCTTGAACCCACAGTTCTTACCGCTTTTCTATTCTGATTTTTTTCTCCCATTATCTTGGTCTCTTAGGTTTGTATACTAGTCCAATACCTTTTGCTGTGTAATTACTACCAGATTGAGTGTTATTTGCAGTCACTTGTACCTTAACCCATCTAGCTGTAGAATGAGCACTAAGAGTTTTTAAAGCATTACCTTCAGTATTATCGGTAAAATACCTAGAGCTAATATCAGTTCCACTTTGCCAAGATGAATCAATTTTATTAGTCTTATACTTCAAAGTAGTTTGCGACCTAGAATCAGTATCTGCTTTTATAGATTTAATTTTCTTTCTTACAGTAGTACCCGTTCCTAATGAGAATTTCTTTGACTCATACTCCCAGTCTCTTTTGTTGGCTCCACCAAGATGTTTAGATATTCTACCATTATCCATTAATAAGATAGGATGTCCATCACTAGCCTGTACAGTATCGTAAACAGTATAGTCTGTTTCCCATAAATCCCATCTATTAGTAGTAATATAATGACTCCATACTCTATTAAGAGATGATTTTGTAAAATATATTAAATAGCAATGTCTATTAGAATCGTAACCACTGACAGCAGATTCTTTTTCAGCATCGGATAAGATATGCCACCCAAAGCTATCTTGTTTTAAAATAGGAGTACCTATCTTTCTTATCTGGGGGTTTGCTGAATAAATGTTATTTTTGTCAAACCAGTATAACCCAGTAGGGGTATTTTGTATAGCTTTGGGTCCAATACAACCCACACCGTTTATCTCATCTTCTACGACGAGAGTTTCTGGATTAATGATTGCAGTTTTACTATTACCGAATACATATAACTTTCCCATAAAACCAGCCATTGCTCTTGGGATAAAATCTAATTGTGAAAAATCTTTAGACCAATCAAAGATTGAAAACTTACCGGGCTGTGACCTAAAAATATAGTTTTCAGCAGAATCGAATTTAACGTGGTCGCAATTACCTATAAACATATACCCATTTGCAGAAGCACAAGTAGTGTACTTCATATGTAAGTTAGTAAGAGTTTCAGCTATACCATTTACAGCACCATAGGAACCTTGAGAAGACCCAGTATCTCTGATGGTGTATGAATAATTTCCACCACTATTTGTACTAAAAGAGACTAACGATACCTCTTCGATAAAACGATATAATCCAGAAGGAGATACTGCAAGTTTTAGTGGGTCATCAGCTCTATAAACTACAATACTAGCAACCCTATCAGGGGGTATCCAATCGGCTTGCACAGTAATAGTAAATTCTAAAGATTTAGTAAATACCGCATCATTCGGGTCTGCATATTCCGCAGTTAAATCTAAAAGAGTACTCTCCTGATAGCCATCATAAACTAATGAAACACGATAAAAAGCTTTCTTAGTTGCTCCGCCTTCCCACTGTTCTGATGTATCTTCAGTTACCGCACCAAATGAAATCCAACCAGACGAACCAGATAATATATTAGATTCATTAGTATTATAAGTTTGGTCAATCTTAAATTTACTAATGCGTGAAACACTCCCAATAAATCCTGCTCGTACTGATTGCATAGCTATAAGTTTATGAGCAGAAATAGGGAACCAAGGGGCAGTTGTCTTGATAGACAGTGCATAATCGTGGTCACCAAGATTCCACCTTCGACAATCCACATTAGTAGTAGATATCAACCTAGTACTCGCCATCTCAGGTCGGACTTCAGAAGACATATCTCCTAAGGTACACGCCGCATATGGAGCCGTAGATGTACTAGGGTATATCCATATTCCTTCATCCTCCCAAAGGTGACTACCACCTGTTATATATGAAGCCATAAATGTATAAACTTTTGAGTAGGAGTTATCTATAGTCGAGTCATAATGGTATGTTAATCCCCATCTGTTACCATTCTCATCAATATCTCCTATGAAATTGACCTTTTTACCCCCTCTCCCAAGTTCACTCTTAGCATAATTTGGTTTTCGATGAGGAGGAAAACTATAGTTATCTACCAATGCTGGTAACGAAACATATGAGTCGTCCATATGAGTCCCTTCAAGATATGCGTTATTGAAGGGTCCTGCAGACGTCCTATCGTGCAGATGTAATAATTTAGCACACTTTGTTGGTCCTGTAGAAGAGACAGCTAATGAAAATGTTATCCATCTTACCGCATAAATTTTACTGGCAGAATCTTTCCAAAATGGACCAAAATCTTGATGTAATTCTAGGTTGGCATAATTAAAATTGCTATAGTCACCTGTCCATTTTGTAGTATGTCCAGACATATTATAGTCTGTATCTTTTGCTATTCGTGCTGTAAAATGAATCATAGGGTTTTCTCCAGACCCATCATAACCAGAAAATGCTAATGAAATATCTTGGACCAAATCTATATGTGCTTTCGAAGAATCTTGTGTTGAGTAACTTGTACCAGTAACAACCCTATTTGAGTCCTGAGGATAGGAGCCATTTGTGCCGTTGGACCAACCTGACCACTCAAAATCTATAGTTTGTCTCCTTGTACAAAATTGGTTAACAGAACCTGAAGATTCATTAGAATAATCTAAGGTAGGAGTAATATTTATATAGTTATTTCCAGAAACACTTGCTATAGTTCCATCAATATCATTAACCTTAAATAAGCACGTATTGTTAATCTCAGTTCTAACCTCCATTCTAGGAGCTATTATTAAATCAAAGTCAGCGGCGGCAGAAGTAAAATCATTAAGACTACTAACAATAAGAAAGTCTGAAAAACTGGTTATATTCAAATTTCCATTTGGTTTCGCAAGGTCTACTCTTCTATCAAAATTTGCTCCTTGACCTACATTAGAACCGTCAAATGGAATACTCCAAAACTCTAAAGTATTCATATCATTAGATTGGGATTCTGTTAAAATACAAACTCCATTAGTAACATTTTGGCTTGAAACTACTTCATATTTACTAACATCTGGTCTGATTCGAATAGCCTGTCCACCTAAGTTGAATATATAAACTTTTGAAGTATCTTTATTCCAGACATATAACTTATTCGATTCATACATTATACCAACTATTATATTACTACCACCTTGAGTAGAATTATTCCCTCTGAGAACCACAAAATCATTTAAAGCCTTAGCATCGAATGATTGAGAATCTACCTGCTCGTACGCCGCATCTTCTATAAATTTAAATTCTGTCCCTACTCCATCAAATCCTAAATTTTTAGTATACCCAATAAATCTCGGAGTTCTATCCTTTCCAGACGCAATATATAATTCTTTATTCCTACTACAAGTATCAATATCTGGGTTCACCCCTATGTTAATATCATTCCCTACTACTTGAGGAGACTCTCCCTCAAAATCTTTTACAAGAGCAACTCTACCAGTCTCACTACTAATAGCTACTAAGTCTTTTTTATCACTGCGTTCAATTATCTCTAGAGTATCAAAACCCGTAGTAATTTCAGGTGTAATTTGCAAAGTAGCATACATAGTGAAAGTCCATTTATCACCATAATTGTATTGTCCTTTATAGTCCCTAGTAAGCGTAATACTCATACCGAGAGTTAGTGATTCTGCAACATCAACATCCCAATTTGCGGATGTAATGCTGGTCTTGGAAGACCAAGTACCATCAGCTTTAGTCCTCCACTTCAAGAGTGGACCATTTGTGGCATCATAAACATACTCAACCTCAAAGGTTGTGTCTACTGTACCTGAAAAAGTACCACTAGCTTCTAAATATCTTTGATTATTGGCTGGCATTAGTTGCTTGACTCTTCATATGGATTAGAAATCGGTGCTCCACCCGCCGGTATTAAGTTATTCCCTTGAGAATAACTCATAGGACTCATATTAACACTAAACCCAGATAACTTTAAAGAAGCATCATCAGGTATTCCACCTAAAGAGCCTTCACTTAAAGGGTCTATATTTAAACTATAAGTAGCCGCATCATCTGGAATATCTTGCTCATCCTTAGGATTACTTATAATGCCATTAGTAAAAGTTTGTATTTCGTAATTCTGTTTAGGCATTATTATTCCCGTTTAAAACCTCGCCCCATAAGCTAGTAACACCATCAATAATATTAACAATGTGTACTGTGAACCTGTCATCTGTATAGTAATCAACGACTGCAAAAGCGTGTGCCCAATTAGTCTTCCTATTTTTAAGCCATTCATTTTTCTCATCACTCATATCTTTTAAGCATCCCAAAGACCAAGCTGACTTCGGTCCATCCATATGGGTAACACTTGATTGCTGTAAATCGTGCCAATGCCCGTACATTATGTTCACACCAAGCTTTAATAAGTGGTTCCTTGCGTGATACATACCTCCGTAATGATTTCCGTGATAAAACCATAAGTCGCCTATCTTAAGATATTTCCCATTAGGATAATACTCATAACCCCTCTGCTTAAGAAGAAGAGCATCTTCCACATTAAGTCCTTGGAGATATGGATTATCATTAGCAAAGTAGTTAAGCCATTGGTCGTGGTTTCCTTCACAGAAATATCTATCCTTTACTTTTACGGCATTAAGTGCATCATCAATTAAGTCCATCCCCTCATTAACAGCCTTAATATCTTCATAAACCCTTGGGAGTACATACTCCAGAGGTGGTTTAGTCTTATTCTTCCACTGGTGATGTGAAACTGAACTAAATTCACCGGTGTCCCCGAGGTCGACATAGAAATCGGGTTTAATAATCTTAATAGCTTTTAGTACAACATTTATTGCAGGTGCGTCGTGTAACGGAAAATGCTTATCTGGTGTAATGATTCCACGCCTAACTACGCCTTTATCTAATTCGGTAATTGTTCCCATATATTAGCCAGCCCTTCAAGGTCGACGTATAAGTCGACGGTTTTTTCTAAGTACTTGATTGTTGTTGTCTGAGTGTATCTTAACATTCTCTCAGCACACATACTGCATTCCCAAAATAAGGGTCCGTCTTTAGCTCCAAGTATCTCTACTCCTTGAATCTCATCTCCACAGCAGTATGGGCACGATTCTGGAGCCTCTTTCCTCCATCTCTTTGTCCCCTTGAAAGCAAGCTTATTGAAGATATCCTTTCCACTCGCTAAGTTGAAATCAACCGTATCGTACACTATGTTTTTTTTGCTCTTCTGTACCATCCGTACCAATATTTCTCTAGAGTAGGCTTACGAGAAACCAAATCAGCATAATATTTAATTCGGTAACTACGTAGTCTCTCTGGTTCAAGATTAGACTTCTTTAGATTCCTTATTGTATTCGGTCCTATTCCTCCATCAACAGTTGTAGGAATACCTTTACCATTCAAGGCAGATTGTAGAATTTTCACAGCTCTACTTTTGCCTACATTTACAACCATATCGAAATAAATAAGTTGTAACCCACTAGGGACACTAGAGACCTTACCTTTATTCCAGTAATCTCTCTTATAGATGTCCATTGCTTCACTAATAGTCAACTCCTTAATATTTAGTTCAGGATATTGACGTTTGGTTATACCAAACTTAGTTTCGCCACCGGGGTCATCTTTGTCATTTACATATCCACCTTCGTGGTCTAAAACGACTCCACAGCATTCAGTAAAGCCCATTACTTGCCTTTAAAGACACCTTCCATTAGGTCAGTTACTACATCCACAACCTTCTCAAAGAGTAGTTGCTCTTTCTCTTCAGAGACGAAAGGGATATTAATCTTTTCGTTTATCTTGGTGGCTATCGCATCAGCAAACTCATCAGATGCAATAAAGCCCATTGCTTCATCCTGCATCTTATCAGCCTGAGCTTGTGCCATATCCATCAGCATTTTCTTAAAGTCCATTTAAGACTCCTTTATCTTTTTTGTTTTCAAATATAAGTAATAAATCTGTGCTACAAACATTATACACATTAATACCCCAGAAATAACTTCGGTGTAGTATACTGCTCCCAGACTTGTACTGATTGCACTTACTTTTAAACTATCCATATTAATGATTTTTCCCATTAACTCTGCTTAGACTACCTTTTATTTCAGATACTTGGTTGTCTAAATCGTTTATTTCTTTATTTAAGGCATCAAATTTCCTATCTAATTTATCATCACTGGCATTCCACCTGCCAATCAATTTAATTATCATACCTTCCATATTCTCAAGAGTTTCCGATTGACCCTTGTTCTCTATTTTTAAATCTTCTAATGTCTCCTGTTGAGCAGAAGCTTTGTTCGACATCTGTACCACCAGATAAACAAACATTGCTCCCACGACGCCTATCATTCCAGCTTCGCCGTATACCGCAATAAAATCCATTCTTCATATTCCGCTAGTTATTGTTCCTGAATTATTACTCATCTTCATTTGGCGGATTAGGTCTGCCAACAAGTTCTAATAGAATAGCTATAGCTTCTTTTACAGCTATAATATCATAACTTATCCCCTCAACGAATTTAAGAGACTTCTCAACCTCGTCTTTCCAATGCTTTATCTCAATCTCTAGTTCAGCTTTTGTCATACTAATTCCTTCTTTAAGTATAATATTTTGGGATTACAATCCTTCATTAGCAATAGATGCAACATAAGTATCCCAAGATGCTTTGATTCCATCAGTCCAAACTAAATTGCACATATCCTTAACTTCACTTGACTCACTTGATACATCCGCATCTGGAGTTATGACTTTTCTATGTACTGAACGAGATAACTCTGCCCAACCATCTGAATCAGAACCTTCGTAAACAACTGTTGCCTCCTTAATCCCTACCTTCTTAAAGTCACCAACAACTTCAAGTTTTTCTATTATTATTTCCTTTTTAAATCCCATAATTTTGTCCTTTTTCTATTGGTCTGTCTCGTACTGTATTGAAAAATATATATCATCCCCTGCCCCTGAAGTAAGGTCAGCCGTAGACACTTTAGTCCAAGAATATCCACCAGCCGATTCAAAGAAATATAGGATTTCAGATGTGTTAACATATGAAGATACGTTACTAGCTTTACTATACACGAGTATATTTTTAAACATACAATCTCCACCAACTGCACTATGCTTAACTGTAAAGGGGAGCCCTGTTACTTGTAAATCTGCTGTTGACGAAGAACCAGTAATATTATCAATATGTCCCCATAATTGAACTAAGCTACCTATCTTTGTATATCTGTTAAGAGAGGAATTATAAGAGTAACTCCATCCGCTTGTCAATACAGGAGTCCAAGAACCTTCTTCATAATCTGAAAGAGTATTGGCGGCTCCTGTTCCACCTATCGCAATACCATCAGATAAAATCGTCCTAGCAAATGTGGCATTTTGTGATGAATTAATAGTTAAAGCGATAGTGCCAGTACCAGATGTGCCAGTGTACATTCTTATATCACCACCATTACCACCAGCTCTTAAGTTTATGTTTCCACCATAATTTGTACCACCGGGTCGCATATGTATTTCACCACTACCGCTATCTCCACAAGTAATATGCGTACCATTACCTAAACCAAGATAAGTTCCATTCATCTGAACAGTACCACCAAATGTGGCGTTGCCATTTAAATACGAAGTCCCAGTTACTTGAAACTTGTGTGATGAGCTTGTAGCTCCAATTACGAAACTATTGCCTCCATTGAAAAAAGTATCGCCACCTGCGACACCTGCTGATATACGAGTGGTATGGGAGTTGTCGTAATACACATCAAAATGACCACCTGCCGTTCCAGTATAGCTACTGTTTGTTATTAAATAATTTGCCGCATTGCGATGGGCACTAGCGGCTTGTTTAACATTACTAAACCCAATATTTCCACCAAAGGTAGCATCTCCTGAAGTGGTTAGGGTACCATCATTGGTATTAGTTCCACCAATTCCAACTCCACCAGCCGCAACATATAAACCTTTATTAGTACCATCAGTACCTATAGTAAGACCAGCAAATGTTTTAGCATTCGCATAAAAGCCCATTTTACCATCAGTATTCATTGAAAAGTTTCTTTCAAAGTATGGAGATGTATTATCGTAAAGACCACCATTGTGTATTGCAAACTGGTCATTATAAGCAGACGGTTGATTAGCAAAACCTATCCCCGCTACAGCAGTACTCCCAGTGTAAAAGTATATTCTTGATTGGTTGCCTGTACCACCTCTTCTAATGTATAAAGTTGATGAGCCTAGTGGGCTAGACCCCCCTAAGTCAAATGTTGGGTTAGCTCCATTAACTTCTACTTTAGCAGTACCAGTACCGTCGCCCGCCAGTGTTATTGAAGAATCTCCATTAGAGTCTTGATTAATAGTAAAGTTACCCTTAGAACTTACTTCTCCAGTAGCGGCAACAGTAAATTCATCTCCGGCAATAGCCAGTGCTCCACTGCTTGATACGGCAAAAGGATACACACCACCAACTGTGGTACCAATACTTAGTGTACCACCAACCATAGTAATGGATGCGTTACCATCTACAGCAGATTTAGCTGATGTCCCAGAAGCGGCACCTGACTTTATAGTTGCGGCACTTGCCCCATTAACAGTACCTGTTACATCACCAGTAAAAGTACCAGCAAGAATAGTAGCACGTGATTCGTTAGCCACATTGCCAAGACCTACATCCGAAGCTGTTACTCCACCACGCATTGTGGCGGCAGAATAGTTAGGTACGTTTCCTAATCCTACATCACTTGCAGATACTCCAGCTCTCATTGTAGCCGCAGAGTAATTAGGGACATTCCCTAACCCTACATTAGCGGCGGTAGTTCCACTTCTTATAGTAGAAGTAGAATCCTGATTAGATGAAGTACCTAATGCAGAACCACTTTTAATTGTAGCGGCAGAGGCACCATTAATAGTACCCGTAACATCTCCAGTAAAAGCTGAATCAGCTCGTTGTAGTTTTTTCCAGACTTTAGCCATCTTGAACTACTATAGATTCTTCTTCTGCTTCAATCCATTCAGGGTCTGCTTCAGCCGCTTCAATAAAAGCCTTATCGAATTTCTTGTACATTTCATAAACCCACATTCCATCCTTCACTCCGACATTCACCTTCTCTAGTAGATTACAAACTGCTTGTAATTCCTGTGTAGTGCACTTTACCTGTTTTAACTTCACCCTTTAGCCTCCTCCTTTAATTGATTCTTAATGAATCTTAACTTTAATAATAAAGCTGTTGCCTGCTCTATCTCCCTGCCCCTGAACTGTTTATCAAGTAATGTTTGATAGAGATACTCTATATCACTATAAGCTAACCGAGAGAGTTGTTTCTGTAAATCAATAACTATTTCATTGTCTTCAGGCTCAACTTTCTTCTCTTCCTTATAACCTTCCCAAAATCCCATTAAGATTTCCCTGCATCAACAATGACACCATCTGCATCTTCGTAGTCATACGGATAGCCGGGTATATCAGCTTTCTTTTTATGATATGCTTTAAGATTAGAATAACCTTTTGTAGCACTAGCAAGCGTTGTATCTGATTTACTTACTGCCTCTATCCATTCATTATCGCTATCCTTTTGAGCGACCATACTATCGGTTATTCCCATTGTTGCTCTTAAGTCCAACATAAACTCTCTTTGTGTCCAGATTTCGCACTCAACCATTGTACTCTGGTCAAGTCCCATATCTTTCTGCATCAGCCAAACTCTACGACCGCCGTACAATACTTTACCAGCATCGGTACACGCTATGTAATCGTATTCATCTGGTTTATAACCCTTTGTTGCCAAAGAAGACTTTAATCCAGAATACTCATACAACGGGAGTCCTATGTACTCTTTCCCCGAAGTTCCAACACTTTTTTCTTCGTATTGTCCACTGTCGGGAATAGAGCAAGATAAGTCGCTAAGTTTGAAAGATTTCTTAGTCTTAGCCATTATTCGTCTATCACCTGATAAGTCTGTCCACTGTAAACTCCAATTTGTCCTACAGCTTCACTCGTTGGGTCATTAGTGTAAGTCGAGTCCCCATCAACATCTTCTGCTGTTAGAGTCATTGGTGCTTTACCTTTGGTTGCGATTGATGTAGTAACAGTGCTACTAAAACTAGCATCATCTCCAAGTGCGGCGGCTAACTCATTAAGAGTATTCAAAGCCCCCGGAGCACCACCGAGAATGTTTGATTCAGCAGTTGTTACTGCGGCGGCTTTAGTTTCCGCCAGAGTTGAACCACCAAACGTACCTGTAAGATTATTACCCATAATAGTTGCTATAGAAGCATCAGCTACGTTGCTAAGACCAACATTCGCTTTAGTTACACCTTCTCTCATAGCCGTAGTAGTAATGTTACTTACACTACCTAATCCAACGTGTGTTGCTGTTACTCCACCTACTGTACCAGTAAATGTTGGAGATGCAATACTAGCTTTTAAAGCGATTGCTGTAGCACCTGCTGTTGAAACGGGCTTACTAGCATCACTTGTATTATCAACTGCCGACAGACCTACGTGAGCTTTACTAACACCTGCGACAGTTCCAGTAAATGTGGGACTTGCTGTAGGTGCTTTCGTTGCTATTGAGGTTGCTTGTGCTGTTGAAACAGGCTTAGCTGAGTCTGCTGTATTATCAACACTACCAAGTCCTACGTGACTTTTGGTAACACCACCGACCGTACCTGTAAAGGTAGGAGATGCAATGGATGCTTTTAAAGCTATTGCAGTTGCCCCCGCCGTTGAAACTGGCTTAGCACTATCCGCTGTATTATCTACAGAGCCTAGACCAACGTGCGATTTAGTAACGCCTCCTACTGTACCAGTAAAGGTAGGGCTCGCTGTTGGTGCCTTAGTCGCAATAGAGGTAGCTTGAGCAGTTGAAACTGGTTTAGCCGAATCAGCAGTGTTATCTACACTTCCGAGTCCAACGTGACTTTTAGTTACCCCGCCTACAGTTCCCGTGAATGTGGGGCTTGCTATAGATGCTTTTAATGCGATAGATGTTGCCTGTGCTGTTGATACAGGTTTGTTAGCATCACTTGTATTGGTAACATTGCCTAATCCTACGTGAGCCGCATCTACTTCTGAGTTTTTTAATGCGGTGTTAGCATTAGCGACATTTAAAACATTACTGGTGAATGCCGCATCAGTAACTACTTTTGCTGTTGTTCCAGCAGATGCCCCAGATTTAATAGTGGCTACAGCTACATCGTCTACCGTTCCGGTAACATTGCCTGTATAGTCACTATCTGCTCTCTGGAGTTTTTTCCAGACTTTTGCCATAGCCTTATTCTCCTATTCTTCCACAGAGACCATCAAAGTGTCACTTGTACTATTATAATAAATAGTTCCTTCGTCATTATTCGCTGGTGCTGAGGTCATTGGTTTAAGATGCACTGCTCCCTGATAGTCTACAGAGAACACTTCTGTGCTGTTATTTAAAATTTGAAACAAATCTCCTCCACTCACAGTTGAGGATGTATTATGTTTCAAAATATTGCCAGAGACAAGTGAAGAACCGACAGGTACTTCTACGTCTGCGGTTCCATTGTCCCTGTAAAATTTGCTGTCTGCTGTATTAAACCAGACTAACTTTGTATATACGTCCTTTATCTTATTCGGACTACTTAATGTTCCTGCCATTATTATACCCTTGTATATGTTGGTGCTGTTGGCGGTGTAACCTGACTCATAACAACCGCAGTTGGGAATTTCACTCTTACTGAACTTACTGGAACCCCTTTTGGAATCTTAGTAAATAACATTACTAAGGTGTTATCAAAAGCTACTCCAAGCTGATTAAAGTACCACTGTACTTTATTAAAGCTAAGGTTCCCTATCCCATCACCTAAAGCCATTAAAAATCCTGTGTTCTAATTGCGATTGGAGAACCATCTCTACCTCTATAAGCATACTTTTTACATTCTTTTACACCAATCTCATATTTTTGTAAGAAGTAAGATGCTAGTTGAATTGTTTCTACCCGTCTCTCGTATCCATTAGCTATAACTCTTGCGACTAGGGCTTCGTGAAATTGTTCTGGTATCTCAGCCTCTTGACTCAGCATATTAGCTTCTAACATTGCTGGAGGAGTTGTATTACTTAGGGCAACATCTAGATATGTATCTTCAGCAGAAAAACCATCTCGTTCTGGATTCTCGCCTGTTATTAAAAATTTATCAGGTCGTTGTATATAGAATAAGGTTATCGTCTTAGCTACTGACGGAGATGTTATTTTATCAAGAGAAGAGTCATAATATCCTATCATAACAGAGTCTCTCTCGACCCACCATAACCATTGGCTAATACTTAAAGATTGCTTTTCCACTATGTTAAATCCCTTTCAAGCGGTCTACCAAGTAGTTTTTTAATCGTTTTACCATCGTAATCTACGGCTTTTATCTTTATGATATGCTTCTTTAATTTATATACTCTTTGGTCTACGATAGTTTCAAACTGGTCAGCAGATTCAACAATATCTGTTTTAAACCCCATATCGTTCATAGCGTCATTTAAGGACCTAACTACCTCAGTAACTCCCATATCTGGATGATGCTGTTGTACCCGTTCTACCATTTCTTGTAATTTCATATGGTCTTCTCCTGAGGATTCTCGGGTGTCATTGATGCCTTAAAAGATTGTATGAACTCTTGTTTCTTACCGGTTATTACTTGTAACTGTTGAGTAAGCCATTGATAATCAGTAGATATCTTCTGTATAAGAGTAGTATAAGAACTCATCTTTTTACCAAGATTTGTTGAGTATTCCTGTAAAGTATTTTGTTTTTTCTGCAATGCGTCTTGTAACTCTGCCTGATACTCTGATATATCTAGACCAATTCTTTGAGCTTCCTTCTGTATCTCAGAAGTATATCTTGTCATTTCATTATTAAATACCTGTACCTTATTACCTAATTCAGACTGGTGTTCAGAAAGAATAGTGTTAGCCCTGTTTAATTCTTGTGCGGCTACAGAAAGTGTTGAACCAACCATATCCTCATCTTCGTCTAGTAACCAATATTGGGCACTCTCATTTTCTTCACCACCACTCATTGTAGTCCCATCTATCATAGCCTGTGCCTTGCTCAATGGGTCCTGTACTTCATTAGATGGAAAAGTAACAGTGGTAAAAGTTGGCATTGTAATAGTTTGACTAAAATTAGTTGGCAATCCCTGTGTAAGACCCGTAATACTAAGGTCAACATCACCTATCGTATCGAAGACAGTGGTATCGTCTAAGTCAGTAGGTAATTGTAGAGTCATATCCCCTAACTTTTCAATAAGACATAGCTCAGATGCGTGTAAAACGACAAGTTCTTTCCATCCTGATGGGAAGTTCTCTTCTCCAGTAGAAGTAGTTGTGCCGAATACTAAATCATTATCTGTTATAGTCTCACTTGTATCATTAATAGTTTTACCATCTCCTGATGATATACAATATATAATCGCTTGTTCGGAACCACTTGCATCTGGATAAATCCGTAAGACCCCTTCAAAGTCTGTTATATAAACAGGGCTTATAGCTAAAGCCCTATAGATACTAGATGTATCAGATACTTTATGCTTATTATCGGCTGAAGACGGTTCGGCTATATAGCCATTTCTTTCTACTTTTAGTATATCGAAAATATTTAATGCACCTAAGTCCATTCCATCTTTTATAACAGCCGTTACTAAAAAAGTAGCCCCAGTCCCACTACCTGCATTCCCCACTGTTACTGTAGGAATACTTGTATAATTAGAACCAGTTTTAGTTAAAGGACTCATTACTGAACCAAGCCCAACACCAGTGATAACACTACCATTCGCTTGGGAAAGAGTTAAAAATCCTATTGCCCCAGTACCACCTCCTCCATTAAATTGAATAGTAGAAGAAGAAGAATAGCCACTACCAGCAGTTACTGTAGAAATACCATTAATATATCCAGATTTCAAAGGTGCATCTATTACAACCTTTCTACCAAATAATGGTAAATTCTGTGGAGATGCAGACTTAACTACACTAAGAGTGTAATCCACTGCCTGAGTTAAGGCTGTATCAACACTACCTGAAGCTAGGGTGTCAGTCTGACCTACATATCTTTTTATTTTAGTCGTAAATGACATAGTTAGTTACCATTATGGGGGGCTAAAAAAGCCCCCCATAAATCGTTTACGTATCCTACGTCCACTTCATAACAGCGTGAGTTTCAGGAAGACTGATTTCTAAACCGGCTTCGGTTAGAATCATATCTTTCCGTCCATCAACATTGTTATTCTGGACGTTAGTGACAATGTGAGTGTCTCTTGAGACACCATTGCCAGATAATGGACGATACTTAACATTTGCTAAATCAATAGCAACTGCCATATTCTCGTCTTGGTTACGAAACAGAGGTTCTGCAACAAAGTGCAGGTTACCAAACAAGGTGTTTACTCTCGTGACCATATGTCCGAAAGAACCTTGAATGTTTTGAACATCCATTTTGAACTGTGCAGTCCCAACGGTGTTGTTCAAAAACGAACCTGTTCCCAATTTGTTCAACCAAGCAAGTACTTTACGTGAGCAAAGAACTAACTTGTCGCCGCTATTACCAGATTCTGGAGCGAAAAAAGTCTCCATTGAATCAATAAAGCTGTCATAGTCAGAACTAGCATATGTGTAATTAAAAATATTACCATACTGTTCAGTATAGGGTACAATACCCCAACTATAACGAACTGGACCGGCGGCGGCGGCTTCATCAGAAGCCCCAACACCGTAAAGCATAGCGTGCTCGATGTCCATTTTGTGTTCCATTAACTTATCTGACCACACCCGACGGTACTCGTCAGGTCTGCCACGATAACGTGTTGCCAAAGCAGTTCCACTAAAGAGCTGGATTCCTGTCTTAAAAATCTGACAGTATCCTTCTCTTGAGTAAAGCTCGTCTTTCCATCCATCAGGGTCGAGGCTACCTTCAGCCCAAGCACTACCAATAACTTGTCCTAATTTACCTGCGGCAATAGCCCCAGATGCTTCAAGACAGGTACAAGTAATCTCGGAAAAAGTAGCGGCTGTACCTGCGGCATATGTAGCTGATTCGCCGTCACCGACGGAATCAACAGTCTTAATACGCATAGCTTTACCAGCTAGGCGAATTACTTGACCTATTACAAAATACTGAGGTGCGGCGTTCTTACCTGTTGCGGATTCTACTCCGTATTTGTCGTACCCACAAACCACTTTAAGAGATGCTGTATCAGCACCCTTAGCAATGGTACTTGCTATAGCGGTTTTAAGGATAAAGTTACGACGTTGCCATTGATGACGCTGTTCAAGGAACTTGAATACTGGGTCGTCAGTAGCTGTCTTCGCAACTTTTGACAGATAAACGAAAAACGGACTTTGCTGTGGAGCTAACTCGGATACTCTCTCACCAAAATTATAAATTCGGCGGGAGTCATTAATACTAACTTGGTCTAAAGACCCTTTAGCATTTCCTGTGCTTAAACTATAAGCATTTGCCATAGCTATTTACTCCTCTACGTCCAAGGGTTTCGATTATTGTAATCTGTAAGCATAGAGTCCATAACATTGTCTTCAGGTCTCCCTACAGCGTTCTTATTACTACTGGGCAATACCCCCATTGGAGACGGTACCTGTTGAGCACGTTTCATTTGGTCAAAGTTATCCGTTGACGGAGTTTGACTATTCACGCTCTCTACGGGTTGTCCCTGAGTTGGTTGCCCACCATTTTTCAAACGGTATAGCTGAAAAAGATTGTCGAGATTAACACTATCTGGTGACTCCATAACCCTAACAAAATCAGTTATCTCTTCTGGAGATGCCTGATATTTTTGCGTCAAAGTATCTCGTACACCATTCATATTACTCTCATACTGTTCTTTCTCTGATTGCTGACGAAGAATATTCTCTCTTTCATCTCGCATTTTAGCCCTTTCCTCACTCATCACTGCGGCATTGTAATCATTATGGAGTCGGTTATATTCGTCCATATTATCACGCCAAGCATCAACATCATTAAGGTGTCGGGCTGAATTACTGCCAGAATCGGACCAAGCCTCTTCTCTGTTAAACCCTGTCGGTTGACGAGGCTTCTCAGGTGGAGGGGGAAATCCTTCTATGTCATCTGTCTGTGCTTCTTGTACAGACGCAACCTGTTGCTGAGGGGCTTGTTGAAGTTGAGCTTTTAACTGCTCATTCTCATTACGAGCCTTATCTGCTTCAGATTGCCAGTATTGATACCTCACGGTATCATTATCAGGCTGGGCTTCTTCTGTTGCTACTTGTTGAGTTTGAGGTCCGGGTTTCTGTTCCGGTTCGTCTGCCAACTGAGCTCTAAAAAAATCGCCAACTTGATTATCCTGACTAAAAATGTCATCAGGAGTTAACTCTTCGGGTGCTGAAATATCCGCAACCGGCATTTCTGCTGGATTCGGGGTAACTTCTGGCTCTACCATCTTCGAGTTCCTTTTTTTGTCCTTACCATTCGCACAATGGGTAAAGGTTGTTAATTGGACTCACGGGAAGCCTCTTCTTTGACCCCCGCCTTTACTTGTCCTAGTGCATCATCAAGGCGTTTCTCGAACAACTTGCCAGACATTTTAGACTGGGTTGAAGTTTTGTCGAGGTCTGCTTTGAATTTTTCTAATTCAGCTTTCTGTTTCAAGTGATAGTTTTCACGTTCTCTTGTCTGCAAATCGCCTTCTAATTCTTTAATCTGCTCTTCCATTTGTTTAGTTTGAGCCTGAAGCTGTCCCACAGTATCTGTCCTTTGAAGAACACCTTCCACATCGAAGACTTCTGTCTTTTTAAGAACTTCAGTTTTGTCAATAATACCTTTTTCATAAGCATCCATATACATTTCTAGTTGAGCAAATCTGTTAGTCGGTAGCGTACTACCAGTAACAACAACAACATCATAAGTACCTCTTGATATGTCGTTCATTACATTTGTAACGCCTGTCTTGTCGTCGTACATTTTCTTGTTGATAGCGTATTCACTTAACGAATTATTAGGTTGTACTAGTCTAACAACCTTCTCGGCTTGATATAGTTGTTGCATAAGCGGAATAGCACATTTAGCCATTCTAACTAGCCCCGTCTCTATATCCTGTAACTTGGACTTTATCTTTCGTTGACCAAATTCATCAAGTGCGACTGTAGCTTTATATGTATCTGGTGCGGCTTGTGAATTACCTTGCATCATTTCATACAATCCTAGTTGATGGTCAATATCCTGCTTAGCCATTTGCTCATTTTGATACAAAGAATTAGGCAATGGAGTTGGTTGTATTGGCTGTGGAGCCCCATTATCCATATCTACCTCAATGGCAACACCGGGTTGTGCCCATCTTTGTTCAAAATCTTGCATATCTACCGAACCAGACGGTATTAAAATCTTTGTATTTGTGCTAGTAGTAGCGTGTGCTATTATCAGAGACCGTGTCTTGTTTATATATTCCTGCATATCTTTGACCATTCGTACGTCGCTCACTGGGTAGGGCGTTCGATTGTGAATGTTCATAAAGAACACGATGGGATAATGGTCAATAGGAAGGATACGAGAGTATAAGTAGGAATCACCCATTATTACACACATCTTTATCCGTTGTACAGGTACCGACACGGTCTCGATAATATCTTGTTCTACTAAATCCTGATATGTCAGTTTTTCTATTACTGGCGGTGGAGGAGCGTCCTGCTCTTGCATCTGGGCTTCTTGTGCCGCTTTTTGCCATTCTTCCTGTACCTGTTGTATAATACCACTAGCTTTCTTCGGGTCAGAGATTATCTGACCATTTACACTAATAGCAGGTCTTTCTAGGAATTCTGGCATATCCTCAGCTAAAAGGACTTCTTCCTTACCATCTAAATTATTTTTTACGTGAAATCTCTTAACCCATATCTTGTAGTAACGCTCGTAACCTCTGATATATTCGGAGTTCTCGCCCCAACTTGCATCAGTTTTAGTAGCTGTATCTTCAGGGAATATTACCCCTTTAGTATCAACTCTTGATGTTGTTGGTCTATCTGTATGTAAATCGCTCTGGGCATTTTTGATTGCATCCTCATACATAGGATACATAGACATTGCTTGTTCTTTAGTGAAGAGCCTAGAGATAACAATGTTCTCTGCGTCATCACATAAGCGGTCCCTAGAGTTAGGGTCTATATAAACATCTAATGGGTCTACATCTCTTACGCAGACCTCTCCTCTACCATAATCTTTCAAGGGGTCAATATAAACCATCATAGTCCCCATACCCATAGTATAGTAGTCATCTATGCAGTTGCGGAGTGCCTGAGTCCCGTCGGAGATGTACCACATATATTCCAGTAATCCATTAAAGACTTGTGCAACTTGGTTGTCACTGTCTTCTCTGGGGGATACTCGGAATTGGGGTCTCCCTGTTGTTAGCATAGCCTTTGCGGCTTCTACAGCAGGGTGGATACGGTTAACTACAAGAGGTGCTTGACCCCTCTCAAGTAGGATTCTTGTTTGTTCTGCTGTCCACTGTCTCCCCAATCGAAACTCGGAATCTTCCTGAGCGTGTTGTGCCCAAGTATCTCGTTTTTCTGAATAGGACTTCCAAATCTTCTGGGTGTCCTCAACCATTGTAGGAGAAACATCTGTTTCTTTCTCTACGTACGCCATCTTTGGAACTTACGGCTTATTGTGTGAGCCAGTCAAGAACTTTTCTCTTCTTTTTTGGCATATCTGGGTTAAAATCTTTTACACGACATTGTTTAGCTCCATCTAGTGCATAGTATATAGCATCTAGGCAATCATCGTGCTTTCCTTTCGGATAAGATAGAAACTCTTGCTGTGGAACTAAATCTTGGCTTCTAAAAAAGAACTCCCCCCTAGCTAAAGGAGCTACAAGGCTCATCAGCCTCTCACTCTTTCTAGACCTAGGTTTAATCCCTTTCTCTAATCCGGGTATATACATTCCTTTTTCCATCATAATCTTTCTTACACTAGCACGTAACGCTTCCTGATACCCAGTTGTTTCAATTTTCATCCTCTTCGGACGATACCTTTTATATATCTCGATAATTTTATCAGGTTGGAATGCAGGATTGATTTTATCCCTGAATATATCCACAATATACTTATTCCCAGCATTGTCAAGAGCAACAGTAGCAATAACAAAAAAGTCTGACCGAGCAGATAGACTACTAGCAGGGTCAATCCCACAATAGACTTCCACAGGTTTTTGCTCTTCCGAACCATCAATAACCCTAACGAGACAATTTTGCCCATTAATACGTTTATAATGGTAGTGGTGTAATCTGATATACTCTGGCTTAAACGGTGCATTGTCCGGTGATTGTGCTTCATTCATATACTCCTGATAAAATCCATTTAGGTTTCCTACCGACTCAAACTCTGCTTTTATAGCGTGGATACGACTCATAGGGAATCTTTCAACCCATATACTGTCGCCATCGTCATTCGTTATAGCAAACCATAAGACTTTCCAAGCCGGAGAGTCCTTAGCCCAATATAGGAAACAGTCTTCTGATATAACTGTACCAATCATTACAATCCTACCTTCGTCAGAAAGAGATGGTATGACTGCTTCTGTTATCCATTTCCTGTTCTTAGCTCTAGCTTCAGGTGTAGCGGCGTTTAGCTCTGATTCATAGTCATCTACAATAATGAGATTAGGACGAGTATCACCCTCAATAAACCCACGAACACGCTGACCAGTACCAACAGCAATAATCCTCGTTCCATTAGCGAGTACAATGTCATTGTTAGTCCACCTTTTTGCAGTGTTTGGTCCCATATCGCCAAACATTTCTACAAAATTCTTAGAATTAACTAAGTGATGCTTAATACGGGATAAGAAGTTTATACTCTGGCTTTGACTCTCAGATATAATAACTATAAAAAGGTCTTTATCAGACGGCTTGAAAGCGGCTCGATGAAGGGGCAGTATCAAGGAGGTCACTGTGCTTTTAGCCGTTCCACGAGGGGCGGCTATAAGAAGCCTCTTAACAAGACCGTCTGATAAGTTTCTATAGATATCGTGGTGAAATGGGGGAACTGCCTTGTTTATGGCAGTAGGGAACATAGTCTTGCCGAAAAGACCTATATTGTCACGAAGTTTCCTTAGTGCTTTCTTTGCGGCGTACTGTTGTTCGTAGTCGTCAACTACCAGAACTTGTTCCATAACTTCACCATCCAGTCCTTTCCGTTTAATTTGAATAAGTCGTCTCTATCGGTAATCCATTGCTTATCCTTCTCAACAGGGTCAGCATATGGGAACAGGATTTTCTTAGCCTGTCTCCAAGGTACTTGTTGATTTTGGGGAGTTCTACTTAAATCACTCTTCATTCTTGTCCCAAAACCCCTTTACCCAGAGTTCACTATTTATAATAACGAGTACCGCTACGGCTAATAAACATAGTTCAATCATTTATCTAACTTCCTTTCTATCCTAGCTAATCTAACTGTTATGCTAATAAAGAATAATAGCATAAATAGTAAGTATACTTCCCAAGCTGGGAAGTGTTCAGGCTCCAGTAGAGTTTTTATCCACATCATCCTTTGTCTCCTTTACTGGTTGCTCCACCTTACGGGTCGCAATCAGCTTTTCTTCTTCTTGATTTATGTTATCAATCAGTTTACGGGTCTGTACAGCCTCTAATCGCTCGGTAGTAACCACAGTATCTTTGTCTTTCATACCGTGAATCTCCATACCATCATTAACAAAACCCCTGATTGAGTTAACATCTTTCTTTTCCTTAGCCATATCAATGCCTTCATTCATTAAATCAATGAAAAAATTGGCATCCATCATTCTATCGGTTAAAAGTTTCTGTGCTTCGTCTCTTTTCATAGTCTTAAAACTCTCTGTTCTCATATGCCGTCTTAACTTACGGCGTTTCCCAGTAGAAACTGGACCAAATACTTGGTCTATAGCTATATCTCTGTCTTCCGTGAGTGCCGCCCACATAGCTAAAGCCTTATATGGCTCTGTATTTACTGCTACATCCAGCCACTTCTTGCCAGTAAATGTATTATTAGCGGAACGTCCCCCTGCACAGAACTTCTTGTCAGGGTATTTAGGATTCCACATAATATACCCAAATGGCATTCTATAATAATAAGACTCACGCCCAATATCATCTGTATAGACCTTTTTCTTAATAATCTTTGCAACATATCCATCATCCGTTAGGGCATATTGCCCCTCTTCTGCGTCCTGCCAGTAATCAAAGTCGATATCCTTGTCAATGGCTTCTTGAGAATAGTATATGGGGTATTCAACCGCCCCAATATCGTTATGTTTGATAGTTATAGTGTACACTTGCCTTAGTAACGTCTATAAATCCAACAAATTTTACAATTTTATCATCAGAACCACCAAAATCAGTGTTCTTTGGCATTTCTCTCCAATCCCACTTGAAATTGTACTTCTCTGCATTCAGTTTAGTAATGTTAAATACATATATATCCCCACCTACGGAGACTATATAAAGGAATTCCTTACCATCTTGCTCCGATTCTTTTAAATTTAGGTCATACTTGTCATACTGTACAAGACAATCGGGATACCACTTCTTTCTCACCTTCACCTCTACTAGGTAATCAGAATCAAAAGCGTCATATATACAGTATTCATCTTCAGACATAACAAAAGAACGGTTGCCCTGATGGTTTACTTCCAGAACGACCTGTTCTTCAGTTGGAAGACGTCCTCCAGAAAACAAAAAACCCTTATGAGGGCTATCCTTAACTTCAATATACTCAGGTCTATCCCTAGCTGGAATATCCTGATTGCGTTTCTTAGTATTGTAGGCATTTACGACCTCCTTATATAACAATTCTCGTCTCTGCTGGTACCCAAAGCCACCTATGGCACCTACTTCTGACCACAGCTTCTGGTAATCTAACTCACCATCACTATTTAAGTATTTGTCTAACACGAAACTACCCCTTAATAAATAGTTAAGTACACTTAATGGTGTAAGGGTACTATAACAACCAAATATTACTAAAAATGTAAAACAAATAAATCGAATATACAAGGGCTATCATTTACTTTAGGTTCACAACTTTAAAATAAGTAATAACAGGCTTTTGAAGGGATACCTTGTAAATGGGTAGTAGCACTAACCGATTCCAAGGAGCAAATCCAAAAACATTAGAAAATTGCTGTAGAATGGGAGTACCTGATATACATTGCACCGTACCCGTGCGTTTTTACCCCCTAGGGGTCGATGCCGGGTTGAGAAAGCTCTCAAGCTACACAACCCGCCCGTCCCTACGGGAGTAAAGCAGTCGCTACGCTCCTTAACGCACTGTTACTGGTGCAGTGCCCCTGCTGGCTACTGTGTATCCGAGTTATAACTTGGAACGCATTATCAATAACCTAAACGAAGGACAGTTTACGCTATGGCTAAAACGAAGACTATATCGATACGTGTATCGAATACCTATCGTGGTTCAGTTATAAACGGTGTCTTCGAGCACGAAACAGACAGGAATGGTCGCTGGATTCCCAGTGACAATATCCGCATCACTACTAGTGATACTGATAGTACCCTGCCTGTTCTACTCGAAGCCAACGCTGTAAGCAACCTTGGTGCACAAAAGCCCGAACTTTGTTTCGTAGCTCAAACTGACTATCGTCTTTCCAAGACGATGGAGTTAGAGCCGAACAAAGAACTCGGTCTTCCGTCTGCCAAGGCATACTTCTATAAACCAATCGTTGCCGATTTGTCTATGGAAGTTGCTGACAGTTCCGTCTCCGACTGAATCCGGTAGCTAGATACAGGGGTGCTATTGGCACGCTTTCCTGTATCGCTCAAACCTGTGCGTTGGTACCCATTCTGGGTGCCAGCCACACACAGGCATCGCTATAGCTTATATTTTATCAAACCTACGTAAAGGAAGCGGTTATTAGAAGACTTATGTCGGCTGTATCTATTAAGTGGAGTACGCAATGAACATATCCCATATTTAAACTTAAGCGTATGTAGTAACGAACAGTCGACTAACTTTAGTGAATGGTTCGTAACCTGCACAGGTGAGTCACTCTCAGTTGTGTAAAAGGGTAGAGATATCCTAGCACTAATTCTGTATGGCTAACAGCATTGCCCTAATGGCGATATAACTGTTAGTCATTCAGTACGTAAAGATTTATTGTAAATAGGACGCTGGGCAAGTGAGTGCTCGACTATCGTTCTAACATTTAGGAGTCATAAGACTACGACTTAGCGGTCAAAGTATTATGGCGTAGTATATCTATAGAGTTACACCTTAAGCAAACAGCAGGCGGGTGGCTATAGACTATCAAGTGGATGAAGTGAATGTCGGGAGACAACTCGGTGTCCACTACTCTAAACGGCTATAATTGTCGTAGGGTAACCGTCAAGGATTGATAGTACGTTCGTTTAAATACAGAAACAAGTCTGTATAGTCGGAGCATCATAAAGTAGAAGGAGAACTAGTCAACATCTTCTAGTAATCTACTTGCCAATTGAGACCTAAGAGCCTAACCCTATGTGAATGGGGATGGTATCTTATAGACAATGGAGTTAACAGCTTTGAGTCTTGGGTCGTATGCCAGTAATGGTAGAAGGGTAGATGTATACGTGACTCGAAAGAGCAGTAAACCAAACATAAGACAACGAATCAGAAGGTAAGTGGACACTGACAATAGTCAGTACTGTCTCAGGTACAATCTTCTATACTCCTAATCATTTAATCCATAACCCTGTAAAGGAGGTCAGAGATGACTAAATCAGAGAAACCAAAGTGGTATTTCATAGTACGTGGACGCTTGCTCACTGTTAGAGCGAGTACAGAAGCAATGGCTTACAGAAGGCTAAGACTTCTACAGCTCGGGATGGCATCCTAGTGGGTGCCGTCAAGGGTGTGGTCACATATGCCTGTGATATTTTAGACATTTCTATAAAGGAAGCAATGGAAATGACAATTCAAGAGTTACAGAGTGCAATACGAGTGGCAGAAGACAAGCTCGATGAACTCAACTCTAAAGAAAGTAATGACTGGGATGTAGATGTGGACGAGAACGGTCCTTTTATCTGTTCCAGCAAAGGAGACGCATAAATGGATATTATAAACTTTGTAGAGCACAAGGATATGATTGATATGATGTTAGTCGTTAGTTATCTATTGTTATTGCTGGGGATGGTAGTATTCATCACTTTTATCCAGTATCATATAAAGAAAGTTGAGAAACTTCTTAAGGACATAGAATATTGGCGAAATCAGGCTCTTTTCTTAAACAAGAATAGAGATGCCTGACAAAATAAAGAACTCGGTTCCCATAGGCGGTGACCAAGCACAGTTGCAGTGTGCGGAATGTGATTCATATAACACAGTGTTCGAAGAATATGCTTATGCCACACAGCTAGAAGAGTGTATGGCGGCAAATTCCGAACTTGGCATTTTATGCCTAGATTGTAATCACACCGAAGACCCTGATGTACTAGGTCACCGTTTCGAGCCAGAGTATAACCCAGAACCATAAAACAAGGAGACATTGTGAGAAAAATCAAATCAATGTTACGTCCACTATATCGTATGATATTTGGACAGAGTTCACGTAACTATAAAACGTACAGTAATAAAGGAAGCAAATATCCATCACCAGAATCAAATCCCCCAGCAAGTAATCAGTGTTGGGAACCTGTGACTGCTTCAGGTGAACGATGGAAAACTGAAAACTTTTCTACTTGGACATCACAGAAGACATTCAGTTTAATGAAACAAGTAAACAAGCTATTCTATGAAGACAGGCAGAGTAAAACTGCCATAGACTCAATGAATACAAGCTTTAACGAATTAATGCTTGATTTTGAGGCGGTAGTGGCTAGACTCGGGGAACTAGAGAAAAAGCCCAAACGTGGACGCCCAAGAAAAAGCTCTTAATAACCACGAACAGTTAAGGAACAGACCAGATGGCTAAAGTACTAGTACAAACCTTCGGCGGCACTGTCAAAACTGTAGATGCTAACAGCCCAGCAAGTATAGCTGAACAGTTAGGCATTTCAGTAGACAATGCTACCATAACTGTGAACTCGGACAAAGTTGCACTTGACTCAGAGTTAAGAGACGAAGATTTCGTTTCTTTTACTACGAGCAAGGTCACTTCAGGCTGAGCCCACAAATTGATGTTTGGGGGTGGTGGAGAGCCGCCCCCATTCTCATTAAGGAGAACAAGAATAATGGAGAAATCATTAGGAGCATTAATCATACGATGGATACGATTAAACAGTAAAGAGAACCAAATATCTACTAGTCGAGCTGTGGCTAACCAAAGACTTTCTACTTGGATTGATAAAGGAATCGAGTTTCATAGTCCAGATAGGGTTAATAAGAGTTTCAAGGCAAGGGTAGGAGTACCCAAGCTAAGAGCTAGAAGTCCTATGACTTTACAAACACATTCCTTACAGTTTAGTTTGTTTGAACCTAGTAGAGTTCGATTAATCCCAGATAGGGACAGTAGTTATCAAAATTGGTACGACTTAAGAGAGACTTTGACTCTGGGGCTAAATAATGACCAACCTCCGGCGGGTCCTTACAGAACCTCAAATTTGAATAATTTACCCTTAAGTTTACACCCACACATTTCACCTGATGGTGTACCTTGTTTGGGACAATTTTCAGCACCTTGGTCTGCTACAATAGCAGATAGTAATATCCCAGCATTAGTAAATGTATCACAGTCATTTCTTAATAATTGGACGAGAGTTGATTGTTATTGGGACATTAACTATTATCACAGAGATTGGCAAGAAGAAGGACAACTTCATCACGGTATTCGTTTCTTTAAAGATTACTATGTGATAAGGAAATTAGCTGAAGCTGTAAATTATGACAACCATAGTAGGGGACAAGGGAATACAGGCAATCATTACAGGGATTTCACAGATTGGTATTATGATAATAAAGACATACTTAGTGGTATGAAAATAGACTGGGAGACTGCTTTCATAGCACATCTCGGTTATAAAAAGTCATTAAACCATACCATTGATACACAAGATGGTGATGTAAGGATTCTGAAAGGATTTTGTGATAAAATGGCTAGAGTATACAGGCTTTTACTCAACACAATGCTTGAAAAATCACTAGATAAGCTAAAAATTGGCATTTATCCAGTGGCTGAAGAAGTATTGACAGGTTTCAGGAGAAAAGGACTGTTTGCTAGTAGACAAGACATTTGTTTTACTATTCCTCCTGTATTAGAAGACATAACCTATAGATTAGGGAACTTTAACCATACACGGTCAAGGTATGCTGATTTACAACAGGTTTTGAAATCTAAGGGTCTAATAGCTCATACAAAGCTAGGGGATAAGGTACCAAGAGCTAACGTATTTATGAGTAACAGCGATGTTAATCAAGTTCTTGGGGCATACATTGAAAGGTCTGTTATAGCATCTCAACCATTTAGGACAAATGCTTATAGATTGCTATGTTTTCTTAACGCTATACGAGAGTATGGTGATATGGAGACAACTCACGCAAGTGTACTTCCTTTCGACCCAAAACAAATGTTGGCTGAATGGTTAACAATACAGGGACAACAAGACACTTCCGTAAATAAAAGAGAGATTTACGGGGAACAACTTCGAGGAATAATGATGCAGATACATAGAGCATTATTGCCCATAACTGTCACAGATATAATGGAGAAGTACTTCAACAAAATGTATTGTGAAGTAACTAGGATATTAAAAAGTGACCTAACAACTCTCTATAAAGGAGTAACGAATGAGTATCGTAAAAGAAGAAGCAACGCTTACGGTGAACTTGCCGAACAAGATAGTGGAGAAAATCAACTTTCTATTGACTCGTTTTAAGAATACCGAGTGGTCGGGACCTGCTTGGTATCAAGTCATAAAACGTGAAAAGAACGGTTTCCCATCTAAAGTTTCATTAGCACATTTTGTTGCTATGGACTTAGGTGATGGAACTGCTACAGAAGTAGATGGTGAGAAATTAGGCAAGATATTGCCCCAGATATACAAGATGAATGCACATTTAAAGGACGCATATCTTGGGTTAATACATTCACACCATACAATGGGAGCATTTTTCAGTGGAACTGATGAATCAACAGCTCTTGACCAAGCACCACCAGAAGGACTCTTTTTCACGACAGTAGTAGCGTCAGCAAAAGACCCTTTCTGTACAGGTGTTAGTTACAGAGACCATTTTGGGTTTCCTAATTTTATAGAAGGTGACGTAGAGTCAGATTATAAAATGGATGTACCTAAAGAGTGGGTCGCTGAAGCAAAGAAGATAGAAAAAGCACAAAAGGTGGTTAAAACTAACTATGTTAGAGGGAATGGTCAACTTCATTTGATTCCCAATCAATCTCCCGGTTATGTACACGGTGGATATTACAACGGTTACTATGACGACACACCTGATTTGCCAAAAAAGCAGGACGACCAGAACGTAGCGATAGCACTACCTTCGAAGATAACAATGAGTGCTGGGACGAAAGTTTGACAGCACAACTGGTCAATGCTGAAGCTATCTTCGAAGAGCTAGAGGAAGAAGTAATCACTGAACACGAGTTCATTGATAAGATTCGTAGTAATTGCCCAGACGTAGACCCGCATCTTTACGCCTCAGGTTATTACGGATAACCGTGTAAGAAAGTTGGTGGTTTCAGTTATATGCCTGACCACTGACCCGATCGAGACTATAATGGGGACATCTTGTTAAAAAGAGCCAGAGAGCAATGCTATCGAGTGCACTTTTCGGGAGTTAATTATCCCGGTTTGTCCCCTAGTCTCATAACTTAATAAATAAGGAGTGTAGTATGGGTATGACAGTACCACAAAAGAAGTATTTCTGCAATAGGATTGACGAGATAAGTATCAGGAAAGAGAACGATATATGGAGCAAGGTAAAGGAGCCAAAGAACGAGAAAGCAATCTGTTTAGAAGGACTAGACGAAGGGAAAATAAAGCTAATTAATCAGAGTCAAATGGAAAAATTAATAAGAAATAATCTAAAGTCAAGTGGACCACAGTATAGTCATTCTTATATGCCTAATATAAACATTGAGAGTTTCTTTATTGGCTGGGAATCATATTTACGTAAGTCATCTTATATAAATTCCACTTTACGCAACGAGGCAGATGAGAAAGTTCAGAAAATACGTGAAGAAGCAACTAAGATTAAAGACATAGCTATGTTCGGCAACAGTGCTGAAGCACATATTATGTTAAAGGAGTTCGTTAAATGGATGCAATAAGCACAAGATTCCTTAGAAATAAGGATTTAATACCTATTCCAAAATTAACAGAGATAGGTATAGTAGGATTAGGTGGGATTGGTTCATTTCTTCTCCAAAATTTAACTGTTATGGGATGGCAGTCAATTTGGGGATGGGATAGTGATAGAGTTGAAGACCATAATTTCAGCTCAACAGCTTATCCTTTGTATCAATCAGGTAAGTTAAAGAAGGAAGCGGCAGACGATTTACATAGGGAATATTCTGAAGATTGGCAACAATTTAGAGCAGAAAACAATTTCCAATATAATTCAGTAGTACTGCCAAAAATGATAGTCTGTACAGATGATATGGAATCTAGAAGAATGGTGTATGATATGTGGAAGGACGGTCTTTCTCGTACCAAAGGCACTGGTCATTTCTTTATTGACTTAAGAATGGGTGCAACTACAGTAGAAATGTCTACAGTAACGAGACATAATGACAATTACCTAAAGGAATGGATTCCTACAAGTGCAGTAGAAGAAGCACCTTGTTCGATGAAACATACAGTATTTGCAACGCAACATATAGTGTCACTTGGGTCAGCTCAAGTATACAATATGATTGCTAAATTAGCCTATTATGACTATATTTGGTCTAGCCTGAGCCCTAATATGGTCGAATATGGGACATTAATAGTACCAAAACCTAAAGGAGATGCAAATGCAATCACCAAAGATAGCCGTGAGGAAAGTTTCGACAGATTGGAAGGCAATGCCCGCCGGTCTAACGTGGCTACTCATCGGTCAGCCTAAAACAGGTAAAACAACAGCCGCTTCTGGCTGGTCTGAACAAGGAAACGATGGCGTCCTACTATTAGATACAGACTTAGGGTCTGATTTCGTAGATGGAGTAAACGCAGTAACTATCGCTTCCTTAAACCCCCCTACAAGACCTGTTCTTAAAGACAAGAAACAGGTAACTAAGGGTGGTAAGGCACAAAACGAAATTGTTCCTCCATTAGAACGTGGTTTTAAAGCACGTGCTGGGGGGAACAAGGGTGAACCAATAGAAGCATATTCGTTAATCGAAGTGTTTAATTGGCTCGCTGACGAGTGGGATAGTCTACCATATGACACTATTGTAATTGATACGATAGGTCAAGTAAACGAATGGATAGAATACACTGTTTGTGAGGAACTGGGAATATCAGCAATGGGAGAGGGTCAATGGGGAGCCGACTGGGGAAAAGCCAGACGTAAGAACATTGATGTAATTAAACGATTCCAAATGCTGATTAAACAAAAAGGAGGCAATCTAGTATTGCTTTCACACGCAAAATCAACAGTTGTTACAGATGGTAAGGCACAACTTGGACCTGAGCTCCCGAGAGGACTTGGGTATTCACTTGCCGCCAAAGCAGATGTAATAGGTTATGCCACTGCGAGTAAGGACGATGGTAACTACTATGTTTCTTTTGAAGCATATGATGAAAGAGTAATTGGGTCTCGACTCAAGCCTCTGAATCAAAAGAAGTTACTGTTTGACTTTAACGTAGTACGTGATGAAATCCTAAACTACAAAGAGGAGAAATAACGCTATGAGTAATACAATGCGTTTTCGTCCAGAAGACCTAGACAAAGCTTCCGATGGTGGAAGTAAGTTCTTGGGTTTTCTACCCGTAGCTGTAATGGGCTATGAAGACAAAGCCGATATGTTCGATTGGGCTGATGTCTTTATTAGTATCACCCTGCAAATTGAAGGTTCACAGTATCCTGTGGAAATGAAAATTGCAGGCTCCTATGATAGGGAGAGCAACGGTAACATCAAAACTTGTACTTTATTGAAAAGACTTTATTGGCTTTTTGATGTAGTGGGCTTTCAAGGAGGTCCTGATGTACAGGGTAATTGGGTAGATGCCGATGGTGCTTCTATAGATAACCTAGTGTTATACTTAGAACAACATCACGCTGGTAACCCATTAGTACCACGTTTTGACGCATATGGTTATGTATACAAAGAACCCGGTCGTAAAGACCCTTCTAAGTCATATACAACTGTGTACCCAAGACTGGTAAAGAATGAGACTAAAGCCAAAGAAGAGCTACAAAGTTATGTAGAATTTCTTAAAGGCAAGAATCTTATTAAAGAAGCCGATATGTCTGCAATTCGACCAGTTAGTAATGGTGTTTCTAATACCGTTGCTGGCGAACCTACAAGGTTTTAGTCTGGATTACGTAGAAGTCGCAGTCGGGAGCCCCTCTAGACGGGGGGCTCTCGTACTCATAGATGATTTATGGGACTTGGTCTATGAACAGGGAGCAAATCAAGCTGTCTATAAAAGCGTCTACACTTATGACGCAGAAGCTTTAAACTTTATCAAAAAGAATGGTACTATAAAGAATTTCTTGGGGACAAGAGGTATCACTGATATTCCTATTGACATTGATAAAGGACAGAATACTGATGAGCACACTCTTAGACAAGTACAAGCATTAGTCTACCACTTAATTAATGAGTTAAGTTTAAGGGAAGGGAACTTTCAGACTTATTTCTCTGGTAATGGATACCACGTAGATATAAGTAATGAGTCTTTTGGCTTTCAAGAGAGCCCTGACCTACCATTTGTCGTAAAGCAGACAATGGTGACTATGCTAAAAGAAGTCTGCGATATAGACCCATCCGTCTATACTCGAACAGCATTAATACGCCTTCCGCATACATTAAACATCAAATCGCAGTTATTCAAAGTACCATTAAGTTTGGAAGAAGTACAGTCATCAACTGTAGCAAAGATACACGAAATTGCTAGTAGTAGAAGACTAAGTTATGGACATTCAGACTTATGGGGAGACCAATCCTTAGAGAAACACATTAATAAGGACGTTCCTGAAGTTAAAGAAATGTCAAAGGTATCAGAGCCAAGAAACATAGTGCCCTGTATACAAACTCTTTATAAAAGGGGACCTGTCTCTGGGACTAGGAATAATACTGTTTTACGTATTGCATCACATATGCGTAGACACGGTATCCCTAGTGAAGCGGCTAAAGCGTCGCTACTACATTGGAACAACAACCAACTGAATCCACAAATTATAATTGATAAAGTCGAAGGAAGTTATAATGGAGGATATAAGTATGGCTGTCAAGATGAGATATTAGTACCTGTATGTGACCCTAGGTGCATTTATTACAAGAACAAAGACTATTTAGTCGATGTAAAGAATGCTGATGAGTTACAAAAAGACCTGTCTGAAAGATTAGAAACTGATTATTCAGGTAGGATGCTGGACCTAGCAAAGATGTTCGGTCTAAAGGATAAGGATTGTGCTATATATCCGGGTGAGCTAGTCACGATATTTGGACCTACTGGTTCTAATAAAACGACGCTTGCACAAAATATAGCTTTAGGGTATGACTTTGCTAATGATTGTATTAGACCTGAGTGGCAATTACCTACACTATTCTTATCTTTAGAATTAAGTGGTTGGTATATGCACAGGCGTAATCTACAGATAGCAAGTGGACTGAGTAAGGAAGAAGTCACTAAGAACCATCAATATGTTGGGAAAACATTCAAAGAGTATGTTAGTAACATTGTAATTCAGACAGTAGCTGGAGAAGTAACTATGATTAATAAGAAAATCAAGGAACTAGACCCAGCAATCATTATTGTCGATTACATTGACCTATTGCAAACTCCAAGAAATATTAGAGGCGAGTATGAACAGATTCGTTACATTTCACACTATCTATCGAATCTTGCTGTTAATAGTGATGTTATCATTATACAGATTTCTCAAATTTCACGTGAATACAGTCGAAACGAAGTACTCGACATTTACGCAGGAAAGGGCAGTGGTGCTATTGAAAACGCATCAAGGAAAGTAATCGGTATTAATGGTCGTCAAGACAGTAAAGATAAAACAGTACAGTTATTCAAAAACAGTGATGGTGATTTATTTGAGGTAGACCTTGAATGGACACCTTCATTCAGATTACCAGTAAAAGGAGTACAGAGTGGTAAAGACACATATGCTTAAGGCTGAGGTTAGCCCTAAAACAAAAATCCTGTTGTCTGAAATGGCAAAAAAAGATAAACGGTCACTAAAGAAACAGGTAGAGTACATTATCGAAACAGAGGTAAGGAAACAAAATTCCAAACCAAAGCACGACATAATGATGGAGGACACTTAGATGGTTGTTAAAAAGACAACTAAAGACTTATTAGGAGAATACATAGACCTTGAAATACAGGCTGAATATTCTACTGATGATTCTGACATCACGGAAGTGGTGAGTGCTATGGAAACTGTAAAGCAAACAATAAGGAAAAAGGTTGATGGTATCGACCACTTTATGCTTGAGTTAAGTAGACGAGAACATCTTATTGACGCTGAAATCGAAGCTATAAAAAGTGAAGAATTAAGGCTGAAGGTAAGAAGGAAGGCTGTCCAAAGTCTCAAAGGATACTTTAATAATACATTGATTCCAATGGTTGTTGAAGAACTAGGAGACGAAAATGGAGTCTATGAGACAGACACTGCAAGGTACAAATTGTACGAAACTTGGGGTCCTGTCGTAATAATGAACGAAGATGAAATCCCTGATGACTTTAAAAAGGTTGTAATGACAGATGCTATAGACAAAAAGAAAGCTCGTGAGGTGCTCGTACAAGGGGCAGAGATTCCGGGATTTTCTATCTCCAAAGTAAAAAGAATAAGGAGGTCATAGTGAGTAATTTCCTTGACATTTTTATAGTGCCAAAAGGAATATACATAACTCTATTAAAGTTTTTCCAAATAGGTGGAGTGATAATGAAAACTAATACGATGCTAGATAGTGGAATAATGCACAGAACAAAGTCAATAGATATTGTATTCACAATATGGAAATTCGGGATTCACATTCACCCTGTAATTTCAGAGAGGAATTTATGCCAAGACGTAATACTAGCCAAAAGCTAATAATCTTAGACTTGCTAAAACAGGGTATCCCTGTTACGCCTATGATGGCTTTAAATCGGTGTGGTTGTTTTCGACTAGCCGCAGTAATTAACGTACTGCGAACAGAGGGAAACGATATTGAGACCAAACGAGTTAAAAGTCATACGGGCAACAAGTACGCTGAGTATACATTAGCGTAGCTACTATGCAGAGGGGGTCATCCGTGACTCCCTCATTGCATTGGTAAAAGGAGACAAGTATGTATCATAAAATAATACAAGCCCTTAATAAGTATAAGGGGTATCAACTAAACTATGACTCTGCAATACCGCAGATAGCTGTTGATATACTAAAGGTAGTAGTTAAGGAGAATAAGAAACAGATAAAAGGAGTATTGGACGATATTCGAAAGGAGTTAAAAAGTGAGAAAATATAATAATGGGTTTGACGAAAAGATAAGCTTACAAGGTTCTATAAACCTTTACGAAAAATTAATTAAGGAACGTGGCTTAGGTGCATCTGCAATTAAGAGACTGTCCCAATTAAAAACAAAATTAAGACTTAAGAAAATGCGTAAGTCTGGCTTATACCAAAGGATAATGAAACGAGATGCTATCAAAAACGGACTTTAAAGATAAGCTGGTTCCTATTCATAGGACATTCTGGAAACAATCATACAAGAAATTATCTTCGAAAATGAGCAGTTTAAGAGGCAGTCTAAAGAGAAGAAGTCTAGAATATGACGTAACTTTTGAAATAAGTAGTGGACAAATAAGAGAGATGTTCTATGAGATGTATGGACAGAAGTGTAAATACTGTGAAAAAGTATTAACATTTAGAACTATCGCTTGTGACCACATAGTACCACTAAGTAAGGGTGGGGATACTATTGCAGAGAATCTGCAACTAATATGCAAGACTTGCAACACACGCAAAGGTCCACTAGATGAAGAGGACTTTAACATACTTATCCAGCTAATACAAGAGCTTCCCGCTGAACTTAGTATGTATGTAATGAAGAAGCTCGCTAAAGGAGGACGTTACTAAGATGAGTAACTATACTTTTGATGAAGGAGTACCTATTCCACCTGTTAGTACAGGCGGAAGAAGTGCTACATATAAGAGCAAGTATGCTTTTATATCAATGCTTAACCCCAATCAATCTGTATTTATTCCTATGTCAAGGCATAAATCAGTAAACCTTTCACAAGCTACTGCTCGCCTAGGTAAAAAGATGGACAGAAAATTTGTCTTGCGGAAAAGGGTTGAAAACAGTATTGTAGGTACAAGGATTTGGCGAACCTCGTAACAACAAATGATAAAGTGCTTGCTCTGTTGCGGTCTAGATTAGACTTAGGACAGAGCAAGTATGGACAGGATATTCCAATTCAGGGAGAGAACGGTAGAAATAATCTAAAAGAGTCTATAGAGGAATCTGCTGACTTGGCTGTTTATTTAGCCGCCACTCTTCTTGAGTTGGACAATAAAAGAGAAACCGATGCTAAGTTGGTTCCTTCAGGCGAGGGAAACAACCTTAAAATCAAGCCAAAATCAATATCTTTTATCCTGTCAGGACTACATTGTCTCTACAATAATCAACACGCAGATAATCAGTTGGACATTTGTACAGAAATTGATAAATTAATTACTGATATAAAGGTAACATCCAAGTGGGACGCAGAAGACGAAAAGACATTGATAGTAGTCAAATAAATAAGGATGATGGTACTATGCTTGAAATAAAAGATATCTATGAGAATAGGTTGACAAATTATGGATGGTTGGCTACCAGAGAAGCAGACCTACCATCAGCCTTAGAACAAGCCCACAACTTTATAAATAGTGGGGAAATGAATGATGAACAGTATTATCTTATAAGATGGAGGCATTATGAACAAACAGACTAATCTGAACAAAGCAAGAAATCATTGTGCTAATTGGTCTAATGGTAATTGTAGTGGTGCTATGATAACTATAAGACGTAAAGACGGCAAGAAACCATTGCTATGTCAGTGGATGGATAAGAGAAAGGAAGGGAAACGGTGTACCGTGAATACCGGATGCTCTTATTTTAATAATCTAGTAGTACCTGCGATATCTATATTGCCATAGCGTAGTGTCAGGTATTACAGTAAGACGAAGTGTCGGTAACTTTTTACCGGCACTTCTTCGAACTTTTTAAAATGATTCATCTAAAGGAAGCGACTGATTGACTAAGAGGGTGACTATGGGTGACTATGTGAGGAAGGAGGTTCCCCTTAGTCATCTTGGGCTGATTTATAGAGTCCATAGCCACCCAAACCACCTACACTACCATAGAAAAGAGATGGTGTAAGTCTTTTATCAATAAAACTTTGTATGGCTTCGTCTGTAATTTTCTCATTTCCTACTTTATTTATATGGGTTATTAGTTTTTCTACCCAATTCACATCTTTCTTACTTAGGGATTGCTTAAGTTTATCACCATAAGGCAAGTCTGAAAAAGACTCGTGGGTCTCTTTCCTTGGTTTATAATTAACACTAGAGTTTTTACGCAGTCTCGCTAGGTGTCTAGCGGCATCTACATCTATTTCTAATTGTCCACTATTATATAAATTTTCTATAAACTTAGTATCAGGCTTCTTACCAGATAAAGCTCTTTGAACTTCGTCCATAACTTTAATAGGGTTCCTCTTACCAAAGCCAACTTGGTAATCCATATGAGTTTCAAGTCTAGCTAACAGCTCATCAGCAGTAGCCTTCTTGCCTCCATTATGGTGGATATTCATACTCTCTAAAATCTGTCTACCAGCTAGTGTTTTCTTGTCTGGATTAACTAAAGCTCTACCAACATTTTCTTCTACATTTTTCCAAAACTTAGTGTCTCTTAAATTCTTTACACTACCTGTTCTATTATAAACATTAGAATGGGACATCATTAAATTTTTATAATCAGCAGTCCATAACTTCCATAATGGGCTTCCGGGAGAACCATTGTCCCAAACATCGTGCATCATCATTTCAATATTACTATTATGAGGTCGTATTCTTAGGCTCACAGGAGCAAAACCCATAGTAAAATCAGTCTTAGCCATTACAACTTGGTCGATAAATAAGCTACCATTCTTTATTTGTGCCTGAGGTAAGCCACCGTTCTGCAAAAGCAAGCCCCTAGCCGCCTCTTTGGTTATATTATTCTGCTTAGCAATTCTACCTATTATAACATTTGCATAGTCATCCCCAAACCAAGGTAACATATCCTCCAAATCCATCTTATTCTTTTTGCCTTGATGTAGCATATATTGAACCATATTTAGATTCTCGTCTTTAGACATATCCCAATGGGGAGAGCTTCCACCACTTCTCTTTGGTCTCATTAAGACGGGCTTAAGCATCTGACCAGTAGCCTCATTAACAGGACCAATCCTATTACCGAGTGCATCTAATCCAAAACCCTGTCTTTCCATTGCGTGGTCGAATAGCTCAGGATGCTGACTTTGATTAACTCTAGAGCCTTGTATATCGTAAAATTTTATATTCTTCTTAACACGCTCAGAGCCCCAGTTTCCTCTGCTAACATCCTCCAAGAGACCCATTCTTTCTTCAGTCTTAAGAACCTTTACAGCTCTACTTATATCTGCCTCGTTAGTGGCTCCCTTTACAGTTGTAATAAAATTATCAGACATATCTTGGCTCTTGCCTTGTATACGACCCGTATCCCTATAAATTTGAGACCACCTAGGGCTAAGACCTGCTCCTACAGTTCTTTTTAGGGCTATTTCCGTCGCTTCTGCCTCAAGAGTTTGTCTTTGGAGAGCATATTGCTCAACAGTCATTTTATGCCTATTAGCATAAAACATATCCTGTACTGCATCAGTAGCTACCTTACTAGCGTTTAAGACTCTTTTCGCTAAAGGAGACTTACCAACTAGGCTTGCGGCTTTACTAAGTATCTTCGCTTTCGTCATTTATTCTTCTTTCCCTATCTCTGTCTAAAACATCCATTGGAACGCCTATATTGCTAGTCTTTGCCATCTTCTTTTGGTCTTCGTTGTTCTGGCAATGGTCACATAACCACGTATCAGTATTCTGGACTGGCTTATCACAATCTATGCAGTGGTTAGGCATAGGCATTATGGGTACACCCTGATAATTTGTAACTGTTTTTCATACTAAACCCTGATTTTTCATACTAATTCAACTATTTGCGTTTATCCCACAGCACTCAACAGAGCCGTCCAAGCAGTGGGTTAGTGGGACGGACACACAAGGTAACACAATGTAGCATAACACAATGTAGCATAGCGTTGCATAACGCAATGTAGTATAATTCGCACATTTACTTCTTTTTACGACCCCAACTAAGTGGGTTAATGTTAAACTCTTTTTCATAGAAGTTTACTTTTTCTTCTAACTGCTCTCGCTGTAGAGTCTCTTCCACGATATGTTTACCAAGGAGGTCCCCAATCTTAACATCTGCCGTAAGCATCGCTTCCTCAAGGCTTCCAAGTCTACTCTCGATACGCCAATAACCATACACGAGCATACCCACAAGTACCAGTAACTGTCCGAGCCACTTGAGGTTAATAGAAACAATAGCATTATCATCAACAACAGTACCACGATAACTTCTTGCAGTCTTTGGAGCTTCATCCACATTAGTACCCTCTAGGGTTGTAAGCAGACTCATCTGCTAAGGTTTTACCTATTTGAGAGATAGGTATTCCAGATACCTTCGTCACAGCATAGTAAGGATTCTCAAGAGCCCCGCCCGGACCCCATATATCTCTAATAATTCTTCCAAAAGGCAACATTGTCCATAGATAGTAATCAGTAAGACGTTCAGAATCGCCGTGTAATAACCACTTAAACATAGGACTTACTAATCTCATTGATGGTGGAGCAATCATCTGTGCTGGTCCTAAAACAGAGCCATAGAAAGCTCTCTCTTTATCTGTATCATCACCCATTAGCCAATCAGCAGTATCTTGGAACCAATTATACGGTGCTGGCAAGGCACTTTCAAAGAGACTATATAGAAATAAGTTACTCATAGCTAACATAAACGCATCAGCTTGAGCTAACCTCACCATCCTATCGAAAGCCTCAGTACCCGGCATTACGCCTCTAAGCTGTACTTCTCTTATAGTGTCATTTCTAAATCTAACACTATTCCAACTCCATAACTGAAATCTACTAAACACCCTACCCAGAGCTGAATTAGTCCACATCGGTCTATACGGAGCACTATACAAAAACTGCGTTGCTTTAACACCCTTCTTAGCCATCTCTATTAAGAAAGGGTGGTCATAATCTTTTATTGCATTACCAAACTTTTCCCTAGCCTGTAAGTAGTGAGACATAAAAGCGTCTCTACGTAACACTCTTTCAGGTACACGCATAAAGGATGCGGCGGCATTCCACATAGTTTCAGTAAGCTTATGCTTTCTTTTTAACTCTAGCAATGTCTTATCAGCCATACTAGGGTCTTTCTTTAGTTTTTTAGCTACATCTTTAACAAAGTTCTCATATCTTTGTGATTTAATATTAGGATTAAGCCCGGCTTCATAGATTAAAAATTCTTCAGTAACACCTAAATTCTGTAACCATCTCTCTACGTCTTCCATCCCTTTCCATTCTGGATTAATATGGGTCTTTAAATATTCAAAACTTCTAGCATTTCTCCAGTTCTTGTAACCAGAGTTTATAACTGTATGTACAGTACCACCATACAGGTTAGCAATAGAGCTTTTAGGGTGAGCTAGTAGAGATGCTAATTGGTATTTAGCTTCCATAGCAGACCAATTATTCAACGTACCATAAGATACACCACTCAACTCATCAATGGTTTTCTTGTCTAAGCCCCATTTTTTGAGCATTTTACGCCCTATACCAAGCTTTTTCCTGATAAAATCAACACGTTTCTTTGTCTGACTATCGGCAAACCACTTATATGGGGTCATTTTAAGCTTCATATTAGAGTCATTCATTACTGTCTCAGGTATATGTGATGGATAACCCATAGCACTTTGAGCGTAAAGCTTAAAGAAGTTCTGCCAAGAGTTAGTCAACTTAGCATCACCACTTGATTTGATAAATCTTTTACCAAATTCCTGTATAACAATTCTATTCTGTATCTGCATAGACTGCTTATAAAAAGAATCTAGGATTTGTTTCATATAACTATCGTATGCTTCAGGACTTCTATCCCATCCACCAAGATGTGCCTTTCTTGAAAACTGGTTACCTACTTTCTTTAATCCACCAGAGAGAATATTCTGAGCTTTTTTCTTTCTCCCTTCAGCAGTAGCCTGAAGAACCTCTTGCATAGCATCGAAGTTCTCACTCATCTCGTCTTTAGCTAACCAATCACCAGTAACCTGACGATAGTGCGTCATTAAACGTTTCAATGTTCTATCACGTTCCTCTAGTTCTATTTCACCATTCTTATACTGCTTAGTGATAGTCTCTATAGCTTTGTCTAAATTTGCAGTAGCAATATTTCTATCGAAGTTTATATGTGGAAAATAGGTCTCAAATGGAAGCTCTCCAGTCATATCATTTGATGTAATCTCTATCTTATCAATAAGCTTCTGTAATTCGCCAGATTTTCTCATTGGTTCAGGTATAAAACTGCCTATAATTCTTTTACCAATTTGCCTTACCCCATCTATTCCTAACTCTTCAATAGGTAATGGCTTACCAGTCCTAATAAGCTCCTCATTATACTTAAACCAATCCATCCTTAGCTTATCTAAACCTTTCCAAGTCTCTTTATCCCCACCTTCTCTAGCTATACTAAGCCACTTATCTATAGATTTGGGATTCCCAACTAACCATCTATGTGTAACCTCGTTCTGCTTAGTGATAATCTTATTAATATTTGTTATAACCTCACCACCAGTTAGTAAGTTAACCTTACCACCTACTACAACCTTAAAATTTTTATCACGCATTTTATAGAAAGCTTCTCTTATCTCTTTCCAAGGCTGTTCATATACCATCTCATCGTGTGTAAGTAATGGGTTTTTAGTCTTCTGTCTCAATACTCTTTGAATCATTCCACGTTCTCTAATAGCAATAGCCATATCAAAAAACGCATCGCCTTCAGGGAGAGCACTAACATATGGTGCTAGTGCTTCTTTCAGTTTTCCCTTTTCCTGCTCTATCTGTGCCATAGAAATTTCTGTAGATTTACCAGAGAACTGTTGTATCTCGGCTATAGGACTTACAGGCGTTTTAATCTTACCCATAATAGTATTGCCTAACCTGTCTTCATAAGGTCCGATAGTATCTTTCAGTTGTCTCATAGCTGGGGATTTCTGAAGGTTTCTATCTATTGTAGCTGGGAAACTAGCATAATAAACCCTCTGTATCTCTGGAATAGTCTTCTTACCTAGTATAAAGTCCCAAGATTTACGCCAAAATGTTGGAGTATTAAGCTCATCAAGATAGTTCCTGAATACTTTCCAGTCTTGCTTATCCCCCTTATTCATATTCTTACCAATAATACCTCTAAACAAGAAGTTAATATTTTTAGCATCAGAATTATGTAGCGTAGTTTCAAGATGTGCTTTTAAATCTAAGTAAATTTCCTTTAACTCTGGGTCTTTTATAGCCCCCTTAGTCAGTCCCCTAAATGGTTCAACTTCATCTAGATATTTATTGTCTTTCGAACTTAAGTCAGCTTCTTCTATAATCTGACCTTCCCATCTCTTACCATCACCATCTTTAAGATTAACAACCTTTTCTTTAGCTACTATACCATCACTAAGGGCATCTAAATCAACCTTTCCATCTCCACCTACTTTTTTAAATAGGTTGTTGTATTCTTCAAAGAACCTGCGAATGTTAATATCCGCAACGCTAGGACTATTTAGAGCTACTCTAGACAGAGCTGTATTTTTAGACTGCTTCTCTAGAAGCTCTAATATCTCCTGTTCTTGTGGAGCAAGGTATCTCTGGGACCTAAGCTCCTGTACCTTATTAGTATTACCACGTTGAAAGGTCCCAAGTAAGAAAGTGTCAAATAGTTCCTCTTTCGCCGCAGACATATCTTTCTTATACTCTCTAATCTGCTGGTCTATAATAATCTGGTCAGCTTTAACAGAACTTTTATCTTGAGCCATATTAGAGTCTGCAAAATCTTCGATTTTAATGCCTTCGGGAGCTTCTTCTCTCCAAGCGAAGTCTTTCGTTTCTCCTTCATTCGACTTCCTTATACTAGATTTCATATAATGAAGGTCTTTTATATACTCAGACATTTTATGGAGCTCTGAAACTTCAGAGTTCGAGAGTTTATTCTTCTTAATAATTTCAGTAATTCTTTTAAGTGTGACCATATCTGACAAGTCATTCACAATATAGTCTTCTGCTTTCAATACTAAATGCTCAATAAATGCACGCCTATAGTCAGGGCTACCTGTCTTCCTTGGTCTAAATCCCCAAGGTATTTCTCCAACAGTATATAGGTCATAGTATTTTCCATCCGCACCCTTAGCTTTACCATACTTTTCATCTATTAGTTTCTCAAACCCTTCTTTATCTCTGCTTAACTTTTCCGCACCATCTGGGGTATATAATTTCCTTTCCATAATCATTTCGATTAATTTACCCATAGGAGTACCAAGGGTCTTCCTATCTAAGACTTCTTTCATCCAATCTTCTTTCTTTGCTGTATCTTGATGTTCTAGATAAAGAGCTTTTAGCATAGGGAAGTCAACCCTTCTAAACATATTATCAGTCCAGTTAAGTCCAGCAATATCTTTACTTAACATAGGTAGTAGTGTATTACGAGACTGTTCTGGTAGAAAGTCCAATGAGTGTGTAGCGGCTTGTATCTCTGCAAAAGACCACCTTCTATTCTCTTGATAATTCTTACTATACACTACACTGTTAACTTTAGCAAAAAGTCTTTGTAATCCACGACCAACTAAGTGCTGTGCCTTTGGGTCTCCTGACCTTAAAGCAGTAGTCCACCACTTATCTACTTTACTTACCTGACCTTTCTGACTCCTAACTGTATATTCAAACAAGGGGTCCATAAGCTTCTTAGAGAATGTCATTGGGTCCTGTAACCCAGCTTCATCCATAGGGTCAGAGCCTAGAGCTATCAGTGTCCTAGCTCTTTGTCTAAAGGCTCTTAATGATTTTGCATCAGTCTTTGTTTTGAACTCCACCCTCATAATATTGCCATTTTTATCAGCAAAAGGCATACTGAAAACTCCATCCTTCATCCAAGCAGTCGCTTTCCTAATACCACCTTTTTTATTCTTTAGTTCAATCCCATCTGAGTTTGTTAGAGTAACCATAAATTCAGCAGACTCTTTACCGGTATAGCCACGTATAGCATTATAAGCACCTATAATAGCACTTCTCTGTGTAACAGCAAGTCCTAGGACATCACGACCAGTAGCGGCTCCTTCACTCATAAAGTGACGCCAGTATGGGTCATAATATGAATAGGGGGTATTACCTTCTGCTTTAATCTCTGGGTCGTTCTTAATAAACTGCTCTCTTAGAGAGCCCGGTTCTAATAAATCTTTCTCATTCTTATTGTGGGTTTCAAGATGCACTTTGTTACCTATCGCATCACGACCTATTGCGGTGAATTCTTCTCTCTGTGAGCCATACATATCCTTATACTCTTTCTTTAGTCCACCTTCACCGCCAAAGAATATAAAAGCTTTGTCTCCATCAAGGTCTGCACCACCTAAGGCTCTCATAGCTCTAGAGTGGAGTAAGACACCATATCCTTTTACACCAGTAAAACCTTTAAACTTTAATATATTTGTACCACTCATACTATCCATAGGCACACGCATAACGGCTGAGTTAAATATCTCTTCTACGTAGTCTTTATTCTTCTCATACTTGCCACCCTTTAAGTCTTCCCAGATATGCCCAAGTCTCTCTCTACCTTTAATTAATACAGGGTCTCTTATTATCTTCTGCTTCATACCATTGTCTAAGAAAAATATATCATCCCTGACCTCTAGCTCACCCATTGGATACTTATACTGACCGTGCTCGTCCTTAACTAACCAAGCTGGGTCCATAGGTCTCATTCTAGAAACAGCACTATTATCAATCTTAGGTCTTGTAAGTCTATTAACAATAAAGTTCCTAATAGCTACCATTCGGTAATCTCTAGAGAACTTATGTAAGTAAGCTCCAATATTCCCTTCTGGATATAACTGAAGAAGTCTATCTAATGCTGTTGAGAACTCTTGATTAACCTTACTTTCTTTAGCGTACTGGTCCTTGCTAATCTCACCTTCTTCTGCTAGACCAGCTAACATATCGTCATTGTGTCGTAACAACTTTTTATATAGTTTAGTTGCTAAGTTTACCCCATTTGGGTCTCTAAGAAGAGACATCAATTTAGGAATTGGAATCTCATCTAATTTCTCAGATAATGCCTCTGCCGTCTCGTTCTTAGGTGACTTCTCCCACTTCCTAATTAATTCATTAGCTTCAGGTGTTCCCAACATTGCAGACCGAGATAAATCTGCATACATAGCTTTAATAACATCAGAGGAACCATCAACAGAACCAAAGGCACTTAATGTACTATACATCTGCTTCGGTAAATTCTGGGGCTTGATATACTTTTCACTAGTCTTTTCAGACATAATAGTTCTAAAAGCATACATAGGCACCTTATAATCTTTCAGAGGCATATCCCAAGTATCTGTACTTTCGTCATATTTTAAAGACTCTGGGACTCTTTCTCCTAGTTGTTTTATACCACTCTCAGGTGCTAAAATATGTACATTTTCTTCGTGCATCCACTTTTCAAGCTCTGGACTTGCCGTATGAATCATATACTTACCCAATAGAGCCCCATCCTTGGGGTCAGGAGACACGATAAAAGATTTATTGACACCACCTGAGGTAGGTAGTCCTTTATCACTATTTAGGCTATCTACGACATCACTTCTACCGATTAAACCACCATCAGTACTTTCTGCTTGTTCAGAGTTAAGTAGCCTTCCAACTTCAACACGCCCATCTGCGTCTTGCGGAGTCTTTGCTTCTGAAAATATCCGAACATTGAACGCCCTACCGTCAGTGTCTAGAACTCTTTCAGAAATATACTCTGGAGTTGCACTTAACCCTGTGTTAAACCAAATCTGGGCTCTCTTATTATATCCCTTAGCATTATTTATATATCCACTACCAATAACCTTCTGGAAACCTTCACTTAGAGAAGTAGAGCTATATAAATCCTGTGCGTTATTAGGCTTTATTTCAAATCCATTAAAGGTAATATCATACAGGTAATTTGAAAGCATACTTTTATCATAGATACGTTCTCCGTCTTTAGCACCTAGAGCTAGAGACTTTAAGAATCTTTGTTTCCCGCTTTTATAATACTTATCCCACTGTTCACCAGTCATATAGTTAGGGTGGTCTTTAGGAAGTTTACCATAAGCTTCCTTAATAAGTTTTTTAGTATTCTTAAAGAAAGGGTCATTGTTCTTAAGCTTAGGATGGTACTTAACAAAATACATCCTTTTTGCATCGCCTTTACCACCTAGGTAATAATAACCGTGACTATTTAACTCTTGAATACTTTGCCCAATAGACTTATCTATTATGCCTTTAGCTTTCTTCTCTAAATACTGGCGTAATTCATAGTTAGTGAAGTCAGAATTCTCTTCTTTATTTCGTTCAGCTTGGAACATATCCCTAGCTAAGTCTTTAGGGGCTTTAAAAAGCTCATACTCCCTGCCCTTAAATATCATATGGTCAAGGTAGGTATAGAAAGGTTCGTCTAGTTTATTACCAGTCTCTGCTCTTTCTCTCTTAAAAAGCCCTTCAATAAGTGGTGGTTCAAAGTGTAAATCCTTTCTATTGCCGAGTGCGTTAGTTGGACCATCCATAAACTTGATAACACCATCTTCCATAGTAAGTAGTTGCACAGGCTTCTTACGACGGTTCTGTTCATAAAAAGCTCTCCACCAACCGGACTGCTCTTCGTTTAAAGTTGTTCCGTGAGTCTCTGCAAAATACTCTTCCATCTCTTTATTTGCATTCTTCTTAGGTCTTGAGTATCCGTCTTTAGCTGTGTAATGCAATCCTTTCCATACTTGATTTACATCAGCCGCTATCTTCATCATTGCAATTTCAGGATGGTCTTCTTTTTCCCAATTACCTTTTAAATGCGTCTGTACAAAACTAACCAAAGGTTGTCCAGATTTAGCTAAGTCTTCTATCTTGGCGATGTGAGAATCTAGTTCGCCCATATCCTCATAAGCCCCTTTCTCCACAAGGTCATCTCTGTATTTCTGAATAGTGTCTCTAGTTATGGCATCATATTTCTCACCAGTAACTGGGTCTATCTTAACGCCTTCAAGGTCAACATCATTATTCTCTGCGAGTTTTTCAATATCTTCAATATCTAAGCGACCACCAGACAATAAATCATATGTCATATTCCGACTTTCTTCGGGACCAAAGAACTCCATATGGTCTCTGTCGACAATCTCTTTCATAAATTCAGTCAACCCTTCATACTCAGGGTGCTCTTTAGGTATAGGACCCGTCTTGTCCTTCATCGACTTAATAAGGAATTCTCTACTTTTTCTAGTTTGGAATGGCTGTTCTTTTAACCCGAAATATCCACCCATTATATAGTTATATACCTGCTCTTCTGTAGTAGCCCCCTGTAATGTAGACGGCAATCCTTGAAACACTGAGCCAGCCATAGTCCTTATACCTAAGTCTGCCTTTTGTCCCGGTGATAATGTCTTTAATACAGGCATCCCAGTTGCCATATCTATCTGACTACCAGCTTTCAATTTGTTCCCAAATCCGGGAAGATTTCCTATCCCTCTAAAGGCGGCTCCAAATCCAGCACCATACATAGAGCTTTTTATAATCTCATCTACACCGTGAGTCCAGCTACTTACGCCACTAGCAACACCTAAATGGAATGCTCCAGATGCCATATCACTTAATAGATTACCTTTGGACGCCTTTAAAGCCCAAGGTCCCATCTCTTTAAGCATAGGATTGACTTTCTTTACTACTCTCCTCTGTACAGCACCAGCTACAGCCATAGGTACGCTTCTACCCTGTAGAGCTTTAAGTGCAGGCATCCATCTTCTACCCGGTAGATAGCCTATAAAACCAGCAAGGTGTCCTAGGTTTCTAGCAATTCCTTCACCTGTTGTTTTTGGTTCAGAACCGAATCCTAGTTTTTCTGGGGGGAGTGTTGTAAAGCCTTCAGACCAACCCTGTGCGGCTTGTTTAATAAAACGGAATATTGCGGCATCCTGATGCTCTTCACTACGAGCAAAGGGTATCCTAAAATGAGATGCGTTAGTTTCTAAGTCATCAACAGAATCCTCATCGAACAACTCTGGATTCGTACGATATTTGAAAACAGCATCCCTTATAGACTTCTGGTCTCCTTTGGGTTCCCATCCTTCAGGTGGGATTAATGCCATCTAAAGTTCTCCTGCGTCTTCTGCCTGTTGTAATATTTGATATATACTGTGTATATCGGTAGCCATAAAACCAGCAAACAAAGCCATCCCTAAACCGCCACTCATCATTCCAGAAGCACCGCCTAAAAGACCCTTAGCCGCCATTCTTGCCGCTAGTGCTGGTCCACCTTTTGATACAATTTTCTTCATTATCCAAGCTGAACCGTGCTTATTATATGCTCTTTTAAGCAAATCAGTAGCACCATAAGCGGCTATACCTGAAGCACTTCCACCGACTACACCTGCTACTTCTCCTGCTGTATCTCCACCGAGGGCTGAGCCAACACCTTGGAAAGCAAACGCTCCTGCTGATGTTGCCGCCATTGGAATAACTGCAAATTTTAAGCTACCTCTCGCTATCCTATTCAAGAGACCCTTACTCTGTTTACCAGCTTTTAGTAATTGTTTTTTAAGTGCGGCATCTGTTATCTCATCTCCAGATTCTGCTACTTTCTTTAGGGCATCTCTCATAGCTTTTGCTTCACCAGCATCTATATTCCCTGAAGAAAGCTTTGTAGCAATTTCTTTCTCTGCCGCAGATATCTGAGACTTAGGTAATACCTTAGAGGCTCCACCTAAATTTAAGGTAGCCGCAGATTCATTAGCTACTGGAGTTCCACCGGGCTGACCTCCACCACTTTGACTTCCACCACCACCTTTGGGGTCTTTAGGTGGTTTAGTTTCTGTCTTCTTAGCCTCAGCTTTCTTCTTTTCAATTTTCTTACCTGCCGTTGTCTTAGTCGGGTCAATCTTCGCTGGCACATTCTTTGGTAAACCATTAGCTACCTTCCAGTCTTTAAAGTCCTTAGCCCATTTTCCTACATCATCATATTGTTTAGGGTCAGGAGCCTTTGCCTTAAACCACTTACTCTTCCCGTGCTTAGAAAAGTCAGAGATTTTCATTTCATCTTTGTACGCATCAATCTGACCTTGGGCTGTCTTTATCTCGGACTTACCCATTGCTTTGGCTTTTATTTCGGCAGAAGTGCCACCTTTACCAGCACCACCTTTACCTTTACTCCCCTCTTTAACAACATCATCTACGCTACCCTTAAATACCTTACTCCATAATTTCATACCACCCTTACCTATTATAAATGCTTCTGCGGCAAGTGCAGGAATCTGAGCCCAATGTTGCTTGAAATTCCAGTCCTCATCATCGGAGAATTCAGATAAGTCCTGATTTCTGGCGGCTCTATAGCCATCTCTCCAGTGTTCTGGAATAAAAGTCTCTGCTTTCATCCATCCCGTAACATCTTCACGTTCTATATCAAAGTTCTCAACTAACATATCAGCTATGTCATTCTCTAGATGAAAACCGAAGATACCTTCTACTTCATCTGAACCTTGAGCACCACCGCCACCTTTAGTATAGATAGTCATAAGCTGAGTATAAACATCAGGACTTACATTTTCCATCACAGTTGTCTTCTGCTTATCAGTGAGTTTATCAAAATCTCCTGCAAAATTTCTAGCAAATTCTTTATCAGTCCTATAGCCGGCTCTACCTCTAAGCATATTCTTAGCCATAGAGTCCATCTCATTCTGCTTTGCCATCTCATATGCCTTACTAAACCCTGCGTAGTTACCACCTACTTGCGATTTCCACTTAGATAACATATCTGCACGTTTATTGGGGTCTGTAAATGCCCAAGTATCTGGATTAGTAACATCTGCCCGATTATTAAAGAAGTCTTTCCCGTTATGGGCAAGGAACTCGTCTGTTCTTTGCATAACTTGATATTGTTCTTCTTTATGTCTTGCCCCTTGAATCTGATAAGCGGCTAGAGCCTGTGCCATTACAGCCTGACTGTTCTTCCGTATCTTGTCGGACATAGATTCTTGGTCACGACCCTTCATTGGGTCATAGGCTGGACCAGTTAGATTGAGCCTAGCTATCTCAGGCATACTTCCTCCGTGCTACATTATATAATCTTCTTGAATTATTAAGTGATACATTACCACCCTCTTGAAATCCGACAGAACCACCTCTCTGACCAAACAATAAAGAGCCAGCCGCACTTTTCAGCCTACTCCTTACGCTTTCACCTTTTTTCTCTTCAGGTGTCTGCATATTGTCTATAGCCGCTTGCCTTGCCGCCGCCGCTATCTCATTGTCTTTTTTAGCTTTTTCTATCTTTTGTTTAGCTTCATAATTTACTTCAGCGGCAGTCAAATCACCTTGACTTTTGCGATACTCTCCTTCTGATGCAGTTTCACGACCTTGTAAATTCCATTGTAAACCATCATCAATAACAGCATTCATTTCTGAAAGTTGCTCTGGAGAAACCCCAGTTGGATTGTTATCTACATTATAGATACCTTTTATGTCAACAGATGAGTGAACTAGGGCTCTAAGATTCTGAGCTCGTTCTTTCATCTCTTCAGTGGTTATTTGTCTTTCACCCTGTGTTGGTTGTGGTCCAGATTTGTAATATCCTGTAAGATGACCTGCTGAAGTTCTGAAAGCCCTATTCCCTTTCCTACTCTCATCGGTACGGTCTTTCATATTAGTACCACCTGTAGTAAGAACACTATCTACATAGGATTGGAAATTCCCAGTGAGTTCATTTTTACCATACTGGAATTGTTCCTTTTGAGCATCGTCATATTCACCATCAACCCATTTCTGCTCAATACCGTTATTAGACATCATTCCTGCAATCATCTGATTAGCTATTTTACGAGGCTGGTCATTCTCCCATCCCGGTAAGCCTAGATTTGATGTCCACTGAGCTTTCTTCATCATATCTTTTTCTGTCTGCATCTGCTCTTCGAAGGCTTGTTCTCCTCGTAACTCTTCACCTTGAGCACTAACTTCCTTAGCTCTACTTATTAAATCGTTATATTCTTTACCGTGCTTGGCTGTAGCTTTGACCTTATCTGCTGTTTTCTGCTCAGCTCTATCCATAGCCTCATTCTGTTTAAAGGATGAAGACTCAAAACCAAACCCATATCTCTTCTTCATAGTCTCATATGCAACTGGATGAGACATTTTTAAATCATCGAGAGTACTAGTCTCTAATAATGTGCTTAATTGTTTAGCCTCACTACCTCTTGGTGATTCAGCCATTTGACGTAGACTCATCATTCCCTGCGGATTAGGTCTCCTTTTAGCATCGTGTACCATCCTAATGCGTTCTGCGTGTCGTACAGCAGTCGCCTTATCTATTTCTGCTTTTCTTGTCGCACCTCTTTTGGCTCTATACTTTTTCTCTGCTCTCCAGCTACTATTTGAACTAGCAACAGGTGTAACTCCCATTTCTAAGCTCTGAGCTGTAGGTAGAGTTGATAGCCATTCTGGTACCACAGGCGAAGAAGAATTTAATGGTGGCGGTTCTTTAGGCTTAGAACCTCCTGTTGGGTCTAATGTGAATGGATTATTCATATGAGGCATACTATTCTTACTATGCTCCATTTGAGCCTGTACAGCCTGA